>Ga0208128_1000226_pt1 | contig 23782 bp, 14 predicted proteins | sample ETNtaG_35_FD_185758 | JGI IMG/M metagenome (GOLD analysis project Ga0208128, IMG submission 185758) | Marine microbial and viral communities from oxygen minimum zone, Eastern Pacific Ocean - ETNP201306PF51B (SPAdes) (version 2) | ecosystem: Environmental > Aquatic > Marine > Oceanic ... | reverse complement strand
CAAAGGTATATTTGGCGTCGATACTACGAATGTTGCTGGTCAGCAGAAAGTTAGTTACAAAGTTGATGCCCAACAAGCCATTGATTCTGTTAAATCGGGTGAATTTCAAGTGGCGATTTTGCCTAATCCAACTAAGGTTGAACAGGTTTACGATGTTGCCCTAGAGGGCGATACGATGCCGCAAAAATCGACTTTCTTTTATCCTAAGTTGGCAACTGGTCTCACGATTCACTTAATGAGACCTTGTTGAGATTGGCCGATTGCGATGCCATCTGACCTAATCGAACTGTTTTCAATTGGCACTGAGCTTACACTTGGGCAAATTCAAGATACTAATGCGCACTGGATTGCTCAGCAGGTTTTTCGGCTTGGCGGAACAGTCCGTCGTGTTACCATGTTGCGTGATAACGCCGATGAAATGCGTCAAGCCTTTAGTGAATCGATCCGACGTGAAACCGGATTGATATTGATGACAGGCGGACTGGGACCAACTCCGGATGATATGACGTCAAAAATCGTGGCTGAGTTGACCGAACGAGAACTTATCGTAGACGAAGAAACGGTACAGAACTACATGGAGCGCCGCCAACTGACAGATCGATCAGAGGTTAGTGATAGCTTGCTAGAAATGGCAACGGTACCGGCTGGGGCCAAGATCTATCAGAATTCAGCCGGTTGGGCACCATTGGTTTGGGTAGAGCACCAATTATCGACGATCTTAATGATGCCGGGGCCTCCACGAGAGATGAAGTCAGTCTTCGAAGACCACGTGGCCCCTTTGATCTCGGAGCGATACAGCCACTTGGGAGCATCAGTTCGAGTCGCGGTGAATCTGCCAGAATCTCGGGTTTCACCGCTGATGCAGGAAGTGATGGAGAAATTCCCTACTGTTTACCTCAAAGCCTATGTTGCTCTACGCAACGAAAATGGGCTAGCTGTCGATATTATTACCACCGGAGAAACACAGGACGAAGCCGATCAACTTGTTCGTCAAGCGACAGACTATTTTGAACAACTGGTTCGACAAACAGAACCGACACTTTAAATTCTTGAAAACGGAACATAGTAGAGCGTACATGTGACTATTATGTCCTTTTTTCTGAAACTGGCTTATTGCCAAAGCCCTAGGGCGAGGAGTTATATATCGCGTGAGAAAAGCGAAACGGAAACAACGGTTCCATCAACGGAAACGTGCCAAGAGTGCTGGTCAAGGCAAGAAAAATAATGATAGCAACCCGGCAATAACTGATGATGCTAACGTTCCTAAAGTCAAGGAAGATAAGATCGAAGTAGAAGGATCAATTATCGAAGCGTTGCCGAGTGCAACCTTTCGTGTCAAACTCGATAATGGTCACGAAATCATGGCTCATATTTCGGGTAAAATGCGAAAGTTTTTTATCCGTATTATGCCTGGTGATAAAGTCAATGTTGAATTGTCTCCTTACGACCTGACTCGCGGGCGTATAATTTACCGTCAGAAATAAGCCCGCTGACTTGTCCAGAGCAGACGCCATCAGCGAATATATATCTGTCTAAAGGGTGGGCCGTACGATCTACACAGTGGGTTAAGTTTGCTCTGATGTCGTCATCTGCGCTAATAGTTTTTGTAGATCCGCGACAGGTTGAACTCGATCAGTTGTTAGCTGAGTTACAGGAGATGCGGCAGCAGGTGATGACGATGACACTCAATTTAGAAAGTCTCAAGACAGAGATCTTCAATGTTGAGCGTGAATACCATTCTCGTCTCTCTGAATCTTATCGAGAACTGGAAGAAACCCGACTTTCATCCCAAGAGTTCAGCCTGCGTCTACGGTTAATACGCGAGGGAGTTATAGCTGAAGAAATTGAATCTCGAGTTGTTGCTTGCTTCAAAACGGCTCGTAAACGACTAGAAAAGCAAAATTCAGCTGATGAATCAGATCCAAGCCCAACATCTGCTTCTAGTCCACCATTGACTACAGACCAAAAACGTCAGCTTCAGCAGATCTACCTCAAACTGGCTAAAGACTATCATCCTGATAAGTCTAACTCTATCTGCTTTGCTCGAAATATTGAGATGATGACACGTGTCAATCGGGCTTACGAGGAACGAGATCTGCAAACCTTACGCCGGATTCAAGAAGGAACTGCCGACTCTACTTATCACGCCCTTGACAATAGTAAATCGATCGATAAGCGGAAACGTAAACTAATTCGCACGATGCGACATACGAAACAATTCATCAATGGATTGAATGTCGAGGTGGAAAGAGTTAAAGTTAGCGAGGGCTATCAATTAAAGACTCGGTTTGAGGTTGCGCGTAAAAACGGCACCGATCTATTCAGAGGATTGGTTCGTGATATGCAGCGAAAAGTCAACCGCGCCAGGCACCATTTGGACACGCTTCGCCAACAGTTCAACCATCGCTTACAAATGTCGTCTAAGAACTGAAGATAGGTTTGGACTAAATCAAGTCTAATTACACTGGGAATACCAATCGGCGAATACCGTTCAGTTTAGCTCAGGTCATAGCCCCAAGTTTACACACTATTCTGCCCTCCTTGGGGCAAACTGACAATTCAGTGTTCTAAATTGAACGCTGATCAGTGAATCCGCATCGAAAATGCGGTCGCTTTTGGCATCTATGTTGCTTTAAATCGTTGCGTTATATTGCTTTCTAAAAAGTAAGGTGTTCGTTTCTCGCAGACCGGCATTTCTGCTAGGCGTAGAATTTAAGCTGTTGCCGCACTCACCTTGATCCTTGATTCTCTGGACCTTGATTCTTATAACCCCGAGCCTCCTCTCAGGAGTCACTTCTCCCAAGTAATCGTAGTTGATAATAGGAGTATCTATGAAAGCCCTGAATGTCATTCTACTGGCAACTCTCGTATCTGTTTTGTTGACTGGTTGTGTGACACAAGAAATTACACGCAAGGCAGATTGGGAAGCCGATTTTTACGACATTCACTTCGTCAATCATCGTTATGGCTGGATCGTAGGCGACAATGGGCTAATCGTCCACACCAAAGATGGAGGACAAACCTGGAGGCAACAAGAAACTGCGATTGAAGGTGATTTTAACGCGGTCTATTTTGCCAACGAAAAAAAAGGTTGGGCAGTTGGATTTGAAGGCTTAATCGCGCGAACCAATGATGGTGGAGCCCATTGGCAGATTCAAAAGAGTGGCACTTCCGCCAACCTGAACAACGTCTATTTTGCTAACTCGCAGGTCGGGTGGATCGTCGGTGAGGATGCTGATGTCTTATACACTGAGAATGGGGGACAAAGTTGGAATCGGTATGAATATGTGAGCGAATTCCCACTCAATGGTATCTGGTTTGCCGACAAATATCGCGGTTGGGTCGTCGGTGAATACGACCGTATCTTTTTCACCGAAGATGGGGGAAATAGCTGGCGCGAACAGAGTAATCGATACGAAGGTGAAAGAGACCGACTGATCAATGACAATAAAAATATCTTTTTCCTCGATGATAGCGAGGGCTGGCTAGTAGGGAGTGACGGCTCGATTTTTCACACCACCAATGGTGGAGGCGAGTGGCAACGACAGGATAGCCGGATTCCACTGATCAACGGTCATGTTCGCGATACTATCAACGCCGTCGATTTCGTGGATGAGGATCTCGGAATCGCTGTAGCTGATGTTGGCTTTATCATTCATACGACAGATGGTGGTGAAAACTGGCGACTGTGTGAGAGTATCACGGAGAATAATATGACCTCAATCCAGTTTGTCACCGATCAAATCGCTTACGCTGTCGGTTGGTACGGTACCATCATGAAAACAACGGATGCTGGTGCAACCTGGGCAATGATCAGTGGTACTACCGCTAATGACCTGGAGCAGGTGACTTTCGCGACCGAGGATGTTGGCGTTGCTGTTGGTAAACGCGGTACCATCGCTATTACTCAGGATGGTGGTGAGACCTGGACAGAAGTCGATTCTGAGATTTGGGACGATATCAATGGCATTTACTTTGCTACTGATAAAGAGGGGTGGGCCGTTGGTTCACGTGGCATGATCACCCATACTACAGACGGAGGTTTAACCTGGGAACACCAGAAAAGCGGATGGTGGTATTCGTTAACCGATGTCTATTTTGTCGATACCCAAAAAGGATGGGTCGTTGGCGATATGGGCACCGTTTTGCACACGGCTGATGGAGGGCAAAACTGGGTCCAACAAACACCGGGTGAGTTTCAACAACTCAAGGGTGTTTTCTTTCTGGACGAAAAAATCGGTTGGGCTATCGGCTGGCCAGGGATTTGCCTCCACACTACCAATGGTGGATTAACGTGGAATCAGCAAACAACCGGCACTTATAACGAGTTGTACGGTGCCTACTTTTTGAACCAAAAACTGGGTTGGATCGTGGGACAATTCGGTGAAATCCTCCATACCAAGGACGGTGGCCAAAGTTGGAAATTTCAGCAGAGTGGAACAGAAAAAAATCTGAACAAGGTCTTTTTCGCTAATCAGGAATACGGACTGGCTGTCGGTGATGATGGTGTTATTCTGACTACTGTCAGTGGAGGGAAGACATGGGAAGTTCAGGAAAGCGACACCGACAACGATCTTTACGGGTTTGCTTTATCACCCAAAGGGATGGTGGCCGTCGGCAAAGGTGGCTTGGCCATGAAATTTGCCCTAACTGAAGAGCAGGAAATACCAATTGACTTGCCACCTAAAGCCGGTAGCGAGGAAGCCAAAGTGGTCCAGATCGAACCTGAAGTCGAGGAGGTTGTCTACCAGTGGCAAGTTGTTCGACAGACGGAGTGGCAAATCGATTTGAATGATGTCTCCTTCGTCGATGAGCAAAAGGGATGGGCAGTGGGAACAGAAGGGCGTATCGTTCATACGACAGACGGTGGTCAAAATTGGCACCCACAGCATAGTGGCATTCAGGATGATTTACAGCGTGTTGTTTTCTTTGATGATCAGTCGGGTTGGATTTTCGCCCGTGGTTCAATGCTTCGGACGGAGAACGGCGGACAAACCTGGCAGATCCTACGAGGTGTGTTACAGAACTTCCGCGGTGGAATCTCATCCCTGCAATTTATCAGCCGTAAGGAGGGATGGCTCGGAGTTACGCAAGGTCAGACCTTGCACACTGTTGATGGTGGGCTAACATGGAAACGGCAGCAAAGCGGAACAACCACGCAAGCCATCGCTAGCCTCCATTTTGTCGATAGCAACAACGGTTATGCTGTGGTACCACAGCGACGAGACGGTGGCTTCATTCTGCAAACGACCGATGGTGGAGACTACTGGGAAATACTGGATAAAACCAATCAACCTGCCATTGCTGTACGTTTTACCGATATTAACAACGGTTGGTTAATCATGGGTAATGGCTCCTCTCTATTCACCACGGATGGTGGGCAGACTTGGAAACAACAGTTGACAGACTTCGATGGGCGTATCCGTCGAGTCACATTTTTAAATGACAAACAGGCCTGGGCCTTTACCGGTCGAAACTCGGTTGTAATTACCAAAGACCGCGGAACGGTTTGGGAGGAAATCTTCTTTGATGGTCGCCCACCTCGTCAAATTCAGAAAGTGGTTATCTCTTCATTGGAAGAGACAGTTCCTCAAAAGGATCAACAGAAACCGGTGGATGAGTTTCAACAGTTATTGGTGCAACGTGGTATGGATGAGAGTCGCTTCAGCCGGTCGACTACGGAGCAGGCAGAAGAGAGTGAAACGGTAAGTTCCCAGGACGAAAGTAAAGATAAAGCCAAATCTGAGGAGGCTGATGTGGAAGAGGCCTCGGTGGATACTCCGCCTCGTGGACGACCAGGCCGTAATCGTGATGGCGTTCGCAGTGTTTTCTTCCTTAACGACCAACAGGCCTGGACGGTCGGTGCTGCTGGCAGCATCCATCGGACGGATGATGGTGGATCGACCTGGCGAAGGCAGAGCGGCGGTGCACGCTATAATGATCTCAGGCATGCACTGTTTCTAGATGAAAACAACGGTTGGGTATCGGGAAGCCAGGGAGTTTTACTGGAAACACAGGATCAGGGGAAAACCTGGTTGCCGATCAATAGCGGCACTCGTCAGGAACTTGTTGGTGTGCATTTTGTTGGCCTCGATCCCAAGTGGGGTTGGGTGATGCGAAGAGATGGTACCGTCCACTATACCACCGATGGGGATAAATGGTCTGCTGGACGGACACCTAAGCGCCCTCCCTTGTTCGAGAACGAACCACCTCGACAATTTCGGATGAACGATGTCGGTTTCGGCAAATTCTCCGAGGGATGGGCCGCTGGGGGCGATGGCCAAATCATCCACAACCAGGATGGTGGTCCAATCTGGACACCTCAACGCACCTCCACCGGTAAAGACCTGGTCGATATTCAGATGAAGTTCGCTCCACTGGGTTGGGCTGTCGGCCACGCAGGTATCGTTCAGCGTACCGTCAACGGTGGACAATACTGGAAGCACCATGAAACGGATACCGGATACGATCTGTTCTCAGTCTCCTTTATTAAAAAGCGGATTGGTTGGGCGGTTGGCCAACACGGGATTGTGCTGCGCACAGACAACGGTGGCTTTAAGTGGGAGGCACTTTCTGGTGGAACCACACAAAACCTGAACGACGTGATCGCCATTTCTGAACAGGAACTTTATACTGTTGGCAACAAAGGCCTGATTCTTCATTCCAGTGATGGCGGTGGCACCTGGAAACAACAACACACTGATATCGACAACGACCTGTATACCATCGTGCAGTCGGAAGATGGCAATATATTGTGGATTGTCGGGCAGTGGGGAATTATCCTGAAGCGATCCCTAACCCCCCAAGTCTCTTACCGTTTAGCAAATTAGTGGACGGAGACTGAACTAGCACCACCTGTAGCATCCGATTGAACCGGTACGTAATGATCAGTAAATTCACAACTGTTGTTACAGAATAGATTCTCCCCTGTAGGTTTAAAACCGGTAGTTCGTCAGCAACTACTACTGGAAGATATATTTCTTGATAACAAGTTATATCGGTGGTGGTTAGTGGAGGAAACTACCTGTGGGGCATATGAGTCAGTAGAAAACCGTGCTCGCTTGTTGTAATGGGGTTCGGGGCCAACCTAGTAATATTGTGTTATACATAGTCAAACCCCGGCTATTTCAACTTATTTCCCAATGAAAACATACCAGTGAGAGCATGGTTTTGACTAAATTCAGTCTTCATCGGTTGAGGTCTTTTTTGCTGCTGGCAGTTGCCAGTATAGTAATCTTTGGATTGCATTTGTCAGCTGACCAACCAACTCTCCAGGTTGTCAAAGTTACCAAACTGCCAACGATAGATGGTCTAGGCAACGATGCGGTTTGGGCTTCAGCACCGACACAGATCTTGTCGATCCAAAAGTCAATGGGCAAAGATGAAGGTAAGGAAATAACACAACTGAGGCTGAAAGCGGTCTATACGGAAACTGACCTGGCCATTTTAGCCATCTGGACAGATGACACTGAGAATCGAACTTATAAAACTTGGATTTGGGATGCTGAAAGGTTGCGTTATAAAAAAGGGCGTGACTTGGAGGATATTTTTTCGATTGCTTTTCCAATCCACGGTCCATTCTCCGGGAATATGCTATCCCCGGTTGAAGTGGAATGGGACGTTTGGCATTGGAATGCTGGGCGAACCGATGTCTCTGGCTATGCGATTGATCGGCGGCATATTCATACCTTTAAGCAACCGAAAGGCCGCGCCAGGCAAATCACGACCCTTAGTAAAAAGAAAATCTGGTTTGCCAACCCTACTGACCGGGGTTATCCTCCGATGGTGCCACAGCCCAAACCGAAAACCTTTCAGGGACAGCGAGTTCCCTCCTATCTCACTACGCAACCAACTCAGAGCCAAGCCGATGTGATAGCCAAAGGAACTTGGCAAAATAGTGTATGGCAACTAGAAATGAAACGAAAGCTTGACACCGGATTTGATGATGACTTAGCCTTTGATCCAAATCAATCCTATCAAACGGCCATCGCCATCTTTGATCATGCTGAAGGCGGCAAGCACGGGTCATCTCAGGTAGCCGAAATTACTTTTCTAAAATAGAGAAATTTAAACCTACTAAACTGATGAATCTCCACTGCTGGAGATTCATCAATTGCGACCCCTTGTTTACACCTAAAAGGGAATAAGGTTAAGGCCTTACATGGTGTCTACTTGTGTTGCTTCACTAATAAGGTAGTTTAAACCGTCAAACAGTAACAGGTATTATTCGAAAGGTTAGCTGGAAGGACTGCCGGTTAATCCAGAAAGGAGATGCTATGCGTACAACTAATCATAAAGGAGACTGGTGGTTCCTTCGCCAAAAATAGGATGAATATTCGTGGTGGACAAAAGGGCGTTAAGCCACAGCGGCAGATAATTCTAATTCTCGATTTCGGATCTCAATATACACAGCTCATTGCACGGCGAATTCGGGAGCGAAACGTCTATTGCGAAATCCATCCCTACTATTTATCTCTTGCCGCTATTGAAGCACTACAACCGGAAGGAATTGTATTGTCTGGTGGACCGGCTAGCGTCTATGCGCCTTCCGCTCCACTACCGGATAAGCGTATCTTTGAACTTGGTCTTCCAATTCTCGGTATCTGCTATGGGATGCAAGTGTTAGCCTACCTTTCAGTCAGTGGCCAAGTACATCCAGCGACGACACGTGAATACGGGTTAGCAGAAATAGATCTAAGCTCCCAATCGATTCAGACGAGCAATGCACTCTTTGCTGGCTTGCCTAATAGCTTCGACGTTTGGATGAGCCACGGGGATCGAATTGACCAGCTACCCGACGGATTTCAGTCGATTGCCAAGACAGATAACTCACCGGTCGCCGCTATGACGAATTTGGAGAAAAACTTCTATGGTCTCCAGTTTCACCCAGAGGTTGTTCACACCAAAGATCAGGATCTGATTTTGGCCAATTATGTTCACCAGATCTGTGGTTGCGAAGGCGACTGGACCATGCACTCTTTTATTGAGGAGACAGTAGAAAAAATCCAAAACCAAACAGATGGAGGACGAGTGTTGTGTGCCGTCAGCGGTGGTGTCGATTCAACGGTATTGACCGCACTGGTTCAGCGTGCCATCGGCCAACAGTTGGTCTGCGTATTTGTCAACAATGGACTGTTACGTCAGAATGAATCGGATCAAGTTCTAGAAATGTTCCAGTCGTTAAAGGTTGATGTTCACTATGTCGATGCTACCGATCGTTTTCTGAATCGTCTGGCTGGAGTTGAAAATCCAGAGCAGAAACGTAAAATTATCGGTGATGAATTTATTCGAGTTTTTCAAGATCAACTCAACCAGCTAGGGCAAATCGACTTTTTAGCTCAAGGGACACTCTATCCAGACGTCATTGAGAGCGTTTCGGTTAAGGGGCCTTCAGCCACCATAAAAACTCATCATAATGTCGGTGGCTTACCTGAAAATTTGCCTTTTCAGTTGGTTGAACCCTTACAGGAACTGTTCAAAGATGAAGTGCGGGCAGTTGGGACAGAACTTGGACTGCCCGACTCAGTTTTGGGGAGACATCCGTTCCCCGGTCCCGGTTTGGCGGTTCGGGTTTTGGGCGAGATTACACCCGGACGGTTAGAGGTTTTGCGCCAGGCAGATCAGATCTTCATTGAAGAGATTCGTCAGGCGGGGATTTACGACCAAATTTGGCAAGCCTTAACCGTTCTGTTGCCGGTTAAAACTGTTGGCGTCATGGGTGATGAACGTACCTACGAAAATGCAGTTGCCTTGAGAGCCGTCACCAGTTTGGATGGAATGACCGCTGACTGGGCCAAGATCCCACACGATCTACTGGGACAAATCTCCAATCGGATTATCAACCAGGTCCGTGGCATCAATCGCGTGGTCTATGATATCAGTTCTAAACCGCCTGGAACCATCGAATGGGAATAAAGGTTGGGCTTTTTGCGTGGGTCATGCACTCATTCTGCGCGAGTTACACTATACTCAGAGTTTGTTAACCGTTTAGTTAGAAAGTTCTGGAATCCATAACAAGTAGGCATCTTCGCCATTGTCAGAATAGTATTTTTTCCGAATAGAATGAATCTGAAAACCGAACCGGCGGTATAGATTCTGAGCCGCCAGGTTGCTAACCCTGACCTCTAAAAAGACCAACTCCCCCCCCATTTTTTTTATCCGATCTAATATTTCTTTCAACAACGCTTTTCCAATTCCTCGTCGGCGATAAGCTGGATCAACAGCGAAATTGGTAATATGTGCATCTCCTGTGATCAGCATAAAATGAGCATAGGCCACTACTGTTTCTTCTAATACTACTACTAAGAGATGAGAGTGTGTGTGCTTCTCACTCAGTGCTTGGCGAAATGCGGTTTCACTCCATGGTGTTGCGAAGGACTGTCGCTCAATACGCAGAGCAACTGGTAGATCTGTAATCTTCATAGATCTAAAAATCAGTGTTGAGGTTAAACTCCCTTTCATCTATTTAGGTTCGACGTAGAGTAGTAACGGGTCAAAAATTACTTCTCATTTCCCCCTGTCAGAAAGCTCGCCTGCAGACATACTTCCCAGCCCTTCTATTTCCCATAGCAGCCGGTTTTGTAATCGCCCGGCGCATCATTGCCCGTAATCCGCAAGCCGTTTTTTTAGCCCTGGAAACCACAGGAACTGTTAACATTAATTAATCGTTAGTGCACACTGTGGCCATTGGAGAAAAGATTATATGAACAGAAAACTATTGTGAAACGGCTAGTGGGAACGCATCAAGGATCTTCCCCGTCAGGCTAGAGGGGGACTCTGACACGGCCGGTGAGATCAAGCGCTTGCTCCTTGAAACTGTTGTGGTAGATTGCACGGACCGGGCCGCCTTAGCCCAATCTGCTTGCCGCCTTTTGCAACCAGCAACTGTGTGTACAGCGGTCCTCCCGTTGAAGGCAGAAAGAGATTTGGAAACGTTTGCCCGAACATGTCTCTGATGGTATTGATCTGCAACAACTGACCACAACGACTTTTAACCTACCTATTCGGCAGGCACAATTTGATCTTCCAGGGTTAAAGCGTAGTCGAGTAGTGCCTGTGCATAGAGCGGATTGTGCATACCGAAACCTGCATCCCCTTTGACCATGTCGTAGTTCAGCTTGGCATCTTGATAAGCCTTAGACTCAAGATTGGTTGCGACGTCCAGTATCTGTTTGACTTGCGCCATTTTATTGGTGATGGTTTCCCGGTATTGCTGTATCCTGGTGTCCATATTCTCGTGGCATCGGACACAGGTTGAATAGTCTGCTTTGAAGGTGTGGCCTCCATGCTTGGCGACTGTCTTGGAGGTATCCTTATCCATATGGCAATAGATACACCGATTTTTCATAATTTTGGAATGTTTGGACGGCATCCGTTTGACACCAGCACCCAGTCGTCCCATGAACATCTCTGATTGTGATTGATGGATAATACCAGCCCCGGCACAACCGCAATCCATCTTGTGGCAGGTGGTACAAAGTGTTTTCGGGTTTTTAGTCAGGTAGTGCTCACGAGTACTGCTATGAAGATGGCAAAACGAGCAGGAGACTGCATTGACAGCCGTTTTCAACGAGATCTGTTCACCGTGTGTTCTCCATTCGCCACTATTAAATTGGGTATAGCCAGCAGAATGACAGCCCAAGCAGGAATCGCGCGTTTCGTACTTGCCTTCAATCAGGTTGACCAAAGCATGCTTATGGTTGGATTGGTGCCACTCTTGGTAAGCCACCTCCTCGGCATGACAGGTAAAACACTTTTCCTGGAAAGGATTGTTTTGCCCGACCTGATCTTCGTTTGCGGGAATGGCAGGTATCTGATGAATTGTAATAATGCCAATCAGCATCAAGCCAAGTGTCCATAAAATCAGTTGTATTTTCACAATTACTCCGAATCCTAAATTGAGGGTGATTATGTCAGTCCGCTAGGCAAATAGTATCAAACTTTCCCGTTCAAAGCAATGCCACGGTCAAATAATTGTCTCGGCTAGCCCAGGTTAAAGAACCCTCGGTTCGACACTTAACGTCTTTTGATGAGTATAGTGGACAAAGCCGGCACCTCGTCGCTTCATCACATATTTAAACCAGGTGTAATCGACAGGAACATGGCTGGAGTGCTTGGCTTTGCTATTAGCGGCAGCGATTTGGGCCGCCAGTAGCAATGTCGGCATCGGAATGCCCGGCTTGCGTTCCGGATTGCGGATAATCACGTGAGAACCGTGTATTTGCCGAGCGTGTAACCACATATCGTTGCTCTTTGCCACCCGTCGTAGCAGGAGGTCATTTTCATTACTATTCCGACCAACATAGATCTGAAATCCGTCTGGTGAAGTATACCTCCGAAAGGTTGTTTCGCCTTGGTTATTCCGATTCTTAGGCCCGCTTTTATCGCTGATCCAACCTTTGCCGGCCAATTGGCTCCGGATGGAGAGCAGGTCTTCAACTGTATCAGCCGTTTCGACCTGTATCCGGTAGTGGTCGATAACTTCCAGTTCAGCCTCATTATCAGAGACCAACTGTTGGATGACCGACCATCCCCGTTTTGCTTTGGTATATTGTTTAAATAACTGTTGCGCATTTTGGGATGGGCTCATCCCCGGATCCAGCCTCAGTTTTCGCATCTTTAGATCAGAGTCGTAATAATCCAGAACTTCGACCTCAACCTGACCGGGCTTAATTCGGTGCAGGTTAGCGGTTAACAATTCTCCCTGCTGCCGAAAGACTTCAGCCCTATCCGCAGTTTCCAGATCATCCCAAAGCTGATTTAGCTTGCGTTCCACTGCCTGTTGACGTCTCTTAAGCATTTGTCGCAAAGCCTGGAACTGGCGTTGCATGACCTCTTTCTGCTTGATAGCATGATAGTAAGCGTAGACGGCATCACTGACGGTTTCGAAGTATTGACTGGTTGCGCCGGCAAGTTGTTGCAGAGCGATAGTTGAGACTAGGCTCTGCTGGTCATCGGTTACAATTTGTGGCTGGTCTGCCTCTGAGGTCCATTCAGCGCGGACCTGGTCGAAGGCCAGCCAAGCCTGTTCCAGGTCAAGTGAATTGGATACCGACTGAGAATCCAACGCTCCGTTGGTTCCTAAGGAGAAAGACTCACAGTTGGCTCGATAAATAATCTCTTTTGCGATCGCAGGGCTAATACCGTCAATTGCTTGCATCAGTTTTCGCCAGGACAGTGACGTGTCGATAAATATCTCGAACCAACCCTCAACGTCCAGTTCCAGCGGATCTGCCTTGTCGAATTGAGGCGGAAGTTGATAGGGCTCTCCGGGTTCTACCGTTCGGACACGACTCATCGAGTCATCGATATGCTTGATGCTCTCCAGAATCTTTCCTGTCGATTGATCGACTAAAATAATGTTGCTGTGCTTGCCCATTAACTCGACCATTAACGATTTTGGGCCCGGTTCCAGTAGTTCGGCGTAGGGTTGGACGGTGATCTGCATAATTCGGTCCCATCCAATCTGCTGGATATCGGTGATAACACTTCGTGCCAGGTGGCGAAACAGAAATTCTGCGAAGTGAGACTGTTTTTGACCTTTAGGCTGATCAGGGAGTAGATGTGTCCGCGCATGAACGGCATGAGATGAAATCAGCAGGTAGACGGTTGATCTGACATCGGTATTGTTGGCCAAGGTTTGCATGTCTGGCGAAATCTTGAGCGCAATGGTATGAGCATCTAGCTGTTGTACATGTCGGATAACACCATTCCTCAACAGGTGTTGATATTCTACGATTAATCGACGTAAGATGAGACTATCCATTGCACTCTCCTGTTTTTTCGCTCCCCATGGGCGAACCCCATCACTATTTTAGCATATTGCCACTACCTCTATTGACAAAAAGACAGACCATGATAACAGTAACTAATTTCCAGTATTAAATCATAAGTTCTTGAAGGGAAGGGAATCTGTCGAAATCAACTCTCATCAGAAAGATTACCCCGCCAGTCTAACCTTCCGCCAGGTGCCAGCGATGGAGAGAAAAAGGAGTTACGGCTGACACCTGTCCTCATTTGTCTCCAACGGTACTCGATTTTATTTGGCCCGGGACTATCGGTCGGTAGAAACACCGCATAAATTTGCTGTGTACAGGACTCAAAAAATGGGCCGGACATCTCCGTGGCATGGGTTTTGGCATTGTCCCATCTCAGAAAAATAAAGTGCTATCCCGCATCTCACACCGGACTTGGAGATAGTTCTCAACTTCCATGGTCCGTTTGCGGTCGAAGATTTGGTCCAACCCTTCGCCGGTGGGATCAACAACCCTTGCCGGAGATATTTAACTTCACCTTGGCCCGGAGAGGCCATTTGGTTTTGCTCATTGAGGCATTGATACCCTCGGCTAATCTCAGAGCCCAATGGATTTCGGTTTCATCAAAGTAGACCATCACCGCTGGCCTGGTGCGAACTGATGGTCTGATGGCAGGGAAAATTATCTCCACATCATCGGAGGTCCGTGTGTGGTTGTCAGCTTTTTTTATGGCTTCGGTTCTATCCCGTTTTTGAGTGTCCTGTGGGTCAGGTGAAGTGATTCTTAACTGACTCCTGCCCATCTTGATTTTATGCCAGCCTAAAATATACCACTGAGGTGAACAACTGAGCGTAACGGAATAATATTGTTGACCGTAATTAGATCGCAACTTCTGTGTCCAGTTCTGACCGCGAGTGTTAAGTTTTTCAAATGAGTAAGGGAGTTGACAAATAATCTCCGCCCATTGCCCGCCAGTTAAACTCAACTTCGGGCGCCGTCCAGGATTTCGAAGAGGTGGTAATTATTCGAATCCTCTCTGGTTGTAAGCGTGAATGATCTGGCGAATGGTCTGAGGAGTGACGTTGAAAATGGATGCTAATTGGCTGATCTTTCTTCCTTCAGTCGAAAGTTGAACCGTTAGCAATCACCTATAGGTGTGCGGCGGGTACAACTCTTTATCGCTTCGATGAGTTGGATTTTGTCCGCTTCATCAGAGATGATAGCCTACGTTTAACTATGGAACCCGATCAGGTGGTGGTGTTTAGCAACATTAATTTCTGGTTCTTGAAAATTTCGTGAGAGCAACGACAGTTTCGAATTCCACCGCTACTACAACCCCAATTTGGGATTAAGTCAGCTTAAATGTATGAAAACGCTTAACCTGATTGGACTGGTGGCACTAAAATATCGACTTGATCTCTTGGTTTCACACTAAAATAATTGCTCTTTAAAAAAAAGTGAATAATTCCAGCTTTTCGGTTATAATCGGTGTAATGGACTGTTAAGCCTATAAAGGGTTATGATCCGGCTTATAATTTCCTGATTGGCGACCGCTAGATCACCTGGCCGGATTTATTCTCGATGCGGTGAGCAAATTGCAGAATGCATCAGCCGGTGCGTCATCCGGAAAGCCCAATTCTTGATCAGTCGGACATCGACGGTTCGAGGTAAAAAACCTGATCGATATGTTTATTTAAATGAAAATGGAATTAGAGAAATTTGATGCTATCATTTTTGACATGGATGGTACTTTGCTGGACACCGAGCGATTATCTTATTTGGCTTTTCTGGAGGCTTGCCGGGAACACGAGTTCGAGAACATGGAAAAAGCCGAAGCCGTCTACCATCAGTGTATCGGTTGTAATAGCACCAAGTTAAAGCAGATTCTTCGGGAAGGATTTGGGAAAACGCTTCCCCCTGAGTTTTACGAGAGGTGGCGCAGAATCTACAGCCGCGATGCTTACGAGAAAGCGCCCCCTGTTAAGCCGGGGGCTAGAGAGTTGTTATCTTTCTTAGAATCACGCAATATGGTGATGGCCGTAGCCACCTCGACCAAGTATATCAATGCCATTAAAAAACTGAAATCTACGCAATTAGATCACTATTTTCAGACAGTCGTTGGAGGCGATCAAGTGGAGAAAAGTAAGCCAGACCCTGAGATTTTTCAATTGGCGATCTCCTCGCTCCAGGCTGATCCCGGTAGATGCCTGGCCCTGGAAGATAGCAACAATGGTACCCTGGCGGCACACAGTGCAGGCATGTTTGTCTGCCAGATACCCGATATGCTCCCGCCTTCTGAAGAGGTCAAGACGTTAGTAGGGAATCGGCTGAGAATCTTTACATCGCTTTCGGCTGTTCTGGAGAAATTGAAATTACAACCTTAGTCTCTGTTTTTTCATTGTCGTCACTTAGAATGGCAACCAAACATATTCCTGTTCTGTGGAACACAATGAAGCAGGGGGACCCATCACCGTAGGGATAAAGCAGAGCGCGCTAGCTGTTTGGCGCTGCTAATCGTTATTTCAAGTTCTAAGCGCTCTGTTGGCAACTGCTAACTTGCTTTACCCGAATCATCATCCAATCTCAATACATTTGGGCAAAGCAAACCGACCTCTCCTTCAACCATTGACCGCGGTTAAAACCGCTATTTTTCACCGGCCAGATGTCGCCAGCTATCTGCTTTGCCCCTACAAAACTACCTGTCCTCTTTATTCTCCAAACCCTCCTCGATACCGCAGTGAGAGAGCCACTGGAGATACGAACAGGCACTGAGCTAGACAATTTAAAAATAAACGATGTCGGCGGCGGCACAAATTACGATTGTTTAGCCTCAGCGGAACTATTCTCCAGGCAAACTCTAATTATCCTCACGGACGGGTTCGCCCCTGAGATGCAAAGTTGCTTTGATCATTCCATAAATGTTATCTGGGTAATTTCGCCCAACGGCGCTGAGCCAGGGGAACCCTGCTTCGATCAGCTAGAGGGGACAGTGATTAAAACGAGGGGTTAAATATTTCCGATCATCCACGCGGGGTGCTTGCTCCACCTACCAAATGGCCTGTAAATGATGAATCTTGGAGGAAAAGATATGCAACTCATTCTTAGCCGAAAAGGCTTCGATAGTAGTGCGGGTGGAGTTCCAAGCCCTATTTTTCCTGACGGCCGTATCATCTCACTACCTATTCCAGACAAACGTACCGACCTGAAATACAATAATATCGAGGTAAATGGTCATAATCTTGGACGGATCGTAGACCATCTTACGAATGGGAAGGTCCGACCGGATTCGAGCCTTCACCTCGATCCCGATCTAAATTCTGATCATTTACCTCGATCACACGAGTGGCTTCCACTATTTGGCCAGACGGGTGCTGCGCAAGGACATCTGAGAAATCAGTCAGTGATAGCCGGCGACTTATTTGTATTTTTTGGTCTTTTCCAAGAAGTGGAGATTAGAAACGACCGTTGGGGATTCCATAAAAATACCAAACCAAAACACTTGATTTGGGGGTGGTTACAGATTGGTGAGATAGTCAAGGTCGATAATATCAAAGATCAATTAGATTGGGCAAGTTATCATCCCCACTTCAACCGAGCGGAAGACGACAACAACACTCTGTATATATCGACCCGTGACGGGGCGGGTATATTTGAAGAATATTCAGAGTGTAGACAATTAACTGCACCTGAAGCGCCAAGTCCAACCCACTGGGAATTACCTGCTTGGTTTTTCCCATATGAAAGTAGGCCGGTGCTAACGTACCACGGTAAGATGGATAGATGGCAACGCAAAGAAGAGAACGTCCTGTTGAAATCTGCCAGTCGAGGTCAGGAGTTTATCTTACAGACAGAACATTACCCAGAAGCTAAAAGTTGGTTGAGCGGAATTGGGCTTACTTTACCCGGAAGCAAATAAAGGTGACGAACATGAAACCCAATATTATTGAGTGCCAGCTGACTGATCACAAAACCTTCTACATTGCTGCGGCTCCTAGAAATTCAACCTAAAGTGCTTGGCAAACCCTCCGACGCATCCTAACTCGCACCTGACCAATTCTCCCTGCTCTTGTGAGAAAAGACTGAGTTCTCCGTGAGCGATATCGTTTGTATGAAAGTCTCTCTTTAAGTCTAAAATATTCTCCACTTCATAATGGGGACAATTACACTTTGCCACTTAAATATTTTTGCCGTTCTACTTTACTGAACTTTTCGATTGCATACCGTAGCATAGTTCTTGGCATTTTTTGATAATGAACCTTTAGAAAATCAACCTCTATAGCTAAGTTCCGTTTCCCAACTTCTCTAAGCATCCAGCCCACAGCCTTATGAATCAAGTCTTCTCGGTCGCTGAGCAATTGCTCTGAAATATGTAATGTATCGCTAAATTGGCATTTCTTAGTAAAGTAAAAAGTGGACATAATCGCTATCCTGCGTTCCCAAAGTGAATCCGACTGTGATAAATCATATAACACGGGCCTATCTCTGTTTTCTAAATAAGCGCCAATAATATGATGGGCTGAACTATCAACTAAATCCCAGTTATTGACGTACCGGATGTTCCTCAAATACAGGTGATAGATTTCGTCTTGCTCATCGGAGCGGGGTTTGGAAAAGCGAAAAACTAGAAAGAGCAACGCATATAGCCGAACTTCGTGGAACTCGGACTTTAAGAGCTTTTCCACAGTACTCAATGAAACTGCTTTAAACTTTTTGACCGCTTGGCGGATAACTGGAACTCGGATACCAAGGAACTTGTCGCCAAAACCGTGTTCACCCTCTGCAGTTTTGAAGAACCGCTGAGAGTGCTTAGCTATTTCTGGATTAGCCAAACTATGTAAATGATCTATTATCTCCTGATATGCCATGCCATGTATCATCTTTCGCCCACTAATGCGTTAAGACCAAATTCAGTAGTTCGAGTTGTCCCAGTCAGCTGTAGGATTTTATTCGGCAACTGGTTCGTTTGCCACCCACTTATTGACTGAAAGCCGTTGCACCACTTGGAATATAGTACACAGGTAGGTTCGGGAACTTTTGTGATAGCATGGCTGCCTGTCGCTTAATGGCTGGTATTTCACTTGCACTGTGCAGGCTTTCTATCACAGGCATGCCCATTTCAAGGCATGCTATCACGATGAATTCACTCATCTCGCCAATGATTATGGCCTCTGCTCCCATATCTCGAGCCGCCTGGGGCATATGTAGTTGATTCTCTCCAAAACCACCAATCAAAAAAGCGAAACTTCGAACGCGTTTCTTATTATCACCAAAGATCCGACACGAACGGAATTTCAGACCATCTTTAACGTATTCGCTCAATTCATCGACCGACATCTCCTGCGGCAGTTCTTGTACAGAAAAGAATTTCTGTCTTGCCTTTAGACGGAGACCTTCGATACCGAGGGCCAAGACAGCTTGATCGGAGACACCGTTTTTCTCTAGCGCGTCCCAGTTGGAATGACTGCGATATACAGCGATGCGATATTGATCGAGCAATTCCTTTCTTCTATAGTTGGAATAGATATCTTGCTTGCCAGGGCCTTGATACCAACTACTTGTCTGTTCCGGTAACCAGATACCTTCGTGACAAATGATCATGTTAACGTTCTTCTCAATGCATGAGTTGATACTTTCCGTATGAATATTCCAGAGGCAAGCCAAACCGGTCACTTCGATTTCAGGGTTGCCATAAATAAAGCCCAATTCATCGTTGGCAAGTCCGGTCTCTTTAGGGGCAATCTCTTCAAATGCTTTGGCTATATCGCTAGCTTTATACATATAGTTTCCTTGTTGAGCACAGTGTCAACCGACGGTTTCCCACGCTGATGCATGGGAGATGGTGACAATTATCTGCAGGTCAGCGAATATTCTACCATCGCCCTCAAGGGGAAACTCCAACGAGCATTAGGTTTCTGTCAGCAATATCTACTTGCACTGTAATTTTCGCCCAGTTTGACTGAGGTCGGATAGATCTTAAAAGTCTTTACTGGCTTGCGATGGCCTTCTTCCGGCGACAGAAGATCCTTCGTTGAGTACATCGTCAGGCCGCAAACAGCGATCCAGGCCAGACCGGCCCACTTTGTTGTAATACTTTTCGATTCTTAGAACCTGTTTGAAAGAGAAATGTCGAGTTTCAGGCCTCTTTCTTGGTCAGCGTAACTCGTCGCACATCCATTACCTGAGAAGCGGGAACTTCGAGTGCACGCAACGTCAGTGTCCCACGATCTGCTGTCAGATGGAGCGCACCCAATACCAACGGCTTAAAATCCTTGACGTAAGACTCACTGCCTCGCGGACAGCGGTCGTCCGCTTCACCCACCAGCGGTGGGTCGTGTGCCTCGGTAACCTGTCCCTGTAAAGTTTGTCCGTTGAAGGCCAGTTCCACCGTTGCACCGACGTCTTCAGCTGGACAGGTATAGTAGACTGTCGCCTCATAGCTACCACTGGTACCGACTACAATGTCCCAGGTCATAGCATCATCGACCTCAGTCCAGTGAGTAAAATAGGAGCAGTTGGGAGCTCCCGCACTCCGTTTCACACCACCGTGGGGCACACCGTCCCGTGCCGGCAGTGGGGTAGATTGCCCGTAGCCGACAGGGAAAGGCCGGTCGTCCTGTACAGGCAACACCTCTGAGCGCCATCCGTCCACGGCTTCCATCAGCTTTGCCTGTACTTCAGGAAAATCATCCGAGATATCTTTTATCTGTCCAGGATCAGCAGACATATCGTACAACTTGCCCTCTGCGTCCAAGCGAAATTGTTGGTTACGGACACTTATCCTGTTCCGTTGATGCGTAAAAATCATCCGATCTGACCAATCCGTCGCCTCATTAATTAGCAGCGGCTTTAAGCTACGACCGTCCAGCGGCTTCTCACTCACCAGTTCAACATCTGTCATCTCGGCCAGTGTCGGTAAGAGGTCTATTCCGCCGGCAATCTCCTTAATCACCCTACCGGGTCGAATATGCTTGAGCCAACGCATCAACCCGGCTACACGCACACCCCCTTCATCCGTTGACCCTTTGGTCCCTTTCATGCCGCCGTTCCATCGGGCTCCATTGGGGCCATTATCACCAAAATAAAAGACGATAGTATCTTCTGCGATGCCGAGTTGATCTAGTTTCCCCAGCAACCGACCAACATTCCAGTCGATATTTTCGCACAGTGCCAACGCCGCCCGCGTGCGCTCAACATCCTCCTGCTCTGAGTTTGTCGCCTTCATTTCGATTGGCAGGTGGCGGAATTTGTCGTAAAACCGATCCGGGACCTGAAATGGGGTGTGAGGGATGTTATAGGGGAGATAGCAGAAAAACGGCTGGTCGTCCTCCACGTTGGCTGTCATGAAATCCATCGCCCGGTCGGTGATTTCATCTGGTAGATAGCCTCGTCCCTGCGTAAATTGACCATTGTGCTCCACTTCGGCATCGAAATAGTGCCCCCAATGTCCTGAACAAAAGCCAAAAAATTCGTCAAATCCACGCGCGTTAGGGTGGTAGGGATATTGTGTGCCGTTATGCCATTTGCCGAAGGCACCGGTCGCATAGCCGCCGGCCTTAAAGGTATCGGCAATCGTCTTCTCATCCAGGTTTAAACGTTCTGCCCCTGTACTCACCCCGTGTACACCACCACGCAAATGGTATCTTCCGGTTAAAAACTCAGCCCGTGTTGGGGCACAGACCGGACATACATAAAACCGGTCGAACAGAACACCGTTCCGCGCCAGCGAGTCGACATTGGGTGTATCCAGGTTGGTATTGCCATGAATACTCAAATCACCCCATCCCTGGTCATCGGTCAAAATCACAAGTACGTTTGGCTTGGCCATCTTATCTCCTATTAGAAGTGGGTTGTCGCATTAAATCACAATTGTTAGTTGTCTTGCAACTTTATCTGTCTGGATGGAAAATTGGGTGCAATCGGCTACAGTAGAGTGGTTTACGGGAACCAGTTAGCTGGCGCTTGTGTATCTAGTTGGATTATATATCCAATGTAGAGTATTCACAGTTAGATGAATTTGTATTAACACCTAATCTCTATCCTGATTTCAGAGCTAATTCAGCAGCCAATATCAGAATTGTCGCCACATCCAATCTGTTTAAAATGGCATTCTACCCGGAAAACGAGGTTATAAATGCCAGTCGTGCGTTCACAATTTTGTGATTGTCGATGCTAGATGCACCTGGCAAAGCCGGCTTTCGTTTTTTAGCCCAACTGTTTGATGTTTCAGCAACAACTACCTATAACTGGGGCATCCGGCCGCAGAATCGTTGGCCGAAGCCGTGATAAAGGAAAAGATTAAAGAGATTGAAATTGACCAGAGGTGACATTTTTGGCGGTCAAAAAACAGCAGATGGATCCTCTAAACCAGAGGCCAACATGGAGGTGAGAGATGCAGAAAACGAACCTAAAGAAAGCTCATCCGCGGAAAGAAATAGATGGGGTAACCTCTGCAATCGTCCGGGAGGTATCAATTGAAGGATGTGTCAATACCATTTCGGAACACCGACTCAACTTCTACCCATTCAGAGTTGGGAAGAATAGGCCAAATCGAATCGTCAACAGGAGGTCGGCGAAAATATACCAATGGCGACTTTGGTATTGTAGGCAATAATTCCTTCGACCTTAAGGCCAATTGAGTCGAGATGTCGATTGGTAAATAATAAGAATAACAGGTCGCAAAGCGCATGTCTGAGAAATCTTACTATGCGGTCAATATACGATATCCTCTTCCGGCAAAGAGCCCTATAATTATCCATATGGCACCAATAATGTACTCGCCTAAAATCAACCCCAAGAACATGGGTCTAGCCCGGCTGTAGGCTTTAAGTCCACTATGCTTAAGTGTTAGATATTTGAGTAACCAACCGAGGAAAATAGAGAGGAAAAACATCTGAATTCCCCAACTGCTTCCTGTCGTACAACCAATTGGATGCAAAGGCCACCATAAAAACTGGTGGTACATTACCGTCATAGACAACGTACTTATAACCCCTAAGAGGATAAAACCGAGATTGGTTGGGTCTATATCAGCAGGATAAATCAGTCGTGACTCTAACACGCGAAAACCTGTACGTCCTACCCAAGATAGACCGAGTGTATTAGCACCAACTTTATAGGTAAATCTTAAAAAGAGATAGGTTGAAACAGGGAGCACTATCAAAATAGCCGATATCATTGCCATTAGTAATGGCATTCTCTTGGTTTTCTTCTCATTGGAGAGCTTAAATGTATTCATAACATGAGGCATTGTTAACTGGGTGAGATCTGTCCTGAAGCCTCGAGCCTGGAAGGTATTCAACGTTAAGTTGTGGACTCCAATTCTTCGATCTCCAAACATGGTCCTCAGCATCATCATTGGTCGAAAGGTAGGATGTACGATGAGAACTCCTGCACTAGAAACCTGCCACGTAAAAATTACCCACATAATCGCAGAAAACAGGGTGATTGACAACGCTACCCAGAGAGAAATCCCCATCAGTTGGGATAACATAACCTGAAGCAGAAGCATCAAGAGTAGCCCCCACAGTGCCCAATGCTCGTCTGAAATAAATTCTTTGTCATTCGAGGTTTGATTCTTTGATACTGTGGAAAGTATGGATTGCATCGTTACCAGAAGTCGCTTTCTCGCTTGCCACCCAATCAGACACACAATTACCAGAAAAGCTCCCATTTCTTGATGAGAAGCGAAACTTCGGGTAAAACCAAATTCTCCAGGAGAATTTGGCATCGGCCAGCCAAGAGAAGAAAAAGCAAAGCATTCAAACTTGTAAAAAAGATAAAAAAACCAGATACTGAAGGAAACCTGTTCTGCCAGGAGATATGTGATACCGATCACCGAAAGATGGATATCTAGAGGCAGCGGACGTATTGCCGAAAAAGGTTTTTCAGCCAAAAATGGATCAAGTGAAAAGCGGGTTGGGATCAGGGGAACTTGAGGAAAATAAAAGTGGAGACCATTGAAAAGATGTAATGTTCCGGCGATGGCGAAAGCAATCCACATCCATCGATTTTTGAAAAAAGTTGGCAAC
>Ga0208128_1000225_pt1 | contig 23803 bp, 16 predicted proteins | sample ETNtaG_35_FD_185758 | JGI IMG/M metagenome (GOLD analysis project Ga0208128, IMG submission 185758) | Marine microbial and viral communities from oxygen minimum zone, Eastern Pacific Ocean - ETNP201306PF51B (SPAdes) (version 2) | ecosystem: Environmental > Aquatic > Marine > Oceanic ... | reverse complement strand
CTTAACCCCTATCTCTGTGGCGCAACAGAACAGCCTTTGACCAAATTCTGACACCGATTGTCAACTGCCAACATACTATTTGTTTAGCAGAAGATTTCTCCCTTTACTGAACTCTAATCCTCTGGTCAGTAAGCACAATGCAGACTTTGGTTTCGAAAAATCGCTCCTCCGGCTGAGCATTGATGAAAGTGCCATTGAGGTCGATGTAAATTGGCTTGGCCGACGAAGCTCCGTCCTCCGAATGGCTGTTTTTGGCTGAAGTTTCCCTTTTCCGTGCCTCAACTAGAGGTTCGACCAGAGTTTCCATGGTCTCAATCGAGGCTGGTCAATAGGCCGGGTCATGTTTCTCCTTGAATTGAGTCTTGTCAGCTACAGCGTGTTTGGAACACAGCCATTGAATATGGCCGGGGCTGAGTCAACTGATGCCAGGTTCCGCCAGACCTCATCCGCTTGACGAAATGGCCAGGAGGTACCACAGAGAATGGCCACTTTTCTCAGTTCTGGTGTAATGTTGCCGTTTGGGCTAAGCTTCAACAATTTCAACGGCTGAGGGATTATGCTGAAGGTGTGTCGGCAATGCCGACACTTCCGTCGAGGTAGAGTGAAATCAACCTGACTGAAAATGGTCTTCAGTTTCCTGGGACGGATTCCGACCGAGAGGCTTCGTTTTTTACAATCTAGACAGGCCGAGGAATCCAACACCGACTGTTTATGACGGTCAATTATCTGTGATGGCAGCGAGGAGACATACTAATTCTTTTAGATTAGGAGTATAAATACCATCACCCAAGCCAAGACAAAGATTCCAGCCCGAGCAGAAGAGTACTTTGAGGGCGAACAAACTAAATCTGAAGACAAGATAACACACTGCAAAGCCGGTGAGGAAGCGACAGGAAAGTTGCCCAAGGATACGGTTAATCTGATTGATGAGGAATCAGGCCTCATGTCAACACAAGGTAGTTTTGAGCCGACCTACAGTGCACCAGTGGTGCCTGTAAATCGAAACCCATTTGATCGTAGAACAGCAACAGCGGAGCCAATCCCGGAATGACAAGCCGCAAGTAACGCCAAACGGGAAAATATAGCCTAGCTACCGACCTGTTTGGGAATAGTAAGTGGCTTTCCGACACTGAGTATTGAAACAGAGCCAGCGAAAATCAGTGTGCAACCATTACTGCCAAACCTTTGATGCCAGAAAAACGCCAGTCCCATAACAGGCCTTTACAGGAACGTTTTGGACAAGCCTTGGAGGCGCCGAACAACCCCACCCTGCTTGGAGTCATGAAATAGCGCTGACAAAGCTGGCAAGGCCGAGACATTGATGCTAAATGAAAATCCACCGTGGAAACAGTGATTGGTATCATCAGATAGGTTCTCGGTTACCGGCCGTTTTTACTAACAGGACTGGAGCCAGTACCAAGTAAATGGAGTTTGGTCTGTCTGGGATGGAATCGGAAGAGAATACAGACTTTGAGGTCTGGCAGATGCGAATCAGAATCAATACACTGAGCGCCAGGTGATGTAATCACGACGATAAGATCAATGGTATAAGACCTGGAAAAAGATAAGGGGTATAAAAATGGTTACCTGAGTTACTCACCTTCGGCATTTGCGAAGCGGATCGAAAATTTTTGCGAATAGAAGTTCTCTACGGATAATGGGTAGGGTTTTCTTTGCTGGTATGAAGGATCTGAATTATGGTTGTTACGCTCTCCGCGATTGGAGGAGGTGAATTCACAACTGCTTGAGCATAATGACGGGAATGTTGTTCCCGGTCAGGCCAGAGCCGGAGTAAGGAAAGGACGCGAAAACTAGTTGTCCACAAAGCCGATAGTGTTGGCTACAACTCGGCTCTAACCTCCATTTCCGCCCGATGCTCCGGCTTCTGTAATTCTGTAGACAGCAAGCGGTAATTGAATCGCAGATGTAAGTCGGTAAACTTTTCCAGTCGGTAGTCGGTTGAAATGCTCGCTTTGTGGCTGAGGCCCTGATAAAAATTGTAGCGGATAAACGGTGTTCCACCAGAACTTTTACCGTAAGCTAACCGATACGAGAGGTTGAACTTTCCTTTACCAACCAACGAGTAGGTGATCCGATTTTCTAAGGCTAGAGTTTGCGTTTGAGCAGAAGGGTCTTCTGTTGTACTGTCAGTATCCCTAGTAAATTCCTGTATCCCGATCCAGTTGAACCGAAAGTTCTGGTTTAATTCGTATCGTAGATCCAGTTCATTACTCTGTTCAAATTGGTCTAAATTTGAAAGTGGCCTCGATTTAGAAACCTGCAACCCAATTTGGGTAAACTGTTCCAGGTCTTGTCGCCGCTCCGACCGCCAACCAACAGAGAATTTAGGGCTGGGATTAATTGTAGCTCGCAGATTCCAGTTCTGGCTCCGATGATTGCGTTCCCGGTTATTAACCCGACGATTGAGGCTACTATTTCGCACATGGTTGAGATCCAGGCTAAATTTTGGTGAAGGTGAAAAGGTTCCTTGATACCGCTGGTTGTGTCGGCCGTAGACGGTTTGAGCCTGCTGTCGCTGCTGTAGTAGATAAAAGGCCAATTGGTCTGCTCCTTCCTGTTCCTCAGTTAAGCTGTGCCGCATAGAAAAGCTAAAAGATTTAAGCCAACGATTCCACCGCTGGCTCATCTGAATCTGCATCTCCTCCCGTAATTTTGCTTCGTCAGAAAATGGCGGATTGGCAGGTGGTATTGGCTGTCGTAATTGCGACGGGGAGTTGCTCTGTCTCATTGGCCTAAAAGCACGAGGCCGAATCCTCAACTGGACTTTAGCATCGACGGTAGAAACCGGCTTATCCTCCAAATTCTGTATGATTTTGATAAATTGGCCTTTGTCGTAGTCCTCTACATAGTGTAGTTCATCAATCTTGACATAGTGACCTTCGCCCGCTTGAATCCGACGTCCAGTATACGGATTGATATCAGTATAGATCTCACGTCGATTAGTCGCTAGCTTTTTATCCAGTTCGTAGACCAATTGAAAATTGACAGCACCACTAAAAGGGGTCAGTCGGAGATTGATATCTGCCAGTTGGGTCGTGGTATCCGGCGGTAGCGAGAGCGTTTGCCTATTTTCAGTCTGCGACCGCTCTTGCCCGACCGCAGGTTGGCGTGCATAACTATTGAAACGCCGACGAGAAACGTTGCTGGAAAAATTGACCCAACGACGAACCTGCGAGAATGCGCCTACCGACCACGTCTTGGCTTTAGAGATTGGCTGCCAATCGGAAAAGGTCAGTGGACGATCATCGATTGTCAGCAACGGCCTTTTGCTTAATGCCACTTCGTAAGCGTATTTGGAGTTGAGGGTCGCCCATTCGGCATGACGAATATCGGTTCTCACACTGTTGATCTGTCGCTTGCGGGATTCCTGCTCAATCGTAGTTACCCCATATAAATTCTGTTTGGCCACCCCATCCAAGTCAGCTGGATCGTCGGCTAATAAACGTTCAATTCCACCGTTGACGCTCAACTGCCCAATCAACTTAATCGGATAGCGATAGGATAAATTCAATTGCTGCCGACGTTTTCGATACGATGCCTTCACTGAGTTAGGTGAATTAGGCTCTTGATCCAGAGTGGCAACCTGATTTCGATTCGTGTGCAGACTGGCGTAGAAGTGTGGCCATTTTTGCGGCATCAGGTTCAAACCGAGATTGTGGAATGACGATACCGTCTTGGATTCAGCTGTCCGGCCTAAACCACCATCCAAGCGAATCCACTGGAAAGGAGAAAATTGTAGATTGGTCGATAGCACTCGTTCATCGATACCAGATGGTGTGAATAGACTCGACTCTGTTGATTGTAAGTCAACGCCGGTTTCAGATAATGTCTTATCCGTCAAATATTGATCGTCAAACCGTTGATTTTGGTACTGGTCACTATACTGATATCGGTTGCGGTTTTGACTGGATGCGCCAACCGGTCGGTAGTTAGCGTCCAGATCTCGAAATTCGAGGTTAAAAGCCAGTTTCGGTTTTTCCGCTGACGGATACTGCGTTGAGGTTTGGAGCCCCCAAGAGTGGCCATTCATCTTAGCGTCTCGAGTTGAGAACGTATTGGCATCGGTGGTGCTGAAAGCAATTTGACCATCTAGCGTTAAATTCATGATCTCAAGTTGAGTTTCAATGCCCCAAACTGTATGGCGACGAGGTGCAATTAAACTTACATGTCGATTTTGTCGTAGATCCTGTAGATCTTGCTCTGATAACAGGATGAAGGCGCTATCTGGATCATCGTGATCGGCCTCGATAGCGTAAGAGACACCAATTTTGGCCCTTTCGTCAGGTGTTTTGAAAACCCCACGAAAGCCTTGAATACTTCGTTGGTAGGCTAAATCTTCAGGGATATACTCGAAATCAACACGAATCAGGTCATTACTAGTGATAATATGCTGACTGGTAAATTCGATAATTGGGTCACCGTAATCACGGATCACGTAGTCATTATTTCGCCCACGCCGCATCTGCTGGCCGTTGAGCCACACAATTTCGCTATCTGCCTTAACCACCACAAATTGACCGCCTACATCGATTCGGTATTGACTACGTCCTTCTTGCCCACGTATGGTTTTGCCGGCCGAGCGACCTTTTGGAACAGCACTCGGAATCAGCCGAAAAGACCCATATCGAAAATCTCCTTCAATAAAAACCCCTTCTAATGCCATCGGAAACTGTATCTCTGCGTTGCCGATGTCACCTGTCAAATCACCCAGTGTGGCGTTGACGTTGGGGCTAGTAATACGAATTAGTTTCTGATCCAGATCTTGAATGCTCTCAGTTGTTCCTTCCGGCTGAATCGGTAGGTCTCGGTCAGATAGCATGGCCGTCACACCAATGTTCTCAGATACGTTTCCGAAGATATTCACACGGAGTTCCTGATTCTGTGTTAACGATTGTCCAGTACCGACCGAGACACCGAAGGTTTGCGAACCAGCTACGTGTAGTGTTGGCTGATCATCAGGGGATGGAATGCCAGGCTTACGGCTAAAGGGTAGGATTTCCTGATCCTGAGGAGTTGCCGCTGACTCATCTCCAGACGACTGAAAGTCAGCCTCTGGCTTGATTGATGATACTGACTCGCCGGAGTCAACGTCTTCTTGTCCAAGGGGTTGGTCCTTCGGTAGCGAAAAGTCTCTTTTGTAAACAGGCGGAATTGGAAAAGGCAGAGTCTGATAAGTGGTACGAATTTCCTGATTGGGTAGCAGATCTAGGTTGAATTTGATGTGGCCTTGATCGTAGTCGATTTTGTAATCCTGGTCAGATCGCAGTTGTTTGCCATCAATCCAAACTGTCTCTGTCTTTTGAATAATCGGCGTAAACTTTAGCTTCAATTCTCTTTGCTGAACTGTAGTTTGGAAATGCTCGTATCGATGTGTCAGAGAAAACAGACGAACTGCCTGATGATTCTGCTGAGAAGATGGATTGATCGGCGGGTCATCCGCAAGCCAAAGCAGTGTCAACAGAAAGAGAGCTGGCATAGCGGGTTAACGCTGTTCAGTCTTCGCCTGTCTGACCTCGAAGACTGAGATGGTATTCTGCTGCAGATCGCTGACATAGAGATATCGATCATCCAGTGTGGCGATACCGGATGGATACTCAAAATGGCCAAAAGAGGTTAAGTATTGCCCTTCGGTAGTAAAGACTTCGACTGACTTACTATCGGTAACATAAACCCGTCCGTGAGCGGCAATTCGGTTAGGTTGTTGCAAGTGATGATCCCACTCCAAGATAAAATTACCACTGAAGTCGTACTTTTTGATCTTGCTATTACCCGCATCGACCACATAGAAGTCGCCCTGTCGATCAACTGCTAAATCAGTGGGTTGGCGAAACCGGTCGATTCCGTCTCCATAACGACCATGAGAAAATAGCAACTGGCCATTCGGATCGAACTTCAGAATCCGGTGGTGCCCCTGGTCTACCAAGTAGACCTCACCGTTGGTAGAAAGATCTATACCTGCTGGTCGATTCAGCCAACTAAAGGCGGATTGATCCTGCCCTTGTGAACTCGCCTGACCAAACGGAGCCAACAGGTGATCGATCATCTGACAGATCTGCATTCGATCGTTTCCGGTGTCCGCTAGAAAAAGGGTCGATTGGCCTATCACGACGTCGTTTGGTCCATCAAACTCCCCAATTTGCCAACCGTGATGACCAAACTCTGCCTGAAAATCACCACCTGACGTCAAGACTTGAATTCGATTATTGCCCGTATCTGCCACATAGATGAGTCCATATAAATCGACATCCAAATCCGTAGGGGACAGGAATTCTCCTGCGCCCTGACCGGTTGTCCCGATTTCGGCGATTAAGTGGAACGACAATGATTGGTGGTCGGTTGAGGCTTTAAGGCTTGATTGTGCGGAGGCTGCTTGGTCCGGGAGAATAACCGCAGACTGAAAGTCGGCGTGTGACCTAACGATTAGGGGTAAGGTGCGACAAGCCGATATGCCTATCAGCAAGACCAACAGAAGATAGTGGTCGACTGAAAATCGGAGTCTACTCAGTTGGCAGATGAAGTCTAAAAGTAGTGGCCGACTGAAAGTTGGCGACCTTCCACGGTTGCGGATAGTCGCAGCAAGCAAAGTGCTACCCCTTGCTTACCCGAAACTTAAAGACGAAGGTGGTTTCACTCTGGTCGTATTCGCTGTAGATCTTGGGCACGACCACCCGCAGGTTAGAAGATTTTATGCTGCGTGTCCGAAAATAGAGGAAAAATTGCGATTTTTGTTTGGGCATAACCCGCGTTTTCTCAACATCCTCTGTGGGTAGAGCCGCGGTATCACCGTAAATGTGGATCGAACGATTCCAGCGAAAGACCTCGGATTTGAATTCGGGGGGTAGGGTCGGCTTGTAATTTTTGCCCAAAGTTGCGGTGTACATCGAACGGTGGATCGGCTTGGTCTGTCCACCGGTGCCGTCCAGCATCCAGCAATCTTTCTGTTTTAAGGAGATAAAGTGATCTGTACCGTTGTAAATAATGATGGCGAAAGCGTCTGCCGCCTTGACATCATTTAGCGGCACTGCTAGTGCAACGATACCGTTTTTAATGTAGGCTATTGTACCGGAACGGGGGAGGAGCGAAGCTTCAGGATCGAAGACAGGTTCAATCCGTGTTGTTTCAAAAGCGGAACAACCACACAAGTAGGCTACAATCAAAGGGAGTGAGTACCGACACAGCAACTTCATAGATCGGCAATTATAACGTATGAGGGGTGTAGTTGCCAACTGTGACAGCAGTCAACTACGAAAAGATTGGTCGCGGATCGGTTGATTGTAATTTTGCTGCGGTAGACCAGATCGGTGGGCAGGGGACTTGAAACCAAACAGTGTCCGGATGGTAATGCTAACACCGAGGGCGCTGGCGAGGACAAACGTAACTTGGCGCAAGATCTGCCACGATATCGCCAGCCGGTAGATAGCATAGCCGAGAATCACCGCCGCTAAGACCGATTGTCGGTTTGGTAGAATACTATTTCCAATGGAGGCAAAGAGGGAAGTTTTTCCATAAATCGCCATCGGTAAAAGAATAGCAAAGAGTAACAATAAAACCGGAATTCCGACAATAGAGAAAACAGCAAACCAGATTAAACAAGGAACCAGGAGAAAGACAGACAGTCCGATAATCGCACTGCCAATGGGACGACGTACCAAGGCTGTTTCCATATTTTCGACTTGGGTTGGAAATATACCGGCAATTAAGAGGTGCAGAAGCAACATGGTAGTAAAAGAAACAATATGCCAGATAACAAGAGTTTTGGTGTGGCGATACCAGACCCGCTCTGGACGCTGGATGTAGTCGATGGCCCTAGTGATGAGTCGAATCCCGTTGACCTCGTTAAAGGTGTCTGGCAGCAGGTATTCGGCACCTTCAATTTGTCCCAGATAGACGTTGGTTTGACCATCAATTCGAGCCGACTCAGTAACTGTGATATTACCACCGAAGACAAATACGTCGCCTTGAACATGGCCGTTAATTGTAGCATCGCCGAGCAGAAGTTGAATCTGGTCCACCAGTTGTGAGGTTCCCAGTTCAAGATCTCGACCTAGATGAAACCCACTGGAAAAACCGACAGAATGCGGACTTAACTGGTTAGCCGTTTCCTGCTGAGGGAGGGAGAGTGGGGTTTCGGGTGAAATTGTCATCTTCTCAATCGGCCTGGTATCTTGAGCACAAACAATAGTTTGGGGAAACCTCGCCAGAGAAAGAGCAATCCAGCAGATCGATAATAGGAGCATCCGCATGACTGAACCTCGACAGTTACTATAACTTAACGATTTAGACGTATTTCTTACAATCATGAGATTAAACTATAAATCATTTGGCAAAAATTGTCAAGTGGCACCTCACCTGAAGAAATAACCGATCTGCACTCCTGTCTACAGAGCAGATCTACATCAATCCATCGTTCCCGCGTTAATAGAGATAATAAAGTGGGTGCATTTGACTCAACTTTATCGTACAATACCTTACGTTGAGAATGCTGTATCTACCCGTTCCAAATGGTTCTTGTTCTCACTCTTTTTCGCACTGTCTCTATCATTCTAAATTTCAGCCTTTGCAAGAGAGGTCAATACCATGAGTCAATCTATTCGGATCTATGTTGGCACTTATAGTCAAGAGATCTACGTCTATCGCATGAACTTAGAAACAGGTCAACTGACCTCAGAGAGCCAGATTGAGGAAGTTGAAAACCCCTCTTTTCTATCTCTTGATCCTCAGAATCGTTTTCTCTATGCAGTCAATGAGACGGGAAACTATCAAGGCCAAGAGAGTGGTTCTGTTAGCGCATTTGCCATCGATTCCCAATCGGGCAGGTTGACTTTTCTAAATCGCCAATCTACCCATGGAACTTCGCCCTGTCACCTCAGCGTCGATGCCACAGGACAGTGCGTATTGGTAGCTAATTATGGAACTGGTAGCGTAGCCGCTTATCCTATTCAATCCGATGGTCATCTCGGTGAGGCCTCCGCGGTAGTACAACACCAAGGATCCAGTGTCAATCCACAACGCCAAACTAGCCCACACGCTCACTCGATTATGATTTCACCTGATAATCGCCATGCGTTTGTCCCAGATCTTGGGATGGACAAAGTGATGATTTATCAATTAGATTTGGCAACGGGTCAATTGATTGCTAACGACCAGCCCTCCGTTGCTATCGAACAGGGGCAAGGACCGCGTCACTTCGACTTTCATCCCGGTCAAGAGTACGCCTACGTCATCAACGAAATTGGCTCGACGGTAACCACTTTTGAGTATAATCCAGAGGCCGGTGCATTGGATCCGGTGCAGACGATATCTACTCTACCTGATGATTTCGAGGGGTCGAGTTCCTGTGCCGACATCCACGTTTCAGCAGACGGAAAGTTCGTTTATGGATCTAATCGTGGGCACGATAGCATTGTTATCTATGCGGTCGATCCAGAGTCGGGGCAACTGACCTATGTTGGACATGAATCAACTCGGGGACAATCACCGCGTAACTTCGGAATTGACCCAACAGGTACTTACCTTTTAGCTGCAAATCACGGTAGCAACAACATTTTCGTTTTTAGGATTGATCCAGAAACAGGAACTCTAGACTATACCGGATACTCAGCTGAAGTGCCGACGCCCGTCTGTCTGAAGATGGTGCAAGTCGAAGAGTAATCGTAACGCTTAGCATTTCCCGCTTACTTAGAGATCGCACGGAGAAGACTGATGACAAACGTGAAAGAGATCTATCAATTCGATGAACTAACTTGGCCTGAAATCAATCAAGCGGTGGAAATGGGTAAGATCCCAATTATTCCAACCGGTTCGGTGGAGCAACACGGCCACCACCTCCCGCTGAAGGTTGACCATCTCTGCGCCTCTGCAGTTGCCACCGAAGCGGCGCGGAGACAGCCTGAACTGAGCCTGGTACTTCCCGCCGTCAGTTATGGATACGTCCACCATGTGATGGATTTTCCCGGTTCCCTCAATATTGATTACCAGCACTTTATCAACTATGTTCTGGACATCTGTAAGAGTCTGGCCTACCATGGCTTTGAGAAAATGATCATTGTCAATGGTCACGGATCCAACCACAATTTAGTCGATATGGTGGCTCGTCGCACTATCATTGAGACCGATGCCAGTTGTGTTTTCTGTAGTTGGTGGAACCTACTCCGTGTCAACCCGGATTTTGAAGAACAGTGGCGGGAAAGCATTTTCCCTGGTGGGTGTTCGCATGCCGGTGAGTTGGAGACATCGATGCTGCTCTATTTATCACCGGAGAGCGTGCGACAGGATAAGATCAAAAGCGAAATTGCCAAGACCAATAAACTCGGTTCTAAATTTGTCTGGACTGACCTGTTTGCCAAGGGGGCTATGGGCTTGATCGAATGGACCAGCCAGTATTCCGATACTGGCGTGATGGGAGAGGCGGAAAAAGCGACGGCTGAAAAGGGACAAATCGTTTTTGAAGAGGTTTCACAAAATCTAGCCGACTTTATTCAGGAATATCATCAGATGAACATCGAGGATCGAACGCGACATCAAACCAAATCACCGATGTTTCCGCTATCTTTTTAGTGTTCAGAACACTGCTGGTCAGTGTAGTTAAGTGGTTCTATTTTCTTTGATCGAATAATCCTGAGGCTCCTTTACGGCAGGCGATTCCACTAGAGATAAACCAACGCTATTAACCACCCTACCTATAGGCTCCGGCACGTCCTCACAGACCTTCAACGAGCCGTACAGCAGATGACTAATGATCTGGCTAAGAAACGAGGAAGACCGTTCTACCTGGCGGCTCGCATTTCTGACACGCTGGAAATGTGTCACAACATCGACTACGACCTACCAACCTGGGTCAACGAAGGATTAATAGACATCTTGATACCCGCTGGTGGCGCGGCGACTGACCCGTCACTCGATGTGACCATGTTGGCTGAACTGTGCTGAAACAAGGAGGTCGCGATCTACCCCGGATTCGACGGCGGTTTGCCGGGACAATTTGTAGGATCAGAAGATGCCCATACCAAAAACCAGATGCGAACGCACGCGATCACTAGCCGATATTATGAGGCCGGTGCAGACGGCATTATGTTTTTAACTGGCATGCAGATCATGATTCTAGGCAGACCATACTCTCGCAGATTGGCTCAACCGATACCCTGGCTCGTACAGATAAAAGGATGATACGACGCTTCCAGTCCTTCAAGTATGCTACGACACCGATGGGGTCTCCGATGTAAGCGCAGCGGCGTGATTGTACTATACGCTAATGATGGGACAGGTCATTATAGGTGTTCACACTGTTGAGGTGGTTTTGGAGAAACACAACCCCAGTGTCGCTTCCGATATTGTCCTGTTTTCGGTACAGCCACAACCACCCGTGGTGTAGATGTATATAGACCGAAGACGCACTGATCCGAAGGGACTGGGCACCACCCAAAATCTATCAAGGATGTGATGAGAAGGGTAATCGTCTCGATATTACCGCCCAATACACCTCCTTATCCGTGGCATGAATTCGATTACCTGACCGGTTCGATTCGCTCTTTCCTCGCAGCCGTCTCAGGAGAAGGTGAGCCATGGATTATTAGGTCATAATCTACGGCAGATACTAGAGGTTGCTATTGACGCTAAACAGTCGGCGCTTCTTGGGAGCGTACCGGTGTAATTACCGCCCGAAGACCGGTCGCTTGCGCTGTATCCAACCGTCCATCCTCCCCAACGATATTTGATCCCCTTCGCAGGTACCAATTGATGAGGAATCCGCATGATCGGTTTCGGAGAAGGTCCCAGCAGACACCTTCGCACAACCGGATCAGGTTGTCCAAATGCGGGCCGAGTTGCTTCCTCGTCAGCGGCTTCTCCACCGGTGAAAATAGCTGAAAGTGGAGACCCTTTGGCCACGCTAGATGCCGCCTCAGCCACGGCGCTGTCAATTGCTCACAGGATCAATGGCATTGGTATGCCAACGCTTTCCCCCTTGACTCCTCTCGTCATGAGGTTGAATAGGTTTCTGTTTTTTGGTCTAAACGCCCACTTCTCATCCAATTCCACTGCCGAAACTTGTATATTCGTTTCCCTAGTGAAAGATGAGATTTTTTTGCTCTCTCCCTTTAACTCCTGGTTTTTGATTTTCAACCTAGATGAAAGTTTAAGATTATGAGAAAACAATCTTGTCATTTTTATCCCGGTCAATTACGATCCGGCCTCAGGAGAAGTGGCGCAATTTTTCAGGTAATAAAAAGGGGAGTTGAAACTAAGAAAGCTGGTTTGTTGATTCTGATTGGGTGAATTATGGTCGTCAGCCACGAATAAACTACCCTGCCACAAGCGGACGGGGTATTAAAACAAGGATAATTTTCTCGGTATCTATACCAACTTCCTTCAAAACCTGATCCGTATACTGTTTAAAAACCACAGACTTAGACTTAGCTGGAAACACCAAATGATATTTAGGACTGTAATACTATAACTCTTATGAAATTGATGCTTGCATCACCGAGAATCTTGGATCAGCTGGACATGTAAAGCGCAATATCGACGGCACGCTTAACTGGGTATATCAGATCTCTATTCATCCTCCATATCCAATTTTGGGCCGTCAGCAGAATAATAGCAAGGAGCATCAATCGTCAGAAATGCCGTCCAAGATTATTTAACCCTATTTCTTTACACCCAACTGCGCAATTCCTTATAATTATCAGGTAGGCCTCAAAATTAATATGGTCGTTAGTTCAGACGGAATGACCTTTATTGGACACAACCTGCCTTGTGGTATCTATGTGCTTCGCATTCGAGTTACAACTGATTTGGACCTTGCCTTCGGCCGATTTAAAAAAGGAAAAGTCATTCACATCCCTAAAGGTTACTATTTGTATATAGGTTCAGCAATGGGGAAAAACGGATCCTCTTCATTAGCTCGTCGATTAGTCCGTCATGCCACCCGTAGTGGTGACCAAACACCTCATAAAATTCGTTCCCAAATGCTGGAATTCTTTCCAACCATTCAGCTTGGAATAGGCGATTTACGTCCTCTTCGTCCCAAAAAACTATTTTGGAATATCGACCACTTGCTAGATCGTGAAAAGGTAGAGATGGACGCTCTGGTAAGTCTGAGAATCGAAGACAAAGTTGAAGGGAAAATCGGTCAATTCCTAGAACTAAGATCTGATACAAAAATCATCGAAAAAGGGTTGGGTGCTAACGATATCGCTGGTAATACACATCTACTTCAGTTGGTCGATGGTGTCCAGAATTGGCCCTTGCTGGTCGACAGTTTAATTCAAATCTGGTCGGACAAAGTCTAAATGGTAGCGTTGAATGATAGCTGTCATGGTATTGAAAACGACTTCACTGCGCGACAAAATTTAGGAAGTTAATTATGTCCCGAGAGTCGAAGCTGTGCGGCAATGGTTTGGGGCAGGTTGATGACTAAGGATTCAAAGCGCCAAAAAACAGGTTGAGCTGGGCCTTGAGTCGAGACTTTGGTGTTCTTTTTGATTCCAATGTAAAAAGTGAGTCCCTCTTTCTGTAGCCATCTAAACCAATTACAGCCGTTCCATTAACTGGATACGCTCGGTGGTATTGGAGTTTCCTTTTTTATCTATCAGCATCCAAAGCAGAGGAAAAGCGGTTGCTCTGTAAACCACAGCGGCCAGCAGAATATTGATCTCGAGTTGTTCAAATTTCCAGTTGCTCCGATCGATAGCAATGATAAAATCAGACTTTGGCGCTAACAGAGCCAACGCAACTTGGGCTATCTGCCGAAAGGGGATTTTAAATTGTTGATAGTTACCGGCAGATTCCCCACAGCCTTGATAGTAGTAGGCCGAACGAGATATGCATAGGTCTGGCAATCGATATCTGGCTGTTTTCAGGCTCGATCAGCCAGCGTTTATCATCTTTTTAAGCCCGTCGACCTCGACCTTCAACTGGCCGATCCGGCGCTAAAGATCGGATACCAGTTCTTGAGTCTCCTGCTTGGGTTTACTTTTCCTTTTTTGAAAATATTTCCGGTCGCTCCTGCATTATGCGTCTCTTCCATTGATGGATCAGGTTTGGATGAAGCCCGTATTCACTGGATAACTGAGCGATGGCTTTCTCTTTTTTCATGGCTTCGAATGCTACTTTGGCCTTGAATGCTGAACGGTGACTTCTTCCTATTTTGCCCATATTGCCTCTGCCTCCATCAGATTAGGTGCTGAGGCAAGAGCACAAAATACACCTTAAACTCGTGTCCTAAATATAGGCTCCATTATAGTCCACTCCGGAACAACTTCGATTCCCTGCAGGCGCAATGGATTAACAATCCGCGCTGATTTTAATGATCAGCCTCATCCTTCCGGCATTGACCAGCGACGGGTCGATCTGATGGGGCAACGCGTCTCTCAAATTCTCGGATTCTCCAGCAAGCCGACCGGGAACTTAAACCGGAACCCAAAACCTTTGAACGTGAGGTAGAACAACCCACAATCGACGATCAAATCGGACAGGTGTAAAAATCTATTTCCATCAAATTACCAAAGCTAATTTGAACAGCATTTATCTCATTTGAGGCAGAATTTATGGCTTCATCCACGCCGCTTTCCGAGTAGCAAGTACAATATTTCAAGACTCACGGTTTACTGATTCTAGAGAATCTGCTCGACCAATCCTCACTGGATGACTGGTGCCAGCAAATCTGGTGTGATCTGGAAGCAAGTTTGGACCCGCCCGAGAGTTGGGCCAAAATTCAGAGTGGACTAGATAGTTACCAAGATGATCCGCCTGAATCAGCTTTGGTTTATCTCCAGCCTTAACCTCTATCAATACAAAAATTAGGTGGCGGTGCCTTTGTGGCCGCGTTGACCTGAGCCGGAGAAATCTTGGCAGATGCCTAAATCGGGGCACATTGACGCCTACGGCGGTCGATGGTTACCTTTATGATTGGAGCTACTACTCATTTGTATGATGTAGAACCAAGTGGAGGGGCTTTCATATTTTGGCCTGATAGTTGACGCCCATCTTTCGGCAGTGAGATTCAATCCGTACCGTTATTTTAGCCAATATGTTCATCGGTATCATCTCCTTTTGCGTTTTAAAAAGTATGCGCTAGTCGTTCTATCACCTATAGGATTTTCCTGCCTATCGAAAGTATGATGTTCTAATTGCCAACCATATTGTGAGAGAACATCCAAAATGGGTATTTCAAAACTAGTAGCGGAAGCATGGTAATAATGGCTATACTTAGCCCCCTTCCCGTTACTTAAATAAAATAGAAACCTGCTATCGGAAGCCCCAAGATCCCCTTCAAGTTCTACTCTCTTATTCATTTCTTCAACCCCACTATCATTGAAAAACCTCATAACAATTTTATTGTCAGGCTGAATAGCTGGTGAAATCATTGATGCAACAACCGTATTTTTTAAACTCCTTTGGTAATAAGCCATCATCTTTACTGAGTCAAATGAAAAAGTAGCAAACGCTAAACCATCCTGCACACATGTAAGCATCCCATATTCATATATAGGTTCATCTAAAGGTTTTTGCAAACCTAATAAAATCAAACTGAAACTTAAAAGTACTGCAACCCCTAAATATTTCATAACAAATATTTCCTTTTATTGTTTTTTCAACCCAGGAATCGCAAATTTCGGCTGATAATTTAATCCCAACTTTTTTCAAATAGTGTTGGCCTGCATCCGTCAATGCCTGGATAATATCGATTTTAACTTTATCTACTATACCAGTTGGCGCTTAAATTACAACTTCATTATAGATAAACACTCAAACTTGGCAAGGAGACGGTTTGAAGTGAATCGGCAGTTGCCCTACTCTTGTTGGAGGGAAAAAAAAGACCATACGCCAACACAGCCTCTCGAAACATCAAACGAACCTCATGGAGAAGGCTTTTGTCCTAATCCTAATTAGGTGTTTAGATCTCAACTGACCTGCCTTTATAAGGGGTAATTTACTTTACTTGGCTGGGATTAGCAGATGGTGGCTGGGGTGGATCAACCCCAAGTTGTCTCCATAAGTTCAATGAATCGAATACTACGGATTTTTCGACACTTTACCTCCTGCAAATGTCACTACTGTGTAATACCTGAATATTTCACTTCCTTACCTATAGCAGCAAAACCCATAAGCACTCCTTGATATGTACCAGTAAATGTCCGTTCTATTGTTACCTTATTGCTACCAGCGCTGATTCCGTCCATTATCAATTGCGAATCAGGAAAGGCCTCACGCCAAGATGTAACATCTTGCTTTCGCCCTATAACATATCTGGAGCGCATAATTCATCTACCACAGACAGATCACCTTTATTCCGCACTTCATTTTCATAATTGTTACCTGTAAGTGTGGAGTGTAGCACAAAACTAATCTTACTAGAAGTCATTTCATAAGTGCCTCATCGTTACGATGAGACAGGCAACATGAAAAAAGGCGCGATAGATGGTCAGCTGTCGATCCCATCGGGTGACAATGTGGCCAAAGCTGGTTAGCCAACCGATGGTGGGCTCTATTTTCCATCCTTTTCGCTAGCCTCGTCGGGGGCGACCATCTGGTGTTTGGGTCTTCTTTCTATTTTTTCGAGGCGCTGCAATCAGCTCAATTTGTTGATCCGCAGGTTGTTCACCTAAAGACTGACTGCCAGAGGCTTGGTCCGCAATCAAAGGCTGTCTCGACGCCTTTGGCTCGAGTCAAGTCAATCTGGCCTCGACCAAGGCACTTCCGCAGGTCAGGCCGAACAGAGGTAGCCTCCGACAGGAATCCTCTGACCGTCGGCCACCACCATCAGTTTGGTACCCTGGCCGCCTTTGGTTTTTCCGACGGCAGGCCCTCTTTTTTTGCGGCTGCCTAGCTACTGTCGATCAAGGTTTCCTCCCCGTCGATCAACCCTGGTTGATCTAGAAGATCGATCAACGTCCACCACACCTGTAACCAGGTCCCGTCTTCTTGCCAACGACGTAATCGAGGCCAACAGGTTGATGGGCTAGGGTATGTGGCCGCTAAATCTGGCCAACCGGCACCTGAGCCTAAGAGCCAAAGAATGCCTTCAAACAGCTCACGATTGGAGGGCCAGGGACGACCAGGGCTGATCAATTCTGGCCGCAGAGGAGCGGTGGTGTCCCACGGCTGATCGCTTAATACTTCCGATCGATGACTAATAGTTCTAAACAATCTCCTATCAGCCATAAAATACATCATATTGGTCTGACCTTATGAAATGACTTCTAGTATGCGTGCCTAGCACTTTACAGAGGTCTTTTGCCCACAAGCTGTTATGTGAAAGCGTTAGACAACCATATTGTCGTCCATGATATGATATAATCTCATTGACTAACAGGTCGATAAGATCATCCCACGGATTGGTGCAAATATTGTCCGGACGGTAGAGTATTCAGCTAATGGAATGTACGGAATATACGTTACAGAACTGCCAAAAAATCGTTGATAACTGGATTCAAGAGGTCGGTGTCCGCTATTTCTCTGAACTAACCAATATGGCGATTTTAGCCGAAGAGGTAGGAGAGGTCGCCCGGATCATTTCAAGAAAATACGGCGACCAAAGTTTCAAGGCTTCAGACCGCGAGGTCGATCTGGCCGAGGAATTAGCCGACGTTCTATTTGTTCTAATTTGTCTTGCCAATCAGACCGGCGTGGATCTGGAAACCGCCTTCAAACAGTCGCTAGATAAGAAAACGAAACGAGATCGAACTCGACATCGAGAGAACCAGTTCGATCCCATGCGGTCGGTGTAAGCCACCAAGCTGATGAGTAACGGTTTAATTTCTCTGATTTTAGCCGCGATCCTGTTCGCCGGCGTAGTAGGCATCTCCCTGCGTTATGCCTTTTCCAAAGAACGTGATATCCAGGAGTACTTACGGCGAGCACAAACCTACAGATCCCGTAAAAGCTACGATACCGCGATTGGTGCCTACCAACGAGTTATCGAGTTGGATCCAGAGAATATTACCGCTCTCCAAGGTGTGGGAATCTTGCATACTCAGCTAGGTCGATACAACGAAGCAATCCTCGCTTATGAAACCTTAGCCAAGATTGAGCCACAGGATCACCGTGTGCTAAATCGGCTGGCCCGACTTTACGAGAAAGTTGGTAACGAAGAGAAAGCATTAGAAAACTTTGAGGCTTCTCTGGAAATTAGTGAGAGTTCGGTCGAGACCTATATCCATCTAGGCCAACTTCACTATAGAGCAAACCGAATGGAAGAGGCGATTGACGACTACAACAAGGCTCTGGAATTAAGCCCGGGCCATCTCGATACTAGATATCACTTGGCTGACGTCTATATGTCGCAAGGCAATGGGGACGCTGCTATTGAGCAATATAAAATAGTTGTCAGCGCCCTACCTGATGACCTACAAGGCTATGCACAACTGGCACAGGCCTATAACCAATTGGGCCGGCACGAGAGGGCAATTGAGGCTTACGAACAGGCTTTGGGCCTAACGCCTAACTCTCCCCATATATATGCTAACCTAGGACAAAGTTATTATTTGATCAAGAATTATGAACAAGCCGACCAAGCCCTCCAATGCGCTTTAGATCTGGATCCTGACTACGCTCTCGCTCAATATAATTTAGCTGTTTCTTTAGCCGAACAACGCCAAACTGATCGAGCGGTTCAGTATTTAGAACTCGCACTCTATAACGACGCCAACTTAATGCCAATTGCCCGCACCAACCCTGTTTTCGCGAGCCTATCTGACCATCCTGGGTTCTCCCGTTTGCTGAATTTAGCCTAAGGCTGACTTACTGCGATAGTATGTCCATGTCTCTACCACCTCTGGAAATTAATTTAAAATCGCTCTCCAAGGCCCAGCTTTTGGAACAGATCGTGAAGTGGGGCGAACCAAAGTATCGTGCGGCTCAAATCTGGTCCTGGCTGTACCAAAAAGGTATTACCGAAATCGATCAAATGACAAATTTGTCGCAATCGTTCCGGCAAATGCTCAAGACGCAGACTTGGATCAGTAAAGCCCAGTTGAAAGACCAAATTCAATCAGAGGTTGACCGGTCTACCAAGTTTTTGTTTCGAGTAGCCGGAGGTGAGGATGTGGAGACGGTTTTAATGCCGGACGGCAACCGGCTCACGGTTTGCCTCTCCTCGCAGATCGGGTGCGCGATGGATTGCGCTTTTTGCGCAACGGGACAGATGGGCTTTTTTCGTAATCTACCGGTAGATGGAGTTGTGGACCAGTTTTTAGCAATTCAAACTAAACTACAAGAGAATACAGATGAATACATCCGACAGACCAAATTTAATAATAAACGTAAAATTACCAATGTTGTGTTTATGGGAATGGGTGAACCGCTTGCCAACTACCAGCAGGTGGTTTCTGCCATCCGAATTTTAACAGATCCGGATGGGATTAACCTGTCAGGCAGACGGATTACGGTCTCTACGGTTGGGCTTGCACCTCGTATACAACAATTGGCTGAAGAGGGGCTCGGATGCAAATTGGCGTTATCTCTCAACGCTACGACGGACGAAATTCGAACTCGATTGATGCCGATTAACCATCGTTACCCGATTAGAGAGATCATGTCGGCAGTGCGCTTCTGGGTCGAAACCACCGGGATGCCAGTTACCTTCGAATATGTAATGATTCGAGGCTTAAACGACAGTTTGGTCGATGCAGAACGCTTGTGTCGTTTGGTCCAGAATATTCCCTGCAAGATCAATCTGATTCCTTTCAACGAAATTGAAGGATCAGACCTACATCGACCAGAGGAACGGCGAGTCGAGCGTTTTCACCGGATCTTGACGCAACACCATCGGGTTGCCCCTGTCAGATACAGCAAAGGACGGGATATCGCTGCAGCTTGTGGACAACTTCGTACCATTTACGACCAGGCGGGTACACGTCTTTCAATCAATCCAGTTCCCTCTTAGTTTCGTAAAATCTTGCCGTTACAGCGAAATTTGGAATGGCTTCGTCTGGCCGGCTGAGAGATCACAGACCGCAGAGGTCGGACCGGCAAAAAAATGACGATGAGGTTCAATGCGGACTGATTGAACTTTTGAGGTGCATAAGAAAAGTATGGGTCTACTGAATTCAAGCAGAAAAAGGCTAAAATAAAACAGAATATTCAGGTAGTTTAAGCCGCTACTTTTGGCAAGAAGCAGTCAAAAAGAACCACAAAAAAGCACTAGGCAAATATTTATTATTTACTGGTGGCCTGAACATGCCTGGGAAACTTTACGCACCTCTTTCATAAATATTTAATGGCTAAACGGAAAGAGAGACCGGGAGGGGTGAAGGATGAAGTGAGAATAGTGAATAGAAGGTGGAAGGTCGGATCAGACCAATATTTCTGATAGCCAGTCCTGCATGGCCGTCTGTGTCTGCTGCCAGATCTCTACCAGTGGCGTAGACATCTCTTTGACTCTGTCTGGCGCCTGGCTCTCGGCTTGATCTTCCATCCTGGCCGCCAGGGCTGATGCCCGTTGGGCTCCACTACTGCCCCAGGTTCCTTTCAGGCGATGGCTTAGCCTCTTCACCTGCGGCCAATCTTCGGTCTCTATCGCCGCCTCCAACTCTCTTAGTTGCGGCCCCATCGTCTCTATGGTCAAATCCACGATCTCCTGCACCATGGCTAATCCTCCTACTTCCATTAAACTATCCGCTTCAAACAGTGGAATGCCCTCTAACTCTGCCCTCTGGTCTCGATCAGCTATGGTCTGTGGCTCCTCTACCGCTTGAACTTCCGACCTTAACCGCCTTATCTCGGCTACCAGTTGCGCCATTTGCAACGGTTTGCCCAGATGCCCATCCATGCCCGCTTGCCGACACTGTTCCGTTACCCTTTCCATCACGCTGGCCGTTAAGGCCAGGATCGGTGTCCGTTTCCCCCCACCCATGGCCTGTTCTAGCTGCCGCATCTGCCGACTGGCTTCGTAACCGTCCATCTGCGGCATCTGCAGGTCCATCAGAACTAGATCGTACCGCCCAGCCTGGAATTTATCTAACGCCTGCTGCCCATCAACCGCCTCTTCCACCTGACCACCTAACCTCTGCAGGTGACGAACCACTACTACCCGATTGACCGCCACATCGTCCACCACCAGCACCCGGCACTGGCTGAGATCGATCTCTACTTGAGTCTCCTCTTCTTCCACCAGTTCCATCTCCGTCCAGGGCAGTGGTAACTGGAACCAGAAGCTAGAACCCCGACCCAACTGACTCTCTACTCCTATCTGCTCGCCCATGCCCTGCACGAACTGCCGGCTAATAGACAGACCTAAGCCGCTGCCGCCATGACTACGAGTGTTGCTTTTATTCAGCTGAGTAAAGGCTTCAAATAGTCTCGGTTGTTGATCCTCAGCAATACCGGGCCCGGTATCCTTAACCTCAAACGGTAAACGGTCGGCCTGCAGCGGCCGGACCTTCAGTCGCACGCTACCACTGTCCGTGAACTTGAGGGCGTTGCCTATCAGGTTAATCAAGACCTGACGGACTTTTTGCTGATCCCCTTCTCGGCCCGGCCTTAACTCTGGCGACCACTCCAGTTGTAAGGATAATCCTTTCTCCGTCGCCAGTGGATGCAGCAGATCTATCACCTGCCGACAGGTTTGGGCCAGATCGAACGGTTGGCGGCTATAGGTCACCTCAGCGGCCTGCAGGCGGGAGAAATCTAAAATCTCGTCGATCACGCCCAGTAGGTGGTGAGCCGAATTGGTGGCCCGTTGCACATCCTCTAGCTGTCGGGGTGTCAACGGGTCTTGGTCTAACAGGTCAAGGGAACCCAGAATGCCGTTCATCGGGGTGCGAATTTCATGGCTCATACGGGAGACAAAGCGGCTCTTGGCCTGGTTGGCCTCCTCGGCTTCCGCTTGGGCGGCTTCCGCTCTAAGCTGTAATTCCTCGGCCGTTAGTTGGGCCTGTTGGGCCTGTTCTAAGGCTCGATTTAACAACTCGGTTCGTTGCCCAACTTTCTGCTCTAATTCTTGTTGATACTGATTCCGTTGGGCTAAAAACTCCTTTAAATCCGATTGCACCACCTCAATCACAGCGGCCAGATCGCCTAAGACTGAGTCTGAATCCAGCTGGAGGTCATCGACGGAATCCGCTTCCTCGGTCAACCATAGCATTTGGCTCAATTGTTGCGTTAAAGCATCCGCTTGTTGCCGGTATTGACCAATTTGCTGCTTCTCAGCTGACACCTCCGCTGGCACCTCCACTGGGCCATAGAGCTGTTGCAGGGCTTGATCCAGATTGTCCACCAGTACTGTTTTTTGCTGCCTGGCAGGTGACAGAAGAGCGTAGAATATTTTGGCTATTCCCCGCTTGCCGGCCGGTGGAACAACGAAATCGAGTTGGAAATCTACTTGGAGTTGCTCTACGGCTGCTGCCGCTTTAATGCGTGTTAAATGTGAGGCTGCTGTAACCTCAGTTGCATTGATAATGCCATACTTGATTCCGTCTCCCAGTTGAGTCTGGATCTGGTTAACAGTCTCAAGGCCCAGTTCAATTATCTCGGGTTCAACAACACCAGATAGATTAGCGACTATAGTTTCACCCTCAATCACCGAGTATTTCGTACTAGCGGCTTCTGTTTCACAAACCCATTCCGGCCGACGCACCACCTTCAGGCTTCGGTCACCCACCTGCATGGTTTTCTGCTCTTGCTGCCACAATTGCAGGAACTCAGACCTGTCCACCGATTGCCGCTGTTGCTGACGGATTTCGGCCAGGGCCTCCTCCGGGTTGGCATGGAAGGAGAGCTTTAGACCGGGTTGCAATCGGCTAAATAGCCCAACTGCTTGCTTGATCAACCAGTTGGGATTAATCAATGCTGCACTAGCGAACAGCTCCAATTTGGCCCACTCCTCTATTTTTGGCTGCAGATGTTCCCACACCAGGCGACTACTCTGTAGTTGTGGGCTGGCATCGACTATCAAATAGAGGCCTATTTTATCCTTCTCCTGACAGGCCGTCATAATTCTGTCTATGATTGCCGTGCTGGCTTTAGTGATTTCCAGGGTGAAGTTAGACTCAACAGTCGTGATCTGGAACACCAGATGGCCCAAGTAGTTGAACTCTACCATTTCACCGGTCGGCAGTTGAGTGCTAAGATCTTGCGGCTTCAGCCCCAAATCATCATACAATTGCGAGGCCAATTCTTCTGAAGGTCGAGGCGATAATCGAATCAGCTGGCCCGAGACTCGACCTCGCCGGTCAGATAGTGGGCTGACTTCATGGCTGTAGGTTTGACTATTAATAGTGATGGTGTCGGTGGCATCTGTCAGCAGCGGAAAGGCCTGGGACAAGGGTCGCCCTTCCACCAGTTCTGCGGTGGTCTGCAACAGCTGTTCGGCTCGCGGGTTGAGAGCCAGGATCCGCTGCTGTTGATCCAACACCAGTCCAGCCGACGACATGCGCTGAAAGACCAGACTGCGGTAGTGGGGCATCAGGTTGGTGCCAAACAGCGCCCAGGCTATCAGCAACGGCATCGAGGCTAGCGACCAGGGCATGATGAGGTAGAGGACAGCCATTGATCGCAGTTGAGCGGGTAAAAAGAGGAAACCTACTACTAGCAAAGGGGAGAATAGTGACAATAACAGCCATCCGGCCTGTTGTCGCCGAATGGACGAGGAGGATCGAATCCAGTTCAGCAATAGCCGGCTCAGACTGGCCAGTTGGATCAGGCCCCAACAAAAGGTCCAACACTTCCCCAGGACGGTTCGTTGGAAAAGAAGCAGATGGGAAACTGGATCGTAATCGATGGATCCTACCAATAACTCCAGCCGAAACAGGCGTTGGTAAGCATGGATCAAAAAAAGGAGCAC
>Ga0208128_1000221_pt1 | contig 24004 bp, 27 predicted proteins | sample ETNtaG_35_FD_185758 | JGI IMG/M metagenome (GOLD analysis project Ga0208128, IMG submission 185758) | Marine microbial and viral communities from oxygen minimum zone, Eastern Pacific Ocean - ETNP201306PF51B (SPAdes) (version 2) | ecosystem: Environmental > Aquatic > Marine > Oceanic ... | reverse complement strand
GGGCTGGCATTGGATACTCTACGATAGAAACCGAACACTATATAGGAATGAGACACGAAATGAGAAGCGACGGTAAATGGAGAATAGAAACACAACTAAAGAAGAAAGAGCGATATATTTGTCTTCCCTTGACTGTTAGCCATATTATTGGCCATAGGCGACATAAGCTGGAAATCGGCGGTGGTTTATTGTCACTCTTTTATGATGCGACAGCAGAAGGCTGGACTGAAGAGTACAAGACCGATGCTTATCCTTTACTCCTCTTTCCCTTTTGAAACGAAACTAGATGACAATTTTACTTTGCGTTTTGATCCGTACCATCTCTATTACTTAGCCATTTTTGGCTACCGATACCAGCCTGAGCGGAGAAGGGTACTGTTCAGGTTCACCTATACGCCAATTATCCCGACCTCCAAAAAAGGTGCCAATAATCTATTTTGGTTTGGATTGAGTTTAGGTTACTTTCTCTAGTAGTCTGATGAGTTGAGATTATACAGGAATCTCGGTATAATCTCAGTTACGATTGTCGTTGGCTGATTCTTCCGACGTAGAGGTGAACCTGAACAGGTTGCCGACAATCCAGTATGGGGTCGAGACGACACCATACTATTACTATGTATATTTTTGGTATGCGCCGGACGGAGTTGGTCTTTAAAAGGAGAAGCAAGTGAAAGCTGCACATGTTGTAGCGCATCGACAGATTGAGGTGATTGAAGTTGATGCGCCAAAAATAGAAGATTTTCCAGTAGGATCGATTAAAGTTAAAGCCAGTATGACGGCTATCTGCGGGACGGACTCTCCTAATTTTGCGTTGGAACGGCAGGTGGAAGATTATCCACTGAATATCGGCCTCTCTATCCACGAGTGTGTGGGCACTGTAACCGAAACCCGGTCGGACAAGTTTAAGGCCGGCGACTTGGTGCAGGCATCACCCACCGGGGGTATCGGTGGCTTAGCCGAATACTACATTTCGCACGACAATGTAGCCGTTAAGCTAGTCGATTTTGATCCCTTGGACCAGATGTTGATGTCTCAGCCCCTGGGAACGGTGATCTGGGCTGTCCGAAAACTGGGTAATATTCTCAACCAGGATACAGTGGTTCTGGGCCAAGGACCGATGGGGCTGTTAATGACGCATATGTTGAGTAATTTGGGGGCCAAGACAATTATCGCCGCCGATCCGGTGGATTTCCGCCTGACCACGGCTAGGAGAATGCGGGCTACTCACACGGTCAATCCGGAGCGGGAAGATATCGTTACTCAGGTGAGAGAGATCACCGACGGACGAATGGCCGACTTGGTAGTGGAGATTGTTGGCCACAACCAGCAAACGGTGAACCTCTGTTTAGAGTTGGCTAAACGGCTGGGTACAGTATTGACTTTCGGTGTACCCGACGACAGTATCTACGCCTTTCAGTATGGAGAATTCTTCAGGAAAAACGTGACGATGATCGGATCTGTGGGGCCAGAGGCACTAAACGACTACCCGCTGGCCATGGACATGATAGCTCAAGGTCGGCTGGACGTATCGCCACTTATCACCCACCATCTCCCTTTTACCGAAGTACAGAGAGGTTTTGAGTTATTCATCGATCACCAGGATCAGGCCATTAAGGTGGTTTTAGACTATGAGCAGTGAAATTGCAGGTCATCTACTGGAGCCGTATCTTCAGGCTCTTACTTCTATCAGTTGCTAACAGGTGATTATAGGTTGCGGCTCTTAGGTTAATATCAGCCACTCATTTAATCGTCAAATTCGAAGTAAGTTCAAGTTATTCAACCAAACACGAGAGAAGATCTGATTGAGCAAGATAGATCCATCAAGCCTTCTTTTTTGATAGCTCTGAAATAAGGACGGTTAATTATTAGAAACTAACTAACCTGAATTCGGGATTAAATGTAAGAAATTAAAAAAAGAGATCCTAGGGCTTGTACAACCCCACTCTTTTCCTTCATAATTGTGGCACATAAACTTAAAAATGGAGATCAGAGATGGATTTAACCACATTATTCTGCCCCCTCGATGATTTGGTCCAGGCCCGTAATAACCAAAGTATCTGGTTGGAACAATCTAAGCCACCTGAAGGCGTTTCCGCGCAAATCTCCCTCTCAGAGCTAATGACTATTATTATTGTATCTCATCATTCGGCTGATAAAAACTTCAATTCATACTACTATTAGATCCAAAACTATCACTTCCAGCCGTTTCCAAAGTTAATCTGATCCCATCGTTTTATTGAGTGGATGCCATCTGGCTTGATCCCACTGTTGGCCGAGAAGGGATCTCTAGGCAAACAACTTTTGGAACAGCTATTTGAATGATGGATTAGAACGGATAACTAACCTCAGATCAAACATGGAAAACAGGTTGATTCCAGTTGAAGATAAACTTCTTCTAGGTAAGAGATTGATCATTGAAACCATAAATGATCAGCGGAAAAAGATCTGCCATCTTGAACACTCCAGACAGTGGAGGCCAGTCAATTTTAGGGGCGACTGAATAGCGGGACTGATTTCTGACACTTGGAAGGAGAAGAAACCTTGCATTAGAATGCCTCCGAATGCTCTCACGGCTTGGTGAGAGGTCAAAAAGGCCGAACTGAGGTTAACTAAGATCGCGGAGGCTTGTAATACCAAATGTAAAGTAGGTAATGGTATCATTTACTCATGGCAAGACCGGGTACACGAGTTATCTTTTACTGGGCATCCGTGAAGTACGATAAATGTGCTACTTCACTGATGATCTAACCAGAAAAACTCTCTGTGGAAGAAGCACACATTCAACGAACCATGGATAATCACTCAGAAAAAGATCGTACAACATCCGCCGAATTGGAGGGGGGATATTTTCGCCTTTCAGAAACTGATCGCATATTAGACTTGCATTGGAAGAGCGGTTCGCTAAAGTACAGTGACTTCAAGTTGATGACTGAAGGTGGCATCGCTAAACTCTATACCTGCTTCGATGAAAATTTACGACGCAGAGTTGTCTACAAGACCCTACACGACCACTTGAAAAATAGCGAAATTGAGACGCACCGGTTTCTGCGGGAAGCCCGAGTAACCGCTAACATCGCCCACCCTGGTACTGTACCAGTTTACGAATTAGGCCGCGACCGAGGTGGCTCGCTATTTTTCACCATGAAGCACATCAATGGACAAGATCTGCGGAATATTATTCTAGCGCTCAACGACGGTGATGAACGGACAACCCAAATCTTCCCGTTGCCAGTGTTAATCGATATTCTAATTCAGGTCTGCCAGACGGTTGCTCACGCTCACCAACGAGGAGTCATTCATCGTGATCTGAAACCGGCCAATATTCTAACGGGTGAATTTGGCGAAACCTACGTCATCGATTGGGGATTAGCTAAGGTCTGGGGAGAACCTGAATTAGCGACCTTCTCCACCTTTGATTATCAGGAAGATTATTCTCTAACCCCAGTTGGTCGGCGCTATGGGACCCCTCTTTACACTGCTCCTGAACTAATACGAGGGGATAGTTTCATGGACGGTCGAGTAGATGTATTTTGTTTAGGCAATGTGTTGTTTGAAATTTTGACCTACCAACAATTGCTGAAAGGCGAAACGGTGAGCCAAATCCGAGAAGTTCTCCTGAATCAGCAGTTATCAACACCTCGCCAGGTTGCACCAGAACGGGACATCCCAACTCAGTTGGAGGATATCTGTTGCCAAGCCCTACAGAAAGAACCCGTTGATCGTTTTGATAGCGTTCGGTCGTTTTTAAAGGCTTTGCTGGATTACCGATCGACTCGAGCTAAGTGATCACCCCAAGTAGGAATTCAACCATTGCTCTATTGTGCCCGGATCCAGCCAACGGGGTAAAATTTATAACCGGAGCGGTTGATAAATACTAGTTGGCTCTGGTTTCAAGAGCGTTACGAACTATCCGTCGCTAGCCGTGATTATAGGAAAATGACCAGAAGGACTTTGCGGCTCTGGTGGCAGGCAAATGAAAAGGCCCAACCAAGCGCCCAACGTGTGGGCCGGGTATGATACATAGCTCGCAGGGGCAAGTCCCTATTCCAAGTATTAACGAAGCCGAAGGAAAGGAAAAGGCAAGAGTGTCACCGTGAAGCGGGATCTGAAGGAAGCTCAATCCGAAAATGCAGAGCGGCGAGCAGTAACTGGATCTGAGGTGTGGTATACCCGGAACCAGTGTGTACGTGGCTGCTAAGTTCTCCATCCACTGATTTGGCTGTACTCTATAAATCCGGTGTTTACGCATGGAAGGTTATGTATTTTATCCAGGGAGATCTTTCGAGGATGTAGTGGGTAGAGATTTATCTACCCGCCACTGAAAGATGAGCAAGGGTCTTTGACCACTCGAAAAAAGTCAGCCGAAGGCATAGTAGGGCATAAAAGAAGCAAAGGTATGATCAGAATCTGGTGGCACGGCGGGGAAACCAGGTAACAAACGGAGAATACAAACCCAGATCTAAAGCAGAGCGGGCTCACGCTGGTGAGTTTGGGATATCTATGTCCCCGAGTATGCGCAAACAGGGAATCAGAATTAATCTACTACAGACTATAGAAGATTGGTCCGGAAATCACGGCATTGATAAGCTCGACCTCCAAGTGTAGTCCAATAACACCGCGGGGATTGCGCTGTACACTGAAGCGGGATTCAGCAAGGAAGGGATATGCGAAAGGGCAGTGAGGCGAGATGGTAAGATACATGATATATATTGTTCCCATGGTCAAACAAATCGGCCAACAAAGTGGTACACCGGACTCCCTTACGGCCGCCGGTGGCCTTTGACGTTTGCCATACGGAGACAACAAGGTGAGTCATTCATCCGAAACCAGCCAATGCAATAGGAGACCACCTGTGTTCCAACGATCCAACATCTTGATCATCTTTGTCGATCAGCTTCGAGCAGCGTCTGTGGGTGCTATGGGGGCCGGTCGGCCGCGACGCCGAACTTCGACCGTCTCGCGGCTGGTGGGACGACGTTCACGAAGGCTATTGTCCCTATCCTCAATGCTCGCCTGCACGGGCCAGCTTGATGAGTGGGCTCGGCGTGGCGTTCCGGAACCAGGTGACGTGATCTTTACCCGCGAAGCGCCTGTGGGTGAGGATTGTTGCCTCGTTCCAGCAGATGGGCCGGTGTGTCTCGGCCAGCGCATAGTCTTCATGAAGCTTAGAAGAGAAGAGGACTCAACAGAGTTTCTGGTCCACATGATCTATCGAGGTCCGCCTCGCCCCCGCATTCAGTCGGCTTCCCAGGGCTCGACGGTCGGGTACTTCAACATGGGCGACATCGGATGGATGCGGGGCTACAAACCGCCGCTGTCCGAACAAAGAGAGATCGTCAAGCACCTGAGCGAGGCTGCTAGAGACAGCGAAGATGACTTCGACGAGTTTGACGCCATTCCCGAAGAGGCCGAGGCATGAGCACCAACACCACCGAACGCGGCCTCGAACGGCTAATCTGCACGGCGCAGGCCAGCCTTCCTGCGCGCCACGCTTTCCGAGGACGGCCCGACGCGGTGCAAGTTCCTGGCCCGCCTGCAGGGCGAAATCAGTAAGCGCGGCATCATCGACATGCTTCGCCACGGAATCAAGCACGGTGTGGTTGACCTCGACCTCTTCTACGGCACGCCCTCGACCGAGAACGAGAAGGCCAAAGCGCTTTTCGAGCAAAATCGCTTCACTGTCACCCGGCAGCTGCGTTACAGCCGTGATGAGGTGTAGTTGGCATTGGACATGGGACTCTTCATCAACGGGTTACTGGTCGTCACCTTCGAGTTGAAGAATAGCCTAACCAAGCAGACGGTAAGTGACGCGGTCTGGTAGCACAAGAGGGACCGCAACCCACGTGAGAGGCTGTTCGGGTTCGGCCGCTGCGTGGCCCACTTCACCGTGGACGAGAGCGGGGTGCGCTTCTGCCCCCACCTCAAAGGGAAGGCCTCCCGGTTTCTGCCCTTTAACTAGGGCTGGGACGACGGCGTAGGAAACCCGCCCAACACGAATTCAAATGAGGGTGGCCTCAAGACTGACTACCTATGGCGCGAGATGCTGACCCGCCAGAGCCTGACTAACCTCCTCGAGAACTATGCTCAGGTGGTGGAGACGAAGAACGAGAAGGCGAGGCGGAAGAAGAAGACCCAGATCTGGCCCCGCTACCACCCGCTCGACGTGGGGCGTGCTGGCAGACGCCGGTTCCCACGGCGCGGGTCAACGCTACCTGATTCAGCACTCGGCTGGCAGCGGCAAATCGAACTCCATCACCTGGCGGGCTCACCAACTGATCGGGTTACAGAAGGTTGGCAAGAGCATCTTCGGCTCGATCATCGTGGTCACCGACCGGATTCTTCTCGATCGACAGATCCACGATACCATCAAACAGTACGCCCAGTTGGGGGCGACGGTGGAGTACGCCGAACGCTCGGGCGACCTGCGTAAGTTCATCGAGGACGGCAAGAAGATCATCATCTCGACGGTGCAGAAGTTCCCCTTTATCCTCGACGAGATCGGCAACGAACAACGCGGGCGCAACTTCGCCATCACCTTATCGACGAGGCAGGTGAAGAGGGCGAAGAAGAGACCTACGAGGACCAGATCAACCGCCTGATGGAGTTGTGCTGCCCAACGCCAGCTACTTTGCCTTCACCGCCACGCCCAAGAATAAAATGCTGGAGATCTTTGGCGTACCGAATCCGCAGGCTGACGGAAGCGTCAAGCACCGCGCCTCACACCTATTCGATGAAACAGGCCATTCAGGAGGGCGTTATCCTGGATGTACTGGCCCACTACACACCGGTAGAGAGTTACTACAAGCTGGCCAAGACAGTGGAGGACGACCCTGAATTCGACGCCAACAAGGCACAGAAGAAGCTGCGGCGCTTCGTCGAGGGGCACGAGCACGCTATCCGTCTCAAGGCCGAGATCATGGTGGGCCACTTCCACGAGCAGGTGCTGGCCTAGGGCAAGATCAGTGGAGAGGCGCGGACGATGGTGATCACCAACGGCGTTGGGCGATCGGTGCAGTACTACCACACCATCCGCGACTACCTCGAGGAGCGTAAGAGCCCGCACCGGGCGGTCGTCGCCTTCTCTGGCGAGCACGAGTTCGGTGGCGATAAGATGAGACCGAAGCCAGCGTCAACGGCTTCCCATCAGGGTAGATTGCGGAGACGATCCAGAAAGATCCCTACCGCTTTCTGCTGATCTGCGCCGATAAGTTCCAGACCGGCTACGACGAACTGCTCTTGCACACCGTGTACGTGGACAAGACACTGTCGGGTATAAGACGGTGCAGCCCCTCTCAAGGCTCAACCAAGCGCCCCCGAAGAAGCACGACGTCTTCGTCCTCGATTTCCTGAACGACGCCGACACCATCCGCAACACCTTCGCCCCTTTCTACCGGACAACAGTGCTGGCCGACGAGACCGACCCTAACAAACTTCACGACCTGCAAGCGGATCTCGACGGGACACAGGTGTACTCCGAAGAGCAGATCGACGAGTTCGTGCGACTGTAGTACCTGGGAGACTCCGAGCGTGACCACCTCGACCCGATCCTCGACACCTGCGTAACGCTCTCAAGGGTAAGTGCAAGGCCTTTGTGCGCACCTACAACTTCCTCTCCACGGTGGTGCTGCCCTACACCAACGCTGGCCGGGAGAAGCGTTCGATCTTCCTCAACTTCCTGATCTCTAAACTGCCGGCGCCGCAGGAGGAAGACCTGTCCAAGGACATCCTCGATTCCATCGATATGGACAGCTACCGTGTGGAGAAAGAGTCGATGCAAAACATCATGTTACCGGACACTCCCAGTGAAGTTGCCCCAGTGCAAGCCACTGGTGGTGGCCACATACCTGAACTCGAGATAGATCTGCTCTCGAACCTCCTCAAGGTCTTTTAGCTGCCGATAGATTGTAGATCTATGAAGCCCAAGTTGTTTGGAAACCTGTGTAGCATAATCGCCTCTTTTCTTTCAGGCTTGGAGTTGACATCTTGAATCTCTAGTCAATTTAAATTTTAACTATTTGCCGCACTTCGGGGTTAAAAGGGCTTTCGCATTAAGAATGCTTAATGCTTGGAGAGGCTTTGGATGGATCGTCTTCCAAAAACATCAACGTATTTAGCCTATTCTACACCGGATGCCCCATCAGTATATCAGCCTTCTATCTCATAGGTCAGGTGCCGGATCCCACAGAATATCCTTCAGAATACCCGTGATTACAGGGTTCCTGTAATTATTGCCGAAACTCATCTGTATTGAGGCTCACTCACCCAAGTAGGCCTCGCGAATCCGTTGATCAGCAATTAGTTCTTTAGATTCCCCCTCGATCGTGATTTTGCCAGTTTCCATTACGTAGCCATGATCAGTAACCATCAGTGCCAAATGAGCATTCTGCTCGACCAATAGGACGGTTGTTCCTACTTGATTGATCTGTTGAATAATCTCAAATATCTGCTCCACGATTAGCGGGGCCAGCCCTAAGGATGGCTCGTCTAGCAGTAACAGTTTGGGGCGAGACATCATAGCCCTGCCGATAGCTAGCATTTGTTGTTCCCCTCCGCTGAGGGTTCCACCTCTTTGCTGGCCTCGTTCTTTCAGTTGGGGAAAAAGAGTAAACGTCTGTTCGAGATCTTGCTTGATTTCGATTTTATCTCGGCGCCGGTAGGCCCCCAGTTCCAAATTCTCAAGGACGGTCATTTCTGGGAAAATATGCCGACCTTCCGGCACCTGTGAAATTCCCATTTGCACCCTTTTTTCAGATGTGACTCCCTCTAGGGATTGCCCTTGGAACCAGATTGTCCCTTGCTGTGGCTTTAATATACCAGAAATCAACATCAATGTAGTTGATTTACCGGCTCCGTTGGCACCAATCAGACAGGCCATTTCATCCGACTTAATCGTCAAAGAGATACCTTTGACAGCCTTGATATTACCATAGCTAGCATGAACCTGGTCGAGAACCAGTACCGGTTCTTTCATAAGTAGTGGGGTGTCTTTACTAACAAGCTAGTGATTGCTTCCTGCCGACTGGCCTAGGTAAGCCTCAATTACTCTTGGGTCAGATTGTACCACTTCGGGTGGTCCTTGACTGATTTTTTGGCCGTAGTTCAAAACAGTAATCCACTCTGAAATTCGCATTACCAGTTTCATATCGTGTTCGATTAAAAAAACGGTGATGTTCCTCTCTCTAATACTTCGAATCAAGGCAATCAAATCATTAGTTTCCTGCGGATTCATCCCAGCAGCGGGTTCATCCAAGAGCAATAATTTAGGGTTAGTAGCTAAAGCTCTAGCAATTTCCAGACGACGTTGATCGCCGTACGACAGGTTGCCAGCAATTTGAGTTGCAAAGTTCTCTAAGTTGACAAACTGGAGTAGCTCTTGCGCATCGGTAGTAATTTGTAGCTCTTCTTCTCGATAAGCACGATTTCGGCTGATAGCTGACCATAAATAACCCCGCGACTGGGTATGACAACCGATCCTGACATTGTCCAAAACCGTCATTTCTGAAAAAAGCCTGATATTTTGGAAGGTTCTAGCAATACCATTCATTGCCACTTGGTGGGCGGATGTGCCAAAAATATCTTGCTGCTGAAAAGAAATCTTACCTGTCGTCGGTGCCATTAAGCCTGTCACACAGTTAAAGAGAGTTGTTTTGCCAGCTCCATTCGGCCCGATTAAGCTGGCAATTTGGCCGGGCATGACGCGTAGATCCACCTGAGCTAATGCTACCACACCACCGAAATTCTTAGTCAAGCCGGTGATTTCTAAGAGCGGATCTATATCCATTGCTAGCTAAATCAGTGATCTATTTAAGGGTTTGTATCTCCACCTTAAGGGGATTTCTGGGTTGAACGCAGAATGCCAGCTGGACGAAACCGCATCATCATCACTAAAATCGCTCCAAAGATCAAGTAGCGCGAATCTGCTGGTAGCCGCATCCACGACAGCGAAATTCGCAACACCTCGCCCAAAGATCCCAAAATTGCAGCACCGATCAATGCTCCTTTGAGAGTGCCTATTCCACCAAGGACGATCATGCACAAAATCAAGATTGACTCCCAGAATTCGAAAACCCCCGCACTAATATTGACCTGAAACTGAGCGAAGAATGCACCACCTATCGCGCCGATGGCAGCACTAATAGCGAAGGCCAACGATTTGTATTCATGTAGATTGATGCCCATGGTTTGAGCTGCTTCTTCATCTTGGCTAATCGCTTGCCACGCACGTCCAATCCGTGAGTTATGCAATCGATAAACGACAAGCAGCGTCAAAATCAATAGAATTAAAATATGGTAGTACTGTTGCCAGTACTGCCAAAGCTCATACCCAAACAGCGTTGGAGCAGGAATGTCGTTGACAAACCCATTTGGCCCACCGATCAACCACTCCTCGTTTTTAACAATACGAAAGAGCAGTTCGGAAAACCCAAAGGTTACTATGGCAAAATAGTCACCTGTTAAACGCAGTGTTGGGGCTCCTCGTAGCAGTCCCCAGAGACCTCCGTGGATGGCAGCAACCGGCAAAGCCGCCCAATAGCTCCAACCCAAGCGTGCCATCAGTAAACCCGCAGTATAGCCACCAATGAGATAGAAACCGACATATCCTAGATCTAACAAACCGGTAAACCCGGTTACTACGTTCAAACCGAGTGCTAATAGCATATACAGGTAGGCGGTGGAACAGATCCGCAGGAGATAATCCCCTTGATCTAAATAAGCGGTTGCCAATGGGACAAGACATAAAAAAAACAGGATCAAGCCTGAACGAGAAGATAAAATCGAACTCATTGAGATCATAGCTTGTCAGCGGGGTATCTACTCCAACGAGGTTGGGAACAAGGTTAGCGAAGCGACATCTGTAGGACCAGGCTGGTTAAGCCCGTTTGGCGCTGGCACGTCCAAGTAAACCGGCGGGACGAAAGACGATAACCAAAATCATCAGAATATAGGAAATGGCAACCCGATAGCCTGAGGAAATATAACCAGCGCCCAGGACCTCAGCGATACCGAGAACCACTCCACCCAGCATCGCTCCGGTGATGTTGCCGATTCCCCCTAATACGGCAGCCGCAAAAGCCGCCACCCCTTTATAGTATCCCATCGTAGGTTCGATTGTCTCGCGCATTCCAACCATTATGCCTGCCACCGCACCGAGTGCAGATCCGATAGCAAATGTGGCTCCAATTACACGATTAGTATCTATTCCCATCAGACTAGCCGCCATTTTGTCTTGTGCACAAGCTCGCATAGCCTTACCGATCCGAGTCAGAGAAATCAAACGGTTGAGCCCAACCATCAGCAAGATGGCTAGAATGATGATCGACAGGTCGAGGTAAGAGAGTTGCGCACCACCTGGAATAATGACGGTTTGAGACAAAAAGGCCGATTTAGCGTTGGCTAAGTCTCGGCGAGGCTCAGCTCCCCAGATCATACGGGCCAAATTCTGCAGGATCAGGGAAATCCCGATGGCGGTTATCAGAGCCGAGAGTCGGGGCGCGTTTCTCAAAGGTCGATACGCAATCAGATCTATAACCACTCCCATCAAGGCGCAGAGCAGAATGCTAGCCAATACTGCCAGCCAGAGTGGAAACTTCAACACAGCCAAGCAGAGAAAGGCGAAGTAAGCGCCGAACATAAAGATCTCACCATGAGCGAAATTTATAAGCTGGATCACGCCATAGACCATGGTATACCCTACAGCAATCAACGCATAGATCCCGCCCAATACGAGACCATTGACGATTTGTTCCAAGAATAGTGTCACTTGAGGGAGAATACAGACAGGTGTTTTGCGTGGGGAAAGAGGTATATAAATACCTTTTCGGGGATTGAAATTAGTCTAGGAACTGCACTTTAGCAGCAACAAATTTGCCGTTGACAACTTGCTTAACGTAGGCCGGCTTCAAGCAGTCACCGTTCTCGTCAAAGTATGTTAAGCCGGTGATACCTTGGTACCCTTTTTCTGGTGAGGTCAAAGATCCCAGGTGATCTCGGATAGCTTTCCGACTTTCACCTCTCTTCTCGATAGCTTCTACAATCATGCCAACTGCATCGTAGGTTAAAGCTGCCCAGGTATCGGGTGCTTTACCAAACTCTTGTTCAAAAGCAATGGCTACTCGTTGAGCCTCTTCATTGCCTTCCAAACCGAAAATAAAGGGGGTTGTGATGTAGATCCCATTAGCGGCCTCGCCCGCGATTTCCAGTAACTTGGGGGAATCAACCCCATCTGCCCCGAAGAATTGTGCCGTGATACCGGACTCACGGGCTTGTGAAAGAATGAGCCCCGCTTGGCTATAGAGCCCGGCGATAAAAATCAGGTCTGGATTGGCAGACTTGATTTTGGTCAATTGAGCTTTATAGTCAGTAGTATCACGGTCGTAGGCTTCGTCTGCCACAATTGCCAAGCCAGCTTTTTCGGCCGATTGCTTGAAACTGTCTCTCAGACCGCGGCCATAGTCATCATTGTCGAAAAAGACAGCTACAGTTTTAACATCGGTTAAAACACCTTTGATATACTTGGCTGAAAAAGATCCTTGAAAATCATCTCGATACAAGTTGCGAAAGGTGTAGTCGCTGCCTTTGCAAACGTTGACGTTCGTGGAACCAGGGGATAGTTCTACGATTCGGTTTCGCTTGTAGATAGGTTTACCGGCTAAGGAACAGGAGCTATTAAAGTGACCGACGACCGCTAAAATCTTCTTGTTGGAGGCAATTCGCGTTGCTACTAGACTAGCCTCTTTATCCTTACCAGTATCGTCTTCAAAAATCAGTTCGAGTTCTTTGCTATTGATTCCACCATTGCCATTGATTTCTTTAGCTCGTAGTTGAGCGCCCTTCTTAATCATCTCTCCAAAAGCTGCCACGCTACCAGTGAACGGCCCAGCCACGGCTACTTTAATGGTTTTAGCTGCCTCAGCTTCTTGGGCTGTTAGCAAAAATGCTGCAGAGAAAATGAGTAGCAAGACCAAGCTCGATCTCAAGGCCGAGCAGATATGTCCAATCTCTAATCGGCATAGAGCTCGGTAGGGGGCTGTTTCAATCAGTGTTTGTTGTTTCATAAGTATACTCCAGATCGTCAAAAAATTTCTTGCATATGGGACTGGCCCTCAATCAGAACCTTTTAATTTGGCCAACCTAAAGCCTAAAGTTAAAATGATATTGTTTTGAAAATAGACGTTCATAATAGTGGGAATATGAAAGATAAAGTAGAAGACCTTTTTATATGCGGTGACGTAATAACAGACCTTATGATAGGCAGGGTCTTAATTCTCAACTGTAACTTTTTGTTGAAAGTCGAACCGGAAGTCGATTTCACTAGTTTGGTCTGATTCATCAACGACCACCACTCGTGGGACAATAACCTCCAGGTCTTTTGTATCATCGGGTAGACGATCAAAGACCAGAAAGCCAACCCGTTTACCGCCGGGGAAAATCTGTCCCCCATCGAAAATCGTATCTCGAACAATTAAACGTGCATTTTTAGCCACAGGTGAATTGCGCTGGCGACGAGAGTAAGTTGGATAATAACGCGAATAAGGGGCATAGTAGCTATAAGGGTGATAGTAACTCCGTTGATAGGTCGTAGTAGTACGACTATTTGCATATAGATCTCTAAAATAGTCATAGGTCAGTGAAGCATACTGATTACCTCGGTCATCAATTAAAACCACTGACTCGCCAACCATAACTCGTGGATGTTCTGCATTATAGACCAGAATCTCAAAGATTGTATATAACGGATCTACTTTGCCCCAGCGACCAATGTGCAAGTAAGGATTAACCTCGCTCCCTTTGGTTAGGTCAAAAAGCTCAACTTCATCTAACGGCTCTAGCGAGATTTGAACCCCTTTTTGGATCACCGTAATAGTACCAGTTTCGGAATCGATTTCTGCGTTGATTTGAGCGCCAGAAGTTGGCTCTAAATAAAACTCAATCTTGGGCTTCGCACCACAGCCGAAAAGGACAACTAAGCTTAGGGCTAAGCCAATAAACCGTAGGTGGGATAATAGTTTTCGACACACGGGAAACCACGCTCCCTGAAGTTTTGGCTAGTTTAACACAGATTGGCTGAAGATGCAATTCACCAATTCAAATCCGAGTAACAGCGTCATTAACAAGCCAATGGCCATCAAGGTTCGTTTTTCGCTCTTAAGCGCGCGTCGGAGAGAAAAATCGTGAGAAGAGCGTTTGGGATATGGGGAAAATCGAAGTCCAAATCTTGGGACGGCCGTTAAATAGGATTGATACAATTGATCATAGGTCTGCGCTAAAAACTGTTCTTCGGTGATGATAATCGGAATATATTGCAGAAGGAATAAAATCCATAAAACAGGTAACAACCAGAGTACCCCCGCAACAAAGCAGATGCCGGAACTGATCAGCAAATTCCCCAGATAGAGTGGATTTCGAGTATAGGCATAAGGGCCAGTTGTAACTAGGTTTCTAGCCGAATTGATCGTCCGTGTTCGGGTTCGCCCGCCAGCATATCCAACTGCCCACCCTCGAATCATCTCACCAATAATCAGGATTAGGACACCAATAATAACCAGTGGCAGACGAAATTGGTGATAGATGAAGGCTATCAGAATTAGTGGAATTGGGGTATAACTTCTGAGCGAAAAAAACAGGTTGCCAAGACGATTCAGTACATCGGACATGCTTATTAGTAGTGGGATTTACTTAGGCGTTGTAACCAGCAGGATTCCGCCAATGGTAGCATAAAGGATATTGGCACTCCAACAAGCAAGGAAGGGATCTAGCTTACCGTTCTCGCTCAAACCTTCGAAGACCGCAAAAGAAAATCCCCAGTAAATGAAGTTTAGGAAAAAGGCAATCACCAGTCCAGCAAAGAACCCGGCTCTTCCAAACCGAATCGAGATCGGTGTACCAATCAAGACGACCACAAAGGCGGCAAAGGGATAGGCCATCTTGTGATGCATTCTAACCGACTCTCGACGGGTCGATTGTTTGGCCTTCTTCTTATAACGGATTCGTTGCTGGAGTTCCTTGATGGTCATACTCCGTAGATCTTTAGAATACTGCGCTAAATGTACAGGGTCTTCTATCCGGTTGATAGTTTTTGCCTCGAAAGTCTCAAAGGCAACTTCAGCCCCTTCATTAAATCGGCGGATAAACCCGTTCCTTAGTTCCCATGTTCCCATACCCCATTGGGTTGTTTGAGCGTAAATCTCTTGAACCAGCCGGTCTTGTTCATCAAAATCATAGATGGTCATACGATCAATGCTTTCGTTTTCCAGATCCAGGTTTAGAATGAAGAAGAGACGGTCGTTCATGCCTTCAAAGACCACGTTTCGATTTCTTCGCAACGGCATTTTTTGCTGGAGTTTGCTGGCAATGTGGTAAGCGGGCGAAGCGATTCGATTATAGAAAATGGAAAAGCCGAGACAAATGAAGAAAGTCGAAACAAAGATCGGCATTGCAATACGGTAGATACTCACCCCTGCTGACTTCATAGCCATCAGTTCGTTATTCTGTACCATTCGGCCCAATAAAAAGAAAGCGGTCAGAAAACTGGCGACAGGAACAATCTCAAGGATTCGTCGGGGAGCTTGGAACAGAATGATCTGAAAAGCAACCCAAGAGGTAGTTTCGTCACCAAATTGTTTAATGTCCTTGTCAAAAAGACGAACGATGATGACCAAAAAAGAGAGGAAGGTAATGGCCAAAAAGAAGGCCCGCAGATACTCCCAGAGGATGTAACGGTCAAGCGTATTCACGGTTTGTCGTTAGGAGGCGGCGAACCAATGGCAATTAAATTGGCTTGGTAGAGCCAGTAGAAGAGAAAGCCTACCCCGCCCAACCCAATGATAATATTGGGCAACCACATCGATAAGGCCGGGCTGAGGATGCCACTCCGTCCGGTATTCTGACCAAATTGCAACAGCAGATAGTAGACCAAAATTAGACCATTTCCAATGCCAAAGCCGACCATCTTTCCACTCTTTCGGACAATTAATCCGAGCGGAACACCAATTAGGCTAAAGACGATGCAAGCGAAAGGGATTGAAAATTTTTTGTGGTACTCGACTTCAGCATAAAGCAATTTGTCTGTCATAAACCGGCTATCGGCGTTGTTGGATTGCAGCTTAAGTTCCTGGTTAATATAAGTACGCAAATCTTTAATAGTCATGCTTCTAGGCCGTTTAGTATTAGCTTTAGAACGCTCAATATCTTCGGTCAGATCAAGTGAAATCCGATTTTGATTGAACGAAGTAACACGGAAAGCGTTGGCATTAGTAACATCAGGGATGGATTCGTAACTTTTCCCATTAAATAATTTCAACCATGCACGCCCCTCTTCGTAGTCAACACGCGCATGTGTAGCGGTAACAAAACGAGGACGACCTGACCAAATGGCATCCCACACTCGGACATTCTGGAGATCTCCTGTTTCCGGATGGGTAAAATCAAACATCCAAATCTTACCGTCGCGTTCTAATTCTCTCATAACCGTGCCAGCTTCCAGGACAACCGCCGGATTACGTCGACTGATGTCACGTTTCAACGCCCAGTAGGCCTGATTTCCACGTGGTAACGCAAAATCCATAAAAAAAAAGTCGAAAGCGGAAATACAGATGGAGACCACTAATACCGGCCATAACAGTTGATGAAACCCAACGCCGTGCGCTTTCATGGCAGTGATTTCGTTGTCAGTGGCAAATCGTCCCAATCCGACTAAAATCCCGACTAAGGTCGACATTGGGATCGTCAAGACGAGTGTAGCGGGTAGAACATAGATTAAGAGCTCAAGCAGGTAGAAGGGACTAATCCCTTTCTTTACGAATAATTTGGTTAGTCGGAAGATCTCTTCTAGCAAAAGCATCGAGGTGAAAGAAAGCAATGACAGTAGAAAGGGGGGAATCAGTTCTTTAAGTGTATATTTGGTTAAAATCCTCAACTTTAATTTGTCCTACAGCCCTAAGAAAGTTATGTATAGGTAACGACTTACTACCTTAGAAAAAACGCTATATTCTACATCACGCTTCAATCAGCACGCAAGACTGTTGAAAATTCGGATCTAGGTAGTCTTGAACTGCTGGTGGCAAAGAACGAATATGTCCGCTCGTACGCTTGTACTATCAGATTATCAAACCATAGGGTGAATTGAACTCTGACTGACAGAGATTCTGAAACCGTTGATTCTATATTAACGTTCAGTTCATCAAAATGGCACCAGATACTCAACCGGCATGGGCAAAATGCAGGTCTTCGCTCGAGGTAAAATTTAAAATTAGGATTTGACGAGATGAAATTTGTGGCGCAAACCAATGTCGGCAAACAGCGGGACCGCAATGAAGATGCTTTTGACTATGATTCAGAAACTGGGTTCTTCATGGTTGCCGATGGCATGGGAGGGTTAGATGCTGGTGATATTGCTAGCCGAGCAACTATCGCAATCTTTCAGCAAGGATTGAGTCAGCCCGCCCCTCTAACAAACTGTAATAAAGCAGGTCGACTAGCATTGTTGCAAAACTTAGCCATAGAAGCTAACGATAAGGTCTACACTTACGCTAATCTATACGATTTTCAGACGCGGATGGGAACCACATTAACCGCTGGGTTTGTATCCGACTCTCATCTACTTTACGTCCATGTTGGCGATAGCCGAATCTACTTGATCCGTCGGGATAAGATCCGGCAGTTGACGAAGGATCATTCTCTGGTGCAAGAGATGGTTGATATGGGGAAGATCTCACTCGACGAAGCACGAACGCATATGCAGCGGAATATCATTAGTCAAGCGATTGGTCTAGAACCAGTGATTGACGTTGATTGTGGGGAATGCCAACTAGAACCTGGGGATATCCTGCTCGCTTGCACTGACGGATTACACGATATGATTACTTCAGATTTGGAGATAGCAGCTTTAATTCAAACGGCGGAGAATTTGGATGCTGGCGCCTCAAACTTGATACAGAAAGCCCTTGAAAATGGTGGGATGGATAATGTAACAGTTGTTCTCGTTGAGATTGAATAAAAATAACATGTGACTCCGACAACTCACACCCACACGATTAAAAGCTCTCCCTCACCTAGTTGGCCCTGATCGAGAAAAATTCCCTTTACCACGTTAACCTTAGACCTCCTTTAATTATTCTACTGCCCTGATTTTACCTTACGAATTACGGCTTGGATCTCGGTTGCAACAGATTTGACAGTAAAAAGAGCGATATGTTATAGTTGCGACTCGTTTATCCATTCAAGAATCACGTTTCCCGATCTGTTCTGGGGTCTCTTGCAAACTGAATTAGAAGCAGAAGTAAGAGTCAGAATTGGGCTTGACGGAAGCGGTTGTCTTCGCTAAGTTGAAGAATAACCCCATTGTGAGTTAAGGAGTCTCTTTTGAACGTATCCATGAAAGAACTGTTGGAGGCAGGTGTTCATTTTGGCCACCAAATGCGGCGGTGGAATCCGAAAATGGCGAAGTACATTTTCGCTGAACGTAATGGGATCTATATTGTGGACCTCCAAAAAACATTGCGGCTGTTAGAGGTCGCTTACGAGTTTATCCGTCAAACCGTCGCTGACGGTGGTAAAGTCTTATTTGTCGGTACTAAGAAACAGTCGCAGCAAGCCATAGAGACGGAAGCTAAACGCTGCCAAATGTTCTTTGTCAATCAACGCTGGCTAGGCGGAATGCTAACCAACTACGATACCATCTCCAAAAGTATCGATCGGTTGAAAAAACTGGAAGAAGACGACGCCAGTGGTGCCCTAGATGACTTTGTCAAGAAAGAAGCAATGAAACTGCGTCGCCAAAAGCAAAAATTGGATAACAACTTATCCGGTATTAAAACCATGGATGGATTACCCAATGCAGTTATAATCACCGATACCAACAAAGAAGAAATTACAGTTCTAGAAGCCAAAAAACTGGGCATTCCAATCGTCGCCATTGTTGATACCAACTGTGACCCGGATCTGATTGACTATCCAATTCCAGGTAATGACGATGCCATTCGATCCAATAATCTTATCTGTCGAGCTTTAGCCGATGCAGTCGTCGAAGGACGAGGAACAGCGCTAGAAGGACGAGATGAAGATGAGGTGGAAGTAATAGAAGAGGGCGATGTTGAAGCCGATGACGGCTAGCCCGTTGTCGAAGCTCAGGTGGATAGCGAATAAGATGGATCTAAAATAGACTGACGGAGGTTTTTTTAATTTCAATGAAGATTTCAGCCAAGATGGTCGCCGAATTAAGAGCTCGTACGGGAGCCGGTATGATGGATTGTAAAAAAGCGTTAACAGAGGTTGACGGAGATGTCGACCAAGCAATCCAGTTATTACGGGAAAAGGGGCTAAAGGCGTCGGAATTAAAAAGCTCTCGCGATGCTTCGGAGGGCATAATCGTGTCCTATATTCATCCGGGAAATCGGGTTGGTGCAATAGTCGAGATCAACTGCGAAACAGACTTTGTGGCTCGCACAGATGTATTCCAAGACCTAGCAAAAAATATTGCCATGCAAATTGCCGCTTCCAAACCCAAGTATCTCAAACGGGAAGAGGTGCCACAGGAGGTAATCGATTCCGAAAAAGACATCCTAAAACAGCAAGACGATATTCAAGGAAAACCTGATCATGTTATTGGAAGAATCGTTGAAGGCCGTCTGGATAAGTTTTACACCGAAGTCTGCCTGTTAGAACAAACTTTCATTAGGGATAATAATAAAACGATCGACCAAATCGTCAAAGAATCGATTGCCCAATTTGGCGAGAATATCGTCATTAACCGCTTCGCACTTTACGTCTTGGGTCAATCATAAATCGTAGATGTAAAAGGCGCATCATAACCGTTGCTCAGACAGCAATTACAGTTAGTCAGACAGGAGAGTTAATCAAATGCCAGATATAATCGTTTTAGAAGCTGAGGAGCATATGGAGAAGGCGGTTGTTGCGATTGTCAGTGAGTTCAGTAAAGTACAAACGGGTCGAGCCTCAGCTTCCTTACTGGACAATGTCACTGTTGATTACTATGGCAGCAAAAATCAGATCAACAAAATCGCTACCATAACAACTCCAGAAGCCCGCTTGATTGTGATCCAGCCGTGGGACAAATCCGTCATCAAAGATATTGAGAAAGCAATTGCCACCTCGGATTTAGGACTGAACCCAAATAGTGATGGTACTCTGGTCCGAATCGCTATACCAGAACTAACTACTGAACGGCGTCAACAGTTAACCAGAGTAGTTGCTAAAATCGCTGAAGATGGCCGTATTTCTGTCCGTAACATCCGCCGAGATGCCAACGATTCGCTGAAGATGATGGAAAAGGCAAAAGAAATTTCGGAAGACGACCTGCACGGCTACATGGGTGACATTCAGGATCTAACCGATCAATCCATCGAGAAAATTAACGAACATCTTCAGGCCAAAGAGCAAGAACTTTTAGAGATCTAGCCCGTTTTGGCAAACAAAACGGACTATGCTGTTACGGCTTCTTAGCGCCTTGGTTCTGATCCCACTTGTCATCTTAGTTATTTGGCAAGGGGGTGCTTTGTATTTGCTGATGGTCGTAGCCTTAGTTGCAGTGATGCTGTTCGAGCTGTGCCGGCTAACAGAGGAAATCGGTTCCGACCGGAGTCGATTTCTAACCATTTTGTCCGGATTATTTCTTTGCTTAGTTGCACTGACGGAATATCTTCCGCAGCATTCGCATTTAAGACACCTTTCTTTTGGTCCAGTTCTATTTGCGACCTTTTTACTTAATTTCACTCATCAAATTTTTCATGACCGGACTAAATTCCTGTCGGTGGCGACCAATTTTGTAAACGCTATTTACATTGGCTGGGGGTTTGGATTTCACGCCCTCAAACTTCGGCAATTGAGTGGGTCCTCCCCACGAATTGGGTTTTACCTGATCGTTTTTTTGTTGGCCACGATCTGGTGCAATGACACCTTTGCCTATCTATTCGGGAAGCAGTTCGGTCAGTATAAGTTGCGCCCCAATATCAGCCCAGGCAAAACTATTGAAGGCACCTTGGCAGGTCTAATCGGTGGCACCATCAGCGCCTTGATGATCTGGCGTTTTCTGTTTAAGCAGTATTTAATCGGTATGGAAGCCCTTTCCACGACTATACATGTCGTATGTGCCGCCCAGTTGATTGGCATTACAAGTCAACTAGGTGATTTAAGTGAGTCGATTATTAAACGAGATGCTGGTGTCAAAGACTCTGGATATTTGATTCCTGGTCATGGTGGTTTCTTGGATCGCCTCGATAGCATAATATTTGCGACCCCAGCCTTCTTTTATTATCTGGAGTTTACTCAGTTACTGTGAAGCGGTTGGTTATTCTGGGATCAACGGGTTCGATTGGGCGAAATGCTTTGTCGGTTGTGGAGACGCACCCCGATCTATTCGAGATAGTAGGACTGTCAGCCAATCGGTCAGTTGATCAACTGGAAGCGCAAGTGCGTCAATTTCGGCCTAAATTGGTCGCTATGACCACTTCTTCTTCTGCTCAGGAGTTACAAAAACGGTTGCGAGGAGTCAATTCTACTGATGTGCTAACAGGCAACGATGGAATTATCACCCTGGCAAAAATGGCAGAAGCAGATCTAATTTTGGAAGGCATGGGAGGCAGTGCCGGACTAATTCCGACTTTGGAGGCCATTGAGGCGGGTAAAGATCTCGCGTTTGTCAACAAGGAGGTTCTGGTGATGGGCGGTCAAATAGTCTTAGAAGCCGCCCGTAAAAACAGGGTACAACTTTTACCCGTCGATAGTGAAATCAGCGCCATTTTCCAGTGTTTACAATCAACAAAACTACAACATCAAGGTCAACAACAGATACATCGTCTTATCCTTACGGCATCCGGAGGGCCATTTCGGCAAACGCCAATTGCTGATCTACATCGAGTCTCACCAACTCAAGCTTTAAAGCATCCTAACTGGAAAATGGGAAATAAGATTACCATAGATTCAGCCACCATGATGAATAAAGGACTAGAGATAATTGAAGCCAAATGGTTTTTTGGGGTCGACTTGTCACAGATCGAGGTTTTAGTTCACACAGAAAGTGTTATTCATTCGATGGTTGAATTTGTCGATGGTTCACTGTTGGCACAACTAGGTGTTGCCGATATGCGGGTGCCGATTCAATATGCACTTACTTATCCCGATCGACTACCAAATCCGTCACCAAGACTTGACTTTTCTCAGATCCAAAAACTACACTTTGAAAAGCCCGACTTACAACGGTTTCCCTGTCTCCAACACGCCTACACTGCGGCTGAGGTCGGAGGTACACTCCCAACGGTTTTAAGCCAAGCTGATGAAGTGGCGGTGGAAGCATTTTTGGAACAACGTATTGGATTTATGGATATCCCACGCATTTTAGGGCAAATAATGGATTCACATCAGGTCGTCGACGAGCCAAATCTGGAAGATATTCTTGAATCAAATCGATGGGCACAAATCAGGACAGAAGAACAGATTTCAAACACAATCTAATTTATTTTCTTAGGTGAGTTATGAGTTTTCTAGTTGCAATTTTTGCATTTGGCTTTCTAATCTTTATTCATGAGTTAGGTCACTTTATTGCTGCAGTTCAGTGTGGAATCCGGGTGGAAAAATTTTCGATTGGCTTTGGTCCTCGTTTAATTGGGTTTATAAAAGATGAAACTGATTATTGCATTTCAATAATTCCCTTTGGTGGGTACGTCAAAATGGCGGGGGAAGACCCCACCGAGCGAAAGGAAGATGATGTGTCGGGGTCACCTGCTGATGACAACCCAACAGGCGAATTTTATACCGCTCCCGTCAGACATCGCCTCCTGGTAGCGATTGCAGGACCGGTCGTTAATCTGATCTTTGGTGTTATCGCATTCGCTTTTATGTTTATGATCTGGGGCGAAGAAACGACTGAGTCGATGCAGTCGACAAAAATTGGTTATATCCAACCTGAAAGCGCAGCGTCGGCGGCAGATTTGCAGGTCGGAGACAAAATTATTTCTGTTGATGGTCGGCAGGTCAATAACTGGCCAAATCTAACTGAGACCATTATGCTAACGCCACCAGGAAAGGTCATTAGCCTGGATCTAATTCGAAACGGACAACCGCGGACGATTACTTCCACTACCTCTTCACGGAGAATCAATTCTAGAACTGTCAGTCAACTTGGTATTCTACCCTATCAAACACTATCGATTATCGACGGTGATCGAATCGACGGCCTTCAGAAAGATGACCAGATTATGACTGTTGATAAGCAGTCGATCCACTCCGATCTCGCTTTTAGAAAAGCGACTCAACAAGGCCTGGTAACATTGGATGTTCGCCGAAACGGGAAATTAATTACGGTTGAAGATATTCTGGTAAACTGGCAGTTCAGAGTAGTTGGCAACGTCAAGGAAGATGAGGAAAAAGGTGATTTTCAAGATGGCGATCAGATCTTACAAATTAACGGGCAACCTGTAACTGACACCAACTTAACGGCTTTTTCTCAGCGACTCGAATCTTTAGCGGTTGAAAATATGGGGCAACCTGTTGTCTTCCGTCTGCAACGAGGGACCAAAGAGGTGACAACTTACATCACCCCTAAAGTTAAATCTAAACGAATTGGGAATGGGATATCGGTCGATTGGCATGGATTACAGATAAGCCACTCCCCAACTAATTTGACCTGGAGAGAGTCAGAACAGAAAGTTGAGTTTGGCTTTTTCTCCGCCTGGGAGCGGGGGATCAAAGAGAGTGGGACAACAATTGAAAAAACCCTGACGGTGGTTAAGAAACTCTTCACCCAAAAAAATACAATTGGTTTGGTGAGTGGCCCTGTCGGTATCTTAAATATCATGTCCCGACAATCGGGAAAGTATCTTATTCGCCTAGTTGCTTTCATTAGCATTAATCTTTGCATCGTCAATCTGATTCCATTTTTAATAATGACTGACGGTGGTCAGATCGCACTGTTTTTACTGGAATGGGTTCGAGGTAAACCGCTACCACTCAAATATCAGGCTGGATTGCAGTATGTCGCATTAGCCCTAAT
>Ga0208128_1000218_pt1 | contig 24273 bp, 22 predicted proteins | sample ETNtaG_35_FD_185758 | JGI IMG/M metagenome (GOLD analysis project Ga0208128, IMG submission 185758) | Marine microbial and viral communities from oxygen minimum zone, Eastern Pacific Ocean - ETNP201306PF51B (SPAdes) (version 2) | ecosystem: Environmental > Aquatic > Marine > Oceanic ... | reverse complement strand
CAGGTGGTCGTGTTGATCTGGTGTTAAGATATGGACCGTCGCCCCAACTAACTCCCATAGCTCAGTCACTGTGGCTACTGCCGTTTCGGAGGTAGTGGCCGTTGGTGTCAGCAGACATTTTGCCGATTGATAGAGGTCTGCCTGGGCGGATAAGACCCCAGTCTTCTCAGATCCAGCCATTGGGTGTCCGCCGACAAAACGAAATTGAGGAAAGGTCTCTAAGATCTTCTCAACTGCCTGAATGGGTTTGGCCTTGACACTACCGACATCGGTTAGGATTAGTGGCCTCAAAGAATCAGCATGTGCAGTGATCAACTCAACCATGGAGGGAATTTTATCAATCGGTGTACAGATTACGACCAGGTCCGTATCTGTCAGTGCCAGACTAAAATCGGTGGTAATTTCGTCTACGGCCTGACATTGAAGAGCGACTTCGAGTGTCTCTATTCGACGTCCTAAGCCTACTCGTTTACCTTTAAATCCATTCTCCTTTAAGGATAGACCAAGCGATCCACCCATCAAGCCAACGCCGAGAATAGTGATTTGTTGAATCTGTTTCATGTACAATCTACCGACACAAAAAAGCAGGGCTAAAAACTAGCCCTGCTTGGTAGGTCGCAGGAGGCGGGTGTAGCTAGACGCTACAATTACCTCCTACGACCGTCTGTGATAAACACATGCGATCACCTCCTTTTTCATAAAGGTATTCCAAATATAGCACGGCCTATTAATTGTGTCAAGTGAAAATCCAACTCGAGCCTGATGGATCCAGAACAATTTATAATTCTATTGTCGAGCAGTCTTGACGTGCTAATCTGGAAAAATGTATGATAATAAAAACACAGAAGGGAGCTTACTTATGCGATGTTGGCCGTATTTAGGAATCTTATCTTTTTTTGTGGGTTGTGCTAGTATTCCGCCCCAGATAGTTGAAAAGCAGATTGAGGATGCAACTGCACAAATCCACACTGTTCAGCTGAGATCTGAGTCGTTAAACCAAGCGGAAACCTACTTAAACCAAGCCATACTAGCTCAAACCGAGAAGCATTGGAAGCAGGCGTACCAACTTGGAGAATGGGCGGAACTCAAGGCTCGAGTGGCAGCAGCAGTAGCTGAAGCCGAACGGGCAACGAGTTTAGCTAATGAGATCGACTACCAGTTACAGGAACAGCGACAAGTTGTTGAGTCCGCACGACTATTGTACGAAAAAGCCAAGAGCGAATTGCATCTACTAAAACAGGAGCGCAAGTAATGAACAGTGTTAGATCGTACTGGCCGGGGCTTGGGATTCTACTTGTCGGTTTACTCTGGGAGGTTGGCTGTGGGGGAAAAAAGGTAGATCCACTAGAATTAGGTCGACGTTTTAACCAGGCAGAACAAGCATTAGAGGAAGCTCGAAATCAAGGAACACAAGAGTTAGCTGAATCCGCTTTTTTTGAAGCTGAGCAACTTTTGGCTCAAGCCAAGCAGGCCCATGAAAATGGCGACCCGCGAGAGAGCCTGAAATTGATCTTTCAAACCGAATCGGCAGCAGACCTCGCTTTGGCACAAGCACGATACCTCAAGGCGCAATCGAGGATTGAAAAATCTAGCAACCTACTGGAAGATGCGCGACTTCAAGAGAACAGCCTGAAGTTAAAAACCGCTCAAACGCATCAAGCCCTGGCAGAAGAGAGGGCTTATCAGGCAGAAGAAAAGGCTGCGGCAGCTAAACGCCGGGCCGATTTGGCAGAACAACAAGCTGAACAATCCGACCAGCAGGCGACAAGCGAGATCCAGAGGACAGCTATACAGTTGCAAATTGACCGGGCGCAGGTTTATCTGGGAATTGCTAAGTCAGCAGGTGCTGAGATACATGTTTTACAAGATTACCAACAGGCAGAATCAACAGTCCAGGAAGCAATACAACTGTTAAAAGATTACCAATTTGAACAAGCCACCGAAATAGCCGCCCATGCTGAAGCATTAGCTAAAGATGTTCAATTGGTGACCACAGTTGCGGCTACAGAAGCGCAGGCTAACTCATCTCAAGCACTTGCGACGGCTGAATTGGTAATTCAACAGGTCGAGACCGAGATCGCTAAAGCTGAAGCGTTGAATGCTGAAATCCACGCTGAGGAAACGATCAATCAGGCACGACGATTACGGGACCAAGCCAAGCTCCAAGTACAACAGGAAGATTATCAGTCTGCTTTACGCTCAGCTAAACAAGCTCGTACCAGTGCTGAAAACGCTTATGTGATTGCGGAGAAGGCTGAACAAGAAAAACGTGACGTTGAAGCCATGGAACTGCAAATTGCGCAAGCCAAAGATCTGATCTTTAAGCTAGGTGAACAACTCGATTCAAACGGGAGCCGGAGAGTTCCCTCTTCAGTTTCTCAATTGGTAAGCATCAGCTATCAAAAGTCTGAGAAACTCTACCAGGCCGCAACTGAGTCGATGACCGAGGGGAATTACGCCCAAGCCGTTTCTCAAGGACAACAAAGTTTGGATCTACTCCAGAATGCAATTGCCAAAGCTAAAGAGATTGAACGAGCAGAGGTAGATCTAGTTGCGCGCCTAAAACGAAAAATGCCGAAAACGGCTACTATTCAGCGAACAGAGAAAGGCGTCTTGGTCCGATTGGATACAGATCTATTCGAGCCGAATAGCCCCACTTTAACTCCCAAGCACTACTCTAGCCTAAAGCAACTGGGACAAATTATCAAACAAAATCCAAATTATAAGATCCGAATTGAGGCACATAGCGACAGTAGAGGATCACTAGATGTGAATCTGAAAATGTCTCAAAGAAGAGCCGATAATTTCACCCAGTATTTGACCCAGAAATGTGGCGCTCCCCAAGAGCTTATTACCACAATCGGTATGGGAGAAAAACATCCCGTGGCCGATAATATCAATAAGGCGGGGCGTGCCAAAAACCGGCGGGTAGATGCAATTTTCTTGACGCGGGAGAGTGCTGATTAAGCCGCATTCAATGTCACAATGTTAGTCTGCTAGTGGGATATCGACCATCACTTTAGTGTTAAAGATACCGGTATAATCATCACGTTCGGCAATCGTTTTCTCAATCACGGTCTTTGCAAACCTGACTTTTCCTTGAAAGAACGACTGACCTTTGAATTGAATCTCGACCGGTAGATCTAAGTTTAACATCTCATCGTTTTATCTAATAACCACTGTTGGTACAGTTGAGAATCCGGCTCATATGTAAAGAGTATGTAAAGGTGGTAAACCGGCAGCATGTAATTTCCGATTACAGACTACTGGATTATGAGTGCTGTGTCGAGTGGATCAAGAAGTGTTTCCATGGCCACGACTGCAACCATCCGGCTTGTGAAGTTTCGATAGGCCAAATATGAGAATATCATCCAACCAAATGGAGTCAATTGATGATGTCTCCTAGAACTCCGGCACATCATTCCAGCGAGGGCTGAGGAAAGAAGGAAAACTCCATTTCGACCCGGATGATTCACTTGCTGTAAGACCAACAGATAACCTGGTCATGGCACCTATGACCGCGAGCGGTCAGCGATTGTTGGGGCAGTTGGGCAAGATAGCGGTCTAGCGCGCTGGCGAATGACAAGTCGCACGGATCAACAAACCCTCGAAGCCCACGTTCACAAATACACTTTGGCTGATCCACACGGCTCACACGGCCCACATGGTCCACACGGATGAATAGAATGGCGACAGTCGCATCATTCGCCCACAGGCTACCGTGTGTGATTCCAAAAAAAGGAGTGGGCTCGGGATGATGGCGACGGTTATGTTATGGAGTCAATATTCGTATTCTGGTTAGCCAATACAGAGATTGACAGATGTCTTCTGGACCGTTACCATCCGTGAATGATGACAACAGGAGGGAAACAGTGAAAATAACGAATGTTAAAGCGACCACCCTAAAAGGGTACAAAGACTGGAACTTTGTTCGAATCGAAACAGGTGAAGGGATCATGGGACTGGGTGAAGCGCATCCCGGTGAGGGAATCACAGATGTGATTGTGAAACGGCTCAAGCCTCTGTTGGTGGGTAAAGATCCTTTAAATGTTGAGCCACTTTATCACCATATGATTGGTCGAACGATTGGCCAATCTGTGGGTGGGACAATGTTAGGGGCCATTGGCGGGGTAGAAACCGCTCTATGGGATCTGGCAGGTAAGGCGCTGAGCGTGCCCATCTACCAGCTTCTGGGCGGCAAATATCGCGATCGATTGCGGCTCTATGCCGACGTTGGACGGGGAAGTGGGGGAATCGATACGCCGCAGGCTTGGGCACAACGTGCCCGTGAAGGAGTGGCTGACGGATATCAAGCCATCAAGTTTGACATCGATCATTCCGCCGATGAATTGCACAGCACGATCCCGTCAACAGAGGCTTGAGTCTGGCCGAGTTGAATAAGATGACCGACCTGGTAACCGCAGTGCGGGAGGCGACTGGGGATGATATCGATGTCTGCATTGATTGCCACGGCCTATACAATGTGCGTGATGTGTTGCTGCTAGCCCAACGGTTAGAACCCTTTAATCTGATGTTTCTGGAAGATCCAGTGCCACCGGAGAACATTGATGCGATGGGCAAGGTAACCGCTTCAACATCGATCCCCATCTGTACAGGCGAGTGGGTGCATCGACGGGATGGGTTTCGACGTTTGATCCAAGAGCAGGCTTGTGATATGCTGCATGTTGACGTTTCGGCTGCAGGCGGAATTCTCGAAGCGAAGAAGATTGCTGATTTGGCGGATCTGTACTATATGCCTTTTGCCGCACATAATATTGTTTCGCCGTTGGGGATGGTGGCCGCCGCACATGTCTCTGCAGCAGTGCGGAACTTTCATAGTATGGAGTTACCCTATCACGCCGATCAGGTTTCCTGGCGTTGGGAACTCATACAATCAAAAGAAACGCTGATTCAGGATGGTCAGTTCGTTGTGCCAGATGGGCCGGGTCTTGGCGTTGAATTAAACGAGACGATTTTTAGGGCGCATTTAAAGCAAGGATATAGCTTTTTTGATGACTAAACTTGGCGTGCTCGTTGGACGAGGTCAAAGCCCAACCGTTGTTATACCTTGGCCGATGTTGCGGATATATCTTTTACCGATTGTGAACCCAGATTGAGCCATTCAGTCGCCAGTATCAGATGGTACGGAGCGTGCAGGAGTTGAATCGTTTTTTGGACCTATAAGTTAGTCCTTGGCTAAGACTTGATAAGGTCAGCAATGATGTCGGCCATCGCTTCTAGACCAACCGACATCCGTATTCAGTCGGGTGTCCACCATCTAACTCTTCCTTCAGATGTTCGACCACCACCAGCGATCGAGTATCGCCTAAGCCGCCCACGGTTAACACGGCTGGGAATTCGATATCCGCACCGGCAAAATCCTGGGTTAATCCAGCTAAAACGCGGATATGAAGCTGTGAAGCCTCGCTCGAAGATGGAGTTACCACCTCGGTAAATGAGGCCGCAAGCAGCGAATGCCAAAAGGGGTTGTATGTGGCAGAGGCGTATGATGTTTCGGCTGAGAAACAGTATGTGGTAGTAGAGGTTTAGGTAGCCTGCTCCGCATCCACATACGTTGACACCCCCTCCTCAGCAAAAATGCGATCAATCTCAGCCCGGTCGGACTCCGTCAAACGCCAATCCACTGCCGCGACATTTTCCTTCAATTCGCGTTCATTGCGCATCCCAACCAGCCCAACCGTCACCGCCGGATTACCAAGCAACCAGGCGATCGCTAATTGCGGCACAGATTTGTTGTACCCACCCGCCAGTTCTTTCAGCCACTCGACAACCCGTAATTCCTTTAGAAAATTATCGGACTCAAATAAGGGTAAGCCAAAGGCACTGCCTCTACTGCGCCAATCCCACTCAACAAAGGAAGTTTCGGGTGTAAAAGCACCTGTAAGCAGACCGAAGCCCAGGCTACCATAGGCCATATATCCGATCCCCTGCTGCAAACAGTAGGGCAAAACCTGGGCCTCCATACGGCGATCAAACATATTATAGCCAACCTGATTGGCAGTCAAATGACCATACTGTTCACATTCAGTCATCATCTGGACATTGTAATTCGAGACTCCGTAATGGCGTATCTTGCCCGCCGTCTTAAGCGCTTCCAACGCCCCAATCGTCTCTTCGTGTGGTGTTTTGTGATCGGGCCAATGGATCAACATTAGGTCGATATAATCGGTGTTGAGGCGTCTCAGGCAACCTTCGGTACGATCTGTAATGTAGGCAGGTGAAGCATTTCGACCAGAGATGGCATTATCGCCTTGCAGGTTAGGATCATCGTGAAAAGTGAAGCCAACCTTGGTAACTACCACCACATCCTTGCGACGATCACCCAACCCTTTCTGCAGTAGTTCCTCCGAGGTGTATGGGCCGTAAACTTCGGCCGTATCAAACAGGGTTATGCCGTGATCGATCGCCATTTGCACGGCGTGTACCGCATCCTGAATATCGATTTCGCCATATTGGGTCGTGCCCATCTCCCAGGTACCAAAACCAACAGCAGAACAACGTAAATCGGTATTTCCAAAATCTCGGTATTCCATTACTGCCTCCGGATTAAGAATTCGCTATATCTGTATATAGCGTAGAATTAAGGATTATAGAAACGACAAACTATGGGTAATTTCATAGGAATGACGCGGCATTTTCATGATTTGGGCTAACATTGACCAGCCTGAAGAACCAACGCGAACAGGTTCGGCGGAAAGCCAGAACGATAGGTGTGCCAAGGTAGTCATAAGGTATCAGGTAATGAATCACTACCAGCCGCAACCGGTGAGTACGGTGGATTTGGCCTTCATGTGGCGTATAGACGAGACCTGTATCAAACTCTCTCATTTGAATCCAAGCAAGCAAGCCGGATTTGTTTTGGCCATCAAATCAAGCTCTTGGTTCGTCAGCCTGTTCTTTTGTAGGCCTCTGAAAAGCTCCTGCCAAGCGAAGGTGTGGATGGGCATCCAGCCCTGTCCGCTACAACTAGACAGAATACAGTGCTTCGGGCCGATAACCTTGATGGCATTAGCATAATCTTCCATCGTCACTGTCGCTTCAGGTTTACCCACCGAGAAGTAAGTGAACTCAATATAAGCACCTAACTGGGCGGCTTCAGCCATCTGTTCGACACGCATACCGATAGCCCAATACATGGGGTTTGTGGCCAAGACCTTTTCAATGCCTCGTTTTTTGGCTTCCCACGTCAACAGTAGAATCTCTTCGGGCGACGAATGGCCTGTGGACAAGATAAGCTTGTGCTTGGCAATAGATCCAACATGTCTAGCACCTCTGGCAGAAGCCTCCCGTCCCGCGAGGTGCGGACAAAGGGTTGTCCAGATTTATTCTGCCGTATCTCATTTTCAGAATCGAGGGTTGGCATATAGATAATTCTACCGAACCCACCCTCTACCTGGTAAAATGTTCGACCGCAGCGGGATTTATGCCCCCTACCAGGCGGTTCAGCACGATCCGCCGAAGATTTCCAGGCTTGGTGCGTATTTACGAGCCAAATAAGCCTGTCCGGCGGTCGGGTCAAAATGATTCATAAGCACCATTCCACGCATCCCTCGATCCTGGTACATTTTCGCCAGCTCTAGAAAATCGACCGACCGACTAGTTTTGTCAGGATCGGCATGGGCATGAATATAGATGATGCCTTTAAGTGTTTTCATTAGGATAATCTCCAACTCGAAAGCTCGGAAAAGCTTCAGGCTCAGAGGCTATTCAACCGGTTCAATTGATCTTCACCCAGATTCCAATCCAGCACGCCAGAATATCCCCTCATACATCCGCTGCCAGTTGCCGCTGATTCGCCCGGGATTCATGCCAACCAGCGGCAACTGGCGAATAGCAAACGCAACCGTAGCTGGATGACAATCGTGAGCTGCTTTGCCAATACCTTCGATTCCCTTGTCAGTGAGCACACGTATAAGGCGAGTCTTTCCAATGAGAATGGTTCGGACTTCGGTAATTTTCACGATCTACGTATCTCCTTTGTTGAGCAGTTTTCGCTGATAGAGCCGTAGAGGCTAGGGAACTAGCGGTGAGAAGCGAGAAGGGGTGATGCGCTGGCCATTTGGAGACTAGTCCCAGATTATTTGTTGGCCTAAGAAAACCGGGCCTTCGGTACAGACACGCTGATACTCAAACAGCAGGTCGCCGCTCTGATCTTGGCCCCCTCCTTCCAGCCGGACTTTACAAACACATCCCAGGCATACACCTAAGGCACACCCCATCCGGTTTTCCATTGCTACCTGACACGGCATATTGAATTGTTGGCAGATTTCGGTCACAGCTTTGAGCATACCATATGGGCCACAGGTGAAGACAGTTGGGAGTTGGGCTTTTTGCTGAGCTAAGGTCGTTAATAAAAGTTCTGTGACGAAACCGTGGTGCCCAGTACTCCCATTATCGGTAGCGATTTGGGGCTGAATACCGATTTTCTGTAGATCAGCTATACTTAACAGTCGTGCTTGATTCATAGCCCCAACCAGAACGTCCGTCCTGATTTTTCGTTTTTGGAGTGCGGAAATTAGGAGCATCAAGGAGGCAATTCCGGCACCGCCTCCTAAGACGACAGCCAGATCGAGACTTTCATCAATGGTAAAAGAATTGCCTAACGGCCCCAGCACCTGGAGTGAATCGCCTGCACACATTCTGGACAGGATCGAGGTTCCTTCACCGACTACCTGGTAGAGCATCGAGATCTGTGTGCCTTCAACACTATAGATAGTAAAAGGTCGTCGTAACAACAGGCCTGAACCTTGGTCGAAGAGTACATGGATAAACTGCCCTGGCTGTGCAGAGATCGCAACCTCTGGACAGTCGCAATAGAGTAGATAGTGGTCTTCTGCCACCTGTCGATTAGACAGGATAGTCGTTTTCAGATTGTGTTTTTTCATCTCTTTTAAGTGCTTTTAATTCTGGTCAACATAATAAACGATGGACTGACCAACTGGCAAAGCGAAATCGTAATTATGGCCAGGGGAAGAAAGGAGCAGAAGCACGGGTGAGATAGCTGATTAAAGTCCAGACAACGGCCATGCTAAACTCACCAAAAATCAAGCCCAGAAAAAAGGGACGAAACTGTCGATATTTCTGGATGCCGCCTAGACGTAAGACGACCGATTTAGTGATCCAGGCAATTAGAATCGGAAACCAGAAGACGATTAGCGTCCAGGAACCTGATAAGGCATAGCCAAGCGGTTGCAATGGCCACCACCAGTAAGCCATTCGACATAAGACCAATATCGTTGTTACCGCTAAGCCGAGGCCAAAGAAAATCGGCGCAGCGAAGTTATAGCCGGATTCGAAACCTTCGATGGCTGAGATATTGTCCCGAAAGGCCCAGAGGGAGTTGCCTTTATAAGCGTAGGAATACATATAGTTGCCACCGTATTTATATGGGAGATAAGTCTGGACTAGAGCAGCGCAGCAGAAGGCAATCAGAATGGCAATCGTCAAAGCCAGTAGTAAAGACCTACGGTCGAGTTTGACACCATCGCTGATCTTCAGTCCATCCAAGAACCCGGTCAGGACCAGACCTCTCAGATCTCGGGCAAAGATGGCATCAAAAAAGCTGAGAATGGTCAGGTTTTTTGCTCCCAGCGAAGACTTGGTAGCTAATAGTTGGTACATATCGATGGGACGGAAAGAGGTCTCAGTCATCAACATGCCTGCTTCAGCAGTACTTCTTGCCATCACAATAGCTACCAGGCCAACAACAATCAAAATTTCAAAAATTGCTACTATCGGACTCATCCCAGCCCAGACTAGCCAGATAGCAGCCCCTGTCAAGCTAAGGATGAAGCCCCAAGCGGCAACTGGTAGCAGTTGGTCTTGATCAGACAAGTTCTGGCGAGAGGAAAAGAGCGATCCCAATACACGTTGTTTAAGATAGGGCCAGCTAGTATAAAGATAGCTAATCACCAACACGCAATAGGCACCCGCCACCTGATAGCCAATATGCAAACGGGTAGGGTAGAGTGGCATTCCGCTGACCCGAAGCCCCAACAGAGCGGCGATGATATCCTGTAGGCGCGTCAGCCAAAAGAAGAACCAAAGGCTGAAGAGAAGTTGAGTGGGTAGGAGATAGAAAAATCCAACGGCGGCAAAGGAGAGAAACAGCGGTGTATAAGAGATCGCGTTCCACGGCTTTTCGGTAAAAAAGCGGTTGAGCAAGTATCTGAGCGACAGGGATGGGATCTGAGGGAAAATCTGGTGCAGGCCGTTCAAGCTAAATATCAGGGCTGGAATAGAAAAGCCAAGCCAAACATACGGATGGCGAAAAAAGTTGCGACCAGATGAGGCAAATTCGAGTGGCAGTTGAGTCAAGGGGAAAGAAAGCTTTTCGTTTTCGATCCATTGTTGGCGAAGGACCAGGGCCAGGCAGAGGTAAGCAAAAAAGATCAACAGGGTCAGCAGTCCCCAGATTAGGACGGGGGTGGTCCACTGCTGCCACGGAATCGAGCCGAGATCGTCGATCTGCTCGTAGAAGTCGACGCTGATGGGTTGTGGAGCCAGCACCTCGGGATCGAAAGGAACCAACCACGGTTTGATATGGGGGAAGAAAAGCTCCGCCCAGTTGTTGGTCGGATTGGCGAAGTAATTGACGGAAACCAGGACAGGTAATAGTTTCTCCATTAATCCCCGCGATGAGATCATAGAGGCGATCACCATCATACAGTAGACCAGCATCAGTTCCTGTTGGCTCAAGGCCAAGCGTTGGATCCACGGCTGAACCAGTCGGTTACCGATCACCAGAAAAAAGAAGAGACCAATGACAACAGGTGGAAATTGAAGAAAGCCAATCTGGACATTGGCGATGACTAACTCAGCGTAAGAAACAATTCCAACAACTAGAACAACCAGACAGATGCCGAGGATGAGAGCCCGAGGCGTAATTCTCGAATGATTGGAGTGCATCCTCTTAGGTGCTGGTAATTAGAGAACGATTTCAGCCGATCGAAACTTTTCAAGTGCGTCGAAGTTGAGTTCTATGCCCAGTCCGGGTTTAGCCGGTAGTGACAGTACGCCATCTTCCATGCTTAGACCATCGCCAGCCAGTTCGGTGCGGAGGGGTGAGTCTGTTAAATCGGCAGGTAGGTATTCGATGAAGGGACAGTGTGGGATGGCGGCTGCCAGATGAGCGGAAGCAGCGATGCCGATACCGGAGTTCCAGCAGTGGGGTACAATCAAACGCCCCCGGTCTTCTGCCATGTGGCAAACTCGCATGGCTTCAGTCAGGCCACCCACTCGACCTACATCGGGCTGAGCCACCTCGATTCTACCGGCATCCATCAACTCCAGAAATTCGAGACGGTGATTGAGCCATTCACCGGCGGCAATACGCATCGGTGCCTCCCGGGCCAGGACAGCATACCCTTCCAGGTTATCGACTAGTAGTGGCGTTTCCAGAAAAAATAGATCCAGGTGTTCCCAGTGCCGGATGGTTCGGAGCGCACTTTTGGCATCTCGCCACAGATACTGCACGTCCACCATCAAGGCAAACTCTTTGCCTACTGCTTCCCTGCAGGCGGTGATGATTTCGGTCATCTCTTCGTCTGTTCCTTGCAAGCCGGTGTGGGCATAGGGGCCGCCCAGTGTACACTCGAGTTTGGCCGCTTGGAAGCCGTGCTCCTTGGTGAGCAACAACCATTTGACCAGGCTATCCCGATACTGCTCGACCGTGTCGCCGTGTGGTTGGAGGCTGGCGTAAGGAACAATATGGTTCACTTGGGCACCGCCTAGCAATTTATAGACAGGTTGGTTGAGGGCTTTACCCTTGATATCCCACAACGCCATGTCAATGGCACCGATAGCGCACATGCCAGCCCCACGCCGGGTGCTCATACAGGTGCCAACATACATTTTTTGCCACAGAGCAGAGGTTTGGAGCGGATCCTGGCCGATTAGCAGATCCTTGATACCCAAGGCCATGGAGTGTGAGCCCGGTGATTCGATGACCGATTTAGCAATCCAGGGACCGGTATCGGTTTCTCCTACCCCGGTGATGCCTTCGTCGGTATGTACCACCACCACAATATTGTCCTGAGAAGAACTGGTGGCATCTTCTCTCAAATCCGGTGCCACTACGATGTAGGATTTAATGTCTGTAATTTTCAATTTTGGTTTCTCCAGAGGCCATCGTTACCGATTAGAACGGTTGCTAACCGAAGGTCGGACGACTTGCGATTGGTTAAATGATAGTGGTCATCGGTGTAGCTACGTATTCCCACAATAGTGGTTTAAGATAGGAGATCGAGGTGGTAACTATCTCTTGTACGGTGTCGAAGTTCAGGTTCGGCAACTTGTGGATACCGACGATTTCCAGAATCGCCACCGAGATATTCGGCATCTGCTTGATGATGCTGGTCAATCCAGCTAGATCCAGTACCCCATTGCCAGGAATCTGTGTCCCTACCGCTCCTACTTTCGGTTCACGGCTGAGTCGGTGATCTCGCATCCGAACAGTAAAAATATGAGGTTGCAACTCTGTCAAGGCTTGGACAGGATCAGCATCAGGATGCGAGCGGTAGATGTGCGTCGCATCGAAGTTGAGTCCCACCCAATCGGCATCGACCTCGGCCATCAACTGTTTAGCCGTTGCCACATCGTGAACGGCCCGACCCATCCGTGGCTTGACTGACAAACGAATCTGCTCTCTAGCCAGAGCGGTACTGGCTTGATTGACCTTATCGACAAATTGAAGAAAACTCTCCTCACTATTAGAAATCCCGCCAGAACTGACGACCACTGTATCCGTTTTCAATTGGCAAGATGCCTCGATTAGTCGCTTCAATCCTGCTGGCTGTGAAATCTGCTGACCGGAGATGGCAATTGACTCGACCTTCAGCCCGTGAGCGGTTATGGCCTGTTTGACTTCCTGGTAATGGCCGTCCACGTCGTCATGTCGATTCAGGTCCAGGTGGGCAATCTGTCCGGTCGTTGATGAACGAGCGCAGAGTTCAATAGCATAGCCTCCGGCTTGTCGAATACCTGCCAGGGCCTGTTCCAGACTAAAGTTACGGTACAGCATAGTGCTGCATCCGAGTTGCTTCATTGTTTTTCCTTCAGCGGGTGACCGCCACCTGAAGGTCGGACAGCCGCTTTCATCTCGGCATAGACCTGCGGTGGGGAGGCAAAACGGATGCCGAGATCCATAGCCTGGACGATCAATTCCTCGATCCACTGGCCTTTGGTTTGGAAAAAGGTTTCAGTGTCAACGGTTCCGTGGTCGTGGGAACAAACATTCCAGACCAGATCTTCAGCCGCGACCCTCTCCAGCATAGCAAATAGGTAATCCTGGTAAGTTTCTCCGTACTGTCGGTCATCGAACCGGTCCCAGTAGAAATCGTCCTGGTAGCCCTGAACTCCCAATTCCAGGATATCCTCAAACCCCTGGTCTGTATAGAAAAACGGCTGTTCACTGAAGGGGGTCGGTTGGCAGTCCCGGTAATCTCTGGCGTTGGTACGAATCCACTGGATACTGTTGTCTGCCAAAATTTGAAGAATGTCTGGTCGATCCACCAGTCCACGATAGTAGCCCCACGGTCCGGTCAACCCCTGACACTCGATTTGCAACAAGTCTTCGATTAAGGTCTGTGTGCTGTCGATCTCTTCCCGAACCTGATCCAGTGTACCACCCTGGTGAAAAAAGTTAGGCAAGCGACCGTGGACCGGCTGACCATCGCCGGGTTGCATGTAGATCGACTTGAGCAAAACGTGATTATAGGTGTGCTGGCCAACGGTCAGCAGTGGATCGGCGATCACCTCCCGCACGTCTTCAACACGCGCTGTTAGTGTTTGACCGGTCAGATATATGGTCCAGGGGACATCGTATTTTTGATGCAGTTGTCGCGCGCCTTGCAAAAAGCCACGCGTACTATCTGATGCACTTTCAACATCGTAACCTAACAGAATTGTGCCTCGATCTGGTGACGGCATTCTATTTCTCCTTCTTAAATTTGGGTGTAAGTAGTGCAAAAACAGATTGCAGAATTTGCAGATCTGGATATAATAGTCGCTATCGTTTTATCTACGGAGGATTTTAACTATGTACTATCTCGGAATAGAAGAGCAACAGGCCGTTTTGGCGGTACTGGAAAAAGGTCACCTCTGCCGATATGGACCTGAAGATTCGACAGTCTTAAACTTCGAACGTGGCGTTGGAGAGAAGTTTAACACAAAACACGCTATCGCGACAAACGGTGGAACCTCGTCCCTGATCGTTGGCCTTTATGCTGCCGGCATCGGCTTAGGGGATGAGGTGATTGTTCCTGCCTATACTTGGGTGGCCACGCCATCTTCGGTGGTAATCGCCAACGCCGTGCCCGTCCTCGCTGAAATCGACAACTCGTTGACCATCGATCCGGAGGACATTGAAGCCAAGATCACGCCCAGAACCCGAGCCATCATACCGGTGCATATGATCGGAGTACCATCCAACATGTCGGCCATCAAAGCCATTGCCGACAAACACGATCTACTGGTGATCGAGGACTGTGCCCAGGCTATCGGGGCTGGTTATGGCGGCAAACGGCTCGGCACCCATGGCCATATCGGTTGCTTTAGTTTGCAACAGAGCAAAATCATCACTACTGGTGAGGGCGGAATCGTAATTACCGACGACCAGCGATACGCCGACCGCGCCAGGATGATACACGACGGTGGTAACCTGTGGGGTATTTCCCCGCATAGCGACGCTTTCTTCCCCGGCATGAACTTCCGCATGGATGAGATGCGGGGAGCAGTGGCTTCCGTGCAGTTGACGCGGTTGGATGGCTTTATCGAAAAGATGCGGATCCGCAAGCGGAAATTGCGTCAAGCCATCGCTGGCGTAGACGGAATCGAACTACGAAAACTGCACGATGAGGAGGGTGATGCCGCTACTACGATGGTCTTCTTCTTACCCACGTCTGATTTGGCTAGCAAGTTTGGCGAGATAATGGGTAAATATGGCGTCGGTGCCGGACCGATGTATACTCACGGGAATGGTGACAAGCACGTCTATCCAGGCTGGGAATATATTCTGCAGAAGAAGACCTATCACCCCAACGGGCTGCCCTACAGCCACCCATCCTACGGTGAGATCGAATATTCAGACCGGATGTGTCCCAAGACATTGGATTACCTAGGCCGTGCCATCTGTATCGGTGTTCACCCGGAGATGACTGACGAAGGGATCGAAAAAGTGTCAACAGCCATTCGTTCTGCTGCCAACGATATTTTCTAGGTTCACCTTCCACCTAAAGTAGGAGGTACAGAATACCCATGCGCACAGAAGCCGAACAGCGATTGCAAGCCACGCCTGACCAGAAAACGAAGGTTATTCCCAATCAGGAACAGTTGGCCCAGCTAGACAGGGACCTGCAGTTTTACCCTAGCTGGACGATAGATCCACTGCACTTAACATCAGAGCAGATAGAAGATTTCAACCAATACGGTTACCTGACAGGAATGCAGATTTTCGATGCCAACGAGATTCTAGTCTATCGGCATCATTTCGATGACCTTCTAACCGAGGTAATGTCGGCGGGTGGTGGTAGTTATTCGATCTTGTCAGCCCATCTCAGATATGGGAAAGCCTACGATCTGTTGACCCATCCCCGGATTGTGGGTTACATCAAGGATCTCCTCGGTGACAACGTCGTCGCCTGGGGATCCCACTATTTCTGCAAATTGCCGCATGATGGCAAGATCGTAGCCTGGCATCAGGATGCTAGCTACTGGCCGTTAACACCATCTAAAACAGTGACAGTTTGGCTGGCTATTGATGATGCCGACAGGGAGAATGGGTGTATGCGGTTTCTGTCTGGTTCCCACCGCTTTGGCCATCTATCTTACCAGATCAGTGATCCCGGGGAACATAACATCTTAAATCAGACGGTACAGGAGGCCGAACAGTACGGCACGCCGGTCGATGTCGAACTGAAAGCAGGCGAAATCTCGATCCATTCTGATCTGCTACTACACGGGTCTAACTTCAATCATTCAGATCGTCGACGCTGTGGTCTGACCTTACGGTACTGCACACCAGATGTGCGGGGGCATTTCGATTGGAACCGGGAAGGCGTAATCGTCAGTGGCTGCGATCCCACACAACATTGGTCGAATCATTCTCGACCCAACCATTGGGATTAGGCCTAACCCAGATTAGGTTGAAATGTCAACAACACCTTTGCCCTCGCCAGTTCTTACTTATGCAGAGTCAGTTTTTGGATAGCAGGTGTTGGTAAATCTGGGTCTGTTTGCAGGCGACAGAAGTAGATGCCAGAGGGGGCTAATTCTCCGGATTCGGTGCGTCCATCCCAATAGACGGCACGGTTTTTGGTTTGGTAGGTTCCCGCTGGCTGAAAGCCTAGATCCAGACGGCGGATTATCTGTCCGCTGGGATTATAGATCTCAAAGACTACCACCGAGGGGTGTGCCAGTTGATAGGGAATCCAGGTTTCTGGATTAAACGGATTGGGGAAATTGGGGCCGATCCTTGTTTCGGCTACGGGGACCGAAGTCTCGGCTAGAGGTGTTTGGTGTGGTAGATCAATTAGATCAGTTGTTTGACTCAGGTGTTCCAAGACCTGTGCCAGATTCGGGGCAGCCATGGCTGACTCGCCAAAGTGTCTAGCCACCAAAATAACATCAAAGATATTGACAGTACCGTCCTCGTTGAGATCGGGGGTCGGTTGAATGGTTGCAGGGCTTGGTTGCCCAAAAAACCGGGCTACATAGACCAGGTCCATAATATCGATTTGGCCATCCCGATTCAGATCCCACTTGGGAAAATCTTCTAAGTACATAGGGCCGACAGGGTCACTCCAGTGGCTCTCCTGTTCGGCGCCGTTAACGGTCTTAATCCGGGCATAGTACTTATAGCCGGCTTCGGCTAGAAAGCGAAAACTCGCCTTTCGCTTTGGGGTTGCTTCAATCTCCTGATCGACTAGAAGCCCCCTCTGCGGCGAAAAATCCCGCGAATCGACATCCACCTGAACTAAATAGGTGTCAATTCTACTCGCATCCTGCACTGACGGCCACTCTAGCAAAATCTCACTTTTTGAAACCACAGATGCATCCACGGGTGAAACGACCTCCGGCACAGACCACTCAATCGACGTAACTGTTGGCGGCGGCGTACTATCGATTTGCAACTTAAAGTGAGTCGGTTCAGTCCAGTAGTCGAGTTCGTCTTTGGCTCGCAGATGTAACCACCACTCTCCATCATTGAGGCCCTTCAAGGTCAACTGGTTGTTGCGAATCAAGGGATCTTCGATTCTGTCGGGTTCCGTCTCGGCCGTGTGGTCAAGGACAAAACTGTATCGTCGACCACTTATCACCTCCGGCTCTGTCAGGAAGTAGAGCATGGGAGAACTATTGGTGTACCAGACATCTGTGTCTGGATGTGTCGGCGACTCTATTTTAGGTGGTTGCAACGGCGTATGATCTATGATGACCAAACTGTCGGAGTAGACGCTCACCATTTCGCCACGGTCATCCTTGACCCGGGCCATAATATAGTATTTCCCGTCGTAGACAAAGACCGTATTCCAGTGAAGATTGTTAAACTCGTGACTGATACCGAGTTCAATTGGATTAGCACGCCGCATATTTTGGTCGATGTCGTAGTAGAGGTCGACCGCAAAGCTGTCGTTGTCTGGGTCACTAACCTCCCACTCGATCTGGAACGATTTGTTGGCAAAAACGTCGACTTCAGCAGGAGAAACAAACTTAAACTCCGGCGGGGAGTTTGGTTTGGATAAGGCGTGGTGAGTAGCGTAGATCTCCTCTAACTCAGCCAGTTGTGGGAAGTCTCGCTTTCGCCACCCCATACCAACATCGGTTATCGTTTTCGGGTGATCCTCAATCAGGATTTTCCATAACAGATCAAACCGATTCTCCAACTCATCATCATCCTCATCTGGTGTTAGATCGATGCTGTCTTCGGTATCGAATATATCCCACAGGATGCTGGCTACGGCCCCTTCAACAACACCTCCGTCGCGGTTCTCTCCGCTACCATCATTACTGCCGGTCCACCAAGAATTGGTTTCGATGTTAGGAAACTGTTCCTCCCAGCGGCCGGTGACGTTGAGAGCACGGTTGTCAACCGCCGCTTCCAGAAATTCGGCCCAGCCTTCACTCATAGCAAAGCCTTGGTCGGAAACGGTTTCCAGTCGATGTCCACCCTGATATTTCCCTCGAGGCACCGCATTATAGTTATATCCATAAGCCGCCATCATAGCCGCGTGGCCGTATTCGTGGTACATGGTAATGTTACGCCATTGATCCACCCCACCGGCAATGGTCAAGGTTTCACGGGTAACGCGACCACCAAACTGTGACGCATGATAGTAAGAGACTTTTCCGCTACCCGGCCAAATGACCTGAATCGGTTTTTGCCGTTCCCAACCGACCTGGTTCCAAAAGAAAGCATGGGTTTTGATAATCGAATCAAGGATGTTGCCCAGGCCTCGATTGGCTTTAGTGGCATCAAGGGTTAGATCGATGGTAACCTGACCCTCGGCAACATCTTGCACTAGCTCTGACTTAAGTTCATAAGTCCTCCACCGGCGATTGACGACAGTCAAGATCCGATTATCAGGCTGAACCACAATTTGTAACTGCCGGGGCTGATTTGGGTTAAGAACCAGAGTCTCAAACCGGTAGTGCCCTTCAGCATCGGCAAATGTGCGTGCCAGTTCTTGCTGGTTCTGGTACAAACTAACCTTGACCTGTTGTAGAGGTCGCATCTGCCGTTCATTATCGTTAAAGTAGGTGAGTAGCCCCTGAACCGTCAGCCCCTCTGCAGCCAACCCTTGCTGAATCTGTACCTGCGTTTGTAGTTGTAAATCGCGACTATTATGTTCAAGCGGCTCCGGAGAGACGTTGGCCTCTGACGGGCTGGTTTGTAAGTGGAGGTAAAAGTGATCGACGATCGGAGCACCGGAGCCTGTAGTAGCATAAACCGAAGCTTGTAACGGGTAGTTGCCGGGCAGATCAACCTGAATCAACAGGCTTCGCTGAATAAAGGAAAAGGCCGGCAGGTAAACCTGAGAAAAAATAGGGGGCGACTGAGGTGAAACACCGTTGGGCAGTCGAAATACAATCTCTACCTTTGCTGTTTCGGCCAGATTTGATTCCAGAGATAGCGTCAGGGTAGCAGTTTGTCCAACACTGGGGGCAGAGGTTAGGTCTAAGTAACCGTTAAAAGCGGGGTTAGCATCCCGGGCAGCGTGGATACGATCATGCGCGGAAATAAAAAATAGGAGTAGTATGATTAGCAGTGTCGGCCATACTAATGGGCAGTGCCCATTGGCGGATCTTACCGATTGCGAATTGTTGCCCATGTGGTAGCAAGTTTCATCTTGGATGAAACTGCGGTTTCATCGACGCTGACATTGTAGCGGACCAGCTCAAAGACAATGTCGTCAGAGTTGACAAATTTGACCGGTCCCAAGTTGGGGGCCAACCACATGGTTCCGGGTCGTTCTAAGCGCAAAACGGGTGAGGCCAGCACATTGGTCTGTTTTACCTGCAGACAATTGTCAAAGGTGCCAGCCGGAATGGAAATCTTATCCACGGCTACCACTTCCTGTGTGTTTTCAGCCATGATTTCACCCAATAAGGGTAATGTGACTTCACCTTTAACCGTCCATCGTGTTCCCAATTCGATCGGTATGGGTAAAAAGACTTGGGGGGGATCGTAGGGTAATTCGATCTCGCCGGCTAAACCGAAGGTGAAAACCGCCTTCAAAATCTGGACACTATCGAATTCAGGGCGAATGACGAATCGACTGTAAGCAGTCTCTTCGTTGGGTGGATTTACCTCTTTGGTCTGATCGACCAGTTGACGTACCTGATCCTCGTCCGTACCCTCGATGCGTAAGACCCGTTCTTCGATTCCATCGGTACTTAGAAAAAACCATTCGTTACCCACTTTGTCCGGATAGTAGGTTTGGGCGAGGGCGAATGAACTGAACATTAACCCTAAAATCAACCATCGAGTGTTTGTTTTCATCTGATCACGTTGTCCTTTACTTCCCTTTCGGAGGTCAAGTATACTGTAACCCAAAGAAGGATTTCAATTAGCATTGGACTGTAGTAAAAGCAAACTTCAAAAACAATTTTATCTCTGTTGCCTGATTGTGTTTTTCACCAGGCTGCCAAGTGCTATAGCTGATAATACGGTTAATAATCCGTTGATTCGCTTAGACCACCAGCTTTTCGATACCATCTATGATGCCGATCATATTGGTACTGTACCTCATCAACTAGTGACAGGCATTACACACTTTGGAGATCCCAAAGCGGTAATGGCCATTTCGGCTTTGTTGATGGCCTACGGTAGTCCAGAGCAAAAAGAGACAGGTAAACTATTAACGACCTCTTTTGCCTTATCGGGGCTATCGGCCTGGGGGGCAAAGCAGATCATTAACCGTAGGCGTCCGCTGGACAAACTAGAACAAGATACACCCGCTTTCCCTTCAGGTCATACGACCCTGGCCTTTGCAACTGCTACCATTTTCTCTGATAGTTATCCGAAATTAAAGATTCCGTTCTATTGTGGGGCAGGGTTAGTGGCATTTTCCCGGATCTATCTTGGAAGACACTATCCGCTCGATACACTTGCCGGCTCCGTGGTTGGCACCGTTTCAGCGCACGTTGTTCTAAAATATCGTCGACCGGTTTTAGGTTGGGAATTTTAGGCCTGACCCAAAAAACAAAAAGCCCCTTGAAAATATGGATGAACGTTGCATCGGTGCTGAACATGACGGTTGAGGGGACAAATGAGCATCTCGATTCAACTTTTTTCTAATCTTGACCACATAAATCTTCATGGATAAGCTTTATTGGAATTGGAGTTTTTGCATCGTTTGCTACCATGTTTGTTGGCGGTACAGGTTCACTAGTGGCCCTATTCATCGGAGTCCTGATTTCATGACTCATTTGAGACAAGAACTACCCTTTGACTCGGTTTGCTTTCTCCGTCTGTTCTCTTTCCGTTGCTCGGTTTCTAATTTCTGCTCCAATCTATTTCGGTAGGTCAATAGTTTACCGAAATCAGTCACAATATCACTTCTTACATTTCCATTTAAATGTAAGTGTTTCTAATTGTCGTAAATCCAGAACCTGTGATGGTATCCCAGTCAAATAATTTTGACTCAGCTTGAGTGAAACTAATCTTGTCAGATTACCCAACTCAGATGGTAATTGATGAATGATGTTTCTGCCCAGATGTAATTCGGTTAAAGATGTTAATTGACCTAATTCAATCGGTAGTTGTCTGAGAGAATTTCCAACCAACCATAGTTGTTCTAATTCAATCAGACTCTTAGTCATTATCGGTAAAGACCTACTTTTGATTGTTATCTAAATGAAGTTGTCGTAAATTTGATAATTGGGTGACTGTTTCAGGGAGTGCCCGGAGTCGGTTTTAATATTAGGTTGAGAAACTGAAGTTTGGACAGTTAGTTTATCTCATTCAGGATACTAGCTGGGCTGGCGGTGGCTGTTTTTTTAGCTCGTTCCATTGGTTGCTGACTAACATCAACTATCACCGTCGGAATCTTGTTGGCTTATTCAGTAACTCTCTTTGACCCGGCCAGTAGAATTACGGGTGGATCAAGCTATTTTCCACTTAACCTCTGGTCGGGCCGACGGTGGATTGACTAGCTTGGCAGACTGGAGCTAAGTGAAACTGGGTTGGATATTGCCTCCAGTAGATCAATGTCATCATGGTCAGCATAACTCAGTTGGCTGGGCCTTGCTGGATTAACTAGGAGAGATAAAACTGGCTGCATCGGTTGGGAAATATCCAGAGGCGGGAATATCTTAGGGGAAAGATAATGCTCCGTCAATTGCAATTGCATCTCTAAGGGCTAAATATTTATCTGGGGGTTGAGATGAAATTGTTGCCAATTATTTACTGGCGGCCTGAACATACCCGTGAAACCTTTATGCGCCCGTCTAATCGGATCAGAAAAAGACCCAATAGTAGGATGATCCTATTAGGGGAACTGAAAGTTTTTTTCGTCCTCCAAATCTATCAGGTCGAAATAGGTTTTGATGTTGGTTCGAGATGGGTCTAACTTGTTGAGAGTCTGGCGGAAAAATGCCCATTTCTCTTCGTCGGCCGGCCCTAATTCAACTGCTCGCTGATTGTAGTCTTCAATCTCGGCTAGGGTGCGGGAGGTTCTCTGCTTGATCCAGTCTGCCACGTCCTGGTCAGTTGATAGATGCTTGAGTTGGTCGGTAAACTCATCAACCCGGATTTTCAAAAAGGCCAGCAAGTAACGATCCAGCCCCGAATCGTGACCATACCAATAATCGCCTAACGTTCCGTCGTTGAAGGCCCATCCTTTATCGACCAATCGGTCTAAGTGAGAGATGCCAGCGATTTTCCGGCTATAACAACTACGAGGGGCGCGTCTCGACAGGTCGATAATGCCAAAGCTTTTTTGGTCATCGTAATCCATCAGTTCTAGCCAATTTGTTATTTCAGTTTTCCCCGGTGTAACTTCGTCTCGTCGTCGAATAAAGTTTTCACGATTAGCATGAACCAAGTAAGGTTTGCCGTCTTCTGTAGAAACTTCGGCTTGTGATTGCATACCAAATTCACGTGCCTGTTGATTGCAAGCCGTAATCTGGTCAGTGTTGACTGCTGCATGTGAGAAGATCCATTCACCAAGCTCTAAATCGTTGGGATTCTCAACTGCCCCCTGTTGGAACGGGCTTTCTGAAATCTCCAGAAAATCTAATAGGTATTGGTCCAGGGCAGAACGTTGACCATACTTATATTCGCCAACCTTGCCGCATTGTGCAGCCCGAGCTTTATCCGCCATTCGGGCTAGGCCAAACATTCCAGCAACATCCCGGCAGTGTGGGCCCCGGGGTGGACAGTGTTGTAGATCTACCGGCCAGAAACCTCCCCAATCATCCAGTTCCATCGACTGCAAAACCGTTTTAATATCGGTGCGCTCCGGTGCATACTTGGCTACACGCTCTCGAAGCATCTGCTTGTGCCGATCATCCTGCGGTTCTAAACTGACCTCCTGCTGATTAAAGGCTTCAATCCCGGCTTTGTTTTTTTCTGCCTGAGCCAGTAGCCACTGACTCAGGGCTTCATCACCTTTCTCCTCGGATGCGTCAGCGAAGGCTTCAGCGGACAGGCCGAAGAAGTCGAGCACCTTCTTATCCAGACCTGAATCATTTCCGTAAAGATACTCACCCAGCGTTTCGTTATTGTACGCCCTGGCTTTATCGGTCATACGAGCCACACCAACCATTCCGGCAATAGCCAGGTTAGTCGGTCGTCGGGGTGGTTGTTTGGTAAGATCCATTTTATGCTCCTTCAGGGTAATCTAAACTAATGAGTCGTCCATCCGCTGATGGGGGAGACAAGATCCGGCGTTGCTGATCGGTGGGATTAAAATAGTCGTCAGCATTATAGTAATTTTGTGAATATGAAATATGACCTGGGCTGTACTTATACAAGAATGTGCGACGCTCATGTTCCGCCTGCCACAATCTCGTGCCGTGAACTAAAGCTTCAGTGAATAGGAGGGCGTCTCCGGCTTTAGCTACAGGCTGCACAATGTAAGACTCTAACCGTTTTAATTCTCGCACATCGGTCGGTAGATCTGACAAAAAGTTAGATTTATGACTTCCTGGCACACAAACAAAGCTACCATCTTCAGGACCAGCATCAGCAAAAAAGAAGATCAAAGCCGAAAGTCCGTTACGGATGATTCCATCGTAGTATCTGTAGAATTGACATCTGCTGGTAGTTTCTGGTCCGCTATGTAGAACGCCTTTTTGTTCTTCACTCCGACACATGAAAATACAGTAGTCGTGGTCTAAACGGAAAGTGGGACCCAGTAATTCATTCAGGTAAGAGGTCACATTTGGGTGGTCGATCAGTCGTTGGCAAGCTGGGTCCCATTTGGAGACGTTGCCTGTTCGGCGTAACCCTCCAGTTTTCTTTACGTTGTCTTCGTCACTATAGTCACGAGGGAATATACGGTGGCTAATTTCGTTGATCTCAGCTACCTCTTCTGTGGTCAGAACATTCTTAATTACAATATAGCCTTGTAGATCAAAAATAAATTTCTCTTCTGCCGTCATCATCTTCGCTTCTCCGGTTGATATCTCGTCACCAACTTTCAGAAACGTTAAATAACCTGAATTCGGGATTAAATGTAAGAAATTAAAAAAAAAGATCCTAGGGCTTGTACGCCCTCACTCTTTTCTTCATAATTGTTGGACATCAACTTA
>Ga0208128_1000213_pt1 | contig 24599 bp, 42 predicted proteins | sample ETNtaG_35_FD_185758 | JGI IMG/M metagenome (GOLD analysis project Ga0208128, IMG submission 185758) | Marine microbial and viral communities from oxygen minimum zone, Eastern Pacific Ocean - ETNP201306PF51B (SPAdes) (version 2) | ecosystem: Environmental > Aquatic > Marine > Oceanic ... | reverse complement strand
GAAATGATCAATGGTATTAAACAAATTATTACAAATTGTGTATCAGAAGAAATCAATGTAGATAATCTTCCTGTTTTCGATTTAGAATATATTTTCCTCAATCTAAGAACCAAATCCATTGGCGCCGAAAGCGTAGTAGGATTAAGTTGTCCAGATTGTAATACCAACAACCAAACCTCTATTGATTTAGAAGAAATAACTATAGAAAAATCTGAAGATCATAGCAATGAAATAAAACTGACAGATACAATTGGTATCTCTATGAAATACCCCACAGTAAATATTTTAAAAAGTATCAACCCAAGCGGAGATATGAATGTTGAAGATACAATGAATATGATCCAAGATTGTGTGGATTTTATCTGGAATGGCGATGATACACATGATATGGCAGATTATAACAAAGATGAAAAAGAAGAATTTTTTGAAGGATTGACTCAAAGGCAATTTGCCGACATACAAACATTCTTTGAAACTATGCCTAAACTCTCACATAATGTAGACTACAATTGTAGAAGCTGTGATTATAATGATACAGTAAAGGTAGAAGGGCTACAAAATTTTTTCGGATAGCGTTGGGTCATGATAGTTTAAGTAATATGTATGTTACTAATTTCTCCATGATTCAACACCATAAATATAGCTTGAGTGAGATAGAAAGTATGATGCCATTTGAAAGAGAAATCTATATTGGCTTATTAAAAGATTATATAGAAAAAGAAAATGAAAGAATTCGCAAAGAAAATGCACGACTAAAATCCAAAAGGTAATTAAATGGCTGAAGAAAAAGATTTAGAATCAAAATTAATATTACAGAGAAAAATAGATGATCTCAATGATAAACTGTTTGAACATTACGAAAAATTGTCTGAAAAGGAAATAGATGCGCTTGAATCGCAATTAGAACAACTCATTGAACAATCACAATTACTAGATAATGTTGAAAAAAGTCAAGAAAAATTATCTGAAAAATCAGAGCAACTATTGAATGAAAGAGAAGGTGCACTTCAAGAAGAATTAAATCTACAAGAACAAATAGAAAACTTATATAAAGAATACGAAGAAACATATGAAAGTTTATCAGAAACAGAATTAGAACATCTTGAAAATCAAATACTCCAAGCTGAAGAACTACAAAAAAGTAGATCAAAATTAGAAAAAGAAATAAACAATCCCCTAAACGGATTATCTGGTCTATTTGCAAATATAGGACAGGGATTAACTGGCGGACTAAAAGGACTAGCTACCACAGCTTCTGAATCATTTAAAGAATCTGGATTTGGTAAAACTATTAATTTAGGAGCAAAACTATTTGGCAAAAGTGAAACCCTTGGCGATGAAAAAATGATTGGTGGCATCCGTGAAATGTTCACCCATCCAGATGTACTAAAACAAAAGAAAAAAGAAGCAGAAATTGCAAAAGAAGCATTAGTCGAAGGTATGACTGATACAGAAAAGGAAGAATTTGAAAGAAAAGAAGAATTAGGCGCATCAGGAAATCTAGTAGAAGGATTAATAGGAAATGTAGGTAAATTTCTTACTCTCGGTAAATTAGATATTCAAGCTGAAACAGCTAAAACAATTGCATCAGAATTGATTGATAGTGAAAAAGAAGAATCAGAAGATGACGAAAAAACAACAGAAGAAGATCAAGAAAGCAATGAAGAAGTAATAGAAGGTATAACAGATTCTAATGATAAATTAGCCAGTATTGACAGTGCACTCCACATCAGCCCGCCCTATCTGGAAGCAATAAGAGATACATTAATCTTTATAAAAAGTGATATATCTGCTATAAAAGATATATTTGTTACAGAAGAAAGAAAAGAAAGTGCAGGTAAAAAAGAAAGAGCAGCTGAAGAACAACAACGACATGATGAACTAGTTACTGCTCAAGAAGGCACATCTATACCAGAAGAAGATAAAGAAATAGAAGTTAAAAGTCCAGGCTTCCTAGAAAAAATAGGTCAAGGATTAGGTGGTGGACTAAAAGGTATTGTAACAGGAATATTTGATACTATCAAAGCTTTTGTAGATGGAATAAGCGGAGTTCTAAAATCAGCACTCAATCTCATTAAAACATTTGTTGATGGTGTTGGTAGTATTATACAAAAAATAGCTAAAATTATCACCAATACATTTATTACTCTGATGAAAGGATTGGGTAAAGGCATTGCTGCTTTATTCAAAGCACTAGGTAAAATAGATCCTTATTCACTAGGAATAGGTGCTTTGGCATTAGGTGCTGTGACTATTGCCCTCATTGGTATGGCCACTGCATTAAGAATAGCCACTCCAGCTCTTCAAGTATTTGCAAATTTGATCATAAGTGTTCTAGGAAAAATAGTAGATTTCGGAGTAAAAGTTCTTGTACCTGTAATCCAAACAATAGGAAACACAATACTAGGATTAATAAATGGATTAGTATCATTCGTATCTACTGTAGGAAATTTAGTAATCACTGGCATCCAGACTATCACTGCTTCTATTGTAGAATTAGCTAACATACCATTCCAAAATCTATTAGGTTTAGCTGCAGGATTTGTCACACTAGGCATTTCATTAGCAGCATTTGGTATCACTAGTGCAATTGCAATACCATCTCTTTTAGCTTTAGGTGCAGCTGCGTTAGGATTATCAAAACTACTAGACCATGAACCTGAAAAGATAAGAAACCTAGCAGATGGATTTTTAATATTAGGTAAATCTGTCAAAGGATTCGCCAAAGATGCTAAAGCTCTTGGTGGTGTAGTACTATCCATGGCTGCTCTAAGTGCAATACCATTCGCAGGAAAACTAATAGATCTAGCCATAGCTAAAACTGAATCATTGAATGTAGCTAGTACTGAACGAGAAGGAATATATAATACATCAGATCAAAATCAACAATTAAAAGATTCAAGAGCTGCTGATCAATCCTCTATGAATCAAAATAACGTAATTAGCAATACCACTATTGCTAATTCCAATCAAAGTAACTTTATCAAACCACAAATAAGAGATGAATCTCTACATTGGTCGATGGCTAATAACCTAGTCCAAACTATATAACAAAAAAAAGGGCTCTCAATTGAGAGCCCCTTCTCTTACAAACTAAAATTAAATCTTAATATTCTTCGTTAGCTAACTTCTGAAAATAAGAAAGTGTTTCAGTAGATTCTCCTGCAGCCTGTGCTGGAATTTCAGGTTCCTCAGTTTCAGTAAATGGTGTAGACGTATCTTCAGCATCATCAATACCAATACCCAATACTCGATTGAGCTTGGCTTTCAATTCACCATAACTTTTAAACTTATCAGCTGCTAGGAAATCATTCAATAGATATTGCTTCTCCCATACTGATTGAAGTTCTTCATCACTTCCAGCTAAAGGTGCAATTGGATCAAACTCAGATTTATCATAATTGACATATCCTTCAACCATCCTAACTTTGATTTTAAAATTAGCGCCTTCCCAAAAATCAAAAGGATTAACAGGTGATTCATCTTCAAATTCTGGATTCATCACATCATTAATCTTATCAAAGATTTTTTTACCATACCGAAAGATTCTAACTTCACCTTCATTTTCAGGATTAGCTGGATCTTTGATAACTAAAATATTACTATAGTAATTCAAGCGCCGCTTTTGTTTACGTGCTTGATCTTTTCCAGTTTGTGTACCATTGTTCCACAATGATGTATTGTATTCTGAAACTGGATCATTTTGTTGTAGGGTTGTCAATGAATTTTCAATGTACCAGCCACCTGGCCCTTGAAATCCATGATCCCATACTCGTACCCAAGGTAAATCTTCACCTTCACTCGGAGGTAAAAATCGAATAACTGAATATCCATTACCAGATTTATCACGTTCACATTTCCAAATGCGATCATCAACAAAACTGGTGACAGTTTGTGTTTTTTCTAATTCAGTTGTTAAATTGGCGAGTTGAGATTGGCGATTCTGCTTCATTTGTGCAAAACTAGACATATGTATCCTCTTATTCTTTATATTGCTGCTTGTAGTTGCTGCTTATTCATTACTACTGTATTGCGTAGTATATTACGATATTTACTTTCATCAACTTGAAGAAATTTTGAATATTTCCTACAAGTCAAGCTTGTTTGTGGCCATCGACGTGTTTCTTTTATATCTGCGTCAAATTGTGAAATAAAGTCTAACAATTTATCCATTATAACAAACGTTTCAATAGATATATCATCAATCCTTTGTAAATCAAACAATTTTGGCCAACCAGATCCATTAACAGAAAATAAACTATCAAAATTATCAGTCACTTCATTCAGTGATTTGATATCATTTTCAAACGTGTAGGACATTCTCTGTATGCGTTTTTTCCATTCTTTGTATGTATCATCTGCATCATCTCCGTACAATTTATTAAATTGTGATTCGGAAACAAAATGTGAAACAAACAAACCCAATAATTCGCTTGAACGATACTTTCTACTCAATCGTTCAAAAAAATGACAATCTTGCCTTTTATTGAACGTAATCTCTTTACATCTAACTCCACCTGTTCCTTTAGTCATATCAAAATGTTCACTTGTAAAATGTAATTTTACAGCCAAATAAACTTTATATACTTCAAATGCTGTCATATTGGCAATTCAACTGTATTATCTACAATAAAATTAAGCTTTTTAGCCTCAGTTTCAAGTTTATCCTTTAACTGTCTATTAACTAACTTTGGAATAATAGACATGTCTATTTCTTTCTCTTTACAATATTCTAAAACCGCTTCTATATAACTAGATTGGTTTTTAAAAACTATATTCTCAATTTCTAGTGAAAAGGATTTAGGAGTATGAGCGTTAGTCAATTCCAAAAAGTCCTTTTCAGTTATCCCATTTTTCATTATACTCTATTATACCATATCCAGCTAGCGTTTGTCAAGGCTATTTTTAACCCTGTAACAATTGTAGTACGTTAGCAGATAATTGTTGCGCTTGAGCCATCAATGCAATTGCTGTTTGTTGTTCAATTCGATAACTAGTCAACTTAGCCATCTCTGATGCTTCATCAAAATCATTAATGGTAGCAATAGATTCTTCATTAATTCCAATCATACGTTCCATATGAGCAATTGTAAAATCAAACCTTTCTATCTTAGCTATCTGATTAGATCGCTCGCCTTCCAAAGTGACAAGGGCGGCTTCCAATCGTGTCACTGCATCTTGTGCATCAGATACAGTGTCTAATTTAGATGCTACAACTATATTACCCTGACCATCAGTATATCCACCAATCTGCAACCCTTCTAATGTTAAATTTCCCAATTCAACACTAACTGTTTGATCACTATTAACACCATCGATGATAAAACTCTTGGTTCCAAAAGTACCATCGATCAATTCTGTTCCGTCATACTCAGTATTCTTGGCAACATAATCAATCTCTTTAGCTAATTCATTGTATTCATCCATCAACGACTGTCGTTGTGATGATGTCAATTCATCATTCTGAGCTTCGGCTGCGACCTCTTTCATTTTAACAACAACAGATGTAATACTATCAGATCCTGCCAGTGCTGATTCCAACAAATCCTGATTCTGTTTAACAACTTTATGTGCTGTTTGTAAAGTATGGATAGTATTATTGATTCTGCCCACCCTAATCTTATCAGCTGAACCAATATCAGATATTCCAGATGCCAGCCTAGACATAGTTTCCTCAACCATTCTAGTTGCTTCTTGATACCTACCCAAAGTCTGTGCGGTTATACCACTTAACATACAATTTACCTCTTTCATTTCCTATACTTACGTTTATTCAAATTATTATCTGACTTAACAGATTTAGAAACATTCTTAACTATCTTCCGATCAGTTTTTAGCTTTTGCTTAATTATTTCTTGATAATTTACATATATCCTTTCAGCTCCAATAATCATAATCAAACACTCTTATGCTTTGACATCCAAGTTACTGCCCCATTTTCTTGGCGCCATAACATTGTTATTCTGTCTTACTTGTACATTGATCATATGTTTTTCCCTTTCATGAGTTGATAACTCAGTTTTCACACTCAATCTCTCGGCTTGTTTTGCAGCCTGTACTTCTAAGTAAGCTCTATAGTAGTCTACTGCATCCATGCCTTTTACGCCATAAGTGTTTATCATTATTCCCCCTTCTCAATATACTCTGTGATTACTATTTTTATGGCTTCAGAAATCCACTGAGAAATAATATTTGGATCACTAGTTTCCAAATGCGCAACAATCTTATCATATAAATCATTATCTAAATCAATATCGACTGATACCATTTCTTCTTCTATTGCAATCCTACTACTAATATATTTTGCAAGCTCGTAACTAGAACCTGTCATATATTCTTCAAATGTTAGTAACAATACTTTCCCATGATTTCAAATCATCCCAAATACCAACAGGATAATTGAAACTATATTTTTCAGCTATCTGCTTACCAAAATTAGTAGATGGAACTTCAACACCTTCAAAAACAAATGGTGTATTTAATTTTTTGACATGTTGACTATAAGCTTGTGAAATCTTACCTAAGCTTATTCCTGATCCGATACCAAACGTGTTACCACTCTTTTCTAAAATTTGAATTTCATCACCAAACAATTCTTGTATACGAATTACAGAACCATCCTGCTTCCATTTCTTAGTAAGAAATTTGCACTTGCTGAAGAAATCTTTAGTGGACATAGTATCAGGTCTAACTGCAAGATATGAACGTTCAACTACATCAACCAATTTATTAGCTGGGCATTGATCGTAAGGAACATTCTCAATTGAACACTCACGCCAATGCCCGACTAATTGATACACACCCATTTCTTGACGATTAAACCAACCCCTCAAATCACGATTTCTTGCAATATTTTCTTTCTTATCAAATTCACCCCGATAAGCAGTAATAATAATGAAATCTTCTTGATCTACTTTAACTTTCTGAATAATCCTAGCCAATCCAGCTTCAGTAATTGCATTATTATTATCACTGTCAGGGCCCCAATCATCATAAGTTAAAATATTTGAATCATATTGATATTGTTTAAACGTTTTCATTTAACTCCCTCTAATAATCAACACTGAAGATGGTGTTGATGATTTTTAACATAATATTTTCGATCTTTACTTTCCATATGATCTGCGATTTCTTCAAGTAAAGCATCAGTTTTCATATGCGGAAATCGATCCAAAATAGAAGCTATAAATTCATCGATATCATCTCCACATTCCCATCCAAACTCAGTAGACATATGAATATAAGCCATAAATTCTGACAAACCACAATCAACTTTCTTTAGTTGTTCCTCTATAAATTCTTTTCTTGAATCTTTTTCATCTAAAAATACTGGCATGATTTTCTCCTTTTATGTTTCGTAAACTTCTACTTTATCAGCATCTTTTTCTTCTATGAATAAATGCCGTAATGACTTACGTTGACGTTCTTTCCTACGCTCCTCTGCATCGTAATAATCTGAACCATCATAAATAAATTGTAATTCATGATGCTCAAAAAACTCATACATCCTAGATGGATGCGTACCAAATCCCATCCATGTCATAACATCAATACCAAATCCTAATTGGATATTAGTAATACGAGAGCACAAACCCAACAGTGTTCCACTTTGGCCATGGAATACTCCACCACCTGAATTCCCAAATATAGATGGAGCATTATACATAATATAGGATTTCTGATCGATCATTTCTCGTAGATATGTCAATTCACCCTTATTAGAAAAAGGATCATGTAACAAGCTACATCCACTTGTCCATACTTCATCAAATAATTGCAAATCATCAATATCATCTTTCGGGTAGATTGACGCAACATGATCTTGTGGCCTGCTATTGTGTAATTTGACAGCTGCCAAATCATGTCCTTTATCATAAGCTATAATTTCTGCCTGTGAACTATTAGCTGAAGATATTTTAGAACCATCATAATCAAAAACCTCATTGGAAACTTCTTCTTTAATATCCTTTTTTATCTCTCTTTTCAATAGCGAATCCCATTCATCCCTCACAGAAATCGCACCATCAATAACATGTTGACATGTCAATATGATATTAATATATTTTCCTTCTTCTTTTGGATCTGGTTCACTATATACCAAAACACCCGAACCACCAGCTTTTCCAGCCTTTACTCTAGTCACTGGATATAAAATCTTTTCATGTAAATCTTTTTGATTCATACTTTATCTCCTTTGTAAATTGACCACATGATAATACATAAAAGGGTCATTATCAACCCTGATACATAATTAAAACACAACCAAAATGCATTCAAATCTTTCATTAAGACATATCCCAATCCACAATAATAACCTATGCCATTAATAATCAACATCATCAAACTAACATCAGCTGAACTCTTTCGATTAATCATTTTTATTATCTGTGGAATATAAGCCACACTAAATGACACCGAAAGTACAATACCGAATATATTTTCCATATTTTTAAATCGCGCCGGCCACTTGTATCTTATAGGACGGCCGGCTATCCTTCATCACATCAGCTTGGTATCACCAAGGGAATGTGATTTAAAATGGTCAATTTCTGTTGACAGGTATTGACCAAACCCCGGCTTGCTATCTCTTTTAAGCAGCCATTTTTAATTGGTTGTTGCCAATTGTTTGTTTGCAACTTTCTGGCTGTTGCCACCACAGGTAATCTTGTCCTCATCATTGTCATATCCTGTCGAATTCCAATTACAGCCCCATAATGGTGGAGCTGGCCGGAGTCGAACCGGCGTCCAAAATACCAACAACTCAAACTCAAGCGATTACAAGTCCATATGAGTATTAAGTTTTTCATCCGAAGTAGTAATCTTCAATCCACTACTATCATTTTCTAATACATCTAATTTGATATCATATCCTGATGAATAGACATCACTTGATTTTGGCTTCAACTTTTCAATAAGAGAATCCAACAATTTCACTGTTTCATCATAAGTCGGAGTCACAACTTCAAGCTCAAGCTTAGGATTCAACATATCAACTCTTGCCTTAAACATATATACCTTTTTCCCTTTTCCTATATTATACCATATTCAGCTAGCGTTTGTCAAGGCTAATTTCAATCTTTTTAAAATTTCTTTTAAAACACGATTGCGTGATGCTATATATCGTGCCATTTGATCATCATTTTTCTCTTTATTTTTCATCAGTGTCACCAAATTTTATCACACCATTATCATAAGTATCAAGATTTCCTGCCTTACTTCTAGCCATTTGCTTCTGACTATCAGACATATTATTCTTCCAAACATTCTTCGCCTTGCGAATCCGTTTTTTCCTGTTCTTGACACTCCGATTCTTCATCTTCATATCCCTCCATTTCTGAATCACACCATCCTATTGGATCACGCATATATTGAGATCTTTTTCTGGCTCTTCTTTTAGCTTTCAATTGTTTCCTTTCTTCATCTGTTTCTTCTTCATGCAAAATATTTTGTTCTTTAATCAATTCTTGCGCAACAGAAGTAACTCTACCAAATTTCAATAACAAAGCAAATACGCCAGCTGCTCCTGCACCGCCTACGCCCATCATAACTTCTTCGCCTATACCTTCAAACTCACTCAATATTGGAAGCAACAAAGTTATAGTAGAACCGACTCCTGCATATTTGTGCCATGCCCCTTTATGAGTTTCTTCGACTCTTTCCTCCATTCGCTCAGAAGACTGTGCACGATCAGCTGACATACAATTACAATTATATAGGCAGTTCTATAAATCTTTTATATATATCTATAACATCCATCAGTTGTTTATCCCAATTATCCCTATGTTCCACAAAAACAATAGGATCATCACAGTGAACAGCCATAATGATGACTATTTGAGTTATAGGAATATTTGTTCTTTCTTCCCACATTATTGCATAAGCACAAGATTGTAAAAAATAATCAGTGATCCATTCTTTCTTCTTGATTTTACTAGAAGTTTTGAAATCAATTACTGACAACTCCCCATCGTATTCAGCAATACAATCAACTCTACCAGCTAAACCTAAATGCTCTGAAAAAAGAGGAACTTCCAATGCATTAATATTATCTATTCTTTCTAATATAGGCAATAGAGTATTGAACATATCTGCGCCTGCTAATTCATCCAATTCTACTTTTTCATTTCGCAAATGCTGCTCTATCATACCATGTACTTTCGTACCTTGTGTAGATGCACGTCTAGTTATAGAAGCAGCTTTCTCTTGGCCAACTCTTTTTCTCCAATTGGCCAGCCCCTTCATCTTCCCTGGCTGTTTAGATAAAACAGATGTGATAGATGGCATCTTCTCGATATCACCAAATTGATAATATCGCATACCATCTTCACTAGTTACAGTAGGCTCTAAAAATTGTAATCCGTCTATATGATTAAACATCTAAATTAAAACATCTCCTAATCCAACCCCGAATAAATTTAACTTGACTAGTTCTTTTAGTGTATTTAGCACCATCAAAAACCAAGTTCCAATAAAATCCAGAACGTTCTACTTTCAATTCCCAATCTTTAAGATTAGCTGCAGCTTTGATTGTATTAGGGCCAATGCCACCATCAACTGCGATTTGATTCTCTGGTTTACGCTTATTGTTACATGCCTGTTGCAAGATCTTAACTGCACCACCCTGACCATGATTGACTACCATGTCAAAATAAGTTTCACGAATTTCTTCAGGTAACTTTTCAGATCTACTAGGTTTCCAATATTTTTCAAAATAAATTTCTTTTGCCATTTCTTCTGACATTTCTTTTATTTCATTTTTATCACATTCATACCCTACATGATTTTCATAGACCTTTTGCGTCACGCCCCAATTAGTGGCACCACCCCTATCGGCTGGATCATCAACGTACCCACCTTCATGATCTAAAACAACTTCTATAATTTCATCAAATGTCAAATTGGCCATAATTCCTCCTAAAAATACCTCGACTTCATATCACTGCCAGGCATATTACTGTTAATATCTTTCATCTTATCAATTACATCAGACTGCGGACGTTTGATACCTAGCCTGACACTATCACCCATACCAGGCTTTCCAATCATTAATATAATTGCTTTTTCATCACATACACTACATTCTAATTCAGTTGGTTCTAGCCTTTTAGCAATAGGTAACGTCTGATCTAAATATAATTCACCACATTTTTTGCATTTATAATCATACGTAGGCATTATTCTATTCCAAATTCTGTATCATCCAAATCTTCTGTTTTAATATTCATATCCAATACTCGTTCTTCTTCTTCATCGTCATCATCATCGCCCAATTCTATATCAACATCTCTGCCTGTTAATGCTTCAACAATTTCTTCAATAACAGCTTCAGTTACTTCTTCAATAATATCATCAACCAAATTACTTTCTTTGATTTTGTCGATAATCATCTCAATCAGTTCACTGCCTTCATCTAAAAACTGAGCCATAATTTTTTCAATAATATTATCTACTAAATTTCCCAATCCTAATTTCTTCTTCAAACCCAATCTTGCCATAATTTTACCCTTTCTATGTCCTAAAACGTCTACCCATTTCTCTGCGGTGCCATATGGCACCTTCTTCACTATACTCTACTCGACACTTACAAACGTCTATCCACTGCGAAGCTTCTTTTTTACTTCCCATAGCTGTCACTAATTTCTTCTCGCCTTTATTTTCTCTGATAGTCCACAATTTTCTACCTGACCCAATTTTTTCATGGCATATCTTATATTCAGGCAGAGGATCATCATCCCCGATTGAAAATAGTTTCATTTCTTTTTTTCTCCTTTAAGTGTGCCATCATAGCAATGAGGGCATATATTAATATCATCTTTTAAAAAATGATGTACTGTTTTGACTACTTCTTCTAAAGAAACATTATATCCTTTTCTATTAACACTATCATATACATTCTGAACATACCAACCAAAAGGCATATTCCTAAAAATTCCTTGATATGTTATTAAACATTTATGTATAACTTGCTGACTACTAACATAGTTTGAATGGTGCCTAACATTATCATTTAACAATGTGATTAAAGTCCGTACCTTCCCTTATGTGCATTGAAATTTTGTAATATTTCTGCCGGTGTCAATCCTCTAGTATAAATTTTAGCTCCAGCAATATCACCATCCCAAGAATAAGACGCAGAGGCCGCGCTAGAACCGTGTATTGTACCTAATGCCCAATGGCCATTTATTGCAATACCCCAACCTGTCCAGCTGTTAGTGGCCATCACAGCCCCATTAATATACAAATCATAAGATACACTTCCCCAAGTTACAACCATTTGGCGCCAAACGCCATCATTCATAGCTCCAGTTGTATAAAGATAATAACTTGTGGGCGCAGGAGTTCTTGCCCAAACACCCATTCTTCTCGTACCACTAGGCTCCAGAAAAATTGCAAAATCACTAGTACCACCTGTTGAGTTTTGATGGCCCAACAGATAAGAAGTCAGACTACCTGTGTATGAAGTTTTAAACCAAACTTCAATAGTTCCATCACTTCCATGTGTCAGTGTATTAGGAAAAGCAATATAATCAGGAGTGGTTCTATCAAATCCAAAATAAAATCTTCTAGGGGCGAAACTTCTGTGATACCTTACTATGACTATTCCTGAACCACCAGCACCACCACTTCCAGTATTCCAAGAACCACCACCGCCACCACTTCCAGTATTCGCACCGCCTGCACCACCTGCATAACTTGAAAAAGCGGCACCATTATTAATCCCACCTGTTCCACCATCACCACCACCAGTAGCGGGTGTTTCACCACCACCTGCGTTGTTTGAAGCACCACCACCGCCACCTAATCCGCCGTCACCACCATAATAACCAGTGTATCCTGACCCACCACCACCAGCAGCCCAATAATAATTATTTCCATCTATATTGATTTGAATACCTGCTCCACCTTCACCACCATCCGTATTATTACTATTTTCATCAGCACCAGCAGCTCCTGCACCACCACCACCACGTGCAGATGTTGGACTGCCTGATCGTGTAGCTGTTTGATCCCCACCGTCATTACCATACGTTGTGCCTGGATTACCACCCAATGCACCTTTAGTAGATGTACCGCCATAACTCAGCTGAGTGTCATTAGAACCAGCACCTCCGCCACTACCACCACCATTGCCAGAATCAGTTGGATATTGACCCCCCGAACCACCACCATAAGCTGTAGAACTAAATGCAGCAGAATTTGAACCATCACTATGAGATGATCCACCAGTACCACCAGCCCCAACAACCATTGAATGAGTTCCAGCAGCAACAGATAATCCTTGCAAATGCACAACACCACCCCCACCTCCGCCTCCGCCAAGGGCGTATCCACCACTTCCACCACCACCAACAATTAAAACATCAGCAGTTAAAGCGACATCAGTGACAAAATTTGTAGAGCCAGTGCTGGTAAAAGTATGAATTATGTATTCTCCATCATTAGTTATTGTACCACCAGTAACAGAATTTTTAGTATTTTCACTGCTAAGGGTTGCACCAGAAATTGTTCCATCATTACCTTCACCACTCAAATCAGTCCAAGTAGTACCAGTTTGAGGATAGCTTTCCTTATTAGCTGCATCTACATAGAGCTTTAAATTATCAGTAACAATATTCGGGCCCCATATAGTTGCCATTATAGTCCGTACCTTCCCTTGTGTGCGTTATAATTTTGTAGTACTTCAGCTGCTGATAATGCTCTATTATAAAGCTTTACACTAGATATTAAACCATCATGATATTCAGATGGGCCCCAAGATCCGCCAATAGTTATATCTCTACTAGTACTGCGAATATCCCCTGAAAAAGATATTGTCTTGACAAGAGCACTATTTTCATACATTTTAATGTTAATACCATCAAACGTCATAAGAAGATGATACCATATATTCGCAGTAAGTGTATTAGGTGAAGATTGCGTTGTTCCTATACCATTACTAGGCCACATTTCCATTCTAAACTTACTGTCATAAATACCCATTTCCCATAATCTATTTGCTGAATTAGAATATGAATCTTTTTGAAACAACCTTCCAGCTCCACTTTCCCAATTCATCCATACTTCGGCTGTTAATTCTGAAGTAAGTTCTACGCTGCTTGAACTAGGTACAGTTATTTCATTACCATTACTGCTACCATTAAAACTAAAATCATTGACAAGTGTGCCTGGAACTTTTGTTGCACTATATGTTAAAGATGTCAAATCTGCATGATTGTTATTCCCACTTAAATCACGCCAGCCATCAGTGGCACTACGAGTGGTGGTAGTACCATTATCATTAGATTTTATGTATTTTGTGGCATGTGGATTTGCTTCCATTTGTGGGGCGCATAACCATAATTTTCCCGTCATTCCTAACCAATGAAAACTTAAACTGTCTGATTGTGCAGCACTCGCACTTGTAAAATTCCATTCTAAACGCTTCCATCCATCACTCGCTGTTACAGTTAGAGAATTACTCCAATATCTCGATACCCCATCCCCTGCCTCAGTATTATCAGCAGTATAACTATTCACACTTACATTACTAGTAACATTTGTTTTAACATACAATGAAATGGAATATTGTATACTTTGGCCTTGCGGACAATAGTCACCATATGAGTACCAATAACCAGATCCATTTTGACTAGATGGATATCCTACATCATTAAACCCTACAACAGGAGAATCTATTCCATCTGGTGGGTCAATATCATTCCACACAATATTCGTATTATAATCTTTTGCCCAACCAGCATCCAAACCAGTATAATATACAAGGTTAGTAGACGGCTCACCTTGATAACTTTCTTCATTGTACTTATCTAAAGATAACACTAATCCATCTGTAATAATATTCGGGCCACTATATACAGCCATATTTTATCTTTCCTTTATACTATTATTTATCATTCTCTTAATGCACTCCAAGAAACAGGAAATTCTTCTTTACCTATAGCATCAATTTTATCTGCTACAATCCTAGTTTCCTTTTGTGCATCTGGTTTACACCTCAGTCCACAAACTCTGGCAAATGCCATCAATGTGCCTGACCAATACCACTCTGTCATCATGCTTTGTGGTAATACCATCCGAGCCTGCTCTGGACAAATATTCAATTCTTTAATCAAATAATTATACTGCTTCTTGGCTGAATTGCATATATATTGATGACCAACAGAAGGATCATTCAATATATTATATTCATCTGAACTTTCCCATATTTCATCACTGCTACCTTGCTTTTTATTCTCAGCTGACAATCGCCATTCTTCTGGATGATAAAATTCTGGTTCACTATCAACATATCTCCTAGAAATTTCATTCCATACCAAGCCCACCTGATGTTTTACCAGTTGCCTGGCCACAAAAATCGGAGCTACTATATGAAATTGTAAGTTACAGTGGCCAAAAGGAGTCCAATGATTATGCCCAGCAAGATACTTAATAAGCTTTTCATCTTGTTTACTAAATTTAGTTTTCTTTTTACCAAAACTCACCCTCGCAGCATTGACCACTGTTAGATCAGTGCCCATTTTATCAATTAATGTTACATCCACTATTCATAATCCCTAAAAGTAGTAGCAAATGGAAATCTTGGTATACCATCTGGTGTCAAATTTGAAAATTGCACCGTAACCATTTTGCCTATATAATCATATTTATTATTAAGTAATTCTTTATACCACTTAAAATTACCTTTAATATTACTATTGAAAATTTTACCAGTTTCTTCATCCTTACATACTAAATGTTTGGCAGTACCAGTACGATTGCCACTGCCTTCATCTATATCAATAACTAAATATTCAGCATCTAAAAATTCTTTATACTTAAGCAACGATTTTGATCGTTTAGATTCATATCCTTTATTTAGGCGAATCATTGAACCTTCGTATCCATGACTGACATGAGTATTATACAACTGAGATATCATATCAGGTTTCCCACACCACCATGTCTGAATCTGACGGACACAATCAGGCCATAGTTCTGTTTCTTTAAGTTTATATATAAATTCAGCAGTTCTTTCATAATAAGGAATATCCATATCTTCAGGGCCATTTACCTGTGGTACATCATATACCCAATATAGAATTTTCTCCTTGGTTTCTTCTAATATATCCATCCAAGCTTTGCTCATATTAGCAGGCTTTTTCTTTCTGACTAGTGATATGATTTTATTGAAATCATCTTTGTAGTCATGATTGTACAATTCACCATCTAATATCAAATTAGGATATTTATCAAACAATGGAATCAAATCATCTAAAATCAATTTTAGTGTATCAAATTCTTTACCATTGCGGGAACGTGCTATAAGCTTATCATTTTCTTTTTGTACAATACATCTTATCCCATCCAATTTAGGCTGTACCATCAAAGGAAAATTATCTTTAACTAATTTTTCAGTATACTTTTCAGCTAACATTGGAGCAAAATGTGGTTTTTTATTATTTGCCTTTACTGCTTCTTCAATAGTGCCATAAAATCCTTCGGTTTTTCTAGCTATCCATTTTCTCATGGCTTCTTCTTCAGCCTGATCTTCAGCTGAAACATAATTTTTCTTGTCTACATTTTTTTCTACTGTTTTTGTAGCTTTGGATTTCATCACTTTATATTCATCGCCTACCATTCCAGCCTCAGTATAAAAAGATGCACCCTTTGTAGCCACTGTCCAATGCCTGATCTTTCCCTTAATATCTACTTTATATAAAGTAGGGAATTTCTTTTCCTTCAATTACAGAGTTCTCCTTTAATCCATTTTACTGTCAAATCATGATTATGATTAATAACTTCAATTTCCTGCTTTAATGATTTATTTTCTTTTTCTAATTCATCAACCCGAGCTCCATATTTAACAATTCTTTTCTCCAAAAGTTCTACGTATACTCGATTAGTTATGTCTACACTATCAGCCATAATAAAATCCCCACTATAAATGCTATTGGTACTACAACAAATACCAAAATAAATAAACTTAAAAATATATAAACACCTGACCAAACAAACTTTTTCATTTTGCTTAAAACAGCTTAAGCTGATTTGGATTTTCTCTTTCTTTCTCTGGATTAACCATAAATTCAACGTACCTACCTTTATGGATTACAAATATATCAGGCCAATGCATTGGCCCAATGTTTTCTTTGTAGCATTTAGCTAGATCTTTTTTAGCCATATTTTCATAATACTTATTTATTATATATTTAATCTGGCTTTCACGATCAATATAATCATAATGCTTGTCGGTCAACTGCTTAATCATCTTCTTGCGTTTAATCTTTTTCATAATAACACCTATATTATACCATATTCAGCTAGCCTTTGTCAAGGCTAATTTCATCCATTTCGTACCTGAAGCAATATTTATCAAATAAAGTTTTTTCAAATCTCTGACCTGCCATTAGCATTTCTTTAATCGTCATTTTCTTTCCTTGGATAATATTCTCGATTGCGCAATTGACGTTCCATATCTACATATTGATTCAATCTTCTACATAAGTAATCCCATCTATATTTCCAATAATCATAAGGATGATCATTGTACCTCTTAACCCATTCTTTCTTTTCGGCTACTATTTCTTTAATTTTCACAAGCTTATGTCTTGTATATACCATATAAATGCATTGTCCTTGTATTTTATACAAGGGATGCAAGTATTGTTATATACCTCGGCTTTACCATGATTGAACAACACAGAGTTCTTATTACTTACGTCAATCATACAGCCCCTCCTTTTCATCCTCATGCGGATGTATGCTAGTTTCAACCTAGCTTATAGTATCTAAAATATTTTACACCTTACTATAGGTGATATAAAAATCTATCGCACTCGATATAAATGCAATTTATTAATATTGTTAAAATTTTCTGGCAAACAATATTCAATCTTAGTATAGGGATCATGATAATGCTTATTCTTACATAATGCATGTGCATTATCAGGAATTAGTATATCATCACCATATGCTGTTTTTTCCACACTGTCCACTCTGACTTCTTTATTCTTCCAAATTAGTTTAGTAGATTCCATTCCATCTTCCGTCACCACTCCCCATGCCCAACCCTTGTCATATTCAGTTCCACAACTCACAGAGAGTAATAACAATACAGTTGAAGAACCTTGTAATAATGCTTTAATCAAACTTGCCATCACTGCCATTCTTCACTGAATTATAAATCATGGCCCCAGCCCAAATAAATCCAATTGCCCAAAATACACAAGCGCTTATAATTAAAATATCCATAATAAACCTTTCTTAATTCTTACCTACCCCTACGACTACGGCCACGGCCACCACGCTGACTGCGAAATTGCTCAATCATGCGTAGCCGCTCTTCTGGCGAGGCACTTTCAAATTGTCTCGCTCTTTCCTGCCATCTCTCTCTTTGAGCAGGCGACGCATTTCGTCGCCCATTTCTACCTGACGTTTGAGCTGTTCCACGATTTGAACGTTCAGGTTGACCACTTTGGCGTACCGTATCTTGAGTGCGTCCAGCTCGGCTTGAAGTTCTTTCACTAGAACCTCTAGCTCTTCCCTTTTCATTCCCCAAAAATTCAACTGCTTTTTGCTCATAAATATCTCCATTTTCCAATACCACTTTTCTATTGGTAATTTCTGTAACTACACTCCCTGCGAATTCTACTCCTTCTTTGATTACAGTTATTGCGCCACCCCGTACTGGTGAATTAGAACGTGACATATATGCCCAAGTTCCTGTTAATGCATCTTTTCCTACTACTTTTGTACCCAACAAATTCCATTTTGGAGTTCGATCAGGAGCTTTCCAGCCCAACGGTCGAAATAAATGGCCTTGTGCAACTACAGGTGCATAATGCTTTTCATCTGCTTCTGTCATTTCTGCCCCAACTGCAGGTGCAGTCGAAACTGTCAATGCTATTGTTAATGCTGCCAATTTACTTTTCATTCTTTATCCACCTCAAAAATTTTTTCCATAGTGTCAAATCTTTAATCAATACACGCTTTTTACCTCTATTCTTTAGCTTGATTTTAGTAGGCAAAGGTGCCTCTTGAATTTTTTGATCAAATGTTTTTTTACGTTGAAAACTCATGGCTGTACTTCTCCCTTTAATAGTCGCGCTCACTCCATTCCTTGAGTCTATCTAACAATTCATCTGAATAATCAGGGCTAAAAACACTAATCAATCCTAGTCCTGACATTGTAACAACTCCAACAATGGTGCCAAAAATTCCTGCTACAATAACTAATATTTGCATTTATAACCTCTTTAAGTTAGAATCCAAATTAGCTTGTGTAGAAGCTATGTCTAACTTTTTCTTGTCTAACTTTTGTCCAGAAATTTTCTTGTCTAACTTCTTGCCTAACTTTTGTCCAGAAATTTTCTTGTCTAACTTCTTGCCTAACTTTTGTCCAGATATTTTCTTGCCTAAAGTTCGTCTAGGTTTTCGTCTACTGCTGGCGTAGGTTTCACAATCCTGTATAATTTCTTCTAAGAACTTAGCATATTTATTCAATTGTCGCTTTCCAGCGAATGAATAGCCTTCTTTGAGTTGTCTACATTTTTTGTCAAACGATTCAAATAATTCATCCAAGTATTTTTGGTAGTGTTTTCCATATCTTTTAGCAATATTAACTCCAACACTATTGCCAGCTAAAAATTCTATCATGCTAAAATCACTGGAAAAATCTTCTAAAAAATCATCGATTTCGTGCTCAACTAAACCTAAAGTCAAATCGACTTTTGGGCCGTTGTCAACAATTTTTGCCCTAGTTTTATCCTTGGAATTATATTTTTCTATCAAACTATTAATAGTTTCTTGAATATTCCGATTGAAATATATCAAAGAACTATGCGGAATACTAAAACCTTGACTAAGTAAACTAGAAACAAATCCATCTGTGGCTACAAAATCAAAGTCTTGCTTTAAGTATTTATCATCACAAAGTTTGTTAGACTTTATATAATTGACAAATTCTTTTTTAGCAAATTTAGTTGTTCTATTTAGGTTAAACCAATTTAAAGATCTTATCAACCCCAATTCATCTAAATCAACTGCCCAATCTGGTTGCTTTACTATGGCCATATTACTGCTCTTTTTTCCCTACTAAATGCTTGATTAATATGTTTAAATTATTGTTGTCATCTTCCAAATCTTCATTTTCTTGCTGTAGTAAATCGATTTCAACTTTTAAATTTTCAACTTCGAGCTCTAGCTCTTCTATCTTTTCTTCTAATTCATTACACATTATCTCATATCCAGTACTGGTTTTGACTAAAACTTCAAACTGCTCTAGCCAAATATCCTTTTCTTTACCTGCTATTGTTTGCATATCGTTCCTTTGATCTAGCGATTATTTTTTCCTTATTTTTCAAATAATACTCTTTTTTATACTGAATTCTAGCTGGATCTTTTTCCTTAGCCAATACTTTTTGCTTATTCCTTTGATACCATTGTCGCTTATACTCTTTTCTGCTCTGTTTTTTATCCTGTTGCTCATTCTTTCTAAATGGATGTTGTATGTGAATTGACATTATTATTCCTTCCCTTTTTTCTGTGATTTCTTAAATTTCTGTACATGTTTTTGTAAACGAATTCTATTTTTTCTATTTCTAATTTTATTCTGCTTCATTTATGTAAGCTCCTGAGCTTTTTCAATTTCTAATAACTCTGCATCTGTTGGTTCATCTAATTCATCTAAAAATTCTGCTGTTGTCAACATATTTGATAACACAATTTCAACTCCAAAATCGTCATCAAAAAAGTTGACTAAAATTTCTTCAATACTTTTCATTTTCCCACCTTTGTAAAATTAATAATGCGGTTAAAGGTTCAACATGGTTTACAAAATTGTATACAATTTTAGATTCCAATTTTGTAGTTTCTTGTAAAATTGGAAGTAGACGCTTACAAAAAATTGTAAACACTTCTGTTTCCAAATCATCCATTAGGTCTATAAAATTAATCATCATGCTATGGCCTCAATGAATTTATTTAAGATTACTCTATTAGTAACTTTACCTTTGGTATGTTTTTTAAATGCTGTTGTCAACTTGGCTTTTGTCATATCGCCATCTGGACTGAATTTTTCACTACCTTCAATCTCCAGATGTTTTCCACCCCTTATCAGGAAAAACTGATCATATCCAAACTGTTCTACCATAATATATCCATCTTTTCTATAAACCTTAGTAGCCTCTTTAAGGTCAATCTGTCTGGTATCAATCTGAGTTTGGATTGCATATTTGAAATCACTATTATTGTTTACAATATAATAACCGATTACATTCACATCATGACAATCACCTACACTTTTCAATAATGCTTTTGTTAAATCATACTGACTATCAATACCATATTCTTTTTTAGTTATTGGGTCAACCACATATCCATTATTGTAATCATCTTGATTTTCTCTATGATACCATGGCGCACTATAGCGAATTCCAGCATTTCTGACATTACCATCTTTGGTACTATCCCAAATTAAATCACTAGAATTACTAGCCCCGTCTGTTAGGTATATTGCATTTACTTTTGAAATATTATTATCAGTCTTAAACTTTTTAATTATATCCCTACTTATCACAATAGCATCATTTAATGGTGTACCACTGAGTGCCCAATGATAAGGAAATCTTTGACTAGATCGCCAGCAATTGCTATTTGCTCCAATACTTGAACCAATACAATATAGATAATAGCTACATTTTTCATAATCTCTGCTGTTCATTTTACTTGACAATAAATTACGTAATTCAAAATCACTTATCAATAAATCACCATCTTGATAATCTCTATATTTTCTGTCAATATTATCAGACAGTGTTGAATCATTAAAACTATAGACTTCAAATGGAATACCAACTTTTTTACAAAACAAAGTTAGATTCAATAGTTGTTTAATAGTTTCAAAAATACTATTGCTAAATGATCCGCTCCAATCCAGAAATAATATCAAGCCATGATTCTTTCCGCCGGGTATTTCAGTTATGGATGAAAAGATATCTTCAGTATACCTGTAGCTGTGAAGTTTATTAACGTCTATTCGACCTGTCTTAGAAACTTTAGCTCTTGACAGCTGTTCTGCGTTTTTCTTTAGTTCAAACTCTTTGACTAGGTAATTGACAGTTTTAGTAGAATCTTTGCGAAATGTCTTATACAATTCTTTATGATTAGTTTCAATTTCATCCATTTCAAAAAGAGTTTCTATATTTTGAACCCAATCTTCAACCGACCATGATGTATTACTATCACTGGATATATACACATCTTTATAATTAACAACATATCCTTTATTATTAAGATTTGGTATATTTAAATATTCAATTTCTTTGCGATCCTTGTCTACTAAATCCTCGCTATTTTCTTCAAAATTTTCTTGGGTTTCACTCTTTTCTGGTGTACCGCCATTAGCACCTTTTCTACCAGTTTTATTAGATTTTGTGTCACCATCTTTATCTGAATTTTTATCAGAATCGCCAGACTTATCACCATCTGAATCTTGATCTGTTTTTTGCCCCTGTTCTGAATCACCTTTCACTTGACCATCGATAGGATCGCCGTCGCCACCTTCGGAAGCATATTCCATATCATCTGGTAACTGAAAATCATTTCTATCGCCACCTGAAGCTTCATATACATCTCTGGTCAATTTTACAACTTGCTCAAAAGTTTCTGCATCTTCAATCTTTTCTACTAAAACTTTTTCATCAGCTGTAAATGGTACATCTATCAAATTTCCAATCTTAAAATATAGATTGATTCTATCAATAAATGAACATTCAGATACTTTTTTATCTGACAGTCCAAAAAAATCTTGGTCTACTAATTCTTGATAGCCAATACGAAAATTCTTACGTAATCCATTAAACTTTCGTTTGATTTTCTTTTCGATTCTAGCATCTTCAATTACATTCAAATAGGATTTTATAACAGTAGAGTGCTCTTTTGATATACTTTCACAAACATCTTTTAAATCCTGTTGCGGAGTAAAAAGTGCATGTCCTACTTCATGCCCTACCAACAAGTCATAGGTATCACTTGATATATTTTCCCATGTTGGAAGTATCAGCCGTCGATTCAAAATATCAAAAGCTGCTGTTGATACATTTTTATGTTCAACTATAAGATTCTCAGTAGCTAACAATTTTGCTAGATTATTTTTTGAAAGTTTATTAACTGTCATGTTTATCCTTGTATCTGATTTTTCCTGTATAATTTTCTACGATTGTAATCTTCAATTGTTCAGAATGGTTGTTGTTCTTCTGAAGTTTCTTCCAAATCACCATCTATTTTTTCATATAATTCTTTGAAAGAAATTTTGGTTTCTTCATCAAATCTTGCGATACACAAATTAATAGATTTTATTCTATCTTTGAAAATTGCAAATGCTTTAGCGATATGTACTAAACGCCGTGTTGATATAATTTCATCAATACCACCATCAAAATAGGTCTTACGGATAATATCAGCCCAACGTACCAATTTATCACCAAATTCTTGCGATTCCTTTTCATCAACTTCTGCACTTTCAAATACACCTTTGACTATTCTTAATTCTACAGTATTTTTAGGATATTCCTGCTCAAGTGTAATGGCGAATCTTTCTAAAAATGCTTCATTTAAGATGTTTGTACCAATGAAAGCCCCACTATCACTGCCTTTACCTTTAGTATTAGCTGTAGCTACTACTGTAAATCCAGCAGCTGGTTTGACCCATTGATTGATTTTTTTCAGGTATACACCCTTGCCCTCAAGCACTGGTTGTAAACATAAAATTTTATTTGAAGCTAAATCTACTTCATCTAATAATAGTACAGCTCCACGTTCCATCGCATCTACTACCGGCCCTTTATGGAATACTGTTTCACCATTAACTAGTCTAAAACCGCCCAATAGATCATCTTCGTCTGTTTCAACTGTTATATTTACTCTGACACATTCTTTGTTCAATTTAGCACATACTTGCTCAACCATGTATGTTTTTCCATTGCCAGAAAGTCCAGTGATAAAAATGGGATAGAATACACCAGATTTAATGATACTAGATAAATCTTTATGATGGCCCCACGGCACATAACTTTCTTCAACTTCTGGTATAAAGCTAATTTCTTTAGCTACTATACTTTCAGCTGAAATCTCGCTAGCCACAGATGGTGTACCTTTAACTGCAGTTTGAGATATTTCAGGTAAATTCACTTTTTGGTTCATTTCATCACCATCAACAGGTAATCTGAATTGACCTCTTTTAACTCTATAGTTATCAGTGAACCAACGGAAGCTTTTTAGTGGTAATTCAGTTTTTAGGTCAACTAATGCGTTGTCTAATTCTGCTTTTGTGATGATAACTTTGCCAAGATGGCCGTGAAGTAATTCAACTGATTTTGCTCTTTTTTCTGCACTTGTCATTATATATGTCCTTGTTATTGGAGTGATATTGGAATTCCTAATGATGTGGTAATATTATTATCATCATCATGATATTCTAATCTTTCTACACTATCGTTGAGTATCAAAATGTCAAATTCAACGTCAACATCTTTACCATGAATGGTAGCTAATTCCTGTAAATCTTCGATTAGGTCTGATAATTTCATATCTGTTTCTTTTTTCCTTAATTGTCTAATAGT
>Ga0208128_1000209_pt1 | contig 24935 bp, 22 predicted proteins | sample ETNtaG_35_FD_185758 | JGI IMG/M metagenome (GOLD analysis project Ga0208128, IMG submission 185758) | Marine microbial and viral communities from oxygen minimum zone, Eastern Pacific Ocean - ETNP201306PF51B (SPAdes) (version 2) | ecosystem: Environmental > Aquatic > Marine > Oceanic ... | reverse complement strand
AGTTTGGGCCCCAATGGGATAAAACTTTACTCTCAAATGGCTGGCGGAACGGCCGCGCCAAACCATCTTGCCCACCGCTGAAATTATGACCATTGTGATTCACTTTCACCAAAGTCATAACCGAAATTTTAAACTTTTCTTTCTTCAACAGCTTCCAAAATAAATATTGACGCGGATTGGTTCCAAATTTAGTTTCTTATCCACTATTCATTATACGGGTCAAATCTATTTGGCTTCCGTTGAATTTTTTCCTGCCCCCCCTCACAGGAGAAGCCACAGGAATTTATTTGGTTGATTCAACCATTCTAAAAGCGTGTCACATCAAACCAGAGCGACCGAATCGGGTCTTTAGAGGAGTTATCACAAAAGCCAGATCAACAATCGGCCGGTTTTTTGGCTTTAAATTGCACTTAGTGATCAATGATGTGGGAGAGATTATGGCATTTAAAATCACGGCAGGTTATGTCAAAGAACACGCACGTTTTCTTATATGCTCTTACACGTGCTACCACAGAATTTACAGGTCCTCGTCAAAGGTAATTGTAGGTTTCCATCCCAAACGTTCTTCAGTTCGTGCTACGTCCGTCGCTTTATAACCGCCCGGCGTAGCCATTACATAGAAGCATTCATAGCCGATACTATCTGCTTCCAAAGCGCAAACCAGAGCCGAAGCAACATCACGTCGGTCGATAGCTCCCCAGTAAAATCCGGTAACAGGCTGACCGTCCGTCGTGACCATCCGCTCCGAATCGATGATGCCCCAAGGCCTGATAACAGCGATCGACATTCCGTGTTGCTGATGGAAATTACGAGCTAATTCCTCTTGCACTATTTTCGACAGGGCGTAAGGACCAGAGGCCTTAAGCGGGTATAAATCATGGGTTAGGAACGTTTCGGGGGGCCGGGGATAACCTTCATGCACCGCACCGCTCGACGTGTGTACAAAACGCTGAATGTCGTGGACACGAGCGGCTTCGAGCAGATTATAGGCCCCAGTAACATTGGTCGTGAATCCAAGACCACTTCCTCCATAGGTGGGGTTGGGGGCCATAATCGTATTGACTACTGCATCGTGACCTTCCATGATAGCTTCAACGGTGGCATAATCGAGCACGTCACCTTCTATGGCGTCAAGACATCCTTCCACGGTTTGGATATCAAAAGCCGTTACATCATGTCGTTCGTTGAGTAGATCCAATGCGATACGGCCTACAAACCCAGCGGCACCTGTCAATAAAACACGCATAAATCAATACCTCTCTTTCCTATTTTATCTAGGCGGGTAAATAGGCTCACCATTTAAAACTCACTAGCAGGCTTCTGTTTGGTCAGCGGCTAATCCACTGTTTTTAGGTCTAGGTGAAGGTTGAATTCAGAAATAGCTGGACATGCGGGGCTATCCACACACCTGAAACGGATTCTTTTGGTAGTACATTTCCGTCCCCGAACCAGACGGCGGTTGCCAATTGCAGTTCCGCTGTGGTACGCCTGCCAAATGCCATCTCTGTCGATTTCAAGAGTGAAGTTCTCCACACGCTGACCGAGTGGAAGATACTCTCTAAGGCTGATTACATTGAAGGTGACGATCTCTGGAAATTCAAAAATAACCTCGGCCATCGGTAGATTGTCATAGGTTGACCAATACGTATCAGGATGGTTGTCGACGAGATTTTGAGCAGAAAATCGACGAGAGTCGCCACGAGTATTATTCGCTGTGATGTATGCGCCTGAGGCCAGATTTTGGCTAAAGATTTCGTCCCGACGTTGGCGAAATTCTATTAAACTCTGTGCGTCGTTTGGGTGAAACTGCCCTCGTTGGTCAGGTGGTAAGTTCAGCAATAGGGACGCACCTCGACCTACAGACTTAAAGTAGAGGTCAAGTAGTAATTCCGGACTTTTCACCTTATCATCTTCTGATGCGTGGTAGAACCAGCCCGGCCGGATAGAAACATCACACTCAGCTGGCAGCCAACTGTCGCCTTGACGGTATCCTTGATTTAGCATCTCCTGATCGGATGCCCAGGCTTTAACCATGTCGGTTTCAAATTCTTTTACCCAGTCATCCCCTCCGAAGCCGGGGTAAAGGCCTGCCGTCGAAAGCGTCGACCAGCACGGATCGCCTGCTATCCCTTTCTCATTGCCGACCCAGCGTACATCAGGGCCAACATCGCTGAACATGGTTGCGTCTGGTTGGTTGCGACGCACAATTTGCCAGGTGTTTTGCCAGTCGTAATAGGTGCGACGATCTATACGACGGTGTTCACGTGCACCGCCATAGTATCCGTCCCCACCATTGGCCCCATCGAACCAGACCTCAAACAGCTCACCATACTCAGTTGTTAATTCTTGCAACTGGTTTCGGTAGTATTCTAGATAAGCCGGGCGGCCATAGTCTGCATGGTTCCGATCCCACGGTGACAGATAGACGCCGAATAGGATTTGATGTCTTCGGCAAGCCTCAGCCATCTCACCGACGACGTCGCCTTTCCCATCTCGCCAAGGGCTAGATTTGACCGAATGATCTGTATATCGAGATGGCCAGAGGCAGAAACCGTCGTGGTGCTTGCAAGTCAGGATCAACCCCGACATTCCCACTTCGGCCGCAATAGCTGCGATCTGGTCTGCGTCGAAAGCAGTTGGTGCGAAAAGCTCTGGAGATTCGTCTCCGTATCCCCACTCTTTGTCAGTGAACGTATTTAATCCAAAGTGGAGGAATCCGTAGAACTCATGCTGATGCCAGCGTAGTTGACGCAGCGATGGAACGGGACTAAAAGGTTCCGGTGCTTGAGCGGCTGATGGTGTCAATTGGTTTCTCCTTTGGCGTGGTCATCTCTTGATAGTCATTTTTTGGCTTTGAACTAGTGGTTCATTTGCCATCCTCAACCCACAGGATTCGGTTGTTATAAGACACGCACGAGAATGTGGAGAGAACATTGGAGGCAATCCGCCGTAGACTCTTGCGCCCCTGTGAAGGAAACGCCCTCCGCAGCGTGCGTCAACTGCTGTCTCTCCACATTCCAGACCAGGCACTGTATATGTCATCTGTTCTCCCTCAAGGGCGTAATTCTGACACGGCGAATCTTAGGGCGAGCCTGCTGTGTGGGTTGAACTAAGCACAAACCTAAGTCGAAAGCGGGTAACAGCGTGCAAGGAGAAACAAAAGATGTTCCGTCCGTTAGAGAGTTCGTACCATCCCGAGCGAGCGTCCGATGCACTACCACCGCCACCATCCGTCTCGAACATCACTAACGCCCGTTCGCCGCCAAAGGTGTATTGTTCCACATCTGCAACAGTCGAATCTCGGTTGGCGTAATAAGTGGCGGCTACGAAAGTGTTGTCGCCTCGGTGCTTGAGATCGCCATACCCGGTATCTGTTCTGGGTTGCATCGGACCGTGGAGCAACTGCGGCCCATGCCAGGAACTCCCATTGTCATCCGACCAGTAGACGACCGGCTTGCGAGTGTAACCGACCCCATTACTGTGCAGACCAAATCCCCATAATCTGCCTTCACCGCCAGCGTAATCGAGCAGATTCTTATGCTGGAAGTACGGGTTACTTTCCTTGTAAAGCCGAGCGCGTTGCCAGACACCATTAGGGATGCCACCGTGAATTTGCTCCGAGATGTCAATCGGTGGACTGAATGAAGCTCCCATGTCGATACTATGCGTTTGCCAGGTCCTTCGGTTTCCTGCAGCATCTCGCATCACCGCCACAATCGTTCGATTGCCCACGTACTCAATCGCCGGCTCAAAACTAGCTCCCCCGTCGGCGGCTTTCTCGGCAGCCAGTGGACCAATCCAGCTCAAAAACGAGTAGCTCCGGCCATTGTCGTTTGATCTAGCCAGTAAGGTGCCGGCCTTGCTGTTGTAGTGGAAATACTGAAACGCCATGTACACGTCAGGCCGGTTTTCTGGGTCCACGAAATAATCCTCAGTACCGATCACCCTGTCGTCGTCTGCTCCGGCGACTCCCATTACACGGATTCTATCAATATCCTCTTCCTATGTTTTTCCGTTATCGGTGGAGCGAAGTTGCTTGGTTCCAGACGAGTAATCGGTTCTCCAGAACTGCAGAATCACATCCCCATTGGGCATCCGGTAGAGCCCCGGCTCGCTGTGTGTATGTCCATCTTCATAAGGCATACCATCTATCGGCGTTCCATCGAACCATCGATTCAACTCACCCCAGGCTCGTCCCTCGTTGATAGAGGTCAAGAGGTGAATTGTATCCCGATTCCCCCAACTGATGTGAGACACACCGGAACGTATAGCCATAATCCAGCGATTCTCATCAACGATAGCAATCATACACCTGCCGTACCAGGTATGCTGAGTTCCATCGGCGTCTGTGTAGGGCTTCATTGCACCCTGAACGACGGTTCTAATTTGCTGATTGTCAAACAGATCGATCTCCGTTTCAATACAGAGTTCCGCCGAATCAACAGTGCTTGGCCAATGGTGCCAACTGCTTATCCAGTGCCCCTCAGTTGAGTTCGCCAAGACTAGTCCTCCACCTTGAACAGTGACCTGGTTTGTTGAGGCTTCTGCCCGCAGAAAGCCCGTGGACGATTTGACCGACCACGGGAGGCGGACATTGATACTGCTCTCACACATGGCATACCTCCCCGTTCATTGATCTGTCAGTAGTTGTCGCAGATAGTTGGCGGCAAGGCGCACCTGCTCGACTCGGTCTTCCTCTTGACCTTCGTATACGATGGAGATACATCCATTGTAGCTGACGTCCTTCAAAATGCTCACGATTCGCTCATAGTCCAGCCACTCCTCTCTGCCACTTTCAATCTTGTAGAATTTTGTGCGGACATACATGGCATACGGCGCGGTCTGCTCCATAAAATGGTAGAAGTCAATATCCGAGTCTATTTCACCTCTTGGAGATGAGCCCGGTGAGCCGACCCATTGACCGGTATCCATAATAAAGGTGAAGTTTTTTCGATCAGTTTCGTGCCGGATGCGTAGCATTTCATCACCTGTGGAAGGGTGATTCTGTAACCCCACAGCAATGCCTTTGGTAGCGGCGTAATCGGCTACTTCCTGATAACCGCGAATCATGGCTGGCCATGGGTCCTCGCCATCCGCACTCTTTTCTGGTACTGTAGCACAGAACACGCGGATAATCGGTGCTCCCAGAAAGGCTGCCAGATCAATCGCATCCTTGCACTGTTGTGTATGTTCCTGCCGCTGGGTCTCCGCCCCGACAAACAGACCGCTCACACCGATGTAGCCGATCGGTAGTCCGTACCTCAAGCACAGCAGCTTGATATTGCTCAAATACTGCGGATCCGTCGAGGTAAATGCCCGCTGATGAAAGTCAACGATATCCAGCTTTAAATCGTAAGCTGTTTGGATGAATGCCTCAACACTGGCATTCTGTAAACTCAGGTAGTTGGAACCAATTTTAATCATGAAACCTATCTCCTTTTTTCGGTTAATCTTAAGGTCGCTATCCCTTCAGAAAACTCTCGATTACCCTCTCGCTTCGGACTATATAACACCATCGAAAACAGTTTCGCTTGTATCTATTACAATCAGCTTTGACCAGTATCGTCGGTGCCCATGACATCGGCTAAAAATATGATGATGTTAGATGGTATCAACCTACTTCTTCTCACTCCACTTATATTACCATCAGACTAGCCACTTATTTGGAGACAATATACCAACAGTTTGGAGGCTAGGTCAAGTCTAGAGAACCTGTCAATTTCCTCTAACCTGGGATGGAGTAAAATATTAGGCTGAACTTGATTCACCCAGATAAGGATGTCCAAGGTCTGAAATTTTGAAATTCAAGCCGTATTTTCAGCCCGCAGCAGTTGCTTTGACACTTCGGTTAGTTGTCCTTTCCATTTAAGATTCCAATTGGCGAAGCCAATTGGTTACCGCTTGGCTTCCCTTCTGAATCTCGCTGATGGCTATCTCGTCGGGCTGCTCCTCTTCGTCGATTAGACCTTTGCGCCGATATCGATTCCGAATGTAACCGCCGCAGAGATGGGCGCCCACGACGCCCGGATTCTGTAGAAGATTCTCGATTGTCTCGGCAAACCATTTCCCATCCACCAGATAATACTCCCCATCCAGATACTTGCCACTGTTATCCTGAACTGTTTCCCGTCGGTGCGACCCATCCGCCCACAAAACCGGCTTTCCGCTAGCTTGGTACCATTGGCTCAAGTATTTGACCGGTTCGGCGAAAGCCTGAAAGCTAAGGACATCGACATACGGGGCGGCAGCCTTAACGACCTCAATCGGCAGTGCCTCTTGAACTTCGTAGCGGTCTCCCAGAATCAAGTGATGAGGGTCGTAGCGACGAATAGCGTCGTGGGTGACTTTGTAATATCGCTTGGCCAGATGGAGAAGTTCCCCTCGGCCAATTTCTGTTGCCAAGCGCTCAGGATCGAACATTGGGCCACGCCATTCAGTCTCTGGATGACGGATATGGACCCAAGTGGGGCAGTCGGAGTAAAAATAGCCAATCAGATTGGCTTCATTTTTCAATCGTGTGCACTGAGATCGGGCCACATAATCGCACCAATCCTCGAAATCCTGGCTGAATATATCGGGATTCTTATGCCACCCATTCCACTGATGGGTTTCGATAAAAGGTAGCAGGTGGCAGTAAGGCATCTGCAGAGCACAGTATTCCTCCAAGGTAAAACTGGGAGTATGCGCCCGTTGGTGAATGCTGATCTCCTGTACCCAGCCAACGGAATTAAACCCCCATTGCTTCAAGTTGGGGGCTACCGATTCAGCGATCCAGCGCAGGCTGTCGTTACCATACTTATGTTCCCAGCGGGACAGGTTCTCCAGATATCGAAGCGGAGAAGAATCAATATGGTTCAGTCCGAGCGAGAAAAACGGCTTGCGCTCAGGAGTGAGAAAAACCCAGCGTCGACCAACTCGCCCGAGGGTGAAAAAGCCCTGGGCAGAGATCTGTGTTGTTTCAACTGTTTCAAGCATAATATTTCATGACCTGATCATACATTTTCTTTTTCTGCTAAATTTTAAGAGTAGTGGACATTAGGACAACAGGTTATTCTGATCGTGAGATGGGAATCGAATTTAGAATAGGAAAAAAAGTAGGTAATGCCTTTAAAAAAGAGCGCCAACTGTTTAATTGTATTGGCACCCATTAACCTGATTACCCTATCACGAGTTATCTCTTGCGTGGGTATCAGTAGGCATTTTGCTGCTTGAATCAACTGTTACATAGATTTCATTTGCATCGAGTTTACTCTATATTACTACTTCCAAAGGTAGTGTTTGACATTTGGTTTTCTTTCTCCCAATGTGATACGAAATGATAGGTCCGATTTGTTTTCAATCGCCATCGAATCTGCTTCCGATAACAAAATACGATTTTCCTGCCATGGCATAATACGTACAGTTTTCAAGACATTATCTTTGATTGTCGCCGTCTTTTGCCATCTGTCGCCGATTCGATGACGATGGGTTTTAACTTCCACCCAATAAGATTTTCCATTCTTTAATATCGGTACGATGATTTCTGCAAACTGCCATTGATCTGGTAAATGTGATACGACATCTAGCCTAATCTTCCATCAAATCAAAATCGATGCCAGAAATTCGATCAATCAATGGTAATAAGATCGACTCGTCCCAGCCACAATACATACTTCCCCAAGGCTTATCATTCTGATCCCAAGCCTCAGGTGTCACCGGGGCCCCATGGTCTCGATTCATTCCATCAATGTGTCCTAGTGTAACGGCAACCGCAGCGGATTCAATTCTATGACGGAACATCCCTTCTATTGCCAGCCAGGTGTTAATCGTATTAACGCTAAAGGGTGGAATTTGTTCCGAATCGTGAGTCCTAATTCGAAGGGGTACTGTCCTCATAAATCCCTCTTCCGCATTCGTTACCCAACGATCTATCATATGACCAACATGCCCGCTATTTATATCCCGTGCCCAAAAATAGGCTAACTGCCATATATCTTTGGTTTGGCCCGAACCAAAGTATTGAGTTGTATCCGATTCCCAGGAATTGTCAATTCTATCAGTGTGATCCTTTAACCAACGACTCCAAAGCGGAATATCCTCCCTTTCTCCCGGCTCCGCCGCCATACCCCTCAAAGTTCGAGCCACTTTTCAGCTCCTAAGTCGTATTCACCGTCCAACTGCTGGCCATAGAGGCCTCGATAAACGGCATAAATCTGGGCCGGGTAATCTCGATCATGGCTGCGCTTATAAATATTCCATGCCGTTTCCACGTGCCATGGATCTTTGGAGCATTTAATGGACTGCGCGAGGTATTGTCTCTTCTTCCCAGATTTCCCAGTCAGGCCCCGACTGACCATCGAGATACATCATACAATTGCCCGCCGTAAAACCCGTTTTTTTTTACCTTTAATATTATGTGCAAGTATTCTACAGTAATCCGTATAGTCTGGCTGAGCTGTTTCGCCAAGAGTGATAGATAGAATCGTAGAAATGGAGAAAACAGATTATTCATCTGTTTTACCGGATTACTGGAGTTTCGCCACCCGAGTTCTTTCCGTTGGGCACAACAGGAAATCAACCTCTTCATTTTTGCAGATATCTCAGGCAATTTAGCGACAACCTTTGGTCGACCTATAAGTATGAATATCATCGAGTACTCGTCCAAGTTATGATGGTTAAAATGCCCGGCTTCGATTTCTGGTCTAAAAAGCAAGCTCAGAGGGACGTTTTCAAAAAATTGTAATGGTAAGAGAGAGGTCGATCTGTGAATCCTAAACCATTGATGATCATTGCCTCTATGGTTTCACCTTTGGTCACCTTCTCAACTCGGTGTTTAGCCAATAAATTTTGACACTCTCAACTATTTGGAGATCACTTACTGATCCCTGTAACAACTCCATGATGATCGGCCGTTGCATTTTAACTGTCTTCCTAACTTTCTTTAATAAGTAAAGGCATTACAGCGTGTATAACAGTCAAAAGGATAACCTCGAGGCACAAATCAAAATCTTAGAGATAGCACCTACACAATGTTGGTTTTGTCTAACCTTTCAGTTATTAATTTCGTTGTTTCTTCTACTGTTAATTTTGTATTATCAATTTTCAGATGTCGATCCGGATACATAAAATCGCCATTAGAATTTAACTTGTATTTCATTTCTGATTCGAAAATAAACCTTTCTGATTCCCCAATATTTCTTTTGGTCTTCTTTTCCGCTAATCTGCTCTCGTCTTTATTTCTTTCCAGTCTTTCTTCTTGATCTGCTGAAAGTTCAACGAAGTAAATATCTTCAAGGACTACACCAAGTGATTTCATGTAGCCCATCAGCTCATCGTGATCTGACCGCTGATCAAGTGCCCAGACATAGGTGAATACCACTCCTGCGATTCTAGATGCTTTGATTTCTTCAAAAATTCGTCTCCTGATGTCTCCTACTAATTTCCAAAACTCGGCATCGGACCACGTGAAAAAATTGTGTACGAGTTCAATTACCATATGGTTGTGAAAAAGCTTGTATCCGAGATTATTTGCCAATTTTTTCCCAACAGTAGCTTTCCCTACCGCAGATGGTCCAAAAATGATCACACATTTCATACTTTATTCTTTTTCATACTCGTAGTACCCACCTAACAATCAAACTCGCCTACCGCTATAGAGCGTAACGGAATAGCGGTAGGTGTGCAGCGCTTTGTTATATTTAATCTCTACTTGTCCATTTCAAATGTTGTTCCGTATTTTCATCGTACGTAGAGGTAATAAACAGTGCTTCTTTTTCGTTTAGCGTAGTTTTATCCAGTTTCTTTACTATTTTTATCAAGTGGATCCTAACTAGAAATACTTAAACCATCTACACTACCTCCAGTTGTACCAGCCGTATTTATGGTTTCACTTACCTAACCATGTCTTTGCCTTTTTACTTCCGCGTATTGGCTCCCATTAACAATTGTAACGCTATATTCCTTTGTTCTCCTTTTGCCACTATAACTACCTGGTGCCCAATTATGACTATAAATCTAAATCAAAGTAAAGGTAATACTGTTTACAAACGCTGATTCTGCAAGTCACGACAACGACATTCCACAAGTAAGAGACGATCTCAAAACCATTTAAGGGATGTTATTCTTTAGCTGAAAAATAAAAGAGTAACGTCATGGAACGTAAGAAAAAAGCGAATATAGTTCCCTTGGAAAAGGTCTAGCATAATTCCCGATACTGCCTGACAACGACTGCAACCGATTCTGGCCCTGGCCTACCGCTCGAGGCCGTATTGACTTTCGCTAGACCATCAACAGTATCATCTTTCGGATACGGGCCGGATGTCAATGGAATCATCGGCCCAAGATATTTGACGATGATTGCTGGGGCCATCGCTAGCTGGAAGACGAGATTTTCATCTGGCTGTGGGTGATCTTGCCGGAAGAATGCATTTCGCTGGATCTTGGCTGATGAGCGAGTGGCAACCGTGTCGAGCGGGGCCTCTAATGTAGCGGAACTGGAGGAGGTGGTGGAGGCGGGAATTATGGCGCCATTAGCACATCAATAAGGGCAAGTGAGAGTCCACCGTACCTGCTAGTTTCGACCAGTTGAAACAAAGAACTAACAGTATCAGACCTGGCTTCTGTGACTCCTGTTCCTTTTCGGTATGTCCATCTTGGACTCACATCCACACATCGGCCACGGTGAAGTCCTTGCTATCACAGAGAGCCGCTATCAAGCTGAACACCAGCAAATTAGCCAAGATTAAGGGGCGGCCGTTCCTTCAAAGGTTAAAGGCTGTCCTGGTAGCTAATCCTTAATCAAGCTGAGTTCACAGTAACCTGATCCGTGACGGGTTGATCAAAGCTGAGCAGGTAGGAGATGGTTGTGCTATCTTTGTGGCTGACTGACTAGTGGTAAAGGGTAATTAAGGCGGTCCTGACACAACACAACGAAATCCAATGTAGCTTTGCCTAAAATACGGAGCGGGACTGCAGCGATTAGCCACGTTCAGAGCTTTAATATCGTTAATCCAACAACCACCACGCAACAAGCGGTAACGGGTACGATTATCGTCGTACCAATCCTGAGACCATTCCCAAACATTGCCTGCCATATCATGCAAACCGTAACCATTGGCCTCGAAACTTCCTACGGGTGCACAATATTTCCACTTATCTTTACCACCGGCACCATCATAGTTAGCATAATCTCTTGCTTGGCTGCGATTATCCCCCCATGGATATATCTTGTCTTTTAATCCTCCCCTTGCTGCCCATTCCCATTCTTCTTCACGTGGTAACCGCCTACCGGCCCATTTGGCATAAGCCTTTGCATCATCCCAACTAACATAGATGATCGGGGATTTATCCGTAGCAGAGAACCGATAAATATTCCTCCACAATTTAGTATCAAATTGATGATCCGATTCCAATAAGAACTTTTTAAACTGACCAACTGTGACTTCAGTTGTATCTATCCAAAAAGGTTTAGTTTTATTCCCGCCGGGAATAGATACCATCTTAGCCCCGTCCTTCTTCCAAATGATCTTCTTAGCCGTAACCCCCTTTAATCCCTCCAGACTTTCGATAACCACTTCCTTTTCATCTTCAGCATAAACTGAAAAAGCCAACAGCACCAACAGCATCCAACTAAACTTCCGCATCATACCTTCCAATCGGTTTTTGTAATCATAGCGTACTTGCCTCTGTGACTCCCGAACCTTTTCGCCATGTTCATCTTGGACTCCCCCCACATCAGCAAATATGTTAATATTTCTGGCCTGCCTGGGCTAACCTGGGCTCTGGCGGGTTTTTCTCAACCAAGACTATTAATGCCCATGGTGAAATCTTTGCTATCACTGAGATATGAAGCCCGCTTCCACTCTGGTTTCTCCCCTTGATAATTTTGATCATGAATGACTGCTGATAATGACCATTATCGGGCTTTTTGTCTACCCTAACACCTTGCTCTTCCCATTGCTGTAATCTTGGCCGGCAAGTGCTAGCTGATGGATATCGATCAGCTAAGTGGTTCCATCCGGCACCAGTTAACAAGAGCCGGATAATGCTGTCAAACACTTGCCTGTTGCCTCTGGGCTTGGATCTACCTTTGGCTGAAGGCTGAGGTTTTGGCCGCCAAGGTTCAAGTCTGATCCATTGTTGATCGGTGACAAATGGTTTTAGTTTGGCCATCAAAAGTTCCTTTTTAGACCCAACTAAAACTAGACCTAACTCCTTTAGATGGGCAAGTTTAAATTGTACTTCTACCGCCACCAATCGCAATTAAGAATGAACTGGGTATACGTAACGTTGCGCCCGCCAGTCCTGCAATGGCAGGTAGCGTCCAAAGTAGTTCGTTAATTACTTTGGGTGCCGCATCAGGCAGCCCGAGGGTGAATCCTAACTTTTTCATTTGGACGATGATCATCCCCCACATTAACCACAGGGCAAAGGCAAACAATAACGCAGGGATGGATATCCAAAGGTTTCGGTTTGCTATTTTACTCCCGGTTTGTTTCCAGAATGACTCGTCTTCTACTTCCCATTTCTCAATATTGGTACTCGACATTTTATTCACTTCCTTATCTAAAAAGTATTACAACCCAATCGATGTCATGACCCAATATTTATTGGTATCAAGTAGCGCGCTGTTGCTTTCATTGTTATATAAAGCCGCTTTTACGAGCAAAGTCACTTTAGGAGCCAATTTTTTCTTGTACAAAAGGTCTATTTCTGATCCGAAGTCAACATCGTTTTTTACGGAATCAAATTTATGATAGACAAGCATTGCTTCTCCGAGTGATTTAGTTGCATAACCTATTGTGAAGTTGAGGTCTTTTAGTCCGTCATCATTGCCAGCCGCTGCATGTCCTAATAGAACATCGGACCAGCCATTGAATTTGTGTAGCGTTGCTAAGGGGGTTGAAAATCCCTTGGTGCCTATTATAACTCGGCAACTGTTCAGGTAAGCTACGTTGTTTTCACTTCAATCGTTACAGGCACGTTTTGGCGTTGATACAGACATAGTAAAGCGCATAGGTCGGTAGTGTCACCGGGGCTGCGAAGTCAGACGAACTCTTGAGTTCAAACTCCTCTTTGCGGACTTCCTGACTAACCGCCCAGGCAGGTCTTTCAACGGTAAGGTGGCAGTAGCCTACCTCCTGCTCTTCGAGTGGAGGGATAAAAAAGACCATGTCCTTGACCTCGTTATTCCAACGCATCTTGATTTTATGATTGGGCCGAAAAACGGTGTGAACCTGCGCTAATGAACCGGGTCGATTAGTAGAGGGCATCACAGTGGTTTCCACAAGAACTAGGCCCAACTCCTCGTGCAAAATTCGATCTGGCGGCTCCAGCGCCTCTTTGACTAATCTCGTCTGCTCAAAGCTACGGACCGGAGGCGCAAACTCGGTCACACCCGGTTTCACCACAAATCGAACGGGTATCACCCTTCCGTGCTTCAATATCTTTCCGGGTGGTCATCATCCAATCATAGAATGACTACAGTTTATCTAAACGTAGACCGTACGGCTGGATTCGACGATGCCGAACTTGCCAAACCCTCCTTTGCAAGGGCTTTCCACTGGTCGCCTGTAGGCAAGACATCAACGATTCCTTCCAATATTTTGCGGGCCGGCATCGGTTTTCTCCCTCCACCGGCTTTGGGCAGGTATTGCTGGTTTGGATCTGGCTGAGGTGACCGGATTAATGGCTCAACTTTTAGCCAGAATCAATCTGAAACTTGCCATGACTTCACTTTTGCCATCCGGCCTCCATGCTATCTGGTTGAACATGGTACCTATTGAAAGGCAAATGAGGCAAAGTGTCAAGTTATTTACGGATCAGTTCTAAATACGAGGGACACGCTTCGTATCAGGGAAAGGGGTCGAATTCAGTCTATAACTGGGTTTGTGTAAAAAATAGAAGAGTCAAAAGAATACTAAGAAGATTTAGATATCCGCCTGATATGCAAGCATTAACGACTGAAACCGTCCTGCAACAAGCCGAACTTATAGCTGACGAAATCACTCAACAGAGTTAGCAAACAATCTGGCAAAGTCCATTACAGAGTATTTATGACGTAAATTTAAGCTATGTAGACAAACTGCATCAAGAATATAAATTTGGTGAAGGTTGATTATTGAATTAGGTATTTGAAAACGGACTGTAGATTGTTGTCAGGTGAGTACATTTGATAGATGTTAATTTTATTTTCGATCACTAATTTTGGCATCCGATCGTAAAATTCGTCTGGTCTTCGCGTTTCAATAGTTAGGCTATCGTCTTTGTCGTTGACCTGCATACCAGTAACGTCATCAAAAGTGACGCAGATTGAGGCCAGCAAGCGAGGGTTGTCACAGTGAAGGAAGATTTTGTGCGGATGCTCATCAATTAGATCTCGAATATCAGGGATCCGCCCCTCCGCCACAACATTTCCCTGGTGTATCAAAAGGATGTTATCGGTCAGCGATTCTACCTCGTGCAGCACGTGGCTAGAGACGACAACACAATAGCCTTTTTCTCCCAATGAACGAATCAAGTTGATAGTTTCACTTCGACCTATCGGATCCATTCCATTCAGCGGTTCATCAAGTAGAACTAGATCGGGATCGTGAACCAGTACCTGCGCTAGTTTTAAGCGTTGGCGCATCCCCTTACTGTAAGCACCAATTTTTTTGTGCATCTGTTCGGTCAAACCAACCGACTCAATAGCCGACAGCGATTGCACTTCTTGTTCTGCTGGTGGGATGGTGCTTAATCGAGCTAGAAATTGTACCAATTCCAATCCTGTCATGCCCCAGTAAAAACCGTCGGTGTCCATACAAAACCCAATTCGTTGAGACAAAGACGAATTGTTCCAAACAGGCTGTCCCCAAATCGATAGATCCCCTAAGCTGGGTTTTAACTGCCCTGCGATCAAGCGGAGTAACGTCGATTTACCCGCCCCATTTGGCCCAAGCAAGCCTGTAATACCAAGCCTAAATTGGACGTTGACATCGTTGAGCGCAATTATCTGACCAAACCACTTTGACAATCCAGTGGTTAGAACGACAGTCTCAGCCAAAGCTATCCCTCGACAATGGCCCTGAAATTTACCCTAAATGGCGGCAGAACAACCCCTTTTTCAGTCACAATAGCCGTAATCAAGTCAGCAGGAGTAACGTCAAATGCAGGGCTATAAACCTTAACTCCTTCCGGTGCGGTTCGTTTACCAAAACCTTCGGTGATTTCCTCCGCGCCTCGCTCCTCGATGGGAATCTCATCACCAGTAGCCAGAGACATATCGAGGGTAGAAGTCGGTGCAGCGACATAAAAGGGGACACCGTGTTGCCGCGCCAGGACAGCCACCATATAAGTGCCGATTTTGTTAGCAGTATCACCGTTGGCGGCAATCCGGTCTGCACCGACTACGACGCGCTGGATTCGCCCCTCTTTCATTACCTGTCCGGCCATGCTATCGCAAATCAGCGTCACATCTATGCCAGCGTTCATCAATTCCCAGGTGGTTAACCGCGCCCCCTGTAGCAGCGGACGTGTTTCATCTGCATAGACCTGGATCTGTTTCCCCTGTTCGTGGGCCGTGAACATGACAGCTAAAGCGGTTCCATAATCCGAGGTCGCTAACCCACCAGCGTTACAGTGGGTCAAAATCGTGTCCCCGTCATTGACCAAGCCTGCGCCGTGTTTCCCAATCGACCGACACATCTCCTGATCTTCGGTCATAATCGCCAACGCTTCTGTTAAAAGAACCTGTTTTAGATCTGAAATTGTGTGCTCATTGTTGGATACCGCTGTTTTGACCATTCGGTCTAAAGCCCAAAATAGATTGACCGCCGTCGGTCGAGAAGTTGCCAAATAATCGGTCGTTTTTTTTAGTTCGCTATAAAAGGTGTCGTAGTTGCCAGCAGTCGAGTTCCAAATACCAAGTACTGTTCCAAAAGCAGCTGCGACACCGATAGCAGGCGCACCTCGAACCCGAAGCATTTTAATTGCCTCCCAAACCGCCTCTACATCCTCGCAGTAGATCTGTTTAAATTGATTGGGTAAAAGTGTTTGGTCAATCAAGCGTACTCGACCGTCTATCCACTCGATCGTCGGTGTTGCCATTTTATCTCCTGATATCTCGGATCATTTTAGCACAGTCACTACCTACCCGCAATATAAACAGGTAGGCTTTCCCTTGCTAATACGGGTTGAATTACTTATACTTTCCACCATAAATTTGATAATCGAGGCGTCAAATGAGTGACCTTCTCGCCACCTTGAATCCGGTCCAAAAAGAAGCGGTACAGCATACTGATGGACCGCTTCTTCTGCTTTCTGGTGCGGGTAGCGGTAAAACAAGAGTCATTACCTACCGAATCGCCTACCTGATCCACCAGTGTAAGATTTCCCCTTTTAACATTTTGGCAGTTACTTTTACTAACAAAGCGGCAGGGGAAATGAAAACCCGTATAGCAGATCTAGTGGGTGAAAATGTCAGTCAGCGGATCTGGGTTTCGACCTTTCATTCCAGTTGTTCCAGAATCCTGCGTCAACACATCGACCGACTCGGATACTCAACCTCTTTTACCATCTACGATTCGTCAGATCAGATTACGCTGATTAAGTCGGTTTTGAAAGAGATGCAACTCCGTGAAGAACTGAACAATCCCAAAGCCGTTCAGAACCGTATCAGTAACGCCAAGAATCAATTGATGTCCCCAGCAGAATACGAAAACGATATTCTGAACCAGTCTTTTGTCAACCCATTTGAACAAAATGTAGCCCAGGTCTTTTCTACTTACCAACAGCGACTTCGCGAAAGCAACGCTCTGGATTTTGACGATCTGATTATGCTGACTGTTGAACTGTTCGAAAAGTGTCCGGATGTCTTGGAATACTATCAACAGCGATTCCAGTATATTATGGTCGATGAGTACCAAGATACTAACCACTGCCAATATCGGTTAATAAGAGAACTGGCCAAGACACATCAAAACCTATGTGTGGTTGGGGACGATGATCAGTCAATCTATGCTTTTCGAGGTGCCGACATTAATAACATCCTCAATTTTGAGCAGGATTATGACGACATAAAAACCTTGCGCTTAGAGCAAAACTACCGTTCGACTAAAAACATCCTTGAAGCGGCCAATTTGGTGATCCAAAATAACGATCGGCGAAAAGAGAAAGCGCTATGGACTGAGAACCGCCCTGGCAAGCAAATTAGAGTTTTTGAAGCAGGAGATGAAGCCGAAGAAGCCAACTATCTAATTCAACAAATCCAACGCTACAAACGGCAAGGTCGCGCCTATGGTGAATGTGTTATTTTTTGCCGTATCAATGCCCAATCCAGAACTTTTGAAGATGCGCTGCGGGAAGAAAATATTCCTTACCAGATCATCGGGGGAACCAAGTTTTATGATCGAATGGAGATTAAAGATCTACTAGCCTATCTGAAAGTGATCGTTAATCCCACTGATTCTATCAGTCTCCGCCGTATCATTAACGTCCCGACAAGGGGAATTGGCGCTACGACATTAGGAAGGCTTGAAGATTTCGCCCGGTCCAATCAACTCCCTTTGATCGATGCTATTGATCATGTCGATGAGATTTCTGCTATCCGAACTGCGACGCAGAATCGCATCACCGAATTTGCCCAACTGATTCGGTCTTACCAACCGACAGATCCGCCAACTCGTGTAGTTGAAGACTTAGTGCATCGTTCAGGGTATTTGGCGGCGCTGCAAAAAGAGAATACAATTGAAGCCCAAACTCGAATCGAAAACGTAAACGCCTTAATAAATGGTGTTCTCAGTTATGAACTCGCCACCCCGGAATCGACGTTAAGTGGATACCTGGAAGCGGTGACACTGACTGCGGATATCGATGAGATGTCTGATCAGAATGATGTCGTTACTTTGATGACCCTTCACAGTGCTAAAGGGCTCGAATTTCCAATTGTCTTTATGGTTGGTCTGGAGGAAGGGTTTTTGCCACACCAACGATCAATGGAGTCTGCGGCTGAATTGGAGGAAGAGCGAAGGCTCTGTTACGTCGGTATTACACGTGCCCAAGAGCAATTATACCTGACCCATGCGCAGGAACGACGGACATTTGGTAACTTTGAGTATCGTATTAGATCCCGGTTTTTAGATGAGATCCCACCGGATTTACTGGAGTTGGCCACCCCATATACCGAGCCCACGCCAACACGGACCATTTCGACTTTCGACCCTGATGAACCCGACGACCGGACCAGCTATCGAGTCGGCCAAATTGTTTACCACTCACGGTTTGGTCGAGGCCGAATCAAAGCGATGTTTGGAACAGGCAGCTATGGTCGAATTACGGTTCGCTTTGACCGGGCAGGTGAAAAGACATTGATGGCGGAATACGCTAACCTACAAATTACATGAGGAAATAAAATATGTCAAAAATTAGTCTCGAGGATGTTCAGCACATTGCTAACTTGGCTCGGCTAACATTTAATGAACAGGAGATGGAGTCTTATCAGCATCAACTCTCGCGGATTTTGGACTATATTGAAAAACTCAACCAACTCGATACCGAAGGGGTTCCACCGACTTCACACGTAATCCCAATTCGTAACGTGATGAAGCCGGATGAAAAAAGAGATCTTTTTCAACGGGAAGATATCACAGCCAATGCACCATCGACGGAACAAGGATATTTTGAAGTTCCTAAAGTAATCGAATAGAGATGAAAATCTTGCCCTCCATTGGTGAGACCCAATCCTGTTGCCATGAGTGGAAACGGCAGGGGAAATTGGTTGGTTTTGTTCCTACCATGGGAGCCCTTCACCAGGGGCATTTGAGTTTAGTCCGTCAAGCTCGCTTAGAAAACGACTTTGTGGTTGTGAGTGTGTTTGTTAATCCAACCCAGTTTGCACCAAATGAAGATTTCAGTAGTTATCCTAGAAATTTTCAACAAGATCAAGATCTACTTCAAACAGAAAAAGTAGATCTGATTTTTGCGCCCACAGTGGAGGAAGTATACCCACAACAGCACAATCATACAATCGTTGAGGTTAGCGGCCCGATTACCGCGGGTTTGTGTGGTTTGGCTCGTCCGACATTTTTTCGCGGGGTTGCAACAGTAGTAGCTAAATTGTTTAATATTATTCAACCAACCAGAGCATACTTTGGTCAGAAGGACGCCCAACAGCTAGCGATGATAAAGCAGATGGTTTTTGACCTTAACTTCGATCTTGAAGTAGTTGGGTTACCTATTGTTCGCGAAAAAGATGGGGTCGCAATGAGCTCACGTAATGCTTATTTGAGCTTAGAACAGCGAAAATCGGCTCGAGTTTTGTTCCAATCTTTGGAGATGGCAAAAGCCAGAATTTTAGACGGAGAGAAGAGCGTAAGCTATATCGTATCCGAAATGAAACAAATGATCGAGTCTGCGGAGCAGACTCAGATCGATTATGTGGAAATTGTTTCTAGTCAGACCTTCGAGGCGATTGCTACTATCCAACCAGAACAACGAATTTTAATTGTGATAGCCGTTTATGTTGGAGGAACCCGCCTAATCGACAATCTCCAACTGCAAATCAGTTGAACAACCCGGCTATAGGTCTGGGTCGGACGGCAAATGAAAAACACCCAAAATATAAAACAGTACCTACATATTAGATTTATATACTACTTTCCCATTCTACAGACAAATACCGCACTGTACGGGTTTTCAATAACCGGCCGAGGTTGAGAAGGTCTTACCCCTGTCAGCTTTTTTAAACGTCTAGTCTTGCGAAAACGCTAGAGTTGAGACTTTGATTTGTCCCCAATAGGCGGCTACTTTCCCCACTAATTTAACCGGTAAACTGGGAATTTGATCACCTTCGATAACCAGGTTGTCAAGATATGGGTTGGTTTCGTGGCAGATGAATCCAATCCGTCCGCTGGGTTGAAATCTCGGTTGTGGCTTGTCTTCCCCTTCAAACAGCAACTTATCATCTAAAAAGAATTGAAAATTTTTTCCTTTGGCAACAACCTTCAAACGATAAGTCTTGCCCGATTCTGCCTGGGGTGGAATTGGGGTTTTAAGGTGCTCGTATTTATTATTAACCCAACGGGAAACCTGCCCCATGTGCTGATCGGTGCGGATCCAGAACCGATAGCCGTTTTCTCCTTTTTCATCTGCTCTGACCAACAAACCGACGCAATTGCACGGATGTTTTCCTTTGCCTACTGTCACATCAACGGCAATGCTGTAGTCCTTCCATGCCACATCGCCAAACATAATCTTGGAGTATGGCTCGCCACTGGTCTCCGTCAACGCCTTTTTACCCACTTTCCATTTACCGACAATAGGTTCCCAGCCTTTGGGCATCCCATTATCAAAGGTCTCCTTCCAAACTCCTGCCACTGAAAGCGAAACGCTAACAAAGCATAAGAACAAATAATACAACTTTCTCATAAGTTAATCCTTGGAGTTCATTTCTGAACTTTTATTAGAACCGCCTCAAAATTAGTTCCATCTCTGATGAGTAGAAACACAGAGCATACGCTAGTTAGATCATTATATGGAAGTAACCCATCATCGTCAATAAAAAAAGACGCTGATGGGAGTTTCTTCCTATCTCGCACCTCTATCAACTTACTTGCCATTGGTTAAGCGCTTCGCTTCAAAATCACCTTTAACTTTTGCCCTTTTGACGGTATCTTTATCCAACAACCGATATTTCTTAACCTTTACAATTTAATTCAGAGTACGGGAGGTAGATCTGGTTCGATGGGCCAGGCATATTCTATTTCCCTCCTGGTAGGTGAACAAGAAGATTGAACCGTATTCATCCTCAGAAGATCCATCCTCAGAAGAACGTAACCCTACGCTCGATTGTTTTGTCCCTCCTGATTATCCCTTCCAACGCTTATTTTTTGATGAACAATCATGTTTATTTGAGTGGGCTTCCGACCACAATTTCACTTTTCTACAATGTGATTATGGTCTTGGTTATGATTACAATCCTGAACCGTGGATTAAAATACGTATTGCCGGGTCATCAACTCAAACGCGGTGAGTTGTTAACAGTCTATGTCATGCTATCCATCGCTTCCGCCATGACCGGGCACGATATGTTACAAACAGTTGTTCCTGCCTTAACGCATGGATTCTGGTATGCGACGCCGGAAAATGAGTGGCAACAGCTTTTTTGGAGCCATTTACCGTCCTGGTTAGTAGTATCAAACACTCAGGAACTACAAGTTTACTATCAGGGTGACTCAACTCTTTATACTCGTCATCGGGTGGGCATGTGGCTGATGCCAACCATTTGGTGGGTTCTATTCTTTTCTATTCTGGTTTGGGTGATGATCTGCCTGAGCTTGTGGGTACGCAAGCAGTGGATCTACCAGGAGCGTTTATCCTACCCAGTGATTCATCTTCCTGCTGAGATGACAGCCCCCGGTGGGGCCCTCTTTCACTCTAAATTATTGTGGTTGGGTGGTGCCATTTCTGCCAGTATTGCCCTTATTAACGGAATTCATTATCTCATACCGGCGATTCCCGAGATCCCAAATCGACAACACGAAATTGGCTTGCTGTTTACGCAAAAACCGTGGAACGCTATTGGCTGGACGCCAGTCTATTTTCTACCTTTCGCTGTCGGTTTAGCCTTCTTTATGCCACTGGACCTCTCCTTCTCAGTTTGGTTCTTTTACTGGCTGTGGAAAGGAATCCGTATCACAGGTAGCGCGATCGGATTTCAAAGTCTGCCCAGGTTCCCGTATGCTGGCGAACAAACTACCGGTGCCTACCTGACGATTATTGCTTTCGCTATCTGGAACTTAAGACGAAATATCGTCCCCGGATTCCGCACGATGAGTAAAACCGGTACATCTGCGGCGAAAAAACTTGATTATCACCTGCCGTGGGAGTTGTGGGGTGGCATAGCCGGTATTGCGATACTGGTATTTTGGATGCGGCAGGGTGGAATGTCAATCGGTATCAGCCTAATCTATTTAGGCCTCTATTTCTTAATCGCCCTGAGTATCACCCGGCTCCGCGCGGAAGTAGGGCCGCCAACCCACGAGATGTACGAAACAACGCCTCATAATTTGCTGGTTACTCTACTTGGAACCCGACGGATTGGTACAGGTAACTTGACGATGATGGGGTTGCTATGGGGATTTAACCGTGGGTATCGCGCGCACCCGATGCCCCATACACTGGAAGCCTTCAAGTTGGCAGATATTGGTCAGATGGACCGGAAACGACTAATCGGTGCTATGGTTATTGCAACGGCAGTCGGTTCCTTGTCGGCTTACTGGGCGTTCATCGAAATGTCGTATCGTGATGGGGGCCTAAACTATCCCGGATGGGGTGGATTTGACCATCTCCAAAATTGGTTATATGCGGCAACATCCACCGATTGGGTAGCAGTGGGTTTTATCGGCCTGGGGTCAATTATTACAACAGTTCTGCGTTTTCTTCGTTTTAGATTTATCTGGTGGACGCTTCACCCGATTGGATTTGCCTTGACCGGTAGTACCTGGACAGTCGGTTGGTTGTGGTTTTCGATTTTCTTGAGTTGGCTAGCTAAAAGAATTTTGCTCAACCAAGGTGGGATCGGTGCCTATCGCCGTGCAGCCCCTTTCTTCATGGGGCTGTTGCTGGGAGACTATCTGGTTGGAGGAAGCTGGATTATCGTTCGTTTGATCTTTCGGATTGAAACCTATGTGTTTTGGCGATGACGCCACTGCCTCTTCGTCCAGAACCACCAACACTAAGAAGAAGCTTTTACTCGAAGAAGCGCTATTCGGATAGCTTTAGGAACCTATTTCCTGAGTTCAGTTTGTTTCTGGTGATTAAAACAGAAACTTATAGGTTGGAACTCCTAAGAACGCCCCACGCGCCATCCAGAAGCCACCGACGATAAACTCGCCCAAAATAACGCCGATAAAAAATAGAATTCCCTGCTGGTGCAGTTTCAGCCCACCGAATCTCAATGTGATGTATTTGATACCCCAACTGATGAAGATCGAGAACCAGAATAGATTGATGGACCAGTTACTGGAAACCGCGTAACCAGCCGGATGAAGGGGCCACCAAAACAGGTTCATCCGCAAGACAGCCAGCAGGAACGTCAATGCGAGCCCAACCACCATTCCTATCCCCGCACCGTAGTCGATGGGAGAGGGCAAAGTAAGCCATCTTTGCAGTTGTCCGAACGATTCTGGAACTTTGCCCACATTGGATACACCGAAGCGGTAGAAAGCGTCCAAGGCTGCCCAAAAAGCGGTTGTACTGCCTATGACAGCCGCAATTACAATTGCCCAAAACAGTCTTTTTAGCTGCATCCGACTCCGTTCTGCTAACTTAAATCCTTCAAGTTGGTGTGGCATTATATGGCCTCGATAGGCGCGGTTGAAAAATTGATAAAATGAAAACATGGTCAGGTCACCAGGCGAAAAGGCACGTGAGCCAAGGGTATTAACCATCATGTAATGTGTCCCTGCCCGGTGCAGATCGTGGACAGGTGAGCCGAGTTCAGCCCGCATCCGGGTAATCCCGATTGATAAAGTAAAGTAGATGGCGAAAAAGAGAACTGCTGTCCAAATCGACATGCCCCCAATGACAGAAAAGGCAATGAGCAAAACAAAACCGATAATGACTCCGACCAGAGCCAATCTGTCGTTAATGTTTTCTAGCCTGGAATTAGTGCCAGTTTTCCTCTCTGCAGTGGATACCGGTGAAAATATCTGTTTCAGGTGATGCCGTGTCGACCAAAAGGCTAACACGCATAAACCGATATAGGCGCCGGAAGTCTGTGCTTCTATGTAAGGGAAGTTGGGGAAATTGCGCAATCCCAAAGCACTACCGAGGATGCGTTCTACCTTCCAAAACAGGTAAAAGAACCAGCAAGAAAAGGAGAGGTCCAGTGGCATAAAGAAGGCCAACCCCACCGCATAGGGAAAGATCGGGATCGGTGTCCATCCGATGGCGTTCCAGGGAGAGGTAGTGAAGAATGGGTGCAAATCGTAAAGTTGCCCCCCAAAGCCTGGGACCGATGGATAGAGGAAATGGAGGCCGTTAACCAGGTCGATTCCTCCGGCTAAGAGAAACCCGACCCACATCACCTTATTCGTCAGAAAGGCCTGCGGTTTTAAGGTCAAGTGTGAAGGCAATTGAATGATTGGATAGCTTAATTTTTCGTTTTCAATCCACTGTTTACGGACAATCATCGTTAGGCATAACATCACCAAGGATAAGGTCGTGATAAACCCGGACCAAACCAAGACCGGAGTTAACCAGGGTAGAATGTGAGATTTCAGATATATACTAGAGTCCCCTTCGTGAAATCCGGTTAAAACCTCTGAGTCACTAACAACCAGCCAATAGGGGATATGATGAAAGAATAGGTCTTGCCATTCGTTTTCTGGAGTTGCCATCCACTTTACTCCGCCCACAAATGTGACTAGCACCTGCATCATATCTAGACCGCAAATCCCTGAAGCGACAGACAGCATCGTATAGATCAACAGTAATTCCGAAGAGTTAAGGCTTGAACGTGGAAATATGCGCTGGAGAAGAAGATTGAAGACCGTAATAATAAAGAGCAGAAAAATAACGTTGAAAAAGAGGGAAAAGGTAGTTGGGTAACCAGATCCCCAGGTTGCCGCACGCATCAACCAGAGATTGTTAAGCGGAATCAGAACAATCCCGATTAGAATGGAAAAGAGACGGGTATCGTTTTTAGAGGTAGGTTTGTTAGCCAACTACAAGTCCTACTTTCCTATGTAGTCAAAATCTGGAATGAGTATAATACCAATGGCGAATAAAAAAAGCGATGTTATGTTAACTAGAGTTTAGAGTCTCACCAAACAAATAGGAGAAACAATTTATAAAAAATAGTTGACATTACGGCCCAGAAATCGTTGCCGCTCCTGGAACCGCTTTGGCTTTTTAACAGCTTCCAGGAGCGGCCAGAAGAAGGAAATTACAACCTTCCACTTCTGGAGGCCGCAATC
>Ga0208128_1000208_pt1 | contig 24960 bp, 19 predicted proteins | sample ETNtaG_35_FD_185758 | JGI IMG/M metagenome (GOLD analysis project Ga0208128, IMG submission 185758) | Marine microbial and viral communities from oxygen minimum zone, Eastern Pacific Ocean - ETNP201306PF51B (SPAdes) (version 2) | ecosystem: Environmental > Aquatic > Marine > Oceanic ... | reverse complement strand
AAAATTGAGAAACGGAAGAAACCCCATAAATAAAGGGTTGCCTCGCCGGGAGAGTAGCTTCATTATTTCGTGACTATGAAAGGCAAAGGCTTAATCTTTTTTGCGGCATTCGCGACCTTGGCGGGGGCGGTCACGGCTATTTTACTGGTCAATGCAAACCAAACCATCGGCGAACATGTCTCCACCATCACGCAAAATAAGAAGGAAATTAATGCGTTGAAATCCGATAATGCATCGCTGGAGACAGACAAGGAAGAACTGACAGTGAAGCTCAACACAGCCGACTCAAACCTTAAATCAACGGAGACAAAATTGTCCAACTTGACCAACGAACATTACGAATCACTCAAGAAAATCGAAATACAGTCGAAGGTGGAGGAGGATCTCATGGAGCAAATCTTCGCCAAGGACAAAAAAATCAGCGCTCTCAACGGCGAACTTCAAACAGCCCAGAACAAAAACCGGGACTACGACTCGCAGATCAAGGTCCTCAACAGCCAATTGGTCACCAAGGATCAAGCCATCGAGGACATCAGCCGCCGCCTCGAGTCGACCACGGAAGACCGCGATCACCTCCTCAGGGAACGGGACAAATTGATCGCCGAAAAAGCTGAATTAGAGAAACAATTTCAGGACATCGTCGTGCTGCGGCAGAAGGTACAACAGTTGCAGGTGGAGCTTATGGCCTCCAAAAAACTCGAATGGCTCCGCCGCGGCTTCTACGGTGGGGCACGCCAGAAAGGCGGCGCCCGCCTCATGGGCATGAACAAAAAACAAAAAACCCCGACCGATGCGAGAAGCGCCGACCTAAACGTGGAGGTGCGCAGGGATGGCACTGTGAAAATCGTCCCGGTCGAGACCAATTCACCCCCCGATGGGGCCACTCCATGAGCCACCCCGGAGTTCTTCAGGACTCTTACAAACGCGTCATTCGCGATCTGCGGATCAGCATCACCGATCGATGCAACTTCAACTGCGTCTACTGCCTTCCTGATACCGAGGAGGCTGACAACTTTTTTAAACCTATCGACCAGGGGGCGAAGAAGCCTTCGCCCGTTCCGGGAAAACTGATCTATCCACGGAAACGCCGGTCGCAAATTCTGACGTTTGAGGAGATTATCCGAGTCATCCGCGTGGCGGCGTCACTCGGCGTGAACAAAATTCGAATCACCGGCGGCGAACCGCTGCTGCGTCGAGGTGTGGAGTCGTTGATTTCACAGATCGCCGACATCGACTCGATCTGCGACCTGTCGCTGACGACCAACGGCACCCACTTTCTGCGCTTGGCCAAGAACCTCAAGAAGGCCGGGCTTGGTCGGGTGACCCTCAGTCTCGACTCGCTCGACAGGGACAACTTCAAGAAGATCACCAGCCGGGACGGACTGGACGAAGTGCTTGAGTCGATCCGCCTGGCCAAGTCGCTTGGCCTAGCCCCAGTGAAGGTCAATGCCGTGATCATTCGCGGGCTTAACGACCATGAGATCGTGCGCCTGGCTAGATTCGCCATGGACGAGGGCGTCATCATGCGCTTCATCGAGTTCATGCCGCTGGACTCCCGGCAAGCTTGGCAGCGAGACCACGTGGTCTCCGGCGCCGAAATAGCTGAACGAATCCAGTCCAAATACCCACTCACCCCCCTCCCCGCTGGCAACCCCTCCGAGACATCCACCCGATGGTCACTTGGGCAAGGGACAGCCGAGGTCGGAATCATTGCCCCGGTCACGCAACCGTTCTGCGGAAGTTGCAACCGGCTCCGGCTCACGGCGGACGGCAAAATCCGCACCTGCCTGTTCAGTCAACATGAGCACGACCTCAAGCCGTGCCTCTCGCACAGCTCCGACAGCAATGAGGATTTGGTGGCCCGGTTGCAGCAGATCGTGCTCAACAAGGAACCGGGCCATCGGATCAGCGAGCCGGACTATGTGCAGCCGGCGAGCACGATGAGCCTCATCGGGGGGTGAACCCCAAAAAAGAAGTGACCAGCTGAGGCGCATTGGTTACCAATCCCGCAGCCATATGGACCTGACATCGACATACATCCGAGCCGTCAAATCGCTTGATCAGATCGACATCGCGGTTCTTGTCAATAACATCATCCTCGACGCGGCCCAACAGAAAGCAAGCGACATCCACATCGAGCCCTGGGAAAGCACGGTTCCCATCCGGCTGCGAATATCCGGCATTCTGCGCGAGCTCACGCACCTTCCCCACGAGTTCCTCGATCGTATCGCGGGTCGCCTCAAGGTCATGGCGGACCTGGTCACCTACGAGACCGAACTACCCCAGGAAGGCCGCGCGCCGGCCAGTCCCGATTTCGGCAACGTGGAATTGCGCGTTTCCATCTTCCCCACGGTGCGCGGGGAGAAAATTGTCGTCCGGCTGTTCGACCCGCAAAATCGCAGCTTCGACCTCGATACGCTCGGCTTCGTGTCGGACACGATTGAGAATTTCAAGACACTCATCCGCCAGCCCAGCGGACTCATCCTGTTGAACGGCCCGACCGGATCAGGGAAAACCACCGCGATTTACTCCGCGCTGTGCCACTTGATTGATGCTCACGGCCCAACCATCAGCATCAGCACGGTGGAGGACCCGGTGGAATTCAACCTGCCGATGATCAGCCAGTCGCAAATTAGCAACTCCCGCGGATTCACCTATCCCAAGGCACTACGCTCGCTCATGCGACAGGATCCGGAAGCGATTATGATCGGGGAGATCCGCGACCCGGAAACTGCCGCCATCGCTGTGCAGGCCGGCCTGACCGGGCACATGGTCATCAGCACCATCCACAGCGACAGCACGGTCGGCGTTTACGCCCGCCTCATCAACATGGAGATCGAGCCGTTCCTTCTGGCGTCCAGCATCACCGGGGTGCTTGGCCTGCGCCTGTTGCGCACAATTTGCCCGCGCTGCAAAGTCGAGGACCAGCCCAACTCCGAGCATCTCACCCTGCTGCCCGAAGGCTTCGTGAATGAGACGACCTTTTACACCGGCTCCGGTTGTGACAACTGCTCCCAGACCGGCTATCACGGCAGGGTGGCCGTGACCGAATTGCTCAACTCAAGCGAGACTCTCCGGGAAGGGGTCATCCAGAAACTGCGGACGAGCAAGCTGCTCGACATCGCGATCGAGCAGGGAATGACCACCCTCTGGCAGAATGCCATGGCCAAGGTTCAGCGCGGGGTCACCAGCCTGGAAGAGGTGATCCGGGTGATCACCGTGAACCAGTTATAGGCCGCCAAGCGCTTGGCCTAGAGCAAAAAAGGCGTCCACCGCCGGGTGAACGCCTTTGGGTAATTGGCGGCAATTTACCTTTCCGCCTTGGCCAAGCGCTTGTTGCTGATGTCGTCGTACACCTCGAATTCCTCCGGGTGGAAACCCTCCCCGGCTCGAAACGAGATTTTCACCAGATAGCGCTTCTCCATGTCGATAAAGATGTCCTCGTCCTCGTTGCGGAGCCTCTCCAGAACGGTTGTGTGCACGTTCACCCGGAGCTTGAAATCTGACTCCTCCTCGCGTCGCTGCTTGAGCTTGTCCCTTTTCTTGATGATCTCACTGAGCTTGCGCTGGATCTCCACGCTCATGGTCAACGAGCTCTTGAGCTTGCCGCGGCCGCTGCAGTGATCGCAGTCTCCGTAGGCGGAATCGCGAACGCTCTCGGACTGGCGCTGGCGCGTCATCTCCATCAGGCCCAGGTCGGAGATCGGCAGCATGTGGGACTTGGCCTTGTCCTTCCGCAGGCTGTCGCGCACGCGGTTGAACACCGCACGACGGTCCCGTGACGATTTCATGTCGATGAAATCCAGCACGATCAACCCCCCGATGTTGCGGAGTCGAAGCTGACGGCAGATCTCCTCCGCCGCCTCGAGGTTCACTTGGAGCAGTGTCTTGTCTTTTTCCTTCTTGTTGCTGCCCTTGTGCCGGTGGCTGCCGGTGTTCACGTCGATCGCCACCAGCGCCTCGGTCTCGTCGATGATGACGTACCCGCCGCTGGGCAGCATCACCTTGCGCGAATAGGCCGTCTCAAGCTGGCGTGTGACCCCGAACCGGTCAAATATCGGCTCCGAGTAGGGATAGCGCTGCACCTTTTCCATCGCCCGCTTGGAGATGCGGCCGATGAGTTTTTTGATCCTCTCCGTTTCAGCCTCATTATCGACAATGATGCGCTCAACGTCTTCAGTCAAAAAATCGCGGACTGTGCGCTCGATCAGGTCCGGCTCCTCAAAGACACACGTGCCGGCGTTCTGTTTTTTCACCCTGCCGGTTATCCCTTCCCAAGTTTGAAGCAGAATGGCCAGGTCGCGGATGAAATAGGCCTTGCGCTGACCCTGCCCCGCCGTGCGAATGATCACCCCCATGCCGTCGGGAATGTTGAGTTCACGGACGATTTTCTTGAGTCGCGTTCGTTCCTCGCGATTCTCGATTTTCCTGGAAACACCGGACTGCTCGGAATTGGGCAGCAGGACCAAGTAGCGCCCCGGTAACAGGACGTTGGTGGTCACACGCGGCCCCTTGGTTCCAATCGGTCCCTTGGTGACTTGCACCGTCAACTCCGTGCCGGAAGGGTATTTCTTCGGAATATCCTTATTGGTGATATTGGGCTTTTCCTTTTTGCGTCGGCCCCTATCCACCACCTCGTAGGAGGAATCCAGTGGGCTGGGAATTATATCCCAGTAGTGCAGAAAGGCGTTTTTCTCGAAACCGATGTCCACAAAGGCCGCCTTGAGGCCGTCCTCAAGGTTTCGGATCTTGCCCTTGTAGATGCTCCCGACCATCCGCAGACCGTCGACACGCTCGATGGTCAAGTTCTCGAGTTGGCCCTTGACGGTCACTGCCACCCGCGTCTCGAGCGACTCGGCGTTGATGAGCACCTCCTTGTGGGTGTGCTTAATGGGGCGAAACACGCCCTTGACTTTGCTGACGAATTTTTTTGCGCCGCGCTGAACCTTTTCCTTGATGGAGTCGGCCGGTTCTTCCGGCAGTTCCACCGGGACAAACTCGGTCTGATACTGGCTGTCTCGCTGTGGCGATTCCTCTTGCGTCGCGTTTTCGCCATCCACCGGCTCGTTGGTGAGTTGCCGCTGCGCCTTGGCCGACTCAAGATCGGTATCGGGCGACAGTCCGTGCGCCTTATTCTCGGCACGCACAATCTCACTGAGGTGCTGCCGTGCATCGTAGATCTCGTCCTGTGTAGTTTGTATGGTTTCAACATTCGCACGGGCCCTAAGGCTGGTGCTATCAGGTCTGCGGTTTCGGCCGCCCGAGGGCTTGAATGACATGCCGCGTTTTCTGCCGCGGCCAAATGCTTTTTTCTCTGCCATGATAACTTAGTATGTATTTCCGTGTAGTTGTATGTTTTGCAGTACGGCGATGGCGATCAGCGAGCTTAACACGGACGACCCGCCATAGCTCAACAGTGGCAACGGTATTCCCGTCACCGGCATCAGCCTCAAGTGCATGCCGATGTTCACAAAGACGTGGCAAAAAATGAGAGTCACGATTCCCACTGCCAACAATTTGCCCAGGCGATCTCGCGCCAGGGCAGCGGTCTGCATCCCCTTCAGAAGGATGACGGTGTACAACGCCAGCACTGCCATGCTGCCCAAAAACCCTGTCTCCTCCGCGATCACGGAGAAGATGAAGTCGTTGTGAGCCACCCCCCTGGGTAGATAGCCCAACCGGGTCTGCGGCCCCTGTCCCCACCCTTTTCCGGTCAGCCCTCCCGAGCCTACGGAAATCTCGGCCTGTCGTATGTTGTGCGTGCGCTCTCGCTGCAATGCACGGGCGGCCTTGCGCTCCGCCGGGGTGGCGTTCGGCGGGGCAAAATCCTTGTGAAAATAAACCAACAACCGGTGGCGCTGGTATTCCGTCAGCGAGATTCGCCAATCTGCAGGAAAGTAGAGTGCGTTGATGATGACAAACAACACCACGACTGCCGATGCCCCGAGGAATTTCCCCAGAAACCGCAGTGGCACCCCGGCGATGAACATCATCGCGATCCCGATCGGGAAAAATACCAGCGATGAGCCCAAATCCGGCTCTTTTAATATCAATATGAATGGTATTGCAGTCATCCCGAGGGCTTTAAGGATCACCCCCGGCATCAACATCTCCTCGTTGGGCCGCGTCAAAAAACCGGCCAAGGCGAATATAAACGCTATTTTTGCAAATTCCGAGGGTTGAATGAGGGTGACCCCCAAATCAAACCAGCGTCGGGCCCCGTGGCGCACCTCGCCGATCCCGGGGATCAGCACTAGTATTAGCAGTAGAATTGTCATCCAGTAGGCAGCTCGCGACCAGCCGGCCAAGCGGTGATAGTCCACCACCACGAACAGAACAGCCAGAGCCAGGCCTACTACGTAAAAAAACAACTGCCGGAAAAAGTAGCTATCCAGCAGCGGTTCGACCTCATACTGGTCGATCGCTGCACTGAGCACAAAGGTTCCACCGAAAATCATCAGGCCGATCAAGGCGCCAAACATCAGCCAGTCGACCCGCAGCTTGCGGAGATGGAGCAGGATCGTTTTCATCACCGCTTGGCCAAGCGCGGCCCTCCTTTCTTCCGTTCGCGTTCCAGGTGACGTATCGCGCGATAAATCCTCCCGGCGATCGGGGCGCAGGTGCTAGCGCCCGACTCGCCGCTCTCCACCATCACTACAACGGCGTATTGTGGTGACTCCACCGGCGCAAACGACACAAACCAAGTGATGTGATCCGTGCGGAAAAGGCGCACGGCACTCCGCGGATGAAACTTTCCGGTGGGGACTTTCTTCTGTGCTGTGCCGGTTTTCCCACAGATGGTAAAACCGGGCACCTGCGCTGCTCGTCCACTGCCATCGCGGTCTGCCACGTCAGCTAGCATCGCCTTGTGCAATAGTTCAACGGTCTCACGCTTCAAGTTCAGGTTATTGAGCACTTTCACCGGGATGACTTTATTCCGCGCTTGGCCAAAGGCCTGCCGCGAGTCCACCCGCTTCACCAAACGCGGCTGCAACACCTTCCCACCGTTGGCCACCGCCGAGGTCATCACCGCCATCTGCAGCGGGGTCACGGTGATTTCCCCTTGCCCGATGCAGAGATTAGCCACGTCCCCCGCAGCCCAGCCGATTTGCTCACCGAATTGGTTCTTCTTTTTAAACTTATTGTCACGTGCAGGGAAATAACCGCTCCCCTCGCGGACAGGACTGGGCAGGCTGGCAGATAATTTGACGACTGTTTTTCGACCAAGACGAAATCGATTTCCCCAGTCGAGCAGAATTCGCTTGCCCTGCCGCCACTGGTCGGTTCGGCCGTCGGGTGTCAATGCGTAGTGGATGAAATAAGTGTTACTCGATCGCTTGAACGCCCGGATAAAATCGTAATCGCCCGGCGGCGCGGTATCGTCCAGTGAATAGTGGGGATAGAGGCGTTGATTCCGGAAATATCCAGGATTGTATACTTTTTTCGCGGGATCGATGAGACCCTCCTCGAGGTAAGCCACTGAGGAAATGAGCTTAAAAATGGAGCCGGGCGGATACGCCACGCCGCCGCTGCCAGTAGCGCGGTTGAGCCAGCGGTTGAGCCGCTCGTCGTTCAACTGGGCAATCTCCGCACGCGAAAAACCGGAGATGAACTTGTTGGAATCGAACCCCGGCAGGGACACCATCGCCAGCAGGTCGCCGGTACGCGGATCCATCACCACCACTGCCCCGCGAGTCTCGGGCCCGTTGGCCTGAAGCGCCGCCTCGGCAGCCAACTGGATGTCGCGATCGAGTGAAAGCGCCATGTCGTAGCCCGACTCCGGCCAGGCCCAGACCTCCTCGCTGGTGCGATAACTGATGTTGTTGACGCGAATAGTCTTGGCACCGGCTTCCCCGCGCAGCAGTTCGTCGTAAACACCCTCAAGGCCATCAACGCCGATGTAGTCCGGCAGCCGATAGCGAAAATGGAATGGCATCACCCTACCGCTATCCGGGGCATCGTCCCGGCGCAGATAACCCAGCGTGTGGAAAGCCATGTCGCCGTTGGGATAGGTTCGCACCGGGTTGACGGTCAAGTCCACGCCCGGAACCGTGTGAACCTGCTCGACGAATCGCGCAACCTGGCCCGGCGAGAGGTCCTGCATCATAGTCATCGGCCTGTAACGGCGCTTGTAGTAGTGGGTGTGAAATTTTTCCTTGCCGAGAACCTGCGGCTGGCCAAGGCGCAGACTCACCTGCATGGTCAGATTGCTGACTACCTGATAGCGGGCCTCCCTCCCCAGTTCATCCTGCTCAAATCGGCTCATCCGGCGTCCGGCCTTCAGGCGCATGTAGTGCGTGTAAAACAGCGGGCGCAGCTCATCGATGTACATGTGCACGTCGAATCGCAGCCGGTTCATCGCCAGCGGTTGCTGGTGGCGGTCCAGAATACGGCCCCTTGTGGCCGGGAGGCGCACGGCGCGGATCGATTGGTTTTCCTGACGATCCCGGTAATCGTTGCCGGCTGACACCTGCAGGCGCCAAAGGTTAACCGTCAGCAGGAGCATGCAGCACAGGATGAACACAGTCATCACCCGAATCGGGATGTCCCTACTGCGCAACTGGTCGAATACAAACACGATTCCTGTCTCGATTAATTTTTTCCGCGCACAATCTGACGGTTTTCGTTAGGCCAACGGTTCGGATCATGTGACGGGTGCGAAAGCCAGCGATCGAGCAGCTTGGCCAAGCGGTAGAACACCGGGACCGCCACACCGCAGAGCAACGCATTGACCAGACACCAAACCCCCATCTGCCACCCCAGCAACGGGTTGGAGCCCACCAGTCGCAGCAGCCACACCTGAAGTAGCGGCACCGCAGCGCCTGCCGCGGTGCCAATGTAAAATTGAGCCACCAGTTCATCGCGCAGGATCAACTCGCGAAAGCTGAACACCGCCCACCCGGCGATAAACAACGGCAACACGCTCAGCCCCAAGGGATTGGCCGACAGGCTATCAAGCCACAAGCCGGTCAGCATCGCAGTGGTGCTCACCTGCCCAGCAGCCAGTGTCAGGCCGGCGCACACCAGCAACGCCGGCGTAAGGTCGGGCTGAAAACCCAACCACAACCTTGGCCACTGCCAATGGGACTGCAAAAAAACGAGCAGGTAGGCGCCAATCATCAGTCCGAGGGTTTTGTTGATTCTTCCAGTCACGATCTTCTGTTCAATAATCAGTCAGCACCCGCACGGTCTCAAGCTGGTTCAGATTGGCGTGCAGTTTGACCCGAGCCTCGGTGTACAACCCATCCTTTGATATCCATGAATCCACCACCACGCCAACTGGGATTTCCTTCGGGAACCCCCCCCCCAGCCCACTGGTCACCACTCCCTGACCTGGGCGCACCTCGACGTCGTTTGGCAGATAGGTCAGCTCCACAACCCGGGGATCCGCGCTGTATTGTCTCGGTGAAACAATCCCGCCCTGGCTTCGCGACTCCTTGAGCAGGGCCGAGAAGCGGCAGTTTGGATCCCCGACGAGCAGCACCCAAGAAGTCAGCGGCCCCACCTCGGAAATGCGCCCCACCAACTCGCCCCGAACGGATATGACTGGCTGGTTCAAGCGAACCTCCTTGTTGGTGCCCAGGTTGATCTTGATCCGTCGCCACCAATTAAACGGGTCGCGTCCCACGACTCGGACAAGCTTGGTTTCCCATGGGATGCTCCGCTCCCACCCCTGGTCTTCCCGCAATCGATTGTACTCCTCCCGCAGCTGATTGTTTTCCTTCACGAGCCGGACGTTCTCATGTTGAAGTTCCGCAACTGTGGGGGATGCACCCGGTCCTTGGGCAAGCGCTTTGTTTGTCGGGAAGGATTCGGTCTCGCTGACGCCCAGTTGGCCAAGCGATTGGAGCGCTGCCTGGCCGGTGGTGCTGATCCCGATCACAGGCAGAAACAGCCCACCGATGGCGGACTTGAGCCGCGCACGTACGCTCTCCGGCATCACCAGCAGCAGGGACACGGTCAGGAGCACCGCTCCAACCGCCGCCTGCTGCGATCTGTAAAAAAATCGTTTCATCCCGTCATACAACGGGACGAACGCACGCTACTCTCCGCTCGAGGAAGCCACTCGTCGCAAAAACTGCAACTCCTGCAGCACACGCCCTGTCCCCTCGGCCACGGCCGTCAATGGGGAGTCAGCGATATGAACTGGCAGGCCGGTCTCCTCGGCGATCAACTGGTCTATGCCCCTCACGAGTGCTCCGCCACCCGCGACGATGATGCCACGGTCGACTAGGTCGGCCGAAAGCTCGGGAGGACACCGTTCCAGCGTCAAGCGAATAGATTCAAGAATGTTGTTCAGCGGCTCCTTCAACGCATCCCGGATTTCCTCGGAGCGAACCGTCATGATTCGCGGCAGGCCTGCACTCAGGTCCCTGCCCTTCACTTCCATTGAAAGCTCCTCCTCCAGCGGATACGCCGAACCGATTGTAATCTTGATTTCCTCTGCTGTGCGTTCGCCTATCATCAAATTGTAGGCGCGCTTCATGTAGGCCATGATCGTGTCGTCAAACTCATCGCCGCCGACACGCAAACTACGACTAAACACGATCCCCGCGAGCGAAATGATTGCAATCTCACAGGTACCGCCGCCGATATCGACAATCATGTTGCCGGTCGGCTCATGCACCGGAAGCCCCACGCCGATCGCCGAGGCCATCGGCTGCTCAATCAGGTAAACCTCTCTCGCCCCGGCATGGATGGCGGAATCTTTCACCGCCCGTTTCTCTACCTCGGTGATACCTGAAGGCACCGCCACAACCACCCGCGGGGCGATTAATTTGCGATTGTGTACCTTCTGGATGAAGTTGCGCAGCATCGCCTCTGTTATCTCAAAATCAGCGATGACCCCGTCCTTCATTGGTCGGATGGCCACGATATTGCCCGGCGTCCGGCCGAGCATCCGCTTCGCCTCCTCGCCCACGGCCAGCACGGTGGTCATGCCGGCCTCGATCGCGACGACAGAGGGTTCACGCAGCACAATCCCCCTGTCTCGAACAAATACAAGGGAGTTGGCTGTACCCAGATCGATTCCAATATCGTTGGAAAACAGGCCCTTAAAATTACCTAACATGAATAGCGCCTAAACGAATCAGCGTACGGTTACACCATGGAAACCGTCAAGTGAATACCCTGTTTCCGGTAGAAAAACGGCGCGATTGCTCCCTTGCAACCAGGCCCCTAACGCTGGGCGGTCTTCAACAACGGTATGGTGTGATCCTCAAAAACAGCCCTTTTGTTCCCCAAATGGTCGTCGATAAACTTTTGAACGTATTCATTCAACACGCCGCCCCCGATCCCGTGCCCCCCGCCAGTCACCGTTAGCAACATCGACGGCACGCCGGCTCTTTTAAGTGCAGAGTGCAAAATAACTGACTGGTTATATGGTACCGCCATGTCCTCCGTTCCGTGCATAATCAAGAATGGCGAGTCCTCCTTGCTCACACACGAAATGGGGTCAGCTGTAAGGGTTTTCTCTTTGTTGTCCTGAATCGGGCCACCAATCAGCTGACTCTCAGGCGAGCCCGCAGCATCGTGGTTGATCCGGCCCTTGAAATCATTCATCCGGAGAAAATTCGTCGGCCCGAAATAATCCACCACGCAGGCCACCTTTGTGTCCTGGGCCGTGTGCGGGCCAATGGAGCCGTCCATGGCCTCCACTCCGGTCGAGGTGCCCAGCATGGCGACCAGATGCCCGCCTGCGGATGTGCCGTGCACCGCAATTTTGCCACCATCTAGGCCGTGTTTCTCCGCGTTGGCTTTGATCCAGCGAATTGCCGCCTTGCAGTCGTGAATCTGCGCCGGCCACTTGGCCTCCTGGCTCAGCCGGTACCCGATCGAAACCCCGGCATACGTTCCCGATTGCAGAAAACCACGAATCCGCCGCAACCCGCCATCCTTCTTCCCGCTTCGCCATGCGCCACCGTGGATGTAAGCAATCACTGGCAACGGCTTGGCCGATGTGCGATTTAAGGGCAACACCAAGTCCAGCGCCTGCCGGACGTTGTCCGAGCCGGCATACGGGATATTTCGCAACACCTTGTACCCCGCGAGCAACGGCTTTTCCTGCCGCACTCCCTGTGCCCAAGTCGCTTGGCTAAACGATGCGACGCTTGTCACCAGCAGGATCAACCGGGGAAAAATCACTCCAGGACAGTGCCCTGTTAGGCCGAGCCAGTCAATCCAGCGCAGCCACTCCGGCCTTGCATCTTCGCCGCCAATTGGCTTGGATGCCGCGCATGACAAGCCCCAGGCCGACCCGGCGATTGTCGTTGGCCATCGCCACCCTGACCGGATTGACCATGAGCGACTCCACCCTGCCCGCCGCGAACTACGACGAGGCCAAGGTTCCGAAGTACGAACTCCCCGATCCGCTCACGATGCGGGACGGCACCAAGGTGAAGTCGGCCAGCGACTGGATCGAGAAACGCCGACCTGAGATGCTTGAACTGTTCCGCGAGCATGTGTACGGCCGCAGCCCGGAAAGGCCAAGCGGACTCAAATTCAAGGTCATCCAAAACGACGCCACCGCGCTGGACGGGCGGGCGATCCGGCGCGAGGTGCTGATCACCTTCGCCCGCAAGGAGGCAACCCCCGAGGCCACTCTGTTGGTTTACCTGCCCAGGAACACCAACGGCCCGGTGCCGGCCTTTCTGACGATCAACTTCGACGGAAACCACACCATCCACCCTGACCCCGGCATCTCAATCACTCGCAGTTGGGTGCGAAACATCAAGGATTGGGGCATCAAAAACAACCGCGCCGACACACTCTCCCGGGGCGCAAAGCGTTCGCGCTGGGCCGTCGAGAAAACCCTCACTCGAGGCTACGCCTTGGCAACGATCTACTACGGCGACATCGACCCCGACTACGACGACGGATTTTCAAACGGCGTCCACCGGCTTTACCCCAAGCCGAAGCCGGATGAATGGGGCAGCATCTCCACCTGGGCCTGGGGCCTGAGCCGCTGTCTCGACTACCTCGAGACCGACCGCGACATCAACGCCAGTAAGGTCGCCGTGATGGGCCACTCGCGCCTCGGCAAAACGGCGCTCTGGACCGGCGCGCAGGACGACCGCTTCGCCCTGGTCATCTCGAACAACTCCGGCTGCGGCGGCGCGTCGCTGAGCCGGCGCGAATTCGGCGAGACAGTCAGGCGCATCAACACCAGTTTCCCCCACTGGTTCTGCGACAACTTCACGAAATACAACGACCGCGTGAACGACCTGCCGGTGGATCAACACATGCTCATCGCGCTTTCAGCCCCCCGCCCCGTTTACATCGCCAGCGCTACGGGAGACCGGTGGGCCGATCCCAAGGGTGAATTCCTCTCAGGCCATCACGCCGACCCCGTGTACGAACTGTTCGGCCTCAAGGGCGTCGGCATCACCAGGCAGCCGGCGGCCGATCATCCCGTTGGCCACCATATCGGCTACCACCTCCGCACTGGCAAGCACGATGTCACCGACTACGACTGGGAACAATATCTCAAATTTGCCGACCGCCATTTGAAGTAGCCTAGCCAAGCGCATGGCCAAGCCCGACGCTCAATCAAAAGCCTGCCTTCCCACCCTGCCCACCCCCCCCGATAAACTCTAATGTTTTCCCCGCAATAATCGAACGCTCCGACTCCGGGAGGTCCTGTTTGATTTTTGCTCTTTTGGTTTCCCCATCCTTGAGCGGTTGCGGTTTGCTGTAATCGACAGGAGTCATGCAGCCTGCGAGATGCGCGGCTTCGATTATTGTGATTATTTTTTTCATTTGTTGCCTTTCGTTGGCGGTTTCCCTCTGTTCAGGAAACAAATTAGCACAACTCTTCCGAATACCGGTTATTGATAAAATCAATGCGGGCATCGACTGAATCGATGGTCGGCGCGGCTCGATATGTCCGGAATCCAGGCTTAAACTTCACGCTTGCAACTCATTGGCTCTACACGGAGTCTGACCGGCCTTTTTTGGAACCCGATGCATCATGGGCAAAGCCAAACGTGAACGAGAGAAACAGGTCGCCCCGGCGCAACTGACCGGCACCTGGACTCATGCGGTGCGAATACTGCTGTTTTCAGCATCGATCATCACTGCCTACCTAGCACTCGCCACCCTGGCCAAAGGCGGGCAGGTGCCCGGTTGCGAACCGGAGTCCGACTGTGAGAAGGTGCTCACCAGTTCGTGGGCCTACTGGCTCGGCATCCCAGTGTCGCTGCTTGGACTTGGGCTTTACGGGGCGTTTTTCTTCACGAGCTTTTCGCTTAAGATCGGCCAACAGCAGAAGGCCCAGCGCGCACTCAATACGATGACGCTTATCTCGTTTTGCATCTTCGGTGCGGCGGCCTGGTTTGTTGGCGTGCAGGCGTTGGCCATTGGCGCGTTCTGCCCGTACTGCTGCACCGCGCACGCCCTGGCCTCGCTGGCGGCGCTGATATTTTTGAGTCAAACCGGAAGAATCAGTTCGCGGCTGTCGGTCCGAATGAACTTCGGCGGCGGAATCGGCGTGGCGCTTGGCTTGGTGGCGGTGGTTGCCGCCGGTCAAATCATCCTGCCGAAGGAGCGAGCAGCACCGAAGATTGTTGACCTTGGCCAGACCCGAACCAACGCGCCAATCTCTGAAATCAAGCCAGCAAGGACAGTTAAACCGACTCCCGCGCCAAAACCAACCCCACAGCCGGCACTCACTGTTGATTCTGAACCGTCAACCCCGGCCGTGACGACTGTTGCTCCCACCAACCCGGTGCCAACCAAGGCTGGGTCATTTCATATCCCCAAGTCGGATCTTTCACTGGACACCAGTCGCCTTCCACTGCTGGGTCCCCTTAAAGCGCCGCACCGGATCGGTTGCCTGTTCGATTACACCTGCCACCATTGCCGGCAACTGCACGGCTACATCCGCAGCACGATCGACAAATTTGACGGCCAGCTTTCTTGCCTGATGATCCCGATGCCGCTCGACGCCAATTGCAACGCCGTGATCAAGCGCACGGGCCGCGACCATGTTGATGCCTGCAAATACGCCCGGATTTGCCTTGCGGTACAGCAGGTCGCCCCGACCAAGTATGACGAATTCGATCGATGGCTTTTTTCCAATCACAAAACCGCCAAACCGCTCGACACGGTGAAACAGCACGCGGCCAAACTTGTCGGCGCAGGCGTACTCGACAAAGCTATCGCCAGCGCGACCGTGCAGCAGCAACTACAGCAAAACATTCGCGCTTACGAGTTGAACTCCAAGAACGGTGGCAGATCGTCGATGCCGCAAACGATCATCAAGAATCGCGTAATGTTCGGCCCCCCTCCCTCGGCCGTGGCGTTGGAGTCCATACTGAAGCAGACGCTTGGCTTGCAATAAGCCTTGCCGATTGCGCGTTTGGCCAAGCGGCGTTAGCCTTCCCCGTGCGCTGGATCGCCCGCGACGTCACGTTTGAGTTTCCCCGATCGATGGTGGTGATGGGGATCGTCAACACCACGCCTAACTCATTCGCCGACGGCGGCCGGTTTCTCGACACCGACTCGGCGGTCGATCACGCTTTGCGGCTGGCCGCCGAGGGCGCGGAGATCATCGACATCGGTGGCGAATCAACCCGGCCCGGCTCGGAGCCGGTTTCGGCGGAGGAGGAGTTGCGACGCGTCATCCCGGTGATCGAGCGCTTGGCCAAGCGCTGCGGAGCAGCCCTGTCGATCGACACGCAAAAGCCGGCTGTGGCCAAGGCGGCGCTGAACGCGGGGGCGTCGATCGTCAACGACATCGCGGCCAACCGCGAGTCACCCGAGATGTGGCAAGTCGTGGCCGAGGCCAAGGCTGGCTACGTCTGCATGCACATGCAGGGCACACCTCAGACCATGCAGGCAGAGCCGCACTACGACGACGTGCTGCGGGAGGTCGACGGGTTTTTCGCGGAACGCCTGGGTGCACTGACGGAGCACGGTGTCAGCGCCGAGCAAGTGGCGCTGGATCCCGGCATCGGCTTTGGAAAGAGACTTAAACACAATATAAAGTTGCTCAGCGGGCTGAAGCGGTTTAACGTTGCGGAGCGTCCGCTATTGGTCGGAGTGTCCCGGAAGTCGTTCATCGGCAAGCAGCTTGGCACACCAACATCCGAGCGCCTGCCTGCCTCGCTGGCTTGTGCGGTATGGTCGGCTCTCAACGGAGCGCAAATCGTCCGCGTGCACGACGTGGCCGAGACGGTGCAGGCCGTCCGAATGGCGGAAGCGTTGAGCGACAACAGGTAAATCATGGACTTACTGGGAAACATCTGGCAGGGTATCATGGTTTATTGGCGTCCCGTGGCCGAGATTTCCATCCTCTATTTCGCCATCTATTTCACGCTCAAGTTTTTCCGTGGCACCCGCGGTTGGCCGATGGTCTTGGCGTTTCTTGGCCTGCTGATTGCCCTCTTGGTTTGCATCGGGCTGGAGCTTACCGTCCTTTCGTCGCTGCTGAATTATTTCTTCGGCTTGTCCGCCTTTGCTGCGCTGATCATCTTCCAACCGGAACTGCGCCGCCTGCTCGCCGGGTTGGGTAATTTGACTTTCTTTGGGTCACTTCGTGAACAACGCGAAAACATAGAGGTCGTCATCCAGGCAGTTGGCCAGCTTAGCGAGACGAGCACCGGAGCGCTGATCGCCATCGAGCAGTCAACGCACCTGCAGGACATTGTCGAATCCGGCATCACGGTGGACTGCGAAGCCACGCCGGAGATGATCGAGACGATTTTCTTTCCGAACAACGCCATCCACGACGGCGGCATCATCATCAATGAGGACCGCATCCTGAGCGCGGCCTGCATCTTCCCGCTGACGCGCCGCCAGGACATCAGCAAGACGATCGGCACCCGCCACCGCGCCGCCATTGGCATGAGCGAGGAGTCCGACTCGCTGGTCATAGCGGTGTCAGAGGAAACAGGCGCCATCTCCACAGCAATAAAGGGGCAACTTGTTCAGGGTATAACGCTCAAGAAACTTCGCGGCACCTTGAACACTGTGTTTGTGGCACCGATTCGCAACCGCAGTTTCAAGGGTTGGATAAAGTCCCTAAAACCCAAGCTGTCTGGCATTGGTCTGCAAACCAAGACAACGGATAACTGACATGGCCTGGCATGACATATTAACGCGTAACATTGCCTGGAAAGCCATATCGATATTGATGGCTGTGCTCATATGGAATGCGATCTACCAAGTCCAATCGCGCAACGATCCCCAAAAAGCGAAAGAACAAGAACTAAAAGAAGGCAAACCGCCACCGCCAAAGCCCATAAATCCTCTTGAACCCCCAACCGTTTCGACCAATCGCGCTGAGCTTGTTCAAAACTTTCCTGTTCGAATTATAAAGTCACCCGACGATGACTCTCAATATATCCTTGAACCTGCTGAGGTTGTATTGGAGTTAGCATCAAATGCTGACCCTGTTCCGAACTTTGCCAGCGCTTCCAAGGTAAAAGTATTAGTGGATCCCGAAACCATCCCTAATGGTATTTTGTCTACCAATCTAAATGTCAGAGTATTTGTAGACGAAGATGTTATCTTGAAGAACTTCAACCCCAAGGAGGTAAAAGTCACCCGAATTATCGAAGAGTCAACCACCCCGACCGACGAAACTGAAACGGTCGAGAAGGATTCAGACAAGACCGTAGGCGAAGACAGCGCGGAATAACCCTCAAGGTCCAACCATTGTCTCTTGCAACAGTTCGTGAGGTAGGCGACCCACCCACTGGTCCGGCATCCGCTTATCGATCGACCCTGCGACGAATCCCGGCCGGCCAATGTGGCCGTCGCAAAACGCCGCCGTCGCTTTTTGCGCATGCCGAAAGTGCGCCGTCCGCTCGCGATCGTTCACGTAGTAAAACTCCTCAAGCATCGGGTTCTCCATCGAGGCTGGAGACTGAAAGGTGTTCACCTGCGCCGCGTCGGCAAGGAACACCATGTCCCCCGGCTTGGTCAAGCGATCGATCCGCACCTCCGACCCGGCGAACCCGCCGGCCAGGTGCAAATTGTAGCCGTAGCCATGCGCCGAACCGGTGGCCTTCAATTTGAAACGAGCATCAACATAGGCCAGGCCCGGGCAGGTCTCCACCCCGCTACCACCCAGATACGGGTGCAGCGCGCCCTTGGCCAAGTTGAACCGCCGGACACCCTCGCCGCCGCGCTCGAGCCACCCAAACCAAAATCGATCGCCGCCGTTCACCGAGTCGCCGCGGTAGGCAAAGGCCCGGTGGTCGTTATCACTCCAATACATCTGCCCGGCGAGCCCCAACTGCCGGAGGTTGCCGGAGCAAACCATGTCGTGCGCCCTCCGCTTGGCCGCCGACAAAACCGGCAACAGCAAACTCGCCATAATCGCAACGATGGCAATCACTACCAACAACTCCACCAACGTGAAACCGAAACGATGTTTTTGAAGGCTCATCGGCTCAGGCGGTAAAAGCCGCCGCCGACCGGTGGATTTTCATCGATCAATTTCAAGTAAAAACCATCCTCACGCACGCCGTTCCCAACTGGCTGCCACTCGCATAAATCAGCGGATCGTTCGAGCACAGAACCTACTGCGCCGAATCCGAACGAGCAAGCCGCCCATTGCCCATCAGTCAAGCGGGCGTTCACAATTCTCGGTTGCGAACAGCCAACCGCAACTGCCAGGTTGTCGAGTCTGCCGACGACGAGGAGACTCGACTCGCTGCCTTTCGCCGTGTAGCTGCTGATCGAGAACGCATCGACAGCGAAGCCGGCGATGTCGTCCGCTAACGTCACGGTCTTGATCTCGTTCCACGCCTTTCCGTTTTGGAGCATGAATGTCTTCAACTCCTGCCCGGCGGGGTCGAACTCCATCCGCACGGAGTATGTTTCCCCCGTGGCCATTTCAGCAGGGAACGTGAATCCGGCGGCGAACTGGCTTTTCGCGGAGGCGACCGCCGGAGAGACCGTGGCGCCGAAACCGGTGTCCGGGAAGTAGTCCCACTCAACCAAATTCGGTGAGTCGGTGCCGGTGCCCCGGCTGAATTCCTCAGCCTTGGCCGAGCCGATATTGAGCAGGCCAAGCGCCACCTCGAACGTGAACGGCTGGCCGTCGAGGTAGCCAGCCTTCACTACATCGAGCACTATGTCGAAGGCAAACGCGAACGCATCGGCCTCCGTCAGCGTCAGGCCAAGCGGACGGTGAAACAGGCTGTTGGGCCTCTCGGAATCCCACTTCACGGCCAGCACACCAGCCTCGGCATTCCACTTGAAAAGCGACTCGTCGCCGTGCACCGCCCAGCCGTTGGCCAGGGGATCATTCGAGAAATCCTCGACATGCCAGGCGAGTTCTTTGGTCTGTGGCCAGACATCGCTCACGGCGTCGATCTCGGCCTTGCCGGACAAGACCTCAAGGCGGATGAACCGCGCTTGGCCAAGCTCAACCGGGGTGCGTTCAGCATCGACAGCCCAGGCAATGTCGTAGCCGGTTCCGCCGCCGGACCCGGCGTATAGTTCAGCGAGCTTGGCCAAGCCACCTCCCGCGAAGTCGCCCTTGCCCAGGACGAGATTCACCGGCAGGCCAAAATCACCCCCACCGTCGGTCGGGTGATAGGCATCAAACGCAGGCGCCTGCTCCGGATTCAGCACAAACCAAGCATCACCATCAGCGCTCACCGACACGCGGGTTTCGCCGTCGGCCTGGCCAAAGAGTGTCCCGTCCGTGAGGCCGCCGCCGCTGAAATCGCCGTTGGTGATCGTGAACCCCGCGCCGCCGAACACGATGAAGTCGAGCCCGAACGGGTTGAGCGCCTCGTCGCGGATTGGCCTGGCGAATTCCAGCGTCACTTCGCCGCCCTGGCCGATGGAGAGAATCTGCTCGCGCAGATAAGGCGGACTGAACGGCGTGATCGGCCCACCCCATTCGCCCGGCGTCTCGCGAGCCGGTGCGCCAATGATGGCCTCCTTGTTTGTGAAGCCAACCCCGGTGCTCAAATCGGTGGCGAATCCGGTTCCCGGCTTGTACGACACGACCTCGGCCGCAAACTGCGTAGCCCGTACATGCCTGACTCCCGACAAAGCGGCGAATCCCATTGCGATGATAATGACACGTTTCATTTGCTGATCTCATTTGTTGAGACCAGCTATAGGTGGGCATAAAAAAAGACCTTCCGCTTGGGAGGGTCTTTGGATTAAAGCTGCACCATTGTGCCGGCCTCATCCTTCTCGGATGCGGAGAAGTTGGCCGCGCAGGCGGCCCGACGAGCATGAGCGACGGAATTGATCTGACTTCGAGCTGCCGGGCAGCTCGTCACAGTGGCGCAACCGTCCCCGAGTTTCACGGGGTTCCTTCCGGCGTCACGATTGTCTCTGGGCAAATGCCCAAGTCAAAGAACGAAGAAAGACTACACCCCGCGCCCCAGCCGGGCAAGCACTGAATTTTGCGTGGCCAGCCGGGGCGGCTTCTGTTTAAATTCCCCGTCCATGTCAAAACTGAGCCGCTCCCTGACAATGGCCGCCCTGCTGGCCGTGCTACAGCCGATTCGTGCTGAAATTCTGCCACCCGGCAACCGTCCTCTGCCGCCCGGCCACCACGCATTGATCCATGCCAAGGTCGTCATCAAGCCGGGACTCACGATCGATGACGCCACGGTGGTCATTCGGGACGGCCGCATTGAGAGTGTCACCGAAAAGGGCGACACGCCCGACTCTGCCCGCGAATGGGACATGAGCGACCTGACGCTCTACGCCGGCTTCATCGACCCCTACGTCACCGAGGCCAAGCCGGTCTCAACCACGATGACACAGAGCATCACCGGCACCGGGGCGACCGCCGCCGGCAAGCCGGGCTTCCTAGGTGTGCCGGGCAACGAACTCGACCCCGGTACGAGCGGCCCCGGCTCCGGACTGTCCACGATGAAACCGGAGCATGATGTCACCGAGGCGTTCAGCCCGAAGCCGGACACTCACCAGGCACTGCGCGCGCAGGGGTTCACCGCCGGCGTACTCATCCCGGCCAACGGCATCATCCGTGGCCAAAGCGCGCTCATCTCGCTTGGCCAAGGTTCGCCGAACCAACTCGTCATCAAGCCGCAACTTTTTCAGCACATTGTTTTCGACACCAAGGCATCCAAGTCGAACGAGTTTCCCAAGTCGCTCATGGGAGTGATCTCCGCAATTCGTCAGACCCTCTCCGACGCTCAACACTACAACGACACTTGGGAGTACTACCGAGCCAACACCGGCACGTTCAAACGGCCGGCCTACAACCAGTCGCTCGACACACTCCAGGCCGTGCTGAAAAACGGGCAACTGGTCGTCATCGAGCCGGGCAGCGTGCTAATGGTGGACAAGTCAGCACGGCTTGCCGGCGAGTTCGGTATCCAGCCGGTCATCGTCGCGACCGGCCACGAATGGCGACGGCCGGATCTCGTGAAGCCCACTGCCTCTCGTTTCATCGTGCCGATAAATTTCCCCAAGGCACCAAAGATGCCGAGTGACTCCGACTGGGATCGGGTCTCGCTCGACCAACTCCGCGCTTGGGATTGGGCGTCGGAAAACCCCGTTCTACTCCGAAAAAGCGGCCTCGAGATCGCTTTCACCGCGCACGGTCTCAAGGACAAAAAGTCTTTCCGCGAGAACTTGGCCAAGGTCATCGAACGCGGCCTGACCAAGCGCGACGCCCTCGCTGCACTGACCACCACGCCGGCTAAACTCACTGGCGTCGCTGATCAGCTAGGCACGGTCGAAACCGGCAAACTCGCCAACCTTGTCGTGGTCGAGGGCGATTACTTCGACCCCAAGGCCAAGCTCAATGGGGTCTGGATCGAGGGCCGCTGGAACACGCTCGAGCCGGAGAACCTTGCCTGGATCGACAAGAAGAAGGAAGACGAGAAGAAAAAGGAAGACGACACGAAAGGGGATAAATCGGACGAGCGGCTGGCCCGCTCGCCAATCGAGGAGGACACCGTGCTCGAGCCGACTGCGGTACTCGTCCGCAATGCCACCCTCTGGACCAGCAGCAAGCGCGGCGTGCTGAAAAACCACGATCTGCTGATCGCCGATGGCAAAATCAAGAAAATCGGGCGCAACCTTCAGCAACCCGAAAACGCCCACGTGATCGACGCCAAGGGTAAACACGTCACCGCCGGCCTCATCGACCCCCACAACCACAGCATGATTCTCGGCTCGGTCAACGAAGGCACGTTGCCCTCCTCGGCCATGGTTTCCATCGGCGACGTGGTCAACTCCGAGTCGCCACAGATTCATCGTCAACTCGCCGGTGGACTAACAGTGGCCAACCAGTTGCACGGCTCGGCCAACCCGATCGGCGGCCAAAACGCGATCATCAAGCTACGCCTTGGACAGGGGCCGGAGGGGCTCAAGTTCAAGGCCGCCCCGCCCGGCATCAAGTTTGCACTCGGCGAAAACGTCAAGCAGTCCAACTGGGGCAACGACAAAAACACCCGATTCCCGCAAACCCGAATGGGCGTCCCGGCGTTCCACGAAAACCGCTTCACCGCCGCCTGGCAGTACAACCGTGAGTGGCGACGCTTCCGCGAAAAAGGTGGGCCGCCTCCGAGACGCGATCTCGAACTGGAGACGATTGGCCAGATCATCCAGGCCAAGCGCTGGATTCACTGCCACTCGTACCGGCAGGATGAAATCCTCGCATTCATGCGCACGATGGAGAAATTCGGTGTCAGGGTTGGCACACTGCAGCACGTCCTCGAGGGCTACAAGGTGGCCGACGAGATCGCCGCGCACGGCGCCGGCGGCTCCTGCTTCGCGGACTGGTGGGCGTACAAGTACGAGGTCATCGACGCCATTCCGTTCGCCGGCAGCCTGATGCACGAGCGCGGCGTGGTGGTGTCGTTTAACTCCGACTCATCTGACCTCGCGCGGCGCCTCAACCTTGAGGCCGCCAAGGCGGTGAAGTACGGCAACACAAGGGAAACCGAGGCGCTCAACTTCGTCACGATCAACCCGGCGAAGCAACTGCGAGTCGATCACCGCGTCGGCTCGCTGGAGGTCGGCAAGGACGGCGACTTTGTCATTTGGTCCAAGCACCCACTGAGCACCGGCACGGTTTGTCTGGAAACGTGGATCGATGGCAAACGCTACTTTGAGCGGAGCGAAGGCATCGCCCGGGCCGAGGCCCGATCGAAGGAACGCGAAAAACTCCTGGCCAAAGCCAAGAGCAAAACCAAGAAGGACAAGAAAAAAGAGGACGATAAGGACTCAAAGGAAGCCCGGGCCGCTTTTTTCCGGCGCGCGCTCGAGACCGCTCACGGATTAGGGGTCGTCGATTGCCAGGACTGCAAAATCGAGACGGAATAACGCAAGGAGGACACAACCATGAAACGAACAAAGCAATACATCCCGATTTTCGCACTCACGCTCGCCTCGGTGCTTGCCGCTTGGCCATGCGCCTTGGCCAAGCGCACGCTGTTCACCAATGCCGTGGTTCACACCGTCTCCGGGCCGGCGCACTCGCCCGGTTATATGCTCATCGACGGCGACACGATCAAGGCCGTCGGCCCGGCCGAGGAGCAGCCCGATGCAGGGAAGGCGCAGGTTGTCAACCTCAAGGGACAGCACCTGTTCCCCGGCCTCATTGCTCCGACCACTGCGCTTGGCCTGATGGAAATCCCGGCCGTGCGCGCCACGGTCGATACCAGCGAGGTCGGCACCTACACGCCGGAGGTCAAGTCGTGGCTCGCGGTCAATCCTGACTCGGAACTGATCCCGGTCGCCCGCGCCAACGGCATCACCCACTTCGTGCCAACGCCACAGGGCGGCACCATCACGGGACAGTCCGGTCTGATGGCCACGGTCGGCTGGGGCTACGAGAACATGCTCCGCCACTCGCCAGTCGCGCTGCACCTGTTTTGGCCTTCAATGAACATCAACCCCGCCGCGGACGACGCCAAGAAGCAGGCCAAGAACCGCGACAAGCGCCTGAAGGAGATCGACGATTTCTTCGAGGAAGCCCGCGCCTATGCCAGGTCGCAATCGGCTCCCGGGCACGAGGGTGTTCCCGCCTGGGACGCGATGCTGCCGTGGGTGCGCGGCGAAAAGCCGGTGCTCATTCACGCCAATTCGCGTATGCAAATCGAGTCTGCCGTCAAGTGGGCAACCCAGCGCGGGTGGAAGCCGATTATCGCGGGCGCACGCGACGCATGGCAGATCGCTGAACTCCTGGCCAAGCACAATGTGCCGGTGATTTTTGAGCACACGTTCACGCTTCCGACGCGCGACTTCGACCGGTACGACGCCCAATTTCGTGCCGCCGGTGTGCTGCATAAGGCCGGCGTGAAGGTCGTGTTCAGCGAGGGGCTAGCCCGCTTTGCCGCCTCGAACGCCCGCAACCTCCCCTACTCCGCCGCGCAGTCGGCCGCGCATGGCCTACCCCGCGCCGAAGCGCTCAAGGGCATCACGCTGCACACGGCGGAAATCCTCGGCGTGGCCAAGCGCCTCGGCTCCATTGAGGCCGGAAAGGAAGCAACCTTTTTCACCGCCAACGGCGACATCCTTGAGGTGCGCACGCAAGTGAAACAGATGTGGGTCGCCGGCAGAAAGGTCAGCCTCGACAACCGACACAATCGCCTCTACAAAAAATACCGCAACCGCCCTAAACCGGAAAAAGGCGATGCAGACAAGCATCCCGTGTCAGCCAAACTGCCGGAACACCTGAACCTGCCCGCCTTCTACAAAAAGAGCGCGAGCGTCAAAGGCTTTCCGATTGTTTCGTCGGACAAGGTTTCCGATTTCGCACTTAAGGAAGCCGCTTATCTCATCGACAAGATGATCGGCCACAGGCAAGATATCATCAACAACATGATCAAGCGTAACTGTCGCTTGGTCGTCATGGCGCACAGTGAATTCACCACGCAGGTGCCGGAGCACAGCAAAATGACACCGGCCAAGTTTTGGGATCGGCGCGCGCGGGGCCTCGGTTCCTCCCGCTCTGACCCGGTCGTCAGTTGCGCCGAGGAAAACCTGCTCTGCTACCCCGGCGAT
>Ga0208128_1000203_pt1 | contig 25033 bp, 20 predicted proteins | sample ETNtaG_35_FD_185758 | JGI IMG/M metagenome (GOLD analysis project Ga0208128, IMG submission 185758) | Marine microbial and viral communities from oxygen minimum zone, Eastern Pacific Ocean - ETNP201306PF51B (SPAdes) (version 2) | ecosystem: Environmental > Aquatic > Marine > Oceanic ... | reverse complement strand
AGCAACAGCAAGAAAATCCCCTTCCATGATTTCTTTGATCTCTTTCTCTGTGATGGAACGGGAAAACAAGAAAAATTCGTCTAGTAATCCCATGTACCACCGTCCATTTTTGTGGTGTCCGATGCCAGCTGTCACCTTCCAGTTGGTTGCCAGTTTCGCTTTAGCTGCCTTGGCGTCGTGGGTTCTCTTGCCATCGACATAGATGGCTACTTCTCTGCTTTTTCCATCATAGGTGCCTACAAAGTGATGCCATTTTTTGCCTTTGATGACTGGACCAGGATTGATGTTAAATACTTCAGCTGAATCGTCGTTTCGGTGGAAGAAGCGAAAACCGGCAGGACGAATTTCGACGTGGAACAGGCCGCTTCCATGCTTATCACCAATGGCATCAAACAGGCTTTGTGGTTCTCCTGAGTCTTCGTGGTTGACCCAAGTCGCTAGCGTAAAACCATCTGTTGGTAGATTCTTAAACTCAGGACCATTGATTTTGATCCAAACCCCTTGTTTAAGGTGAATGGCTTTTCCCATCTTTCCGTCGCTGAACTTGGCACCTCCAACAACTTCGCCATCATTTTTATATTTTGAACCGTCTTTGATAACGTTATTTTTCACATCATCAAAGCTGTAGTAGATAGAGAGCCCCGGATCGTTGAGATCAGCGTAACTGATGATGTAAAACGACAGGGTCAAAGTAATTAAAACTAATTTTTTCAAAGTGATCTTCCTATTCTGAGAGTTAGTATTCGAAGTTACATTAGCAAAAATGCATTGTGTTGTACCATATAGAAATCGACATATCAACTTTCCAGGTCGTAAGTAACTGATATTACTGATTCTTTTCCAGATCTATCAAAAATTTCTTTATTTCCAAACCACCCGCATAGCCCGCGAGTTGCCCTGATTTACGAATGACTCTGTGACACGGAATAATGATGCTAATTGGGTTCAGACGGTTTGCAGAACCAACTGCTCTTACGGCCTTAGCCTTATGAATAATTTTAGCTTGTTCGGAGTAGGTTATTACTTTTCCATATGGAATTTGCAATAGTGCATTCCAGGCTGCTTTCTGAAAAGGTGTTCCGTTAAAAAAAAGTGGCAGGTCAAACCTTTCACGTCTGCGGTTAAAATATTCACCTAACTGTTTTTTAGTCGTGGCAATAATCTCGTTTTCCTGGTCAATAGCTGCCGGAAATACTTTGTTGTATCCGTCTATTTTATGGCCGTAGACAACAGCTCTTAGCTTTTCATCGTCGGCAGCGGCAGATAAATTGCCCACAGGCGAATCAAACTGTTGATAATAGATCAGCATAAACGTAGCCAACTAAAACATGGCGTCAAATGACTTCAGGATTTCTGCTTGTAGGCTAGCCCGATACTGTAGTCCAGTAGCGTCAGAATGTTGCAGTCCATTCATTAGGCTGGTACCCAACTCTCGCCAGGTCGCCCATTTGGCGCCGGCAATTTCCTGTGTATCCATCGGAAGTATATTTAGACTCGTTGTAGATGCGGTGAAAACGTGTGTTTGCCAGTCAATTTGGTAGATGCCCTCAACCTGCTGACTTTGATAGCTAAACTGAACGTAGGCTCGTAACACGTAGCGGTGTAACCTGATCTCTAGCCCAGTTTCCTCTTTAGCTTCCCGTTTTACGCCCTGTTCAAATACTTCTCCAGGGCTGATCCCACCGCTGGGTGGTCGATAGACGTTCGGCAAATAGTAAGGCTTTCGAATCACTGCCAGCTTAGCATCAGGAGTAATTTGTCGCTCTTGATTAGGTTTTTGCTGGAAGATGAGTAGGGTTACATCGTGTTGCCGTCCAGACAACATACTGGCGCACACCAGGTTAAATTCCTTTTCCCGCATCTCCCATTCGGTGGTGAAAACTCGTGGTACACCGTATTGGTACTCGAGCCAAGGAACCTGTTGATTAACGAACATAGGTCAAGTAGTTCATCAATCTTTATATTTGCCCTACGAAACGGTTCGGATTGAGGCGATAATTGGGATCTAGTTCCGACTTAATCTGTCTCATCAACCCAAGCGTCGAGCCAACTTTCCCCCAGACGTCGATTTGTTCCTTGACTTCGACAGGAGCTAATTCGATGACTAAATTACCACGATTAGCAACGACCTGCGCTCGCAAGTTTTGGATGGTGTCGACCAGGCCTGTAGGGTGATCATTGGGATGTGAAAAAGCCAGATGAATCACACCCTTCCCAATCAGCGCCATGATCTGGGGTGGAACATCCACTGATTCGAGAACTGTATCAATGAAATTGGGTAGATCCGAAGGTCTGAGGTTGACACGGCAGACTAAACGGTTGGAGGATCGGTTTGGGTTGACGGGGAAATCTCTCACGGCTAAGCGTAAATTTTTGCCCTGCTCATCTGAGCAGGTGCTGAGACTGGCGGTTTTATGTTTCGTCATTTGAGAGATTTGGTCGATCTGCCAACTCACCGTTTCAGCTGAGCCATCAATTCCAACTAACAGGCACGGTTGGACGATTTCAGTCGTCGGTAGTCCATTCAGGCTCAGGTTCAGAAATGCCGGTAGAAGTTGAGTCGCGTGAATCTCTCGACCAAAGGCGACGGCATCCTTGGCTGAGTCGAAGGTCAGGAGTATAGTTCGTTCGGTTTCTGGTTTAGGATAGAGCTTGAAACAAACTTGACTGATTACTCCCAAGGTGCCGAATGAGCCGACAAATAGTTTATTGAGATCGTAGCCAGCTACATTCTTAACCACTTTACCACCAGATTTAATAGCCGTTCCGTCAGCCAGAAAAACACGCAACCCCAAAACCAAATCCCGTGTTGCACCGTACTGATGCCGAAGGCTACCAGATGAGTTTGTAGCCACAATCCCACCTACAGTCGCGTTTCTAGAATAGGGCGGATCCAGTGGTACAAACTGCTCCTGTTCTGCAACCAGATTTTGTAGATCTGAAAATATCATACCGGCCTCGACTGTTACCGTCAGATCGTCTGGTACATACTCGATGACTCTGTTCAATCTGGCAACTGAGAGGAGTAGATCTACTTTTTCCGGTCGATTCCCCATACCGAGTTTACTGCCATTGCCTGCTAGTACCAACTGCCGAGGAGTTTCTGCCAACAGAATTTGTTGCAGATCTGATTCCGAGTTGGGGCGTTCGATCCGGTTTGGCACTATGCCGTCAATTTGATATTGGGTTTCAGGTATCATCAGTAGGGTTGGTTTCAAATAAAGCGAGAAACAGAGAGATATTATCTATCTCACGTTTCTCACCTTAGGAGGCAATGCGTTCCTTTTGTTCGATGGCTGACGAACAGTTGGTATGTTTTTCTTGATGCCATCTGGTTTCGTCACCAAATTGATCAATAGGAAAAATCTTACCCGGATTGCATAGGCTATGCGGATTAAAGGTCTCACGAATCTTGACCATCAATTCCATGTCAGCCCTGGAATAAACTAGTGGCATGAATTGTTGCTTTTCTACACCGATCCCGTGTTCGCCGGAGATGGTTCCACCAGCCTCAACACAAGCTTTTAGGATCTCCGCGTTAGCTAGATGAACACGCTCCAGTTGATCCGGATCCCGTTGATCGAAAAGGACGATCGGATGCAGATTGCCATCACCAGCATGAAAAACGTTAGCGATGTCCAAGTTGTGCTTTTTGGAAACTTCACCAACAAGAGTCATCATCTTTGGTAGCTGTGAGCGAGGGACCGTCCCATCTTGAGTGATATAGGTCGGGGCGAGCCGTCCCAGCGCACCGAAGGCCCGCTTCCGAGCCGTCCAGAGTTGCTTTCGATCCACTTCGTCCTTTGCGGTTTGTACGCCTCGAGCCTGATTACGATTGAGGATATCGACGATGCGTTCAGCTTGACCCTGCATACCAACCTCGATACCGTCCAGTTCCACGATCAAGACCGCGCCCGCATCCAGCGGAAGTCCCCACTGAAAAGCCTCTTCTACTGCCTTAATGACAAGGTGATCCATAACTTCGAGGGCTGCAGGAACAATCCCTTCGGAAATAATCTGAGAAACAGCACTGGTAGCATCAACGACCGTGTTAAAAATCCCTAGCATCGTGTAGTAAGATTGCGGGTTGCGTGTTAGCCGAACCACGGCTTTGGTGGCAATACCGAACGTCCCTTCTGAACCTATCATCAATCCTCGAAGATCATAGCCAATGCATTCCTCAGTTGGGCTACCAAACTCGACAATCTCACCATTTGGTAAAACCACCTCCAACCAAAGAATGTGGTTGGAGGTAACACCGTATTTCAAGGTATGAGGGCCGCCAGAGTTTTCAGCGATATTGCCACCGATACTGCAGGCTTGCTGGCTGGATGGATCGGGAGCATAATGGTAACCATGATTGAGAGTAGCCTGTGACAACAGGAGATTTACCACTCCGGTTTCAATCGTTGCCTGTTGATTTTCGAAATCGACCTCTAGAATCCGGTTCATCCGATTCATGGCGATTACCACACCGCCATTTGTAGGTAAAGCACCACCACTCAAACCGGTGCCCGATCCACGAGCAACAAACGGGACTTGATACTCGTTCGCAATTTTGACAATTTTTGATACGTCTTCTGTTGTGTCGGGAAAAACAACTACATCAGGAAGTGCCTTGAACAGTGTAGTGCCATCGCACTCATAGACAGACAGAGAAATCGGATCGGAAATTACATTGGTCGGTCCAATGGCAGTCGATAGGTTATTGATCAAGTTAGTATACTTCGACATTTCGTTAACTCCAATTAGGTAATTGTAATCTTTGAAGCGAGTCCATTTTGATCCGAAATAAAAAGTGTGTAGATAAGGCGTCCGACCTTCGGTCGGCATTTCAGAACCTTGGCCGGGGAAAGCCAATATGAAATCGCTGACTTTAGTCAGCGATTATTGAATCGTCAGTTCCTCTTCCTGCTCTAACTGTTCTACCTGAACAATAAGTCGATCAGCCATCCGTTTGAAAGAGATTGATTGTGAGGAATCGGGAAAAGCCAATACAATCGGTGTTCCGAGATCACCACACTCGCAAATTTTCGGATCAATAGGAATCTGACCCAACAACGGTACATTCAACTGTTGGCAGATTTTCTCGCCACCGCCAGAGCCAAAAATGTTAACTTTTTCATTATTGCTTGGGTTGATATAGTAACTCATATTTTCCACGACCCCCAATAACGGTGTCTCCATCCGATCCGCCATTGCAATAGATCGCCGAACATCGGCCAGGGCCACATCTTGAGGTGTAGTCACGATAACAGCTCCGTTCAAAGAGATGATTTGGGATAGCGACAATTGAGCGTCACCTGTACCTGGGGGCATATCAATAAGCAAATAATCGAGTTCACCCCAGATCACATCGCCTAAAAATTGCTGCATCGCACTGTGTAACATTGGTCCTCGCCAAATCATGGCTTGCTCATCCTGAACCATAAACCCAATCGACATCAGTGAGAGGCCATGTTGATTAATAGGGAGTAGCTGTCGTTGTTCCGTAACTTGGGGTTGTTGTTTGACTCCCATCATGGTCGGGATACTGGGACCGTAAACGTCTGCGTCCATTAAGCCAACCTTCAACCCCATTTGCGACAGGGCAACGGCCAAGTTAGCAGAGACTGTCGATTTTCCCACGCCACCTTTTCCGCTAGCTACAGCAATGACATATTTGACATCTGGAACTAACGGTTTTTTCGGAGCAGGTTTTACTGGTTGCTGGTTGGTCGCAGGCGACGATTGTGAAATTTGTTGACCGCTGATGAGTTTCAGTTCAGGATGTGATCTAGAAGAATCGGTTGTTTCTGTCATCTTGGTTTCCTCTGCTCCATTTGCGGTTACAGGTTGTCCGTCGGGGTTTTTACCATCTTTGGACTTGCCAAATAATTTCACTGTGCTCCTACTTTGCATTTCCCAATCAAGCTGAGGGAATTAAGGGTCTAGTTTGTATTTGTTAGGGCGATTCTATTTCTTATGTATCCTTTAATCTTTGTAAGAGAGTAGGCCAAACAGAATCGCCATTTCGTCCGGACTCAAAAGACTGAAGGTAACCTCTTCTGCTGAGTACTGTTGTGAATGGCAGCGTAAGCCAACAACGTCACATCCCTTTAAATCACATCGGTGAGTTATCTCACTAAGATGATATTTACTATCCGGCAACCATTCTCATTTGGTAGAGAGGTGACAATCTTCGCAACTTTGTTACCTCTTCGATCACTCTTGAAATAACGTAGTCTGCTTCGGCTGCCGTGTTATTTCGACCTAATCCGAATCGTATCGGTGCCCGAGCCAGGCTCTCGTCAATACCCATTGCAATCAGAACTCTCGACGGTGTCATTGAGTTAGAAGAACAGGCTGACCCGGTAGAAAGGGCAACGTTCTCTAGTTTTTCCAGAAGCGTTAAGCTTTCTACGAATTCGATGCTCACGTTGAGATTGCCCGGTAGTCGCTGTGCAGGGTGACCGTTCAGGTGAAGTAGGTCTATCTGATTTTTTAATCCTTGGTACAATCGGTCGCGTAGTCTTGCCAACCGTTCTGCTTCATGCTGCATCTCAGTTTGGGCGAGTTGGCAGGCTTGACCAAAGCCGACAATACCAGGTACATTTAGCGTACCCGAGCGGATTTTACCTTCCTGTCCTCCTCCGTAGTTTTGGGGGGAAAGTCGAATCCGGGGTCGTTTCTGACGGACGTAGAGTGCTCCAATCCCCTTCGGACCATACATTTTATGGGATGTTAAAGACATCAAATCTACATTTAGCCGGTCAACATTAGACTCGATTTTCCCAATCCCTTGGACAGCATCAGAATGAAAAAGGATGTCATGTTGCCAAGCAATCTCCCCTATCGCCGATAGTGGGTTGATGGTACCAACCTCGTTGCTGGCATAAATAACACTAATCAAAATTGTTTCAGCCCTAATTTCATCTGCTATCCTCTGTGGATCCACCATACCATATTTATCCACCGGCAAATAGGTAATCTCAAAGCCTGTCTTCTCTAGTACCTTGCAAGTATCCAGAATAGCACTATGCTCAATCTGGGTAGTAATAATGTGGTTTCCCCGGCGGCGAGAACCTTCGGCCACGCCTTTAATGGCCAGGTTGTCGGACTCTGTCGCGCCACTAGTAAAGAGAATTTCTTCTGGACTAGCACCAATTAGATCAGCAACTTGTTTGCGAGCTTGTTCTACCGCAAGCCGAGCTTGTTGGCCAAAGGCGTGAGTTGTACTGGAGGCGTTTCCAAAAGACGTTGTCAGGTACGGCATCATTGCCCCTAGCACACTGGGCGCAATTGGCGTAGTAGCATGATGGTCGAAATAGATTGGTCGTTCCACCGGCCCCTTCCCCGGGAAGTGAATTCCATTATATTACAATAGAATTTCACCTGAAACAAGGATTTCACCTACGGTGAGTTTAGGTCAGTGACAAGGTTTGGCCAATAGGTAGAATTCCATCCGGTGGAATGGCAATCAAGATAATATCTCAGAACCCGTCACATTGCTACCTTTATACAGACTATTCATTCACATAGGGGTTTTATACGCCGCAAGCAACGGGAAATACAACCTCAAGGGATTAAAATAGAAAGACTGTTAAATTTCTTACATTTAATCCCGTATACAGAATATAAGTGTATTCTAATCTGCTTATTAGTTGTGCCAAATGGTACAGATAATGACGCCGCAAAGAACGGGAGTTGAAAAGATCGTTCTCCGACCGACAGTGATGGAGAAACCCGGCCTCACCCTCACTAGACCTAATAGCGATTTGTTGCTATAATAGCCGTCTGACGTATATTCGTTGATCTAGATAATACGAACATAACCTAAAAACAGAGAGGATATCGCTTTGCTAAAACCAACCAGCGGATGCGACCACTAACAAGTTTATGAGAGTTTTAATTACCGGTGCCAGTGGGAAGCTGGCCGGTTTCATCATCCGGGAACTGAGAGATCAGTGCCAATTAGTGCTAACATCACGGCGCAAACCAGACGCCGAATTTTCCGACCTGCCTTGGATCGAAGGTGATCTGAATAGTTTCTCAGACTGCCAGCAGGCAGTAGACGGAATTGAGGCTATCCAGCACTTAGGGGCACAACCGAATCCGGTCGACCATCCTCAACTCCGGCAACAAGCGTTAGAAAATGGGATTCCTTTCGACGCTACTTTTAAGACTAATATGCTGGGCACCTACTATCTGATGCAGGCAGCAGTCGAGGCTGAGGTAAAGACCGTCGTCATGGCGGGGAGTAACTGCGCTTTGGGGCACGGTTTTCGGATTAGCGAGACACCGTTCCCAATCCAGAAACTACCGATTGACGAAACGCATCCCTGTTTCCCTGAGGATTCCTACAGTTTCTCCAAGCGAGCGGGTGAAGATCTGTTGGCCAGTTATACGCGAGCCTATGGCGTTTGCACCTACATGACCCGTCCAGCGGGGATCACGCCACCGGAACGTCGGCTGTCGATGGCCGAGAATGTTAAACCGTCTACGGGCTGGAATCCATGGTTGTGGTGTTGGGTAGGTAGCGAAGATGTAGCTACGGCTCACCGTCTGATTATGGAGGCCTCTGTAGGGAGACTCGATCGTTCATTCCCTCAACACGATGTCTATTTTCTCAACGCCGCGGACACGAGTGCGCTGGAACCATCGGCAGAACTGGTGAAGCGATTCAGACCGGAGTTAGCCGAGCAGACCAGGAATTTAGTTGACCATCAATCTTTCCTGAATTGCCAAAAGTTAGAACGGGCAGTTGGTTGGAAACATCAAACCAGTTGGAGGAATCATCTCAAATGAGTGACATTGTAAGAATCGGTGTGGTTGGCGCCGGGAGTATCTCGGTGCGTGGGATTATGCCGCACCTGGCGCAAGACGATGTGCACGATCGGGTACAGATGACAGCGGTCTGCGATCCTGTTCCAGGACGGGCAGAGGCTGCCGCTGAGCGGTTTAACATTCCGCGAGCCTTTGAAAGTTACGAAGATCTACTCGATTCTAAATCGGTAGACGCTGTTACGATCGCCTCTCCCATTGGCTTGCATTATGAGCAAGGCAAGATGGCAATCGATGCTGGTGTTCACGCTCATTTCAACAAATCTATGACTACCACTGTTGAGGAAGCCGATGATCTGATTGAGTCAGCGCAACAGCGTGGCCTCAAATTAGTCGCTTCACCAGGCGAGATGCTTCGACCGCTAAATCGTCGTATAAGAGAGTTGATCCTAGAGGGTGCGTTAGGAAAGCTAGCCTGGGCGGTGGCGGGCGCAGCTTTTGGTCAATACCACGAACGGGAGTCGATTCGACAGGGTGAAGATGTTCTCTCCAACATCAATCCAGCCTGGTACTTCCGCCGTCCGGGAGGTGGACCTTTGTACGATATGACAGTTTACGGTCTTCACGCCCTGACCGGTGTCCTGGGACCAGCCCAGCGAGTAACCGCCTTCTCTGGTGTGCGAGTTAAGGAACGGGAGTTTCGCGGAGAGATGCTCCCTTGTGATATGGACGATAATACCCTCCTGACGCTCGATTTTGGTCAGTCGTTATTTGGGTTTGTCTACGGGACGGCTGCTGGCGGTTTGCCTGACATTGGACGCTTCGCCATTTTCGGCCTCAACGGTTCCATTCGTTCAGGTAAGCTAAATGGCCAACCAATCGATTACCCGGAGAGTCAACTGGAGGCGGAAAACGGTGGTAACGCTTCACTCCCACATGTAGTTGATGCTCACCGTCAGATTCAGGAAGCCCATGTCTACGAGGATATTATGCAGTTGGTAGATTGGATTCGACTGGATAAGTCTACCTTAGCCAGTGCCGAACATGCCCGACATGTGATTGAGATTTTCGATGCTGGCTATCGATCGGCTGAAACTGGCACGGCTCAAGACCTACGCACCACATTCGAAACCATACAATAGACCTTCCATCAGTGGGAATCGGATCTCACATTAAAAAAGCACTCGAACGAAACCCCCGAGGGCTTTTTTCTGACGAGGTTTGGCCACTATTTCGATGCACCAACCGTTTTAAGGCCAGTCTATCGGCACTTATTTGGTCTTTATGTCCCCCAGGTCACCGCTAAAGCATTTCCCGGATTGACGGCCTGAGGGATGCGTCCCAAGGCGTAGAGGACAGAACGCTCGATCAGTTGCAGACCGTCGTCGGTAATCATTTCCCAGCCGGTTGAGTGCGGCCAGATGTTGACATGACGCGTCTTGGTGGCCCCCTTTATTAATTTGGTCCCCTCCTCATAGACCGACATGGCGGCCAATTTTTCATTGTCGACTCTTACCGCTATTATGTCAGCGTCCCCCTGGAATCCACTACAGGTCATCAACTAGGCCAACGGTTTATGAACCCCGTCATGGGATGATCTTTTTGACAATCTTCAGTTCATCACCCGGGTCAGAATTGAAACTGCCGTCGGGTGAAAATCCCATGTCATCATAGGTCCAGGTCTCGGCGCTGACCACCGGAATCTTGGAATTTGTATAGGCACCAAGAATATTTGTACTCCCAGTAGATTCAGAAATAAAAACTAGGTCATAGTCGCCTAGAATTGGTTTACCCGCAGGTTTCTCCTAGTGTCCATGTGGATCAACGCTAAATCCCCACTTTTTCAGCTTGTCGATTAGTGGTGCGTCTTTGGCGTCCGGAGCACCTGAACCGATCAGAAGCACTTTACCGGCCCCAAACGATGAAGAGACCAGTAGCCCTAAAAAGATAGCTGAAGCAATCAGGTAACGGTTAACTTGGTTCATTAGATACTCCTTCTTACCGGAATCCTTTCTTTTTTTATAACCTCATACTTTTTATATGATCTCAGTATTAGGGTGACGTACATTGCGTCATAAGTATAATATCTTGTCAATTACTAATGGCAAAGATGTTGGTGGTTGTTTTGTACCGGCATGGAGTCTCGATGAATGTCATAGCCAAATAGAGCGGGGTAAGCATACCTGCCGTGTTGAAGTGGATTTGCGACCATGCCCAAGGGCATTGGCCCGAGTTGGTTCCAGATAAGGCAACGATCGCTGAATTGGACAAAGGTGGTATCTCATCGAAAAAGCGCAAACTCAGGGTCTGGAAGGCTTACCTATCGTGATTCAGAGGGTCCCATTGTCGGAGATTCAGGGGGATGATCAGGCGGATTCCAGACACCTGACGGGCCGCCTTGACTGCTGGAAAAGGACGGTTTATTGTACGAACAGCCGACGATCATACGAAATCTCGATCGAGCCGGAAAGGCATGCCGTAGCTAAGTCGTAAACTGCTGCCATCAAGCGGAATAGCGGAAACCATCGTCATTGGTGGGGCTGAGACTAGCGGCGAGCGGTAATTATTTCACGCTTAGTCGAGAGGGTGAATGCCAGCTTTTCTTCCTTGGCGCACTACCGGCTTAATGAAACCATCGAAAGGATGGAGTTGCTACCTGGTTGATACTCTCGTTTTTCAGGACGAACTTCAATGAGGAACACATAATAGCGACTGCGTTGATCTAAACTCTGCAGGAGAACTACGCCGCAACGACGCCATAGCCTCCGGAAGCACCTCGTACAACCCATTATAATCAGTAGTCTCACATTTTAGTTGGATTAGACCTCTTGCATAAGTCTGAGAAGTAGAAGTTCGAAGATTTTTGATCTCATCTATGCCAAAGAACTTAGCTGTCTCCCAGCCAGAACTTTAGTGAATTTCACTATTTGTGCAAGAGGCTTTTATAACAAAAAGAGCGAAATCGAAATATTGGTTCGACGTTCGCCACCACCGATGGGCTGTAGGTAGTTTTGGATAATATAGTCGGCCGTAATCAGCAGTCCGACAGTTTGTCCAAATGTTTGTCCTTGAAGTACCAATTCAAAAAAACCGACTGTTCGGTTGTAATTATTATCGGGAAGATGCAGGTCTCGCCAGGTCAGAAATTGTGCCCCCGCACTAAGTTGAAGTTGTGCTGCCACCCGATGGGTCAAGCTGACCATGTAAGCATTTCGATTCACATCCACGGCCCGGTTATTGTCGAAAGGAACAATATAACCGATGGTTCTGTCGTTACGAAATGCCGGTGCGATTGTCAGGTCATCGCTGACTTTGTAATCGTAGCGAATTTGGTTGATCAATGCAGTGTCAATCAACCGTTCCCGGCTGTTGAAGAGGTTGTCACGCTGGTACTTGAACTTACTTCGAATTGTTAGATTTTCGACATGTTGGTAGTCGACGATCATGGTGAAAATATTACCCAAGTAGTTTTGCAGTACCAAGTCATCTTTAATTCGCTGACCGGTTGAGCGGATAACCACATCGTCAGGAATATTATCTTTGGCTCGACGAACCGTATGCCGAAAAAAAACGGTTCCAAAGTTGGGGATCCGGTCTGGAATGTAAGAGAAAACATTATACCAGCCCTTGGCTCGCTGTCTCTGTAAGATCATCTGCTTTTGATAACGACCGGGAATTATTGACAGACCATCTACAATTGGCAGATCTAATTTCATGTAGATGTGGTGACCAAAAGAGCCTTCATCGTAGTCCAGACGATAGTTTGGCTTATCATCGTCTTCCAAGTTATCAGGTTCGCCGTTGTTATTAAAGTCGATTGACTCCCGGTTCAAGCCCAAACGAAATTTGGGAGGATCAGCAAAAAATAGCAAAAAATCGTCATTCCAGTCTTTAATTCGATCGCCGTCAATATCGTCTTTGGTATTACCAACAATTAGAATCTCTGGTTCTCTTGAATCGGCATAGGGGTTATCGTCATCGTTGTCGTCGATAAAGTTGGCTGCGGAATAGAAGGGATCTATTCGTGTATATTCTGCGCTGAGTGTTAAGGGGCCAAAATTGCGATTCAGATCTAAGAACCAGGCCCCTTTGTTGGTTGAAGTCCGTTGTCCCTCTAACGTCGGGTACTGTTTGGTTCGGCTGTACCAGGCCCGTTCACCAGAAATGGAGAAGCCAAAGAGCGTCGTTTGCAGATCTACTCCCATTGTCGATTCGTCGGTTAATTCTCCGTAGTAAAAGGTATGACGGCTTCGGTTAGTAGAATCCTTGACGTTACCCGGCGCGCTTAATTCCACCTGGTAATTTTTATTGTCCGTCGAGAGCTCAACCAGATAGTCGTTGGCAATGTCGATCTCAAACTTGATACTACCCAGATCCTGTGGACCAAATATCGGAAAGCGGTAGATAAAATATCCATCCCTGCCCACCGAACGAGAATCCGCATCACGGTTACTGTTATGGGGTAATATCAATATTCCTGGTGGTTCCGCTCCTCCCTTGATATCATACTCTTCAGTGCCATCGACTAACATGCGAACCTTAAACACCTTAGCCCCTGAACCATCTTCCGGCGAAGCATCGCCAAATCGAAGATAGATTTCAACCGGTGGATTGTTGATGGTAACGCCCTGCAACGGGCTGTCACTTCGCGCCAAGTCATAGTTGGTGAAGAACCGGTTAATGTAACTAATGCCTATTCGAGGCAGAGGCAAAATCACTTCTGGCAAATTACCAACCTGTATTCCATAGGCCCCCAGACTGGCTTCGGCTCGAACCCCGGCCATGAACCAATCGTTACCGCTGGAGATCTCTTTATTTTCAATCGGTTGTGACCGCTCCCCAGAGATAGAGAAAGTATTGTTGGTCACACGACCGGCAAACATAGAGACTCGTCCTTGAGCAATCGGAACAGTAATATTCCAACGAGCGGCATCGAAGAGTTCTTTATCAAGTGTAAAACTGGAAAATTTGGTGGGAAAGTTACCGACAGTTAGTTGATGTCGTAAACCTAGCCCTTGATCCTCTGGAGATTCGACGTTGAACGTAAAGAAATTGCGGTTGCCGGTCTTCTTTTTAAACTCCTTATCTCGTCTGAGAATGGAACTCCCTTCTAGGATACCAAAGGTTGCTTGCATTCGGTAAAGTTCCTTTCCACTTTTATCGAAAACCGGATTGCCGAGCGGATCCATTCGTTGGGCCCAGCTAACCGTTGTCCAAAGCAGAATTGTAACCGATAAAAAAAGAACCAGCCCTAGTTTAGTAGTCATAGACGAGGCTGAATCGATGGCTGCCGTAGGTTTGAGAAATCCCGGAGATGGGGTAAATAAAGGCGTAGTCTAGGGTGAATTGCTCGGTTGGACGATAACTTCCACCCAGGGTGAAATTGGTTCCCCAGGCTAAGTTTTCTAAACGGAATCCCCCACGTATCGTCGTTTTCTGATCCTTGGCCTGGTACTCCAATCCGACACGAACATCAACCTCTTTGGGGCGAAAAACGAGATCCATATCCCAAATCGTCCGTTGCCCCAAAACACCGATCCCTAAAGTTAAAATTCGGGGTAGGTATGATGGACTACTGGCACTGTCAAGATTTCCGTTGACGGTTCGCTGGCTAGCGATATTCGGACGGTTGAGATTTTGAACGGAGAGGGCAATCGGCACATTGGGTGAGGGGAAGAACAATCCACCGATATCAAAACTAAGTTGTGTGCGACCTTTCAGATCTTCAATAATGGTTTCGTTAGCCCCGATAGTGGGGGCGGTATCCCAATTCAAGATCTTAACCGATAGCCCTAGTGCCAGATGCTTATCTCCCGCTCCTTCCTGTGCGGTTGTCTTCCGCCTCCAGTGGAAATCTCTGGCCCCGCTAATTACAAGATAGTTTTCACTGTACAGCAGGCGATTAACAGCGGTGGCAGAAAAACGCTTTAAAAGGATGCCAAGACACTCTTTAGCCGTCGTTCGTTTCTGTGCCTGACTTTTAACATTATAGCCGAATCCCAACAGGTGTTGTGAGAGTTGACTCTGATCTTGCAATCCGGTATGAAGTCGAGCCGTGGTTGCCGTCAATTGGCGGGATTGGATATTAATCAGGGTGGCGGGATTGACCATCACACCATCAGCTCGATTAGCAACCGCGGAGATAGCCCCGCTCATTCCCAAGGCTCTGGCTCCCGAAAATTGATCAATGAAGGCAGCTTCAGCTAGGCCAACTGTCAGCATCAAGGCCCAGGTCAACCATTGGTATATGAGACCATGATACCCGATTGATAAGAGGTTACGCTGTCTCGACTCCAAACTTGTAACCTACGCCCCAGATCGTTTTGATGTAGATTGGTTTGGCGGGGTTGGGTTCTATTAGTTCTCGTAGATGTCGAATGTGGACATCAATGGTGCGTGGGCTAATAGTATTTTCCCCTTTAATCGTTGATAAGGTCTTCTGCTCTACTGACCACAAGGCCTCAAATATACCTTGCCTTGTCAAAGTACGTCCTACATTTTGCATAAAATAACATAGCAGATTATACAGACGAGGGCTCAGTTCAATAGGCTCACCGTTCAATTTGACTTGATACAGTTCACGGTTAATCTCGATTCCATTATACGTGAGAAGGCTTAAGTCTGCACTAGCGGTCTCGTACCGATGAGTTCGTCGGAGTAAGGCTCGAATGCGCGCCACGAGTTCTTGCGGATTAAAGGGCTTGGTAAGATAGTCGTCAGCACCGATAGACAAGCCGACAATCTTATCCACATCAGTGTCTTTGGCCGACAGGATAATGATCGGGATTTGGGATATTAGGCGAATCCGTCGACATAGTTCCAATCCATCGATTTCAGGTAGCATGAGATCGATAATAGCCAGATCGAATTCATTTGTGTTGTTTGGTCGGGTTAGGATATCCAGTGCCTGATTGGCTGTTTGTACAGCCAAAACCTCAAATTGTTCCTGAATTAAAATCCGTTTTAGCAATTTGATTACAACAGGATCATCATCAACCGCTAGTATCGTGTGTCTGTTTTCAGCTATCATTGACCAACTACGATAATACCATTATCGCTGTATTCTCCTAACCTGATTTGGTAAATATAAACGCCGATATCGACGGTGGTACCGGTACGATCCTTACCATCCCACTCGATACTGACTGCGTGTGTATTAACAGTTGTCCGGTCGATAAGCGTACGAACCAATTTGTTGTTAATATCAAAAATTCCAACTACTAGCTCAGGCGCCGACATACCAGTTGGGTTGAGTTCACCCTCGACCCAATCCCTGATCGGGGTACTAGTACCAGGTATGGTCAACATTAGCCGGGTGGTATCTGCCACACCATTATTATCTGGTGAAAATGGGTTGAAGCTCCAAGAAAATCTAGGCTGAACCAGAGTTGTTTCAAAGACCGCAAAGGTAGCAATGTAGTTGAGCTGGATTTGAACAGTTCGAGTAGTGGTATCAACAATACCGCCGACAATTTGCCACTCTTGTGCTGAGTCCTCCCAGGTAAACAGGCGAAGGTTCTCTTCCTGTTTTACCTTTGCCCGTAAGAGATCTTCAGGTCGGTAGCTAAGTTGAAGTTGCGCCGGCTGATGAAGGAGTAGATGATCAAAGGTGGTGAACGTGGTAATCGGTGTACCAGACGGATCAAAGAACTCAATTTCGTCGATTTGGACGTTATTGACCTGCTGGCTCTCGGTGACCTCTAACTGTACAAATTGAGCTTTGGGACGTGTTGGCAGGTCGATGACAGTTCGTCGGTCTTCAAACTGGTCAAAGGTTAAAACCTCAACAAACTTGATATTATCGTCCGAGACATGGATGGTCCCACTTTTCGGACCAAACGATTTCCCTCCGGCCATGTGGGCATAAACTACCATTTGACCAATAGATCTTTGTTTTACCAGATTAACAGTTAATGAAATAGGAAGGGGCGTTAGCCGGGTCATCCAGGTGGAAGGTGGCTGGCGAATTCCATCTACAGCTAAGGTCGCAGGTTGATAAGGTAATTCACTACTAGCTTCGGCCATGAAAGATTCCTGGCGGAGGGCTTCAAATCGGTAAACGACAACTGGTGACGTCCCTTCTGCAATTCTGGGATTCGTTAAATAGGAAAGTCTGGAGATCTGATCGACCTTCACCGGAGTGAACTGCAACTTCCTGATCGCTGATGTATGAGCGTATACATCGGCTGGATCGAACGCATTTTCTGGTATACGGATCTGTGCCTGCGCCCCATCGCTAAGGGTAAAATATCCATTCTCCGTAGCATCTGTATTCAATTCAGCTAAATAATAGAGCTGAATGGTCTCTTCGCTATAGGCTACACTATTATGCTGGTTTAACTCATTCGCAGATAAGTCTCCAGTAAGCGGTTGATCCAACTGATTTGGGCTTTGGATTTGAGCGGCTACAGTAATTCGGTTTTCTCCATTCTGAAGAACTAAATTGAGGTCAAAAATAACACCAGGTAGTTTATTGGGCTGTTCTAGCTCTGAGGGGTTAGACGTTTCTAACTGCAGAGATAATAGTTGTAGGTTAGCCTGAACAATTCGCTCTTCTTCGTCTAGTAACTCAAAGGCTTGGATTGCAATTCGATTGCTTTGCCAGCCCTCGACCATCTCCAGCCGGATATAGCGAGTCGTAATCGGTTCAGGTAGATCTATCAGAATTCGACGCAATTCAGGTGAAAGGCTAGAGGAAGCTAATAAGGTTATCGGAGTTGAGAACGTTTGCCCGTTGTTTGAAAAAGCGACAGTGACGGTTCTTGGTCCCAGCGGATAGTGTGGCTGCGGTAAGGGGCGAATTAGTAGCCCCTTGATTTTTAGAGGCTGTCCTAAATCAACTTGAACAGCGTAAATTGAATGCTCAAGCTCAGCTAACGACTGAACGCCAGCTGGCGTATTGATCGAAACAATAATAGGTGACGGTGTGGTCGAAATAATCTCGGCCTGAAGATGCAAAATCCGATTACTAGTGACAAAATTAGAGCCGGGCTGTAAGATCGTCAAGTCAATCCCTGATCCAGCCGGGAGCAGGTAACAGAAGTAGATTAGGTTGGCCAACCAAAATGTAGCTTCTCGACGCATCCTGTGGGCTTAAGATTCACTTGCTGAGTTGCTTGGCAGTATACCACAACTTGTTAATAACTTACAAACTACCATCATTAGGGTTTTCTTGGCTAATTAGTTAAGGACAAATTAACCGATCTATATTTAGCCGCAACGCCTTCCAAAATCGGTTGCTTCTGGCTTTACTTGCAACCGATATAATTTGCAGATATAATGTGTTTGGTGAAGTAGCGTCTCTACATCCTATCGCTCTTGGATTGGCGACAGTGGAGATGCACATCACTCTGAATGAGGGGAACCACTAACAAAGGGTAAAGATTTCTATCATGACAACTGCTGAAATTAAAGCTATGGCGACTCAATATATTATGAATACCTACGGTGATCGCCAACTTGCTTTTATCAAAGGTGAAGGCGCATATGTATGGGATGCAGAGGGCAAAAAACATCTCGACTTTCTAAGTGGGATCGCCGTCAATGGACTTGGCCATTGTCACCCGAGAGTGGTCGAAGCGATCCGAAACCAGGCCGAAACCCTATTGCATATTTCCAACCTCTATTACATTCAACCCCAAGCTAAACTAGCAAAAATACTGGTTGAGAACGGAGAATTGGATCAGTGTTTTTTCTGTAATAGCGGGGCTGAAGCTAATGAAGCCGCCATAAAAATCGCACGTAAGTTTGTCAAAGATTCAGGGCGACCTAACGCCTTTGAAATTATTACTATGGAGCAATCTTTCCATGGACGAACGATAGCAACCATTACTGCGACGGCGCAACCCAAGTACCACCAGGGATTTGAACCGATGTTACCAGGTTTTGTCTATGTTCCCTTCGACGATTTGGGGGCAGTAGCAGACGCAATTAGCGAGAAAACATGTGCTATTTTGGTCGAACCGATCCAATCTGAAGGTGGCGTCAATGTACCTGGTGAAGGCTATCTGCAAAGGCTTCGAGATCTTTGTGACGCCAATGATCTGGTCTTAATTTTTGATGAAGTCCAAACTTCGCCCGCCCGACTGGGAACCTTCTTTGGGTACCAAAGTTACGGTGTTACCCCTGACGTTATTACTATGGCCAAAGCACTCGGTGGTGGCACACCGATTGGTGCTATGATGGCCAAACGGGCAGTTGCTGATAGTTTTGTTCCCGGCACACATGCCGCTACTTTCGGTGGCAATCCACTGGTAACAGCTGCCGCTGTCGCTACCTTAGAAACGATTTTAGAGCAGAATCTATGTGCTAACGCTAAGCAGACAGGTAATTATATAGTCAAAAAGTTCTTAACCTTCAAGGACCGCTATCCCTTGATTGACATTCGAGGACGGGGTCTATTACGAGGCTTGGTTTTTTCCGTAGATGCCAAACCGTTGGCCGCTAAATGTATTGAAAACGGCCTGATTACTATTTGCACCAATGACCATGTCCTGAGATTTTTGCCGCCACTTAATATCACAGAGGAGCATGTCGATGAAGCTTACCAAATCCTTGAAAAATCTATGGATGATGTCGGGTTATAACCAGTTACTTTCTTCGACTTACCCTCAAGTGGAGGCGTACGTACCTGAAGTCGCTTGCAAACACCTACCAATCGCTGGCCGCTTTCCAGCAAGCTCAGTTGCATCGCCTTCTAAAAATTACCGACTACGACGAGTGATTGGTTTTATTTCCACTTGCTCCTCTTTGCTCATTACCGGTCTGTTGCTGTTACTGGTCAGCGGTTGTAATTTTTCGACGATAGGGAGTGATGGTACTCAATCTTTGTTTAAACTGCTGTTCTCCGAATCTTCAGAAATCGACAAAATGTTGGTTAATTACGCCCGACCAGAGAGTGGTGCGGTTATGACGGTTTCTAAGGATAATACCAATCATCCAGCTAGTGCATTGGTTAATGGTATCACCGATTCTAATTTATGGGATCAAGGGGAAGGCTGGGAAGTCGAGTTTAGTGGCCGCTACAGCTACGGCCAGTACACCGGCTACGGCGAGCGTTCTTGGATGGCCGGGCAAGCCCTACGAGAGCAAAATCGACGAGATATGCTTCAAGGAAGACGCGTTGACCAGGAAGATTATCAAGTAGACCCCAAGCAATTTGAGGATAGCGACTATAAAACCCGTGGCTTGGTGGGGATTGACACCTATGGTGGTGATACTGCTTCGGCTATGGCTTGGATGGTATTCGAAATTCCAGAGAAACGGTTGGTCAACCGTGTGATCCTTCACACTATCAACTCCGCCAAATATCCGGCCAAGAAGTATGGTGTTAGTGACTTCATCGTTCAGTACTGGACTTTGCAGGCAAAGGGTTGGCAGAATATAGATCGAATGGGCAAGAAAGTTGGCGACCAACACGACAGTATCCGCAACAACACAAAAGGCAAAGTGACAGTTCGTTTTCGCCCTGTCGAAACCACTAAGATCCGGATTATTATCCGCCTGACCAACGACAGCAAACGTCGCAAGCAAGGGCGAACCCGAAGTGAATACCTTACGGGTACCGTTCGGCTGTTAGAGGTCGAGATCTACGGACTGGAAAAGAAACCGCTTTCATGAACCTGGCCTGTAGATGATGTTATTGCCGCTTGGCTAACAAGGTCGCTCCGCTAGCAAGTCAGAAGAATCTTGTGATTTCGACTACCAAAGATTCAAATCCAGCTCTACGTCCGTTTTTCCCCGGTTTTAGTTTTTCCCTCCTATCTCCTTTTTGCCTATTAAACATAAGCCTATTCTTAATAGGCCTATTCTTAATAGGTGGTTGTGCTGGCACTGCAAAAAAAACACCTGTACCTAATCCGACTGTAGATAACCAGCGGGTACTGGATTCCGTCCTAGCGGAACTCCAACTCCGCTACGATTTGACAATGACCCTCTACACACAGATGAAAGTTACAATTAAGGAGAGGGGAAAACGTGAGGAGATTAGAGAAATCTTATGGTATAAGAGATCGGAAACGGGAGAAGATCAACTCCACGTGCAAGCGATGGGGATTTATAATCAACCACGCGCCGTGATGATCGCAGCTAAAGGTGAATTTCTGCTCTACTTGATCAATGAGCAGGAATCGGTTCGCGTACCACTTAAAGATGCAATTTTGCAAGAAATCTTTGGTGTAGATCTTCGGATTTCGGATGTTAAATCAGCCATTTTCGCTAATCCTTTTCTAGATTTGGTAGAACTCTCAACGGAAGAAGACCTCTCGTTTGATGTTTCGCAGATAGGCGCTAAGCTACAGATTCAATATTCTATTACCGATCAGGTCGAGGAGATCTCGATTTTCAACTTTACCGATCAACCGGTAGTCCGGTCGTGGCGGGTTATAGGTCTAGACGGTAAGCTGATTCAGGAGACTAAGTTTTCGGATTACCGGGAGGTGGATGGTATTTTACGACCCTATCGAATAGTGATTGAACGACCTGAAGATGACACAGAGGTAACGATTAAAACCATTAATCCTAAAATAGGGGCTGAGATTAGCGACCATAAGTTTAATTTAGACCTATTACCGCAGTGAAGTACCGGTCTAAACGGCTTAAACGTCGGCGTATTTTAGTGTAGGGAAAATACTCGCCAGTAAGCCGAAGACGGTGCTAACCAGTACAATCAGAGCCGTTTGATGGAATGGAATAAATGAAAGTGTTCGAAATTGGGTAGTGAGGGCTCGAAAGAGCACAAATGTAGTTGTTACGCCTAACAGACTACCACTCGCCCCCAGAATCCCACCTTGTGTAATCAGTGGTAAGCCAACATACCAAGAACTAGCTCCAACCAAGCGTAGAATTTCGATCTCCTCTCGCCGAAAATAGACGGTCAATACCACCGAAAAAGCGACGATGATAATCGACGCTACTCCCATGATGCCACCCAACCCAAGGATGCCGAACTCGGCTCGACGAATAAAGGTTGAGGTAAATTGCTCGTAAGTCACCTCATCGATCTTTTCCGACATTACACGAATATAACCAGCTGTTTTGCGTAAGGTCTGCTGTTCTAACGCTTCATCTTTTAGGTGGACCTCAAGCGAGGCCGGTAACGGATTAACCAGTTCAAAGCCTTGCACAATACTAGCGAATTCATTAAAAATTTGTTGGCCTCGTGCCAACGCCTGCTTCTTAGAAACGTAAACTACCCGTTCGACCATCTCCAGATCTTCAATATCGAATTGTAATCGTTGCTGCTCGTTCTCGCTGATATCATCATGCAAAAAGACAATGATAGCTGTGGCATCTTTAATAGCAGTAACCTCAGCTCGAATCGCATTGTGCAGTAACACTAGCACACTAACGATGATAGTGGTCAACATAATGGTAACCAGGCTCAAGATACTAACTACGCCACCGGACCTGAGATTTGAGATTGTCTCTTCCAATAAATAGGTTGTCAATTTAACGAATCTAAACCTCGATGGACTGTCCCTCTTGAATGCGAATAACCCGTCTACCCAATTGGCGAACCAAGGCAATGTCATGGGTAGCCACTAAAACGGTGGTTCCCCGGAAATTGAAGTTTTCAAACAATCGCATAATTTCAAGTGATAGTTTGGGATCCAGATTTCCCGTTGGTTCGTCAGCCAGCAAGATGGTCGGATTGTTAGCCATCGCACGGGCAATCGCTACGCGTTGTTGTTCACCACCTGAAATTTCCTCTGGATAGGCATCTCGTCGATGAACTAAACTCATCTGATGCAGTAGCTGGTTAACGTTGTTGCGGATCTCTGACCTTCTAATCCCCATCACTTTCATCGAGATGGCGATGTTTTCCTGTACGGTTTTGTTGGGCAACAACTTAAAATCCTGGAAAACTACACCAATTTGACGACGAAAGTGGGGAATCTCGGACTTAGAAAGGGTTGAAAGGTTGCGTCCGGCCACAACCAATTCACCATTGGTTGGGACCAGACCACGATACAGCAAGCGCAGAATAGTCGTTTTGCCAGCCCCGCTTTCACCGACTAAAAAGGTAAACTCACCTTTTTGGACTTGAAAACTAACGTCGTGGAGAACTTGGATATCCTCCTTGTAACACATATTGACATTGTAGGCTTGGATCATAGTCGATTGGTCTTTAAATTTTGGGCGTAAACTTAGTCGAAAATACAAAGCCGCAGGAGTTAGGTGTACGATATACACTCCTACAACACTAAAACTTTTGTTGGTCCAACTTTGGTTGACTCCCATACCGTTAACTCATTTGGTAAGCGGCCCGTTTTCAATAGGCTTGACCCAACCCGGAAAAGAGGAAAATGGGAGTCAGATTCATATCAGAAAACGAACTCGGAAGGAAAATAGTTACGGGTAGGAGTTAATTTGTAAGTGGAATGCCCAAGTTATATTTCATGACAACCTCCAAGGTGTGGTATACATCTAGTCAGGAGAAAAATCAAGAGAGAAACAATGTCTTGTAAATCGTAAGCGTAAGACAACAAACTCTAACGTAATGTGTTCCACTAACCTTCCATATGGGTAGTTTTACATTTAAAAGTATGACGTCCTCTAAACTCTGAGGTGAAATTTGGTTAGTTCTTTTACTTTTTTTTAAAATAAATTAGGAAAAGTGAGGTCATTTGTAGTATCTTCTATTCATTGAAAAAAGGAGATAATACATAAAAGTTATCATCACTTAACCCAAGAATGAATAACGTTCTCAGATCCAGTGGCTAAAGTCAAGGCTAATTGGTCAAAAACAAATCGCCGCGTTAATTGCCGTGCATCCCTCAACCATTAGCCGGGAGCTCAGGCGAAATCAAGGCCAACGGGGTTATTATCGCCATCGTCCAGGACGCAGGGATTGAACCGTCGACAAAATCGGGACTGACTATTTGCTAGTGTTGAAATTTATCGGTTAGATGCTAGATATGGCCAGCAACCGCTGAAAAAAAGGGGAAATTATGCCTCAATCTCAACAATTAACCATTGAACAAGCTATCTCACTAGCAGAAAAGGCAGCCAGACAGGGCAATGTTGCTGCTGCACGGCAACTCTACAGTGCAGTCTTGCAACACCAGCCCAACCACCCGATTGCAACACAGGAACTGCGTAAGTTGCAACAAGAGTTGCCACACCATCAATCGGTATTAGCACAGACGACCAACCCGTCGCAGGATCAGATTAATGCCCTGATCAATCTATATAGCTCAGGGCAAATGACAAAGGTCGCGCAGGTTTGTAGAAAATTACTGCGAACTTACCCCCAATCATTAACTGTGCTTAATATCTTAGGAGCGGTACTCCCGAGGCAAGGCCAGTTGCAGCAAGCAGTGCAAGTATTCGACCAAATAATCGAACTCAAGCCGGATTATACCGAGATTTATAGTAACCGTGGGGTTGCACTCAAAGAGTTAGGACAACTGGAGGCAGCGGTAGACAGCTATAATAAAGCCATAGAGCTCAACCCCGATTATGCCCAGGCTTACAGTAACCGTGGCAATGCACTCAAAGAGCTGGGGCAACTGGCGGCGGCGGTGGCCAGCTATAACCGGGCCATCCAGCTGAAGCCCAGTTTGGCTGAGGCTTACAGTAACCGTGGGGTTGCACTCAAAGAGTTAGGGCAACTGGCGGCGGCGGTGGCTAGCTATGACCAGGCTATCGAGCTCCAATCTGATTATGCCCAGGCTTACTATAACCGTGGGGTTGCACTAGCAGAGAGTTAGGACCGTTGGAGGAGGCAGTAGATAGCTATAATAAAGCCATAGAGTTCCAGCCTGACTTTGCCGAGGCTTACTATAACCGTGGCAATGTACTCAAAGAGCTGGGACAACTGGAGGCAGCGGTAGACAGCTATAATAAAGCCATAGAGCTCAACCCCGATTATGCCCAGGCTTACAGTAACCGTGGCAATGTACTAACCGACCTTGGACGGCTGGAAGAGGCCGTGGTTAGTTATAACAAAGCGATCCAGCTGAATCCTGATTTCGTAGAGGCTTACAGTAATCGTGGCAATGCACTAACCAACCTGGGGCAGTTGGAGTCAGCGGTTGCAAACCACCGAAAAGCTGTCTCCATTGCCCCTCAGAAGAGTTCGTTCTGGGCTACCTTTGCGGATTGTTTGAGCGCAGTGGAGTTTACATCATGTAGCGACGATTTAGTGCATGACTTGCTTCAGATGTTAGAACATCCAACTGTTCGCCCTCACGATGTGTCGAACGCTATGATCAGTGCGTTGCGTTATTACCCAAAGTTCTTACCCATTCTTGAACTTTTTAGGTCT
>Ga0208128_1000202_pt1 | contig 25048 bp, 23 predicted proteins | sample ETNtaG_35_FD_185758 | JGI IMG/M metagenome (GOLD analysis project Ga0208128, IMG submission 185758) | Marine microbial and viral communities from oxygen minimum zone, Eastern Pacific Ocean - ETNP201306PF51B (SPAdes) (version 2) | ecosystem: Environmental > Aquatic > Marine > Oceanic ... | reverse complement strand
ACATGCCCTCCTCTAACGCTTCTGCACCCATTCTGGAGGGCGAGCCCACTGCATGGGCTCAGGCCCTTTGGGAACAATTGCATCCTGATCGATGGCCACTATCGGCTGAGGAACTACCACCTGGAACAGTCCTTGTCGGAGGTGCTGTTCGCGATGGCCTAATCGGTCGACTTCAAAAGCGACCAGATCTTGATCTAATGGTTCCAGGAAAGGCCATAGAACTCACCGGCAACCTAGCTAGAACATTAGGAGGCACCTGTGTTGTGCTGGATACCAAGCGCGATATAGCGCGCTTGGTATTAAAAGGCTGGACCATCGACATTGCTGCTCAAGAGGGCTCCAACCTTGAGGAGGATCTATGGCGAAGGGATTTCCGTCTCAACGCGATCGCCCTCACCCTCGAAGCCATCCCTCGATTAGTGGATCCAACGGGAGGGCTAAATGATCTGCAGCAAAAAAAACTTGTGGCTATTCGTGAGCAGAACTTGCTTGACGATCCGCTGAGATTGCTGCGTGGATTACGACTAATGGCCGAGCTACAGCTGACCCCAGAAGCCAAAACCTGGTCGTTGATCCATTGCCACCACAAACTTCTGCCTCAAGCAGCCCCAGAAAGGATCCAAGCAGAACTACAACGACTGGTAAATGCGCACTGGGCTGATGAAGTGCTGCCGCTACTGCTGAGCACTGGCCTGCTTAATTCATGGCAAAACAGTATCGAGGGGATCAACCGAAAACCGCCCTCTCATAAAGCTGCCAAGGCCTTAAACACTGCCGAACAGGCACTAGCGCTTCCGCTGGCTCGTCTGACATATCTAGTCAGTGATGAAGGTCTGATCCAATTGCGCTTCAGCCGAAAACAACGCCAACGCTGTCAACTCCTGCGTCATTGGCAAAACCGCAACGACGGAATTTCATTTGAAAGCCTGAGCGAAATTGATCGACTTCAATTGCACCTAGATCTAGAGAAAGACCTACCAGCCCTAATTTTGCAGCTACCTCAAGCCAGCCAGTTGCAATGGCTTGAACGCTGGCGCGACCCAGATGATCCTCTTTTCCATCCATATCCTCCTGTAGATGGCTATTTCCTGCAAAAGAGCCTTAACCTCCCGATGGGTCGAACTCTGGGTGATCTACTCCGCCACCTTTGCCAAGAACGAGCTTTTGGTCGGTTGCACAATCAAGAGCAAATCTTGAATGAAGCAATTCACTGGTGGAAGCAAAACAAACCTTGCTGTGATTAACTGCACTTGCAATAAGGACATAGATCGACCTGATCCACATCCTTTTCTCAATCCCTCTTCTCACTCCCCTCTTTTTTCATGAGCGTTCGCCTTTACATCGGCAACCTGCCGCAAACTTTTGAAAGCAAAGAGCTGGAAACACAGCTGGCAAGTGTTGGAGATGGGATTCGCTTCAAAGCTGTTCTCGATCGAGAAACCGGTGGCTGTCGTGGATTCGGCTTCGCCAATGTCGATGATGAGAAGGTCGCCAATGAAGTAATTGAACAATTCAACGGCCGAGAGTTCAATGGGAACAACTTAAGAGTGGAGCGTTCTGAACGCCGAAATTCAAACGAAGGATCTGGTGGTGGATCACGCCGAAACGGTCAAAATGCTGGCGGCAATGCCCCTGGGGCAGCCCGCAAATCGACCAACAAAGTTGTACATAGTGATGCTCCTCCAGAAGAAGCACCTGACCCACGCTGGGCTGGAGAACTTTCGAAACTGAAGGATCTCCTGGCTAATCAAAAAACAGCTGTATAAAACCTTGGGATCAATTAGTTGCTAACTGCCCATGATCAACGTGCCTGGGCAATCAGATAAGAAAGAGGAAGATCAACCAACTTCGTCCAACGATTCACATAGGCTCGATTATTGAAAACGTCGTAATCCAGGCGTTCGATCGAATCAAGTATTCCTCTATAGAGACGTAAAGATGCCCATACTGGCCAGCGGGCGTCTTTAGAAAGCCAGCGCACCCCGGCTTCCGATCGGGTAAACCATTCCCTGGCACGCTCCAATTGAAATGCCATCAAGGCCTTCCAAGCACTATTCAAACGTCCAGCCATCAAATCAGCTTCTGAATAGCCAAAGCGTTCAAGATCTTCCTGGGGAATATAGATACGGCCACGACCGCGGTCCTCACCTACATCACGAAGAATATTGGTGAGCTGATTAGCAATGCCAAGAGCAATTGCCGCATCTGATGTCTCTGGAGAAGAACTCCAAGGGGCTGTTGTGTAAGCAGGATCAAGGCCCATTACATGCTGGGTCATCAAGCCCACAGTGCCAGCCACTCGATAGCAATAGAGCTCTAGCTGCTCAAAGGTGGCGTATCGATGGTGATTCAGATCCATTCGCTGACCCTCAATCATGTCCAAATAAGGCTGTATGGGTTGAGGGAAACGTTCCAGCGTGTCTGCCATAACCGCATCGAGACCATCACGCACCTGGCCTGCAAACATTGCTCGAGTGCGCTCTTCCCATTGATCTAGACGATCCGCCAGCTCAGAAACAGGACGCGTCTGTGCTTCAGGGCTATCCATCAGCTCATCTGTCCGCCTACACCACACATAGATAGCCCAAATTGCTCTGCGCTTAATGGAAGGCAACAGCATGGTGCCGAGATAGAAGGTTTTGGCCCACTGAGCTGTCTCCTCTCGGCAAGCCTCATAGGCCTCATCAATACTCAAGCAAGCTTGAGAACTGAGAATCGATGAATCCGGCGCTAGCTCAGTCATGATTCAGGAAGGGAGCGCCTGATTATTTGTCTTAGCGGTGGACAACTTCTCCGCACTACCATCGACGGCGCTTGCACACAACTTGCCGCTAAGCACCGCACCCTCCATTGAGGCCAAATATCGCTGCATTGTGAAGTCACCAGCGAGGAAAAAATTGACAATCGGCGTCTCCTGGCTGGGACGAAGCTTCTGACAACCCGGAGTGGTCTTGTAAACCGAGAGGGGTGTCTTAATTACCTTGTACTTGCGTAGTTTGGCCTGATTTTCACCGGCAAAGTGCATTGGGAAAAGCTTCTTGAGCTCAGCCAACGTGGCGTCGATGATCTCCTCATCGCTGCAGCCAATCCAATCTTTAGCTGGCGCGAAGACCAATTCCAGCATTGAGCGATCTAGATCTTCATACTCCTTACAGGTAATGCTCATATCAGCGTAAACACTCAGAAGAGGTGACCTACTGAACAACAAGTGATCGATATCAGTGAGCTTTCGATCGAACCAGAGATGAATATTGATCACTGGAACACCACGCAAACCATCAAGCTTGCGGAACATCTCCATCTGCTTCCAAGGGTCAGGCAAAAGCAATTTAAGAGGGTCTACTGGAAGAGCACTGACATATGCATCTGCCTGAATATTCCTGGGCTCACCCTCCTGCTCGCCACCGATTAAAAAGCTATCTACACTGCCATCTTCTTTGAGCTTAATCTCTCGCAAAGGACTGTTGAGATGAACCTCACCACCAAGAGATTTAATGTGCTCAACTATTGGCTGACAAAGGCGCTCAGGTGGAGCACCATCAAGGAAAGCCATCCTGGAGCCATCCTTTTCCTGAAGGAATCGGTTGAGCGCAGTGAGTAAAACAGTGGCTGAAATCTCATCAGGATTAATAAAATTCAACGCCTTACTCATGGCGATAAAAACCTCCTTATTTACCCGCTCAGGAATGTTATGAATTCTCAGCCATTCCGTCCAAGAATATTGATCACACTCCTCCACATATTCCTGACCGCGCAACATCGCAGGCACAAGGCCCAATCCAAACGCAATCTTCTCAGACCAGCTGAGCATGTCGTTATTGCCCAAAATGGCAGCCACGCCATTTAATGGAGCAGGAAGATCAGGGAAATCAAATCGGCTGTATTTCCCAGGATCCTCAAGCTGATTGAAGATCATCGAGTGACTTTTCCACTGCAAACGCTTCTCGATACCTAATTCTCTAAACAACTGGAGCATGTTTGGGTAAGCCCCAAAAAAGATATGCAAACCAGTCTCATACCAGTCACCGTCTTCATCCTTCCAAGCGGCAACTTTGCCCCCGAGCACATCGCGGGACTCAAAAACCACTGGGATGTGTCCCGCATCAACTAGGTATTTGGCACAGGAGAGGCCCGCAAGACCTGCGCCTGCGATCGCAACACGCATGCTTCTGATAAGAAGTGAACAACAACCCTAATAAGGAACCCCCCCCATTCTCTTCCTAGAGTCTCTTTACTTGCTCTTACGGTCCACATTGCTGGACCTGTCCATCCCATGACCGAGACCCTGCTGAAGTGCACCACCCGTCACGTAAGGATATTCACGGCCAGGGTTGAGAACAATGATCTGGTCCATGATCTCGAGCAGCTCACCCTCGATCTCGATCCTGACAACGAGTTCCTTTGGAGCGAAACGGTCACTGAAGAAATACAGCAACGCTTCAAAGAATTGGTTTCCTCCCATGCGGGTGCTGAACTGAGCGAATACAACCTGCGACGAATCGGCTCGGAGCTAGAAGGAACCATCCATCAGCTGCTCCAGGCTGGAAAATTAAGCTACAACCCTGAATGTCGTGTATTGAATTACTCCATGGGGCTCCCACGTACTCCTGAGCTGTTGTGAACCGCTCCCGTTACAACCGTCGTGATGACTACGGTAATGAAGGCAGGCGCTCAAATCGTTACGACCGCCGCAGCCGCGATGAAGGCGATGGCTACAACTATGGCCGTGCCCCTGCAGGTAGCTCTGGCCCTCCCCCACCACCTGGAGGCAATGGAGTCCGCCTAAACACTGCCAGCCTGGCAGTGCTAGCAGGAGTTCTAATCGTGGGCATTGGTATCGGCAGTGCTGTCACTAGCACCACACAGGGCGATCAAGGCAACATTGCTAGTAGCCAGCAGCTGGACATGGCTGTCCCAGATCCTGAATTCTGTCGGCAATGGGGGGCCAGCGCTTTCGTCATAGACATTGAGATGTACACCACAATGAACCCGTCCAGCAGTTTCGTCACGCAGCCCAGCATGCAGCCTGGCTGCGTAATTCGTCGAGAGAACTGGACGGTGCTGGAGAAACAAGGTGCGGTCACCAATAACCAGGTAAGAGAGTGCAAGCAACGCATGAACACCTTCGCCTATATCGGTTCGATCCGCGATAAACCCATTGTCCGCTGCGTCTACCAGACCGATATCAGAGACAACAAATTCATTACCAAAGGGGTGGCTGATGATTCCGTGGGCATAACACCAGAAGCAGATCAGTTCTGAGTTAAATCCCCAGCTTTGGTCTCCACACCAGTGGACCTGGTCTGACGAAGTGGGCTGTCAGCACTTGCAAAAACTGGCAGCACATCCCTTCTGAAGGCCTCTGCTGCCCGAGAGCAGTAACGCGCAGGATGAGTGATCAGCTTCAGCTGACGTCGCACCTGCAAGTCAGCCACTACCGGCTTGTGCACAGTGCCAGCAGTCAGTTCCCGCTCGATAGATACCACAGGTAGAAAAGCTGCCCCAAGACCAGACTGAACAGCATTCTTGATCGCCTCAAGAGAATTGAGCTCCATCTCTATCCGCAAGCGCTGCACGTCCAAACCGGATCTAGCTAGGAGCTGATCAAGCATCTTGCGAGTAGTGGACTGAGAGTCGAGGCTAATAAAACCGAGACGGTAAAGATCTTCTTTGGTCAGTTCTACGAGCCTCGACAAAGGATGTTTGACCGGAAGCACCAAGGCCAATTCATCACTGGCGTAAGGCACAACCTGAAGGATTTCATTTAGCTCCGAGGGAAGCTCGCCGCCAATAATCGCCAAGTCAATTTGACCATTGGCAATACTCCAACCAGTGCGACGAGTGCTGTGCACTTGTAGTTGCACAGCTACATCGGGGTACTTCTGTCGAAACAGGCCGATCATCCGCGGCATCAAATAAGTTCCTGTCGTCTGGCTAGCCCCTACAACTAAAGATCCACCTTTGAGGTTGTGAAGATCATCAAGAGCTCTACAGGCTTCCTGACACTGACTCAAAATCCGTTCGCAATAGTTGAGCAGCAATTGACCTGCTTCAGTGAGTTGAGCCTTACGACCACCACGATCAAACAAGGAAACCTCTAACTGCTTCTCGAGGTTTTGAATCTGCAGGCTCACCGCCGGCTGGGTCACGTAAAGACTGTCCGCCGCTTTCTTAAAGCTGCCCTCACTCACGATGGCGTGGAGGATGCGCAATTGATCAAGGGTAAAAGGCAGATCGGCCATGAAGGACCTGCCAGCCCGGCAGCAACTAAAGAAAAACTGTAATCGGAAAACCCTGGGCACCAGAATCAAGAATCATTGCAACGGACTCTTGGCACATGTGTCATCTGCAGGGCTGCATCACAGCAGCCTGGTGATGCTTGGACTGTTGCTGCTCTTTGGGTTGATTCACAGCGGTGGAGCAGCCCTACGCAGCCATGCCGAAGCACGAATCGGCGCCAGGATATGGCGATTGATCTTTGCCGCAGCCAGCATTCCCTCGGCTGTTGTAGTGATCGGCTACTTCCTCGCCCACCGCTACGACGGTCTGCGGCTGTGGAATCTGCAAGGGGTGAGCGGCATGGTGCCAATGATCTGGATCCTCACAGCCATCAGCTTCTTGTTCCTTTACCCCGCCACCTACAACCTGTTGGAAATCCCCGCCGTGCTGAAGCCAAAAGTACGTCTTTATGCAACGGGAATCATCCGCATCACTCGTCATCCCCAGGCCATTGGCCAGATCCTCTGGTGTTTCTCACATGCGCTCTGGATTGGCACCAGCTTCATGTTGTTCACGTGTGCAGGACTGATCGGCTATCACCTATTTGCGGTATGGCATGGCGATTACAGATTGCGAACCCGCTTCGGTGATGCTTTTGAGGATCTGCAAAAGGACACTTCTGTATTCCCCTTTATGGCGATCATTGATGGACGGCAACAATTGTCATGGCAAGAAGTTCTCAGGCCTGCCCAACTGGGCATAGCTATCGCCGTGGGAATATTCTGGTATGTCCATCGCTTCATCCCACTAGGAAGCGCGACCTTCCTTTCCTCCAAGCTAGAAGGTCTTCTGAGCTGAACTGCCTACACTCCCTGGAGCCTGCCTCGACCGGATGCCCTCGGCCGCTGATCTCGCCTGGTTAATCCCGGTACTCCCCCTAGTGGGAGCCTTGGCCACAGGCCTTGGATTAATCAGTTTCAACCAAACCATTAACCGCCTGCGTAAGCCAGTAGCGATACTGCTTCTCACCTGTTTAGGTGTTGCAGCGGTATTGAGCTATGCAGTGCTCGCCGAACAACTGGCAGGAGCACCCCCAGTCACGCATCAATTCATTTGGGCTAGTGCCGGCAGTTTCACCCTGCCAATGGGTTATGTGATTGATCCACTTGGCGCCGTAATGCTTGCCCTGGTCACCACCATCGCTCTGCTGGTGATGATCTATTCCCATGGCTATATGGCCCACGACAAGGGATACGTTCGTTTTTTCACCTACCTGGCCCTATTTAGCAGTTCCATGCTGGGACTGATAATCAGCCCAAACCTTCTTGAAATTTACGTTTTCTGGGAGCTAGTGGGGATGTGCTCATACCTGCTAGTGGGCTTCTGGTACAACCGAGATGGTGCCGCCCATGCAGCCCAAAAGGCTTTTGTGGTGAATCGTGTCGGTGATTTTGGCCTGCTACTAGGCATCCTCGGCCTGTTCTGGGCCACTGGCAGTTTTGATTTCCAAGGCATTGCAGATGGCCTATCTGATGCCATAACTGCCGGCACCGTGCCCGGCTGGGCTGCTCTGACGTTATGCCTATTGGTGTTCATGGGACCGATGGCGAAGTCGGCTCAATTCCCACTGCATGTCTGGCTGCCCGATGCAATGGAAGGCCCCACACCCATTTCCGCCCTCATTCATGCTGCAACCATGGTTGCAGCAGGTGTCTTCCTAGTTGCCAGGCTCGATCCGCTCTACAGCCAATTCCCAATAGTTGGATTGGTGATTGCCATTGTGGGCACTATCACCTGCTTTCTGGGAGCATCCATCGCCCTCACCCAGATGGATTTAAAGAAAGGGCTTGCTTACAGCACAGTGTCTCAATTGGGCTACATGATGCTTGCCATGGGCTGCGGCGCACCCATAGCAGGCATGTTCCACTTGGTAACGCACGCCTTTTTCAAGGCCATGCTTTTCCTCGGCTCAGGCTCAGTGATCCATGCCATGGAGGACGTTGTTGGTCATGAACCCCTACTGGCGCAAGACATGCGGCTCATGGGTGGCCTTCGCAAAAAAATGCCTATCACCGCCATCACCTTCCTAATTGGCTGTGTTGCGATCAGCGGCATCCCCCCACTAGCAGGCTTCTGGAGCAAAGACGAAATTCTGGGGCAAGCATTTATGACCTTCCCCTTGCTCTGGCTTGTCGGTTTTCTAACTGCCGGGATGACAGCCTTCTACATGTTCCGCCTCTACTTCCTGACGTTTGAGGGGACATTTAGAGGAAACGATAAAGACCTGCAGACCCAGCTACTTACTGCAGCCGGTAAAAGCAATGAAGAGGACCATCCACACCATGCCGGAGTACTGCATGAGTCCCCCTGGTCGATGACTATGCCATTGGCCGTATTAGCAGTGCCATCAATTTTGATCGGTCTACTTGGCACCCCCTGGAATAGCCACTTTGCAGCCCTACTGAACCCCAAAGAGGCACTTGAGATGGCCGAAACATTCAGCTGGGGTGAATTCCTCCCACTCGCAGGTGCTTCCGTAGCAATTTCAACGGCAGGTATCAGCTTGGCTGTCTTGGCTTATTACCTAAACCGCATCGATCTTGGTCAAATATTGGCCGCTCGCTTCCCAACCATCAATACCTTCCTCGCCAATAAGTGGTATTTGGATGAAATCAATGAAAAGATCTTTGTACGCGGCAGCCGCAAGCTGGCACGAGAAGTACTTGAAGTGGACGCCAAGGTTGTTGACGGTGTAGTCAACCTCACTGGCCTACTTACACTTGGAAGCGGCGAAGGCCTCAAATACTTCGAGACAGGACGCGCGCAGTTCTATGCCCTAATCGTGTTCGGTGGTGTGGTCGCCCTGGTGGTACTTTTCGGTGTCCTGGGCAATCCAGTGAGCTAAATCCAAAAACATTGTGTGTGTCAACGCCTATCTAGACGATGCCAAAACGCTAAGGATTTCTACACTCCGACAAGTGCTGATAAGGCCCTTCCGTGCTGGAGTTTGCTGCAAGTGCACCCTTGGACACTGGTGCACAACTATTGACCAATGAAGTGAGCAGCAACTTCCCCTGGTTGAGCCTTGCAATCCTGTTCCCGATTGTCGGGTCACTGCTGGTGCCATTCATACCCGATGAAGGGGATGGCAAGCAGGTGCGATGGTTTGCCCTCGGTATCGCCCTAGTGACCTTTTTGATCACCGTAGGTGCCTACCTGTATGGCTATGACCCCAGCCTGAGCGGTTTACAACTATCCGAACGGGTTAGCTGGCTACCTGATATAGGCCTTACCTGGGCGGTTGGAGCTGACGGCCTCTCGATGCCGTTAATTCTGCTCACTAGTTTCATCACAGCTCTAGCTGTGCTGGCCGCCTGGCCGGTGACTTTCAAACCCAAGCTTTTCTTCTTCTTGATACTGGCCATGGATGGCGGCCAGATCGCAGTTTTCGCCGTTCAGGACATGCTCCTGTTCTTCCTGGCCTGGGAACTTGAACTGTTACCTGTCTACCTACTGCTAGCGATCTGGGGCGGCAAGAAACGTCAATATGCGGCCACAAAATTCATTATTTACACCGCCGGCAGCTCTCTATTCATTCTGCTGGTGGCATTAGCAATGGGATTCTTCGGGGGAGGAACACCCAACTTTGAATACACCACCCTGGCCCAACAAAGCTTCGGCACAGGTTTCCAGCTGCTCTGTTATGCCGGACTGCTGATTGCCTTTGGTGTAAAGCTGCCGATTGTGCCCCTGCACACATGGCTACCAGACGCCCATGGGGAAGCAACGGCACCAGTACACATGCTGCTTGCAGGGATCCTGCTGAAGATGGGCGGCTATGCCCTGATGCGCTTTAACGCTCAGCTTTTACCAGAAGCCCATGCCCAATTTGCACCGCTTCTAATCGTGCTGGGGGTGGTCAACATCATCTACGCCGCTCTTACCTCCTTCGCCCAGCGCAACCTCAAACGCAAGATCGCCTATAGCTCAATCAGCCACATGGGCTTTGTACTAATCGGTATTGGCAGCTTCAGTGCCCTAGGGACCAGTGGAGCCATGCTGCAGATGATTAGTCATGGGTTGATCGGCGCCAGCCTGTTCTTCCTTGTAGGAGCCACCTACGACCGCACCCACACCTTGCAACTAGATGAGATGGGAGGAGTGGGTCAAAAAATGCGCATCATGTTCGCCTTATGGACAGTATGTGTACTCGCCTCCCTTGCCCTACCTGGCATGAGCGGTTTTGTTTCTGAGTTGATGGTTTTCGTGGGCTTTGCCACCGATGAGGCCTACACACTTCCATTCCGGGTTGTGATTTCTGGATTGGCAGCGATCGGTGTAATCCTCACACCCATCTACCTGCTCTCAATGCTCAGGGAAATCTTCTTCGGCAAAGAAAATGATCAGCTTGTCTCCCATACCAATCTGGTTGATGCGGAACCGCGCGAGGTCTACATCATCAGCTGCTTGCTGGTACCGATCATCGGCATCGGCCTCTACCCCAGACTGATGACTGATAGCTACAACGCATCCATCCAAGAACTGGTTAAGCGAGATGAAGCCGCCATGCAACGCGTCACCAAACCCACAGCACTGGTCATTCGCAACACCACCATGGCTCCTGCTGTGATCTCCTCGCCAAGACTGCCGCTGGCAGAATCGCCCTCTGGACTTATAAGCAGATAGTAAGAACTTCCCTGCATTTCTATTCACTCCGATCTAAGCCTTGAGCTAAGACCCATTTCGATAGATGAAATGTGATATCTAGTAAAACCAAAACCTATCTATGCCAGCTTCCTGAGGCCATCACTTAAAGCGACTTATCAGAGCTCTTTATTCCCCTAGGGATCTCAGCGCTTGATTTCTCTCAATTGCTACTCACTAAGCCTGGCAAGCAATTATTTCCACTTAGCGACATTAAAATCCCTAAACATCTTTACTTACCAAGAAGCTATACTTCACTTGTCACAGCTCAATTCAAGATGCTTAAAAATTCTTGTTCGAGATTTTTATCGGCAACACTTTCTTCTATATTATTAGTTCCATTACTATCATCAAAGTCAAATGCATCTGAGCTGGGATCTTATTGGTATGGCTTTGGCATCGGCGCAACGTCAACCATTTGCAGCCTGCAGCAAGAAGGCTTATTAAGCAAATCTCAAGTCGGCGAGTTCATGAGTGGAATGAGACAAGCCTTCCAACAACAGAAAGACCAAAGCAAATTGGACATGGGAATGTTTGAGAAAGGAGTGAGATTTTCCAGGGGAAGGTTTCCTACTTGCAATATTTAACCTGGAAAGCAAATACCACCCTTGACATCGCTCTAGACAAGCACAGACAAAATCAAGTTAAGAGATAAGAATGGCTAATCCAACCGCGGCCCTGCAATAAGCCGTGAGCGCCGCGGTTGCCAATGAAATAGTTCGCAAGCGAATAAGGCAAAAGCAAAACGCTTAACTTACAAATCAAATTCTGACCAACCACCAAATACCCCCTAGCATCAACTCAACAAGATCGATATCTTGTTTAAGAGCATGATCTATGCCTTGCCAGATGATGGGCTAATTAAGGGTGCTGATGCAGGTGCCCGCCTTGCTATTCGTCTGCTGCAAGATGCCGCAGAACGAGGTGAACTAGACCCCTGGGATGTCGATGTAATTGCTGTAGTAGACGGCTTCCTTGATCAATTGCGCCAAAGAATTGAGGTACCTAGACAAGTTGCCGTCCAAATGCAAAGACAAGGCGGCAGCTATGAGCAGGATTTAGCAGATAGCAGCGAAGCCTTCCTTGCCGCATCAGTGCTGGTGGGCCTGAAAGCAGAAGTTCTAGAAGCAGAAACCTTTCCACCGGAACCTTTACTTGAGGAAGGTTTTGAACTCGAATTAGCAGAGCAAGGCTGGCTGGATCCCAGTTTTGTGCTCCCCAGGCGCCCTGAACGCCACCTAAAACGACGCCCGGTAGCTCCACCACCCTTGCGACGTCCAGTGACCCTTGGAGAACTGATCGAACAACTGGAGTCAATCGCCGAACAGCTCGAATCCGACGAACTGCAGCAGCGTCGTCGGATTCGGCATAAACGCTATAGCGAGCGAGAGGCCATTGCTCAGGTCACCGCCCTCGCTCACCGGGAAAAGCTGCCTGAAACAACCGCAGCCCTAGGCGTCTTCCTCAACAGCTGGGAACAGGCTCTGCACTGGGTTGACTTCGAAGTATTGGTAGGTCAATGGGAGCAGGCATCTAGCGCAGACCTAGATACCGATCGAGTGGGTGTGTTCTGGGCACTGCTATTTCTTTGTTCCCAAGGGAAAGTGGAACTTTCACAGGAAGGGGCCCTTTTTGCCCCGCTTAGGCTAAAGAGACTGCTAGCCCCAGGGACCATTGCTCAACTGCCGCTTACCAGTCTCAACGTGCCAGCTGCCACGCCGGCCAAGACCGCGATGGCCGCCTGAGTTGACGTCTATGTTGTCTACTCGATCTGAGGCCTAGCAACGCCAATGAAGGCGATGATTCTGGCGGCCGGCAAAGGGACGCGCGTGCAGCCGATCACTCACGTGGTTCCCAAACCGATGATTCCCATCCTTCAGAAACCCGTTATGGAGTTTCTGCTGGAACTGCTCAAGGAACACGGTTTTAAAGAAGTGATGGTGAATGTTTCTCACCTGGCAGAAGAAATCGAAAACTATTTCCGTGATGGCCAGCGTTTTGGCGTTGAGATCGCCTACAGCTTCGAAGGACGTATAGAAGACGGTGAACTTATCGGCGATGCCCTTGGTTCCGCTGGCGGCCTAAAAAAAATCCAGGATTTTCAGAACTTCTTTGACGACACTTTTGTAGTGCTCTGTGGTGACGCTCTTATTGATCTAGACCTCTCAGAAGCAGTAAGACGCCATCGTGCCAAAGGTGCTCTAGCCAGCCTGGTTACCAAACGAGTTCCTAAAGATCAAGTAAGCAGCTATGGCGTCGTTGTCACTGACGAGAATGATTGTGTTCAGGCATTCCAAGAAAAACCATCTACTGATGAGGCACTGAGCGACACAATAAACACCGGTATCTATCTATTCGAACCCGAGATCTTCGAGCACATTCCTTCTGAGCAACCCTTCGACATTGGTTCTGACCTATTTCCAAAACTGGTGGAGATGCAACTGCCATTCTTTGCCCTACCAATGGATTTCGAATGGGTAGACATTGGCAAGGTGCCCGATTATTGGCAGGCAATTCGCAGTGTGCTGCAAGGAGAAGTTCGCCAAGTTAGTGTCCCCGGCAAAGAGGTACGTCCTGGTATCTATACAGGTCTGAACGTTGCTGCGAATTGGGACAAGATCCATGTAGAGGGTCCAATTTATGTAGGTGGCATGACCCGCATAGAAGATGGCGCAACAATTATTGGCCCTTCAATGATCGGCCCTAGCTGTTGTATCTGCGAAGGCGCAACTATCGACAACTCGATCATCTTTGACTATTCCCGCATTGGAGCTGGTGTTCAACTTGTGGAGAAACTGGTGTTTGGTCGTTACTGCGTTGACAAAAATGGCGATCACTTTGACTTGCAAGAAGCAGCTCTTGACTGGCTGATCACCGATGCACGTCGTCAAGATCTTGTCGAGCCATCTCCTCAGCAGAAGGCGATGGCCGAACTGCTTGGCACAGACCTCACACCAGCCCCAAATTGATTCCAGCCTGATCAAGAATCTCAGGAATACGCTGCTCTGCTTTAACAGCCATCAAATGGACGCCCTGAGCAACAGCCAAATAACTCTTTACCTGCTCAGCGGCGATAGCAACACCCTCGGCAGCTGGATCACTGGCTTGATCAAGCCGAGCCACCAAGGACTCAGGGATACAGGCTCCTGGAACAACCTTATTAATGAAACGGGCATTACGAGCTGATTTCAGTAAAAACACCCCAGCAAGCACAGGTAAACCGAGGGGATTGGCAACCTCATTGCAAAAGTGCTCAAGCACAGTAGGTTCCATCACCATTTGAGTCTGCAGAAAGCGAGCACCAGCCTCCTTCTTTCGTTCCAGACGCCGCCGCAAACCACTCAAGCTCTGGCAATTGGGATCAGCAGCTGCCCCGGCAAACAAAGCAGTAGCTCCATCAGGGAGGGTTCCCGAAACGGGATCCTCGGCACGGTTGAAGGCTTTCACCTGTGCAAGTAATTTCACCGACTCGAAATCATGAACAGGTCGAGCATCAGGTTGATCTCCGACCCTGACCGGATCACCTGTCAGGCAAAGCAGATTGCGGATACCAAGGGCATGCGCTCCCAGCAAATCAGCTTGCAGAGCTATCCGATTGCGATCACGGCAAGCAAGCTGCAAAATTGGTTCCAGGCCAGCATCTAATAGCACCCGGCATAGAGCAAGACTGCTCATACGCATTACTGCACGACTGCCATCAGTCACATTGATGGCATGAACCAAACCTTTTAATCCCAGCGCCATTGTTAAAGCATGGGAAGGGTCCGCACCGCGTGGGGGCATCACCTCAGCAGTGATGGTCACCGCCCCTGCCTCAACGGAGCGCTGCAACGCTGAACTCAAATTCCAATCCCCTTCACTCACTAACTATGAGGGATCGATTGGCCTAAATCTGCGTAAGATGACGAGAGATCATGAATAGGGGAGGAAATGGTCACAGGCGATGTCCCCAGTTCACTTCATGTTTCCCTCTCTGCAAGGGAAATGGAAATTATTGTCCTTGTCGCAGATGGGCTAACCAACCAGGAAATCGCTGAAAAGCTAACCATCAGCAAGCGAACTGTCGACAATCATGTCAGCAACATGTTCACCAAAACAGGTTCAAAAAACCGAGTAGCCCTTCTGAACTGGGCCATGGATCACGGCAAAATCTGCCGCGATGGGTTCAATTGCTGCTCCCTACCCGACGACTCCGGCGCCGACTCCTAAAGACACGCAAAACTGGTTCTGGGATAGGCATCAAAGAGCATCCAGTGGCCTCGAGTTCAAACAGCTCGGCATAGGCCATACAAGCCTCACGATCTCGGCAAGTGAAGCGGAGAATGCCATCGGTGTCATACAAACCAAACACAACCTGCCTCCCGTAGCCTCGAGTGTCCGAAGGCCAGTCCAACTGACCCGAACTATAAAGAGATTCTAAAGGAGTGTGGGCCCTTGGCTTAGAGCAGGTCGTAATCAAGGCGCTTTTTGACGGGCCATTGAGAAATTGGCGTGTGTGCCAAAGCAGCGTTATTCCATTGAGATGCAGTGGTTACCTCCTTCCCACACCAATCGGGAACCTGTAAAGGCTCCTCTGCGCAGGCAAGTTCCACTTCAGCCAGCACAAGAGGAGCATTCTCTCCTTCAAAACAATCAACCACCCAGTCACCGCTATTGAGGCTGAGTTCGTATCGCGTTTTGGTAAGCCGATGAGGGGCTAAACCCCAAAGAGACTCTGCGTCTTCTAGAGGAATGACGTATTCGAACTCATGACGAGCAATACCCTCAGCCGGGGCCTTGAGAGTGAGCCAAGCCTGATCCTTAGCAATAATCCTCACCCTGACGGTAAATCCCTGCAGAGTCCCGGCCAGATAACCCTGGCGCAAGGGCTGAGCCGAACCTGCTAAGGCCCGCCAGCCTTCTCCAATCACCAAAAATCGCCGTTCTATCTCCAAGCCCATCAGATTCAGGCCGGGGCTGGTTGACTATTAAGCAAACTGCCAGCCCAGTGCAACTTATGGGTGAGAGTTCGGTAGTAAGAGGGACTGTGCTCAAGCACCACCATCAATGCATGATGACGAGCCCTCTGCACTACACAAGCCTCGCCCGGCTCAAGCAAGGCCCCGCTAGCACCATCTTTCCAAAGCTTCACCCGGCGAGTGCTATCTCCTAAATGTCCGATCACCAGCCGTGAAGCTGGAGGCACGATTACAGGGCGACTAGAAAGGCTCATCGGACAGATTGGACTTACGACGATGGCATCGATACCAGGATGCAGAATCGGCCCGCCAGAAGCCATTGCATAACCTGTTGACCCTGTTGGTGTAGCCAAGATCAAGCCATCGCCGCGGTAATGATCCACCACCTCACCATCGATTTCTAGTTCAAGCGTGCAGGTGGGAGATACCTCATCGCGATAGGGACGCATATAAAAATCATTCAAGGCCCAGTGCGGGGACTGATTTCCATTGAGGTCTTGGAGCGAAACCGTAGATCGGGTAGCTCGTTGAGCAGGAGAGCGTCTGTCCACAGCCGCCTGCAACATCATCCGACGCTCCAAAGCAAAGCGATCCTGCAAAAGTCGCTGCCATAGCTGATCACCACTAAGTAGTCGGCGATCATGAGTAAGAAAACCTAGATGCCCGCCGACATTGAAGCTGAGGATAGGGACGTCATGAACAGCAAGATGGCGTGCCGCACCAAGCACCGTGCCATCTCCACCAAGCACAACTGCTAAATCAGGCAGCCCAACTTCTGAAGCCAACAAATCAGGAAAAGGATTTGCCTTCACGCCACTCATGGCAATGACCGCTTTCGCTCCAAGCGCTTGAAGCTCCTCAACACAACGACAAGCTTCGCAATACGCAGGCTGGCTTTCTGCCCGATAGATCACCCAGACCAGATCGAGACGCATGCTGTGGCCTCCTTACCAGCGCAGAAGATTGAAGCGCTCCATATCCACAGTGACGCGATTGCGATAAAGGGAAAGGAGGATCGCAAGTCCCACCGCCGCCTCTGCAGCAGCAACAGTAATTACAAATACAGCAAATACCTGACCACGAATCAGATCGCCATCTATATATGAAGAGAAGGCCATCAGATTGATATTCACCGCATTGAGCATCAGCTCAATACTCATCAAAACCCGAACAGCATTACGGCTATTGATCAGCCCCCATACGCCGATACAGAAGAGCATCGCAGCAAGCAAGAGATAGGCCTGAAGAGGGACAAGGCCAGAAGAGGGCTCGAGCATGGGATCGATCAGTAAAAAAGCAAAGAAGCCTGAGTAGTCAAGACCTGGACTCATCGATGAGCAGCGGTGTTTGCGGCTTCTCAACCAGTGCCTGATTCACCGCATCACCTGTACCAACATCAGCATCCAAGACATCTCGACGGGCCAAAACAATTGCACCAATCATGGCCATAAGTAAAAGCACTGAGGCCAGCTCAAAAGGCAGAAGGTAGTCGGTAAATAGATGTTCGCCAATTCGCTCGGTAGCCCCTGCGCCAACGGCCGCTGGGCCCGGCACTGCCCAAGGGGTTGTTAAGGCCACACGAAAGAGCAGTGCAAGTAACCCTAAACAAACTCCCCCTGAGAGAAGCCTTCTCAAAGCCAAGCCCTCGATGGGCTTGAGATCTTCGCGCTTGTTCACCAACATGATCGCGAAGAGAATCAATACATTCACTGCACCCACATAAACCAGCACCTGTGCAGCCGCAACAAAACTGGCATTAAGCAACAGATAGAGGCCAGCCACAGCCATAAAGACGCCACCAAGCAAGAAGGCGGAATAGACAATGTTGGCAAGTAAAACGACACCAAGGCTGCCGATAACTACCACTGCCCCAAGGATCAAGAAACAGATCAGTTCTGTGGAAGTTGCAATCGTCATCCTGCGGACTGTTCTCCATCAGGGGCATCTTGAAGCGATTCTCCCCCATCCCCTGGGGAAGAATCTTTTTTCAGGCTAAGGCCCTTAAGAACCTCTGCCGGCAACTGTCCTGCACGAGGTTGATTAGCCGGAACATCATGTGGATCCATTACGCCTTTGGGGAGATAAGCCAGCTCACGTAAAGGCTGCACAGAGGGATCGCTAGTCACACTGGTGGGCAGACGGCCCAATGCAACATTGTCGTAGTTGAGACTGTGCCGATCAAATGCCGCAAGCTCATATTCCTCTGTCATCGAAAGGCAATTGGTAGGGCAGTACTCCACACAGTTGCCACAAAAGATGCAAACGCCGAAATCAATGGAGTAATTGCGCAGCTCCTTTTTCTTGGTCTCCTTATTCATTACCCAATCCACCACCGGCAAGTTGATGGGACAGACCCTGACGCACACTTCACAGGCGATGCATTTGTCGAACTCGTAGTGAATCCGACCGCGGTAACGCTCTGAAGGGATCAGCTTCTCGTAGGGATACTGCACCGTGATCGGACGCCGGCGCAGATGATCGAATGTGACCGCAAGGCCTTGGGCCAGATAGTTCCCTGCATCCACCGCATCGCGGGTGTAATCAGCGACTTTCTTGAGGAACCCGAACATGCGAACTGAGCCTATGGGAGGCCCACTAGGAGCATGGTCAAATCTTACAAGCTTTTTGACCGAGGTAGGCAGAAGTACCTAACAGGACTGCAATATTCAAGGGCTTTTGCTGATTTAACCACCGAAGGCAAACGGAAAAACCAGCTTGAGTGCAGCAGTAACAAGCAGATTCACCAGGGCAATCGGCAGGAGAAACTTCCAACCCAGGTCGAGCAACTGATCAATACGCACCCTCGGAGTGGTCCAGCGCAGCAAAATTGCCAAGAACACCAACAGATATGTCTTGAGCACCGTCATCACAATGCCAACCGAACCAGTTATTACCTGCACCAAAGGAGCATCAACCGACTGACCCAACCAACCGACCAGCCATTCAACAGGGATAGGGAAGCCCCAGCCGCCCAGATAGAGCACTGAGACCAGCAGGGAAGAAAGCACCAGGTTGATGTAACTGCCGAGATAAAAAAGCGCAAACTTCATCCCGGCGTACTCGGTCTGATAACCCGCCACTAACTCTTCCTCTGCCTCAGGAAGATCGAAAGGAAGTCGTTCGCATTCGGCCAAGGCACAGATCCAAAAGATCACAAAGCCCACAGGCTGACGCCAGACATTCCAACTGAGCACGCCAGCGCCATTCTGTTGGTCAACAATGTCAACCGTACTAAGCGAATTACTCATCATCACCACTGCCAGAACTGCCAAGGCAAGGGGAATTTCGTAACTGATCGATTGAGCTGCAGCCCTCAGCCCACCTAGAAGTGAGTACTTGTTATTAGAGGCATATCCACTCATCAACAGACCAATGGGCTGAATGCTGCTAAGGGAAATCCAAAGAAAAATCCCTACACCCACGTTGCTGATCAAAAGATTCTGGCCAAAAGGCACAATCAGCCAGGAAAGAATCACAGGCACCAGTACCAATACCGGGCCAAGCGTGAATAGCAAACCATCAGCCCTGACAGGAATTACGTCTTCCTTCATCAGCAGCTTCAAGCCATCGGCCATCGGCTGCAAAACCCCAAGAGCTCCTGCATATTCAGGTCCAATCCGCTGCTGAGCAGCAGCTGAAATCTTGCGCTCCAGCCAAACTGTTACCAATACGCCCACCACGGCCGCCACTAAGACCAACAGCATTGGCAACGGCAACCAGAGCAGATGGGCAACTTGAGGAGAGATACCCAGCCCCTGCAAAGACTGACTAAAGCTCAACTCCAGATCAAGCCCAGAACTCACCAAGCCTGTAGCAGCGGTGGCAAAGGTGATCACCATTGTGATGACTGAGGTAGCTGCAACTTAGGCGCCCGCAGAGGGAGGGCGATCCTCACCGGGGATCCAATTCCTAGCTTGAGCACCGGTGTAAATCTGCGAAGGCCGGAAAATTCGATTAGCCCCGAGTTGCTCTCGCCAATGAGCGAGCCAACCAGCCACCCTAGAGATTGCGAAAACAGGAGTAAAAAGATCGCGAGGAATCCCGAGCTTGCGATACACCAGACCGGAATAGAAATCCACATTGGGATAGATACCTTTAGGGCCTAAACGTTCGGCAGCCTCATGCTCTAAAGCCCTAGCCACGTCATACATCTCATCTTTACCAAATCTGGCGAACAACTCTTCTGCAAGGCCCTGAAGAATCACAGCACGAGGATCCTTGACCCGATATTCACGATGGCCAAAACCCATTATCTTGCGCTTGCTCGCAATGGCTTCATCTAGATATTCACCAGCACGTTCTGGGCTGCCGATCTCTTCAAGCATCGCCAAGACATCCTCATTAGCCCCACCATGTAAAGGCCCTGCAAGAGTGCCCACAGCAGAAGCTACAACCGCATAGGGATCTGTGAGCGTACTTGCAGTCACTCGAGCACTAAAAGTACTGGCATTAAGACTGTGTTCCGCATGCAGGATCAAACAGCGATCAAAGATCCTGGCAGCTAAAGGATCCGGTTCACGCTCGGTAAGCATGTAGAGAAAATTGGCCGAGTAAGCCAAGTCATCACGAGGCTGAATGGGATCTTGACCTTTGCGAATCAACTTGAAGGCCGCCACCATCGTGGGGATCTTGGCAATCAACCTCACTACAGCTTCATAGACGTATTTAGGGTTATCAATTGCTCGGCGGGAATAGAAAAGCCCCAGGGATGCCGCACTGGATTGCAGCGCGTCCATCGGGTGCCCAGTAGCAGGGAAACACTTCATCATGTCCCGTACACGAAAACTCACACGCCGGTGCATCTGCACCTCAGCCTCGAAATCTCGAAGTTGCCTTGGGCTAGGCAGATCACCCCAAATCAATAGATAGGTGGTTTCCAAAAAGGTGCTATGAGCAGCCAGATCCTCAACGGGATAGCCCCGATAAGTCAGGCTCCCCTGCAAACCATCAATGTCACAGATGGCTGACTGGGTAACTGGTACTCCCTCCAGCCCAGGCCGAAACACGATGCCACTGCGATCGTGGTGAATCTCCCCAACCGGCTCCTGCCCCACCGCATCTTTACAACTACTTGGCAACCTAAACGGAACGTGGCACCAACAAGCTAGGCCTCAACAACACCTGCAGCTCTGCGCGACCATCCGGGCTGCGATCCTGCTGGGACCATCTGAGATGAACAAAACCTGCCTTCTTCAAGGCCAGGCAGCCCGCCGGGGCACCAAGCAGCCGAGCTGCCAGATGGGTCAAATCTGGTTCATGGCCTACTAAAAGGCAGCTCCCCAATAAGCCCTCAAGCAAAGGCCAAGCATTACCCCCAGGGACCAAACAACTCTCTAATTCCACCTGCTCTGCCAAGCCCGCCTGCTGGGCAAGTTCTGCGGTCTGAGAAGCACGCAGATAAGGACTACTCAGCAGGCGATCAGCAACAAAGCCAAGATTTCGCAACCTACGGGCGACTTCCGTGGTACGCAGGATCCCTTCATCTGTAAGTGATCTCAGCGAATCATCAAGGCCATGGCGACGTTCTTCAGCTATGCCATGGCGGAATAGGAAAAGGTCAACCGAGGTTGAGGCGGACACGCATACGAAGGGAAGAACTGTTCTCATCCTGATCAGGCCCAATGGCAATGGCCAGTCCCTGCACACTGGACTGCATCGAGCCACCAGCAAGCTTTTGCACATAGCGCCAAGGGCGCCAATGCTGAAGCTGCCCGCGGCCAGAGATAGCTCCTAGAGCCAACTGCTGAGCCAGAGGGTGACCATCTCTATTCAGCTCGTTGAGCTGGCCAAGACGAGGCTGCAGAGCCTTCGTCTGACTGCGCTGCTGAAGAGCCGCAAGTGTCTGGCCCCACCAGGCTTGACCAGGTTCTTGAGCCAGGGCAACGCCAAGCTTCGCTTCAAGCGAGTCCTTACTACTACTTTGTTGACGTGCTAAGCGAGTCCACACCTGCAAAGGTTCCTGATCAGAGGGCAGATCAGAGCGAATAAAACCCTGCTCAGTTAGAGCGTCATCCACCATCGAGACAGCTGGATGTTCCTGCTGAGTGCCAACCACCCAGCCCTCAGGCTGCTGAAGCCACAGCAATGGTCCGTCATCCAAGCCAGCAATAGTGGCTGCCGAGGCAACCTCTGCTTTCGTGAGCTGCTGCTGCAGTAATGGGCCTAGCCACTGCACAAGAGGATCCTGATCTGTGGAATCAAGCAAGCGAGAAGGTGAACTAATCAAGGCCAACGCCTCTGCCTTGCCACCAGCTGAGGCAGTGAGCTCAGCAAGGCCATCTCCAAGCTCACTAAAAACTCCTTCTAGGGGCTGCTGAAAACGCAGCAGCCCTTCTATCGCCAAGTCAGCCCCCTCGGGCTGAAAAGCAGCCACCAAGCCCAACAAGTCCTGCCGCTGGCTTATCGACTCAGGCAAACCCAATAAAGAGTGAACAGCAGCTGGTGAAGCAGTAACTACGGCAACGCCATCACCAAGCCCTCTGAGTGAGCGAACGAGCTCCTGATCGCCTAGTTGATGCTGATCGGACAACTGCGAAACATCAAGAGCCTCCTCCAGCACTCCACGGCCCGAGGCAAGCAACAGCAAGTCGTCATCGATCAATGCTGTTGCTAAAGGCTGAGGATCACGCCCTGACAAAGCCCCTTGGCCACTGATAACACCCATCCCCCGGTATCGGCTGATCTGCAAATCTGTGCCCGCCAAACTGCGGGCTTGCCAAAAGCGCTGCAAGAAACGCCTAGCACCATCTTGATCACGACTCTCTAGAACCAGAAGCCAACCCATCGACCCTTCTGGCTCATCTGGCTCCAACAGAGCCAAACTCACCTGAGGACCAAGCCAATCAACCAACTCCGTCTGAAAATCCAAGCCAGCGAATGCGAAAGCACCATCGCGAATCTGCTCGGCACCATCGCGAACGACACGACGATCACGAGGTGGAGCTACAGCCTGGGCATAGGCAGGCACGCGAACTGGATCCACCAACCAATGAACAGAAAGGGCCGCCTTTTTAGGCACAAACCTTGCAGCACGAGGCAACTCCAGGGTCTGATCAACCAAACGAAGGGGGTTTTGACGAGCAATCGCCAAGCCGAGTCCCGCCACCAATGAGAGCAAGACAAGCACCGTGGCCACCACGGCAATAAGGAATGGGCGGGCCTTCATGGGCCGGCATTTTGATGATTTAGATCATCTTTATCCATGAACCGTCTTGCGCCCAGTGTGAAGCTCATAACGGCAACATCAATGAATCGAAACTCAGACCTCTATGCGCAAGTTACCTGAATTGCTAATTATCAGGTAATTTCCTTTGCCCAGAATTTGTGCGGCTCGATTGAAACCAATACCCAGCAAAACTAAAAAACGATCAACAAGTTCATGACAGAGCGAGAAAGAAAGCCGAACACCCCCGTACCATCAACATCCCGACGTCACCAAATTGGAGTCGCTGCCCGCACGACAACAACAGGTGCTTAAAGCAACGGTGCATCACTACGTCGACACGATTGAACCTGTTGGCAGCAAAACCCTGGTGCAACGTTTCGGCCTTCAAGCCAGTGCCGCCACAGTTCGTTCGGCAATGGGAGCTCTTGAACAGCGTGGCCTGCTAACCCAACCCCACACCTCAGCGGGAAGAGTGCCGAGCCCCCAGGGCTATCGCCACTATGTGGACTGCTTGCTGCCGCCACCAGGATCAACAGTGCAACACCTTGAGAGGGAACTCACAAACCTCAGCCTGCGCTGGGCAGCTCTCGATGACTTGCTGTGGCAATTGGCTCGACGCCTCACCGATTTCACTGGCCTGATGAGCTTGATCACCAGGCCAGCACGCCCAAAGCCCACTCTTCAAGCCGTACGCCTGGTGCGCAGTGGCGACCGGCTGCTGGTGATGTTGGTAGAAAGCTCCAACCAAGCCAGTCATCTCAATCTGCGGCTACCCCTTGAAGCCGACAACGAACTAGAAGCCATCGAGAAGTGGACCCGCGATCAACTGGCTGCAACGGGAAACGGCAGCCTCGACTGGTCGAGCCTGCCACCGCAGCTCAATTTGAGCGGATCTTTACTGCGAGAGGCGATTCACAGCCATCGCCAAGCTCAAACACCGGCTGAATCAGATGCAGTGTTCCACGGGATGTCAAGGCTCCTGGCCCAACCAGAATTCAGCAGTAGCGCCAGCCTCCAACCGTTACTTGAACTGATGGATACGCAGCCAGCTGCAGTGGTTCCAATTGGCAACGAGCAACTTGGAGGCGTATGGATCGGAGCTGAGCACCCCAAGAGCGCCCTGGCAGGCTGTTCCGTGGTGCAAGCGACTTATCACAGCTCCGGGGAAGGCATCGGGCAGGTTGCTCTAGTTGGACCGATGCGCATGGCTTATGCCACAGCCAAGGCAGCCGTAAGCAGCGTGGCAAATCACCTTGAAAGGCTGCTCTGCTGATAGATACTGCTAGCTATTACTTGCAAGCTTTCTTGCTACGACTACCGAGCTTCTACAACAAGGTTCTCAGCGGCATAAGCGGCCAAATAAAAGCTGGATAACTAGATGCAATGCACTGAGCATTTCGTTCTGGTGATCAGCTTTCAGATTCTCGTTTATTCACTTGTTTTCCCTTGCTGATGATTGTGTACTGATGCCATCAGCCCATGGCTAGAGCAAAACGCTTACTGCCGTCTGGGTGCAGTTTTCATATCACGCTGCGCTGCAATAGCCGGCAGTTTTTAATCGCTAAAGCGTTAAGGCGTGATGTGTTGTTGGCGGTACTTAAAAAGGCCCAGCAGAAATTTGCGGTGAAGGTTTATGGGCTGTGCCTGATGGCTAACCACCTTCACTTGCTGCTTAAACCAGCCGATGCCAAGGATTTGCCAAGAGTGATGCATTGGTTTGCTTGGTATTCAGCCATGGCACTGAACAGGTTGAGTGGACGTTGCGGGCATTTCTGGGAGGGCAGGTATTTCTCAACGCCAATCCACCCCAAAGATCACAGGCGAATGCTGAATACCTTGAGGTATATCCATGCCAATCCCAAAGCAGCTGGGGCAAGGAAAGGATTCTTTGATCCCTATAGCAACTATGGCCACTACAGCAGGTTGCAAGCAGATGGCATCAGTGAATGGCACCCAGCCTTTTTAAACCTCTCAGCAACACTCGATGGATGCGCCAAACGCT
>Ga0208128_1000201_pt1 | contig 25075 bp, 17 predicted proteins | sample ETNtaG_35_FD_185758 | JGI IMG/M metagenome (GOLD analysis project Ga0208128, IMG submission 185758) | Marine microbial and viral communities from oxygen minimum zone, Eastern Pacific Ocean - ETNP201306PF51B (SPAdes) (version 2) | ecosystem: Environmental > Aquatic > Marine > Oceanic ... | reverse complement strand
GAGTTAATAGCAGATAATATATAATGTTAGTTGATTTTAATATTATTTCAGATGAATCTCGTTTGTGGATATATGGCTCTGAATCTAAATTAACTGATTATCAGCAAGAGGTTATCCTAGAAAAAATCTTAGAATACCTTAAAACTTGGGATTATCACAATAACCCTTTAACTGCAGCAGTAACAATAAAAGAAGATCATTTTATTGTTATAGCATTGGATGATTCTGAATTTGGAGTAGGAGGCTGTTCTATTGATTCTTTACAAAGAATTATTCAAGAATTAGAAAAAGATCTTTCTATTTCTTTATTAAATAGGTTAAATATTTTTTGCAGAATAGATGGTATTATTAGATGTATGCCTACTTTTAAATTAGCAGAGTTTGCAAATAAAGAAACTTTATTTTACGACCTTACAATACAAAAAAAGAGTGAGCTTTCTAATTGGTTAAAACCAGTAGAAGAGGGCTGGTGTGCTACTATTATTCAATAACTATCTTTTTCTCTACAGTTCCATCATTATGTAGAAAGTGGTAGCTTTTTCATTTTTTATCTACTTGCTTCTTGTATTTTTATTAGTTTGACAAGCAGCTGTTCTAATTGATCAAGTTGCAACATATTTTCTCCATCTGATTTTGCATTTTTAGGATTTGGATGTGTTTCTAAAAAGATCCCATCAACCCCAGTTGCAACTCCTGCATTGGCTATTGTTTCTATCATTTCTGGTTTGCCACCTGTTATACCATTATTTTGGTTCGGTGTTTGCAGGGAATGTGTAATATCCAAAATAACAGGAACGCCAAAGCTTTGCATAGTAGGGATTCCTCTAAAGTCCACAACCATATCTTGGTATCCAAACATGGTCCCTCTATCGGTAAGCATCACAGCATTATTACCACTATCTTTTACCTTATTTACAGCATGTATCATGCTTTCAGCAGAAAGGAATTGCCCTTTTTTAATATTTATCAATTTTCCTGTTTTTGCAGCTGCAACTAATAATTCAGTTTGTCTGCACAAAAAAGCTGGGATCTGCAATACATCAACATACTTTGCAGCAATAGCAGCTTCTTCAGCAGTATGTATGTCCGTTACTGTAGGGATATTAAATCGTTCTCCCACTTTTTTTAGGATTTCCAAAGCTTCCATATCGCCAATTCCAGTAAAAGAATCTAAGCGGCTTCTGTTTGCTTTTCTATAACTTCCTTTAAAGATAAATGGAATCTCTAATTTGTTGGTTATCGCAAAGATTTTTTCTGCAATCTCCATTGCCATTGATTCTTCTTCAATAACGCAAGGTCCTGCCATCAAAAAGAAATTACCACTCCTTTGGTGTTGTATTTTATTGATTTTTGCTAACATGATTTTAAAATTTTACAGCAATCTGTAAATAAACATTCAAACATTGACTATCACTACCTTTAAAAATACTTTCAATATGATTGCTACCTATGCTTATAGGTATCTTCTTACCAAATTTAGCAGAAAGCCCTAAGCTTAATTTTTGATAATATCCACCAATAGATAATTGGGGAGCAATTAATGCGTATTTATTTTCTGTAAAAGCTTTTATGTAAAAATAAGGGCTATAACCAGACTCATAGAATCCCTGAAGAATCTTTTCTCCTGAAATAAGCATATTATCTTGAAATGGTTGCCATTTTAAGTTCAAGCCTAGAATATATTTACTAAAATATAAATCATTTAGCGGTGCCTCCATTTTAAGGCCAAAATTAGCTGGGATATATGATTTGACAGTTCCTTTTCTTCCTTTAATATAAATATCTTCCAAATATTTATCGGACTCTGCTTCTAGAATGGAATCGTTAAAGTCTAATAGATTTTCAATTTCAAATCCGTTGAAAGAAAAGGAGGTATCCGTATTATATTTTAAAGCGCTCTCCTTCCAATTGATATATCCTAGATCGCTAAGATATAGGGTGTATTTCTTATTTTTATTTTCAAGGTTGATTGCAAAATCAAAAGCAAATCCAGTTCCATTATTTTCAAAATATTTGAAATTAGCAGTATCGGTAGCAAAGGCACTTATATCGTAAGAAAGATTATTGCTACTACCAAAGGGTGCAGTATAGAAAGAAGCATTGTTAGATATAAAAGAAAGATGATGATTTCCATTTAGATAGGAAACTGCTGTGCTAATTGTTAAGTTATTCTCTTGAATCTGAAATATTTTTTTATAACCCATCTTTATTTGTTGAAATCTATCTAAAGTAAAATTAGTTTTATCAAAATGCAAAGTGTCTCCTTGGTAATTATAATTCCCAAAAAGAGCAACCTTCATGAAGTCTTTAGAAAATAACATTTTTGCTAAGTTTCTATCTGCAATAGAAAAGTAAAACGAATTGTCGCCAAAATTTCTATGAAAACTAAGTGTGTTGCAAACTTCAGCAAATAGAGTGTTGTTTTTATCTAATTTAGAAATCCAGCTATTTTTTTGACTTTCATTAATGTAACCGCCAAATAGCATTTTATTTGCAAAATCCATATTTAAGCTATTTGATTCCACATTGATTGTACTGCTCAAAATTAAAGTGTCTTGAGTTAAATTAGTATCTGTTGCTTTTGTAATAAAAGGACAAATTAATAGTAGTAAACTATAAATTAATTTTCTCAATTTCCTATGGTTTTTCTAAGTTTTGCACTCATTGTAATATCCATTTTATAATCAGAATAAATTTTTACAAAACTATTATTGGGTTGTGTATTAAAAGAAGCAATTGTTATAACTTTCCGTATTTTTTCGCTACTGTTATAATTAGCTGTAAGGGTGGAAGCTGTACTCTGGGTCACTAGATTAACCTCATCCGTTTTTGCAGACAGTAATATAGCATTATTAAAAAGGGTATCGATAAGGTTATCCATTTCATCATAAAGCATCACATTTAAAGTTGCGTCAAATGGGATTCCATTCTTAATGGTTAAAAATAGTTTATCGATTTCCACCTCATCATTTTGGTTCACTTCAACTTCATTTGTATCTACTAATGTTAAGTTATTTGCAATGATTGACAAAGGAATTTCCAAATTTAAAGTCGCATCAATGGTGTGTGCTGGATATAGAAAATCAGGAATATTTCCAGGGCCAAACGGATTTACATAGAGGGTCATTTTTGATTTTAATTTATTGGGCAGTATTTCAAGCATACTCTCGGCATCTAATTCTATGTCAGTAATTGAAGGAACAATTGGAATTGCACCAGTTATTTCGGTAGCTCTTGTAATGTCATGGAATTGAGATAAGAAATTAAATCCAGCCGAAACAGTAGTATTCGTACTGGAATTGTAAGTGCTTAATTGATCAAATTTGATTTGCAAATTAGCACCCAAATAATTTCTAATATTAAAAGCAAGTCTTGCAGATTCTAGATCCAAATCTCCAGAAAGAATTTTGTTAAAGACATTGGTCTTTCTCTCTTCTGGCCCAACCTTAATGGTATCTTGTCCTAGATATCCTCTTGCATATTCTGGTATAATATCCATATCTGTATACGAGAAGAAACTATCAGTTTGATTAAGATGAACCAATACGCCACTTGAATCAATAAATGCAAAAAATTCTGTATATATTGTATTGATGGTATCTCCACCACTTCTTCCTTGCTTTCCTTTTAAATCAAGAATATAACCATCAAGATTATATTTATAGCTAGTATATTCACCATTATTTGATGGCGGAACAATATTTAATGAAGAGAATGTATTTCCTCCTAATGTTAAAGAAGGAATATTATAATAGATTCTTCCTGTGTCAGGCAATGTGCTTGTAGAATTAACTGTGACTGCCCCTTCTTTGATTTTAATTTCTGTTATACGGGCGCTTCCTAGGTTAAAAGGGTGTTCTTTAATAATTTCTGCAACTTGTTGAGTAGGAAAGAAGGCAGTAGCATCAGTAAGGGTAATATCTATGATTTCTATCGTGAGGAAAATAGCATCCCAATGATTTATTATAACAGGAGCAGAGCTTGCTAATACATCAACATTATTTATAATAGCAACTAAATTTTTATTAATAGACATTCCTCCTAAGAAAACACTGTCATGTACAGTTGAGCCATAGGGTATTAATGGAAAATTGAAAGATGCAATTGTATTATTGTTGTTAGCATCAATCAAACTTATATCTACATTTGCTAAGTCAGTCTTAAATCCATTATATATATGTATAACAAGATAACCTTTATGAAAAGTCATGCTTTCGAAATGTTCACTTGCATCTATTGGAATATTTTTACCTTGTATTAAACCAGGCATGCCTGGTATATTCATTGTATCCAAATGAGGGAATGCAATTCTTCCTAAAGGCCCTAAGAGTTCTCCAAGTCGAGATTTTTCTGTAATACTAATATCCTTAAAAGTCATGGAATCCAGTACAACTTTCGTGACACCAAGAGTATCTTTAATATCTATTAAAGTATCTAAATTTATATCTGTAAACTTTTCTTGAAAGACTAAAGTGATAAAGCCATCTTCATCTTCATTGATTGTAATAGTACTATCAGAGAGCATATCGATATCATCAATACTCATCTGGGAATGAATTAATGGTACTAATAAATCAACATCCCAAGTCGGTCTTTCTAATTCATGTTTGCAAGCAGAAAACAGGAAAATACATATAAAAAAGAAGATATTATTTTTCATATGACAAATATAAATTAATAATTGTATTTTCCTTTCCATATATTTTTTAATCCTTCACGGTAGGCTTTTTCTCTAGCGTTATTTAAAGGTTTGTAAAAGGTCATTCCACTTATTTCATCTGGTAAGAACTCCTGAGTATCATTGGGTTTGTCGTGCGAATATAGATAATCTTCTCCATAGCCTAATTCATTCATAAGTTTGCTAGGGGCATTTCTTAAATGTAATGGAACAGAGAGATTTCCACTTTTTCTTACTTCTTCCTGGCCCTGATTTATTGCCATATAAGCCGAATTACTTTTTGGTGAACAGGCTAAATAAATAACAGCTTGTGAAAGCGTAATTCTTGCTTCAGGGAAACCAATTATATTTACTGCCTGAAAGCAATTGTTGGCAATGACTAAAGCGGTAGGATTGGCGTTCCCAATATCTTCTGATGCTAAAATAAGAAGTCTTCTAGCAATAAACTTTACATCTTCTCCTCCTTCAATCATCCTTGTTAGCCAATAGATAGCAGCATTAGGGTCGCTTCCTCTTATTGATTTGATAAAGGCAGAAATAATATCATAATGTTGTTCTCCATTTTTGTCGTACTGCACAATATTCTGCTGTGCTTTTTGAACTACAATCTTGTTAGTAATTATAATTTCATCTTCATTTATTGAACTAACTACTAGCTCCAAAATATTTAATAATTTCCGAGCATCTCCTCCTGATATTTGCATTAAAGCAGCTGTTTCCTTTAATTTGATGTTTAGTTTGCTTAATACTTCATCCTCTCGTAATGCTCTTTCCAATAATGTTTGTAAATCCTCTTTGGATAAGGATTCTAATACATAAACTTGAGAGCGAGAAAGTAGGGCAGAGATTACTTCAAAGGATGGGTTTTCAGTAGTTGCGCCAATGAGGGTAATTACTCCTTTTTCAACAGCTCCTAATAATGAATCCTGTTGGGCTTTGCTAAACCTATGTATCTCATCAATAAATAGGATAGGAATATCTTTACCGAATAACCCTAAGGATGATGCTTTATGAATGACTTCACGCACATCCTTCACCCCTGAGTTTATAGCCGATAAAGTGTAAAATGGTCGGTCTAATTCTTGAGCTATTAAATTGGATAAAGTTGTTTTCCCTACTCCTGGAGGACCCCAAAAAATCATAGATGGGATAAGTTTATTATCTATTGCAGTTTTAAGAGTACCTTTTTCTCCAATAAGATGTTTCTGCCCAATAACTTTTGCTAATTTTTTTGGTCTTATGCGCTCTGCTAGGGGGATGTTTTGCATAGGATAACTACAAATTATTAAACAATACTTTTAATCAATCTTAACTTATGTGTGTGGGTTCCTATTTCAGTATTAAAGATACCTTTTTGGTCTATTCTATCAATTCTGACTTTACCAGAAGCATGAATGATATGGTTGTTCTCCAAAATAATTCCTACATGCGTGATTTTACCTTCATTATTGTCAAAAAAGGCCAAATTTCCAGCTTCACTTTTCTCCACAAAACTAAGAGTTGTCCCTACTTCTGCTTGCTGATACGCATCTCTGGGTAAATCAACTCCTTGCAGACGGTATACCATTTGTGTGAAACCAGAACAGTCAATCCCTAAAGGAGAACGGCCACCCCATAAATAAGGTGCATTTAAATACATTAATGCATTCTCTATTAACTTTTCTTTTTTAACAAATCCAGTAGTAGTAAGGCCATCAAACTGATACATTTCATTGTTCAGTAGTGCATGCCCACTTTTATAAAAAGGCAAAATACTTCCAATGACTATTGGTTGAGGTTGTTCCTTAGTAATGATATCCAAAACATCAGTAGTAATTGTAGAAACATCTTTCTCCAATTGCTTGTAGTCTTCCTCCGAAATTTCTATCCATTGCTTGTTGGAAATCCAGCCCTCATAGTTGTCATGCGATAGGCGAATTTTACTCCATTTTTTACGACTTTCTAATATCTTAAAATGCTCCCCAAAAAGAATTTGGTTTACCATTTCTACATGGTCAGCAGCCTCATCCCGCATAGGAACAATTGATAGATTGGAAATTCCGTATTTCATTATATTAATTCAATAATCATGGCAGAGGCGCCACCACCACCATTGCAAATTCCAGCAGCACCAACTTTACCACCATTTTGTTTCAATACATTGATAAGCGTTACAATAATTCTGGATCCAGAACTACCAAGTGGATGGCCGATAGAAACTGCTCCACCATTTACATTTACTTTACTTGCATCCAGATCTAAAATTTTCATATTTGCTAAACCAACTACTGAAAATGCTTCATTCAATTCAAAATAATCAACATCAGTTGTAGCTAGTCCTACTTTCTCTAAGGCAATAGGCAATGCTTTTGCTGGAGCAGTAGTAAACCATTCTGGTTCATGTGCAGCATCAGCATAACTTACAATTTTAGCTAAAGGAGTTAGGTTTAGTTCTGCTGCTTTTTCTGCACTCATCAAAATTAATGCAGAGGCGCCATCATTTAAGGTAGAAGCATTGGCAGCTGTTATTGTTCCTTCTTTATCAAATACAGGGCGTAAGGTTGAGATTTTATCCATTTTTACATTTTTGTACTCTTCATCTTCAGTAATTACTAAAGCATCTCCTCTTCTTTGCGGGACTTCAACAGCTACTATTTCATCAGTAAATCTTCCGGTAGTCCATGAATTTGCACTTCTATTGTAGGATTCAATTGCAAAAGCATCTTGCTCTTCTCTTGTGAAGTTCATTTCGGTTGCACATTTTTCAGCACAAACCCCCATATGAACTTTATTATAAATATCAGTTAATCCATCTTTTACAAGTCCGTCAACTAATTTCATATCACCTAATTTCTGTCCTGTTCTTCCCTTTGTAAAATAATGAGGAACGCTTGACATATTTTCCATTCCACCAGCAATAACAACATCATTATCACCACACTTAATGGATTGTGCAGCCAACATAATTGCTTTCATTCCTGAAGAACACACTTTGTTGATAGTCGTACAAGGGACATACTGTGAAATGCCTGCAAACATGGCCGCTTGCTTAGCAGGAGCTTGCCCTATATTAGCTTGCAAAACATTTCCCATGTATATTTCATTCACGATATTTGAGTTAATTCCTGCTTTTTCAATAGCACCTTTTATGGCTGCTGCTCCTAATTTTGTAGCTGACACTGATGATAAACATCCTCCAAAACTTCCCATTGGTGTACGCACTGCCGATACAATTACTACTTCTTTCATTATTTGTTTTTTTATGATTTTAAATTTGGTGCGAATTTATGTAAATTATACTTATTTTCGCTACTGATATTAATACATCTATGAAAAAGGTTTTTTCTTCTATTCGTGACAATCATGACACCATTTTTAAAGCACTTCTGTTTTTTATTACTCTTTTTATTATTGTTTATTCTTTTCCTAGGCAAATAAATTTTGAATACGAATATTCCAAAGGGAAACCTTGGCTTCAAGAAACGATTATTACTTCTTTCGATTTTCCAATTCTAAAAACACAGGAACAATTACAAAAAGAAAGGGAAGAGATAATAAATGACAATTTACCAATATTTAGTTTTGATGAGAATATTTTCCAGCAGAAAGGAGTAGAGTTTGTGCAGAATTTTGAACAGAAATGGTCAGAAGATAGAAAAATAAAAAAAGACAAAGGATTTACTTTTTTTAATCTTTTTGGACTAAAAAAGCAAGCAAACCAAAGTAGAAAATATAGCGTAGCAAACTATGGTTTAAGCATTTTAGATTATCTTTATACCAATGGAATAGTACAGCTTTCTGATGAATTTCAGTGGAAAGAGGAAGGTTCTCAAGTGCTATTGCAAAAAGAAAATGTTGCGGAAAAACAAGAATTAGATAATCTTTTCACCATTAATTCTGCTGTGGATTACATCAACTCTTTAAGCAAACTTTCATTACAAGAATCTGATTTTATTGTACCATTACTTTTGGAAGCGCTTAGCCAAAATGTGTTTTATGATAAGCAAGCATCAGAAAAAATGTTATCTTATGAGCTGGATAATATTGTAAGTACCAGGGGAATGCTGCAAAAAGGGCAAATTATAATTCAGAAAGGAGAATTGGTAAATGAGGATAAATACCAAATATTATCTTCCTACCAAAGGGAATTTGAAAATCAGCATTGGAGTAAAGCATCTGTTAGCTTTGTTTTGCTTGGGCAAGTATTATTAGTCTTTGTTGCTTTTTTAATTTTCTTCTTGTTTCTACAACAATACCGACCTGAAATTTTGCAAGACAGCACAAAAGTAACACTCATTTTACTGCTCATTGTAAGTATGATTGTGCTTACTTCTTTTACCTTAAAATGGAATGCCAATTTCTTGTATTTGATTCCCTTTTGTATTTCACCTATTTTACTCAAAGCATTTTTTGATACACGTTTGGCATTATTCACTCACCTTATTACTATTCTGATTATTGGTTTTATTGTGCCTAATGGTTTTGAGTTTGTTTATCTGCAACTCATTGCTGGGATTGTTTCTATCTTAACTGTATTACAAATGTATAAAAGGGCTCATTTGTTTGTTTCAGCCATAAAAATTGTTGGCATATATTGGCTTACTTATTTTGCATTGGAAATAACCCATGAAGGAAGTATCGTTCATATTAATTTGGTACAGTTTTTGTATTTTGCAGGAAGTGGTGTGCTTAGCCTATTTGCTTACCCACTTATTTTTGTTTTTGAGAAAGTGTTTTCACTAGTTTCGTATGTTTCTCTTTTGGAATTATCCGATACCAATAGTCCACTTTTAAGGAAATTGGCGAATGAGGCGCCAGGCACTTTTCAGCATAGCTTGCAAGTAGCGAACTTGGCTGAGGAAGGTATTATTGAAATAAATGGGAACGCATTACTTGTAAGGGTAGGAGCGCTTTACCATGATATTGGTAAATTAAAAACCCCCATGTATTTTATTGAAAACCAAAGTGCTGGCTTTAACCCTCATAATGAACTATCATTTGATGAGAGTGCGGATATTATTATTAGCCATGTGAAAAATGGAATTGAGATAGCAAAAGAAAACAAATTACCAGAGGAGCTGATTGATTTTATAAGAACCCACCATGGCACAAGTACTGTGCATTATTTTTACAAGCAATATATTACCACTTTCCCTGATGAGGAAGTAGATAAAAAAGATTTTACCTATCCTGGACCAAAGCCATTCTCAAAAGAAACTGCTGTGCTGATGATGGCAGATTCGGTAGAGGCAGCAGCAAGGAGTTTAAAACAACCCAATGCAGATAATATTAATGATTTGGTAGAAGATATAATAAGCAATCAAATAGATAGTGGGCAGTTTGTAAATGCAGATATTACCCTAAAAGATATTACCCAAATAAAGAAACTCTATAAAAAGAAATTGGTGAATATCTATCATGCAAGGGTGGAGTATTAACTCTTCAATCTTGGGTCTAAAGCATCCCTTAACGATTCAGCAATCATATTATAAATAGTAATAGTTATAAAGATTGCCATACCTGGGTAGATAATTAACCACCATGCTTCAAGGTTTTGCCTTCCTAAATTGAGCAGGGAACCCCAAGTTACAATATCATCCGGAACCCCAATACCAAGAAAAGAGAGGCTAGCTTCAATAAGAATTGCAGAAGCAATACCAAAAGCAATACTCACAAAAACTGGTGCTAAGGAATTAGGAAGAGCATGTTTAAAAATAGTTCTTACACTAGAGAAACCAAGTGATTGAGCTGCTTGAACATATTCCAAGGAACGAATTCTTAGTAACTCTGCTCTAGTAAAACGAGCAATTCTAGTCCATCCTGTTACACCAATTATAATCATTACAATCCATATACTCCTTTCTACAATAGCAGTAATAGTAATAATTAATATTAATCTTGGTATAGAATTTAATAATTCAATACCTCTAGACACGAATGTGTCAATAGGTATGTATATTTCTTTTTTCAAAATGCTAAAGTAGAACATCCTACTAACTAACCTGAATAGAATAATTAGACCAATTATTATTGCAAAGCTAATAAGTAACTGTCCCATTCCTGCTATAAAATTTTCTGAGAAACCATCAGCAATAGCATACTTTCTTTGCCCAAAGCCATAAAATAATCCCATAAAAACTCCAAATAATGTAAAGTAATACTTTATTCTTGGCATTTTAAGTGTATTATCTCCAAAGAAACCGGCCAGAGCACCCAATATAATTCCAATAATACTAGCTATACCCATTGAAACTAACCCAACCATTAGTGATATTCTTGTTCCATGTATCAACCCTGAAGCTAAATCTCTACCAATACCATCTGTACCTAACCAATGTCGAAATTTATTTGGAGGTTCAATAATTATACCATCAGGATTCTTATATCTTTGTTTACCTGATGGAGAAGCATAATCTCGGTTGTATCTATCTAGAGTTCTTGGAGAATAAGGGATTAAAGGCCAAACAACCTTATCTAATTTTAATTGTCTCCAATCTGTAATATCATATTGTAAAATCTCCAATTTTCCATTTACTGGATCTTGTATAGAATCTGTACGATTATCACTACTGAATGCCGGATATAAAGTATAACCTTTATAGGATGCATACAAAGGTCTGTCATTTGCAATATAAGGAGCTAGCAATGCAATAATGATAAGTAACCCAAGTAGATAAAGAGAAACAAGAGCAATTTTATTCTTCTTGAATTGATTCCAAGCATATTTTTTAAAAGAAAAATTCTGATCTGTATTTTGTTTCTTCATAATTTTATGAGTATGATATTCTAGGATCAACAATAGCATAAAGTATATCTACAATCAGATAACCTAACATAGTCAAAAATCCAGTAATTGTAAATACTGTAATTATCATTGGATAATCATAGTTAAGAATAGAATTATATACTTCAACTCCCATTCCTGGTATTGAAAAGATAACCTCTATAATAACAGAACCACCAATAGCAACTGGGAAAATAGAAGCAAATACAGTAAGTATTGGAAGTAATGAATTTCTTAGTGCATGTTTTAGTATTACTTTCCTCTCTCCTAATCCTTTTGCCCTTGCAGTTCTTATGTAATCTTGCGATACTACTTCTATCATACCAATTCGCATAATACGGCTTAAAAATGCAAAAGATCCATAGGTATAGGTTATGATAGGTAAAATTAAATATGGCATCCTATGTTTGGTTTTCATCCAAAAACTCCAATCAGGATCAAATGATGTTGGATCTTGTATTCCAGAAACTGGGAACCAAGATAAATTATCTGGATTTGCAAAATAGAGTAACAAAAGTGTACCAATAAAGAAAGAAGGCATAGAATATAAAGTAAATAAAACAAGGGATGTCCCTCTATCAATGGCTGAATCTTTTTTATATGCAGAAAATATGCCAATTGGTATGCTGATTAAATAAGCTAAAATAATTGACATAATTGAAAGAGAAAAGGATATCCATACCTTTTGCCAAATTTTTGTTGAAATAGGTTGACCGTCAATGTAAGAGATTCCAAAGTCACCTCTAATTAATCCTCTACGATCTTCTCCGTTACCTATTAACCATATGTGATATTGATTTTTTGCCCCATACCATTTTAAAGAAGGGATATAGTTCTTCCATTTTGTAGACTCGCTAATAAGCTTCTCTCTACTATTACCTACACTATAAAATTGATTAGATATTTGATTTAAGAAATCATTCTCTTGGATTAGAGATGTCATTTTATTAAATTTGAAATCTAAAATATCAGATTTACTAGTTTCTAACAAGCTGCCAATCTCAAATCCAAATTGATTAGATGTCTCATTTATAGCATTAATTGATTTTGTTGTATCTCTTTTCCAAATATCTTTTGTGTTTAATTTCTGATGCGCTTTTTGCAATTTTAGTAAAGCATGATAATATTCTGATACTACCTTCCAGTTTCCGCATTGATGCGTCAAAGCTTTTAGATTTGCTTGATGATATTTATCTTGTACCTTATATAAGGTGTCAGAACTTGCTATATCTCCAATACTAAAGTAAAATATTGGAAGGTCTAAGCCTAATTTCCTTCTTAATTCCTCTTTTATCTTTTTTGATGCACCTGATTGCTGTTCTACTGACCCTTCATTTCCAGCTGCTTTCGATAATCTTTCAACAGGATCTCCAGGTGCATTAATACTAATAATAAATGATAATAGCGAGATAGCTATTAGCATAGGGATAAAAGTAAGTATTCTTTTTGCGGTGTATTTTAACATTCTATTCTATAATATTAGGTGCTAAATTTACATTTGCAAATTCAGGTTTTAGTTTCAGGTTTTGTATCATTACACCAGGTCTTTCAAAATAGGTTTGTATATTATCAAAACGCTTATGTATTGCAATTTTATTTTTACTAGCATATAAAAAGACATAAGGTTGATCGTTGTAAATTTTAGCTTGTAGTTTCCAAAGAGCTTCTGTGTGTTTTGCCGAGTCTAGTGAAGTATTAGCCTCTTCAATTAAAGCATCACTCTGAGCATCTCCAAATCCGCAGAAATTAGAGCCTTTGGTAGCCCATGAAGAGGTATGCCATAACTGCATAGGATTAGAATAGGATGCACTGCCACCCCAACCACCGAGCATAGCTTCAAAATTATGATCCATTGCATTTTTATAAAATAAAGTAAAGTCCATTGGAGTAGGTTCTGCAAATAAACCTGCCTTATACATACTTTCTTTTATCATAAGTACAATCTCTTTAGTAATGGGAGAGCTCATGTAGCTTAATTTGAAACTAAATGGTGTTTTAACACCATTTATAACCTTATCTCTAATATTATCACCGTCTGTATCTACCCAACCAGCTTCAGTTAATAGCTCTTTTGCTTTTTCAATATCAAAAGGAATAAGTTTTAATGTATCATTATATGTGCTTTTCAAGGTAGATATCTGAGCTACTTGTCTATCTGCTTTCCCATGTACCATAACTTCAATAATCTCATCAATAGGAGTAAGGTAAGCCATAGCCCTACGAACTTTTTGATCTACAAAGAATGGCTTGTATTTGATTCCATCAGGTTTCATATTTAATCCAATGTAGTTATAGGAATATCTATTTTTAAATTCAGAATGGTAATTATTATTAAAATACTCTCTTTCCTGAAGCTTCATAAGATTTATTGTTCCTATTCTAGTTGTTACATCAATCTCTTGACTCTTTAAAGCTAGATATGTAGAAGCGTCCTCCTTTATGACTTTAAAAATAATCTTATCAGGAAACGAATTGCTATATATAGATTTATCATTTACTCCCCACCAATTTTCTTTTCTTTCTATTGCAATATACTGACTCGCTTCCCATTCAGTTACTTGGTAAGCCCCAAGCCCTTGTAATTGTTGAGGCTGGTAGCTATTATCCGAGTGATTGTATTTATTAAACCAGTCTGACAATGCTTCAGTTTCTTCAAACTTTGGAGCATGAATTTGATCAAATGTTAAGTTATCTAATACATTGTTAGGATCCCAATAATTTTGTTGTTGGATATAAAGCTCAGAAAATATATCTGCATTAGTATAGTTCACTTTATGTGCATGCATTGTGAATTTTAATGGATTCTCTGGATAAAGTTCGATAGACTTTATCACAGAACTATAGTTAGATCTAATTTGAGCATTATTTGTTAAAGGACATAGCATTATTTTAGTTGAGAACAATACATCTTTAGCAGTTAAAGCAGTGCCGTCATCCCAGTTAATCCCTTTACGCAACTCATAAGTATATGCTAGACCATTATTTGATACTATCGCAAGACTTTTTGCTAATTGAGGAATGTATTCTAAACTTTCCATATCAAGTTTTACAATAGTCTTTTGTGTGTATTGGAAAATATAGCTTCTCATTACTGAATTATCATTGTAAGGATGAAGTCCGTCAGGTTGAGAAAGGATATGTGCTAATACTACATTTTTTGAAAGATCTCTTTCTTTAACACAACCATAAAGTGAAAGGAAGATTAGCAGAAGGAAGATAGATTTTTTTAGCATTGTATTTTTCGTAGGGTGCAAATATAGTATTCCCATGATTCTATTCGAATTAAAAATAAAGAAAAAACAATTTGAAATTATAAATATAAAATGTTGCTAGGAATAAAGGATTAGTATAAATTTGCCGACCTTAAAATTAGTTTGCTAATTTTTAGAAAGGAGAGGTGCCAGAGTGGTCGAATGGGGCTCCCTGCTAAGGAGTTGTGCCTTTACGGGTACCGGGGGTTCGAATCCCTTCCTCTCCGCTTGTTAAGTTGGTAAATGTTTTTATTTTTGCTGACTTTTTCGGGGTATAGCGTAGCCCGGTTATCGCGCCTGCTTTGGGAGCAGGAGGTCGCAGGTTCGAATCCTGCTACCCCGACTGAAAAAACACAAAACCCACTCAAATTAGTGGGTTTCTTTTTGGTGGACCTCTTGGTCCTTTTTTCGAACTTTTTTATAAAATTATTGAGTATACGCTTCCTCTTCCGACTAAATTTCCTTAATGTTTGTGTAAAATAAGAACTACTTTTTGTATACCCATTCTCTCAGATTTACCAGCAGTTAGTAAGATTAATGAAAAGCTTTTTATCATATTTTGTAATATAATGGATAAAAAACATATTTAGATATGATATATATCATATTTTGTTTTTTAATTCAATTGTATGTTTACGTTTCAAAGTTTAAGAAATATATAAATGAATAAATTAGAGAACCTACCTAGTAAATCATAGGAGTTTTTTTTTCATTTAAATTTTAAAATAAAATATTATTATGGCGTACAATTTAAAAGATTTAAAGATTCAAAAATTATCAGTTATTGGTGCAGGACAGATTGGACCTGATATATGTTTGCATTTCGCAAAAGTTTTCTGGAAAAATGATGTTCAACTTGTATTAATAGATATATCCCAGCAGGCATTAGATATAGCACAGGCAAAGGTTGAGAAGAAAATAGAAAGAGGTAGAGAATCTGGAGCATTCAAATCACAGATGGCGGATACTATGAAAAACAGTATTTTGTATACAACTGATTACAGTAATGTATTTGGATCAAATATTGTTTTAGAGGCTGCAACAGAAGATGGTAATATCAAAGATATGATATTTAAACAAGTAGAGGAATTAACTGATGAGAGCTGCCTATTTTTATCAAATTCTTCACATATGCAGCCAGAAGTTATTTTTAGAAATATTGCAAATAAAAAAAGATGTCTTGTTACTCATTATTTCTTTCCTGCAGAAAGAAATCCAATAGTAGAAGTGGTTCCTGGAAAAGATACTGATCCGAGAATTACAGAAACATTAATGAGTTTTTATGAATTTATTGGAAAAATACCTATTGAGGTTCAGAGTTCTTATGGATATGCTATTGACCCTATTTTTGAAGGACTTTGTGAATTAGCTATTCTTTGTTTAGAAAAAGGATATGGTTCAATCAAAGAAATAGATAAAATGGCACAGAAAACTTTAAGACAAGGAGTTGGTCCATTTACTGCATTAAATCTAACTGGGGGAAATCCGATAACAAATCATGGTTTGGAGGAGATGAGAGAAACACATATTTCTTGGTTCAAATCTCCAAAAGTATTACAGGATGCTGTTGCTAATAATACAAAATGGGATACTGCAAAAAGAGATGAACAGGTTGATGTTAATCCGGTGAAAGCTGAAGTATTAAGAAAACAATTTCTTGGTGGATATTTTGCTCTTGCCTCATATATTATTGATCTAGGTATTGTTAGTGTAGACGATCTTGATATGGCAACTGAAATTTCCTTGGTAATCTCTGCTCCATTTACATTGATGAATAAAATAGGTATTGATACATCACACTCATTGGTTAAAGAGTGGTGTGAAGAGCATACTGATTTTCCATTTCCAGATTCACTTAATAAAGCTAAAGCAAGTGGTGGATGGGAGATATCTAGAATAGTAGCTAAGAAAAGAGATAACATCTCAGTTCTTACTATCAGAAGACCAAAAGTATTAAATGCATTAAATCTTGATGTTTTAAATAAACTCAAAGCTGAAATTGAAAATGCTGAAATGAATGCTGAAATTGATGGAATTGTTATAACTGGATTTGGAACCAAAGCATTTATTTCAGGAGCTGATATTAATATGCTTGCAGCATTAACAACGAAAGAGGAAGGTTATGAAAATTCACACACATTCCAGCAATTAGTAAATTCTATACAAAATTGTTCTAAACCAACAGTTTGTGCATTAAATGGTTTTGCTTTTGGTGGAGGAAATGAACTTGCAATAACATGTACAGCGAGAATTGCAAAAAAAGGATTGCCAATAGTTGCTTGTCAACCTGAAGCAAACTTAGGATTTATACCTGGATCTGGAGGAACTCAACGATTACCTAGATTAGTTGGTGTTGATGTAGCTGCAGAAATCTTACGAACTGCAAGACCTGTTTCAGGAGAGGAAGCGTTAAAAATAGGGCTAATTGATAAAGAAGCGGAAGGAGATTTGGTTGATGAAGCAGTAGATTTTGCCAAACAGATAGTTAATGGAGAGATTTATCCAAAAGAGTTTATTACTGATGGAATAAAAGAAAATTTAGCTCCAAAGGATGTAAATATCGGACATCTTAGCAGAAAGATAGATGAGATTATGAACAAAGCTATTTATGAAGGTATCAAATTACCATTGAAGGAAGCGCTTGAGCTTGAATCGAAATTATTTGGGGAATGCATTCTTACCAGTGATATGAAAATTGGGCTAGAAAATTTTAAAAAGAACGGACCTAAAGTTAAAGCAGAGTTTATGCATAAATAATTAATTAATAGGAGAGACCTTAATATGAAGTATAAAATAGGTATAGATGTTGGAGGTACCTTTACTGATTTCTTCTTAGTATCAGATAAAGGTGATTTCATTATGCATAAAACTCTATCGACTCCTAAAGACTCGTCTGAAGGATTTATTACCGGACTTAAAGAGATTGCAGAGATTTTAAATCTTCTGGAATGTGATTTTATTGATAACATTGATACGATTGTTCATGGCACAACAGTATCTACTAATGCTTTACTGACAATGGGTGGAGCTAAAACAGCATTAATTACTACAAAAGGTTTTCGTGACGCATTGGAGATGAGAAGAGGTATTAGAGAAGAACGTTATGATAATCATTACAAAAATGTAATTCCCCTTGTTCCAAGATACCTTAGATATACAGTTGATGAGAGAATTGATGCTGAAGGGACTATTTTGTCAGATTTAGATACAAAAGAACTAGATATTATTATTAAAGATTTAAAAGAGCAAGAAGTAAAAGCAGCTGCAGTTTGTTTTATGAATTCATATTTGAATAATGAAAATGAAAAAACAGCTACTGAATACTTAAGAGAAGCATTGCCTGATGTATTTATCTCATCATCATATGAGGTCTTACCTTCAGTTAGGTTTTATGAAAGAGTAAGTACAACAGTTGTAAATGCCTATATAGGTGTTGTTGTAGATTCATATTTAAAGTCTCTTTTAGGTAAATTAGATGACCTTAACTTTAAAGGTAAGCTTATGATTATGCAATCAAATGGAGGAGTTGTCACTCCTGATGTTGCAAGAAAAATAGCTACTGTTACAGTTCTTTCAGGTCCTGCTGCAGCTCCTATTGCTGGAGCGTATTATGCTGATTTACTAGGATATGATAATTGCATAACTATGGATATGGGAGGCACAAGTTTTGATGCTTCTTTGGTTGTAAATAAGCAATGTGTTACCAGTACAGATGCCGATATTGACAGATATAGAGTTGCATTACCTACTTTAGATATTATTACTATTGGTGCTGGTGGAGGAAGTATAGGATGGGTAGATAAAGGTGGATTACTTCAGATGGGACCAAAAAGTGCTGGTTCTTTACCTGGTCCTATCTCCTATGATAGAGGTGGAGAAAAACCAACTTGTACGGATGCAGATCTTTTACTTGGATATTTGGATCCAGATTATTTTGCTGGGGGTAAATACCCATTAAACAAGAATAAAACAATAGATATTACTGAAAAAGAATTAGGAAAATCCCTTGGATTAAATTCTCAGGAAGCAGCTGCTGGAATGTATCGTGTTATTAATATGAATATGGCACAGGGGGTACGGCAGGTTTCAGTTGAAAGAGGTTATGATCCAAGAGAATTTCTAATGATATGTGCTGGAGGAGCAGGTTCTATACATGCAGGTGAAATATGTCGTGAATTAGAGATTCCAATGTTTGTAGTCCCTAGTGTGGCTCCAATTTTTTGTGCAGCAGGAATGCTTTTAGGAGATTTAAAGCATGATTATGTCAGGTCATATATGACTAAATTTTCAGGATTGGTAAAAACGGAATTTTTAGAGTTATATAAAAACATGAAAGAAGAGGCTATAGAAACTCTTATAGAAGAAGGTATTAATGAGGATAAAATCCAATATATTCCATCTTTGGATCTTAGATATGTTGGTCAATATCATGAGGTTCCATTAGAGATTAGTATGGATGATATTTACGCATTTAACTTAGATGGTATAAAAAACGCTTTTCATAATGAACATAATCGTCAATTTGGATATGAGCTAAAAGATGAGGGAACAGAATTAGAAGTAATCAATATCAGGCTAAGGGCTATTGGAATCACTGAAAAACCACATTCTTTAACAGGAAATATTGATGTAGGAGCAGATTCACTTAATGATGCTTTGAAAGGTAGAAGAAAAGCATATGTTCCTGAGATAGACCAAATGAAAGAGGTTCCTGTTTATAATGGAGATATACTTAAAAGTAATTTCAAAATAGAAGGACCCTCCATAATCGAGCAGGTAAATACTACTGTATTTTTAGGGGAAAGCTATAACTGTGAAACCGGTATTGGTGGAGCGTTTATAGTTTACAATAAAGAGTTAATGCCTGATGGAGTTAACTCAATAGTTAATAAAAAAGAAAGTGTTATTATTTAATAATGAGTAAAAAAATGGAGAAAATAGACAAGATACTTCTTTCAATATTCCGTAGGGCTTTTAAGTCTATTACAGATGAGATGAGCATCTCTTTGACAAAGACGACTCGTTCTCCAATTTTATGTGAAGCAAAAGATTTTGTTACAGGTTTATATGATGCTGATGGAAATATGCTGGAGCAAACAGAAAACCTTCCAATCCTGAGTTTTTCTTTAGGTCCAGTTTGTAAAGTAATTATCGAGCAGTATGGAGAAAATATTCATGAAGGAGATGTTATAATTCATAATGATGTTTTTTCAATGGGGAATCAGAACAATGATGTTGCTATTTTTAAACCAATCTTTTGTGAAGAAACATTAGTTGGATGGGCAGCAGCTAAAGGTCATCAGGCAGATATAGGAGGAGCAGTTCAGGGAGGATATAATCCGAACGCCACAGAAGTATGGCAGGAAGCACTAAGAATACCAGCTGTAAAGCTTTACGAAAAAGGTAAGTTCAGAGAGGATGTATGGAACTTGATATTTGCAAATATCAGATTATCAATAGTTCAGGAGGATATTAAAGCACAGATAGGAGCATGTAGTTTAGGAGAAAGAAGATTAAATTCTTTGGTTTCTAAGTATGGAATAGAATGTTATCAGGCACATAAGCTTGAGCTTTTTAATAGCACGGAAAAGATGATGAGATCTGAGATATCTTTAGTTCCAAATGGAACATATGAAGGTAGTAGTATGGTCTATTATGATGGGAAACATATTGGTTCTAAATTTGAGATTAAGGCGAAAATTATAGTAGAAGATCAGGATATTATATTTGATTTTTCGGAAACTTCTGCTCAGACAAATGGTTTTGTAAATGGAACTTTTACTTCAACATGTTCAGCAATTACATTAACCTTCTTACAAATGGTTAATCCTAATATTCCTCATAATCAAGGAATGATAAAGCCTCTGAAATATATTGTACCTAAGGGAATAATACTAAACGCTTCATATCCAAAAGCTACAACTTTTGGAAATCATCTATGCCCTCAAGTTGCAGATTCTATTTTTAAAGCATTAGGTCCAGCAATGCCTCATAGAGTAACTGCTGGATGGAACCACCTTCTTTGCTCTCTTTTTACTGGAGATCATCCAAGAACAGGAGAAAAATATGTTGATATTTGCTTTATGGGATTAAAAGGTGGATCAGGAGCACTTGAAGGAGATGATGGTTATGATCATATTGGAATGATTGATGCTTCTGGAGGTTTGTTAGATCAGGATTATGAAATGTACGAACAGCAAACCCCTCATCTTATATTAAAACACGAGTACCTTACTAATTCAGGAGGAGTTGGAAAATGGAGAGGAGGACTCGGTGTTGAGACTATTATAAAAATTGGAGGAGATAATACAACAATGGTTGTGTTTGGTGATGGTGATGTAGAACCTAATTATGGTCTTTTTGGAGGGAAGGGCAGTGTATTGAACAGTATTACTCTTACTTATCCTGATGGAAAAGATAATATTCCATTAAGTAAAGATATTGTTGAAGGTATTCCTGATGGAACTATTTATAAGCAAATTGCCGGTGGTGGTGGTGGATATGGGGATCCAAAAGAAAGAGATCGGGAAACAGTTAAATGGGATTTACTAAATGAAATAATTACAAGTGAACAAGCAAAAAATGAATACGGATTATAAAAATAAATAATGAATAATCATACAAACATATTACCGGAAGGATGGCCTCAACCAAAAGGATATTCAAATGGAATGCTAGCTGCTAAAGGTAGAACTCTTTTTCTTGCAGGGCAGGTTGGATGGAACAAAGAAGAGAAATTTACTAGTGAGAAATTGATTCCACAGTTTGAGCAGGCTCTTTTGAATATTGTTGCAATAGTTGAAAAAGCTGGAGGCAAACCAGCAGATATATGTAAGATGACCTGTTTTTGTAAAGACAGAGATCAGTATCTAGCATCCAGACGGGAATTAGGAGTAATATGGAAAAATATTATGGGGAAACACTACCCTTGCATGAGTATGATATTTGTAGTTGATTTACTGGATCATCCTGCGTTGATAGAAATTGAAGCTACAGCTGTAATACCAGAATAAAATGGATTTTGAATTAAACGATATACAAAAATCAGTTCAACAAACCTTTAAGGATTTTGTTGACAAGAGAGTAATTCCTCAGGCAGCAGCAATTGATGAAAATGCTGAATTTCCAATGGAACTTTTTAAAGAAGTTGGAGAATTAGGTTTTTTTGGAATGCGATATCCTGAAGATGTCGGTGGAACAAATTTAGATGTAGTTTCATATTGTGCAGCTGTAATAGAATTGGCTAGAGGGTCAATGTCATTAGCAGCAGTAGCTACTATGCAGTCTTTAATGGCAACTTATTTTTTATATCGTTTCGGTGATGATGAAGTAAGAAGTCATTTTGATGCTGCAATGCGTGGTGAAGAAATCGGAGGTATTTGTATGACTGAACCAAATGCTGGAAGTGATCTTTTTGCTATTAAAACCAAAGCACAGGTAAAAGAGAATTATTTCTTGCTAAGTGGACAAAAAACATGGGTTACGTCCGCCCCAGTAGCAGATTTTTTTACTGTTTTGTCAAAGACAGATAATCATGAGAAATTATCCATCTTTTTTGTGCCTGTAAGTTTAGAAGGTGTTGAGGTAGGTAAAAAAATAGATAAACTTGGTGCTTGCGGATCTGTTACAAGTGAGGTTTCTTTTGATAATGTAAAACTTCCAAAGAACTATTTATTAGGAGAAATTGGTGGAGGCACGAAATGTTTAATGGAAATATTAGCAGAGATTAGGATTATGACTTCTGCTCTTTCTATTGGCGTAGCTACAGCTGCATTTGAAGATGCTTTACAGTACGCAAAGGAAAGAGAACAATTTGGCAAACCTATTGGAAAATTTCAGGCAGTAAAAATGAAATTTGCAGAAATGGAAGTGCAGCTCCAAACAGCAAAACATTATGTGTTCTATGCTGCTACATTGAGTGATAAGAACTTGCCACGCCATAAGGAATCTATGATTGCTAAATTATATGCGTCAGAATGTGCAAATACTATTTGTGATCAAGCATCAAGAGTTTTAGCTTCCTATGGTTATGCTACAGAATATCCTCTTCAGAGATATTTACGAGATGCTAGATTTACTCTTATTGGAGGAGGAACTTCAGAGATATTAAAAATAAATATCGGTAAAGAGCTTGGATTATGAGTTTTATTAAAGAATACGTAATAGCATTACCGAATTTTCGCATAAGTGACAAAGTGCTAAGCCCACATGGAAAAAAAGGACAACATGCAATTTGTTATACAGATGAAGATATTATTACTTTGGCTTTTCAGGCTTGTGAAAATATTGAGAGTGATATAGATGCTATATTATTCTCAACAACAAGCCCTGTTTTTAAAGATAGATATCATTCATCTTATTTAGCAGACTTACTTGGGTTAAAAGAAGGAATTCTTGCTATGGATTTAGGGATTACAAATCGTGCTGGAACTGATGCGATAGTACTTGCTGATAGGTTGCTAAAAAGCGGATCGAATGAAAATATTTTAATTGTAGCTGCTAATGTTCATTATCCTGCTATTGGTAATGAAATACGGTCTGCTTTTGGACATGGTGCAGTTGCAATGGTATTATCAAATAATGATGGAATTGCGAAAATTACTAAAGCCAGAACATTTTCAAGTGCAATGTCAGAGGAGTTTATTTATAAGGGTGAAAAAACACAGTATGATTCTCGCTTTGCAAGAACAAAAGGATTCAAAAATAATTTAGACCTAGTTCTTAAGTCTGAGAAAATAAATAGTAAATCAATTAATAAAATCTATCTGAATTCTCCATATGCAAAAATTGGCTTTGGACAACTAAAAAAGGCAGGATTTGATTTGGAATCTCAACTTGGGACTAATGAAGTTGGAAAAATATCAGGACACACAGGATCAGCACATGGTTTAATGACATTAATTAATTCTATCGAGAAAAATAAGGACACTTCTTTATTGCTTGATTATCATAATGGAACAAACCTAATAGAAGTTGAATCGAAAGGATCAAATCAAAGTTCTTTTAGCTCAAAAGCTGCTGAAATAACTCATTACCAGGATTACTTGACCTTAAGGAAACAAGGGAAATTCACTGGAAGAGGATATAAGAGTGTTGAAATGTTCTCTTCTGAGATGATAAGTGAAAGAGATAAAGAAATGTTACTTAGACTAAAAGGGAACAAGTGCGAATCTTGTGATACTATTTATTATATAAAAGCCTTAAGGTGTAATGCTTGTAAAAGCAACAAATTATCGCAAGTTCAACTCTCAAAGAGAGGTACAGTATATTCTGTTACAAGCGAATACTATTTCCCAAATTCATTTACTCCAACAAACATGGTAGTTATTGACTTGGATGGTGGAGGTAGACTTACTGTTCAGCAAACAGATGATATGTATCCATCAGAATCTAATCTTATTAAAATAGGAGATAAAGTAAAGTTGGTGTTTAGAAAAATGATGGAGAATGATAAGAAACCGAATTATTTCTGGAAATGCATAAAACAATGAGCAAAAAAAGAGATATAGCAATAATTGGGATTGGAGTTACCAAATTCGGAGAGTTATTCAATCAAAGTTATGATGACCTTGTAAGAGAATCAGCTTCTCAGGCAATCAAAGATGCTGGTATAAGCTTAGATGAAGTTGAAGCTGGATGGCTTTCAACAGCTTTCCCAGAAATAGGAGTTTTTAAAGGTAGAAGTGGAATGGATATGGTTGAACCATTAAATTTATATGGGATTCCTGTAACACGTGTTTCAAATTTTTGTGCTTCAGGTGCAGATGCAATCAGAAATGCAGCTAATGCTTTAGCTGCTGGAGAGTGTGATGTAGCAATGGCTATAGGAGTTGAAAAATTAAGAGATCGTTCACCTCAGGATAGTATTGTAAAAATGATGGTAGAGTTGTCTCATCCTTACTTTCAAAAAGGATTCACTGCAGCTGGTACATTTGCTATTTATGCAAAAAGAATAATGCATGAATTTGGCGTTACACGTGAAGATATAGCAAATATTTCTGTTAAAAACCATTATCATGGCTCTCTTAATGATAAGGCACATCATAGAATGACATGTACCACTGAACAGGTACTAGAATCACCTATGGTAGCTGATCCGTTAACTGTTATGGACAGTTGCCCTACTACAGATGGAGCGGCATGTGTTATTATGGTTAGAGCTGAGGATGTTGACAAAACAAAACATAAAGCTGTTTATATTGATGGAATTGGATTGTCTGTTTCTACTGGATGGGATTTGCCGTTCTTTGATCCTAAACACTCTTTTCTTTCATTTCAAGCTACAAAGGATGCAGCTGCAATGGCATATAAACAGGCTGGTATTACAAAGCCATTTGATGAGATTGATCTTATTGAAGTTCATGATTGTTTTTCTATAGTTGA
>Ga0208128_1000197_pt1 | contig 25290 bp, 18 predicted proteins | sample ETNtaG_35_FD_185758 | JGI IMG/M metagenome (GOLD analysis project Ga0208128, IMG submission 185758) | Marine microbial and viral communities from oxygen minimum zone, Eastern Pacific Ocean - ETNP201306PF51B (SPAdes) (version 2) | ecosystem: Environmental > Aquatic > Marine > Oceanic ... | reverse complement strand
CCTGCCCTTCCTTAATTGGAACTTCCCACTCTTGCTGAATTTCACCTATTTTCATTTCCGGCGTCGGTAATAACACTTCAGGATCTTGTTTGTACAGGTCACCTTTCACATATATTTGGTCCCATTCATTAGTGGCTAAATCAACGGTGTCGTCTAGACGATAGCCTTAATTCCACTTATTACCGGTCATTATTTTTCAAGATGTTGGAAATTGTGCTAGGATAGTGATAGCGATAAACATCAAATGGAGAAACAATGAGGGAAATATTGATAGTACTAATGATTGCTGGAATTTCGTCTTTAATCTATTTGCCAATGGTCAGCATCTCTGCCATACTTAACGAAGAAACCATTGTTCAGACAAAACTTGGCTAAACACGCACCAGCCCGTCGCTTTTTATAGGTGGTAAAAGTGGTAGGAGCATAGGATTACCTTACGGCTCGCCGTTTTCAAGTTTGGATGCTAAACTTGATGTTACCAACAACCTCGCATTACTTGTTGGCGGCATGAAGCTTGCCGGTTGGATTGGCACAATGGGAGCGTGGTCCTATGTGGGGCACCCGAACGCCGTCTGCCCCCACTTATCGGCATATGTGTGACCGGAAGGATACGAGTGTATGCTGGTGTTGATTATGACTTTAGCCTCAGGCTGGGCTTGGCTGCCACTGACCGGATTCGGGGCTTCGGGGATACCAACCCAAGTGATGGCATCGTAGATGGCCTCAACTTATTGCTCAGACTTGGTTACAAGCTCTGACCGTTGTTGGGTACTACTGCAAAACAGATGGGTTTATCGGCTATTGCTATGGTAATTCTTTGGAACCTTAATCTGGCCTATTATTTGCTTCCAACTTATTTTTTTTAGAGCAAGGTAATATGAGGGATTGGTCACAACAAAGGGCTTCCGGGATTACACTTAGAGCCATTGTCATTGGTTTGATACTGATCATTGCCAATGCCCATTGGCTTACCGTAACAAGCGAGTTGATGGAACCTCCATTTTACCTGACCTTTGTATCTCTATTTTTCAATGCGGTTCTGAGTCTATTCGTTTTAATCATGGGCAACATGCTACTGAAGCAGTTTGTTCCACGTCACAGCCTTCACTCTCAGGAACTTTTGGCCATTTATATTATGGTGGTCATGATGTCTACTGTAGGTGGTCACACCATTATGTGTTTTCTGATAGCGACCATTACCCATCCTTTTCGCTTCGCCACCCCTGAAAATGAATGGGCACAACTATTCTGGCGCTATATTCCCAGTTGGTTCACACCATCAGAGAGCGTGTTGGAGGACTATTATTCCGGTGATTCAACCCTCTATACCATGCGGCCTCTACGAGGTTGGCTAATTCCTGTAATGGTCTGGACCATTTTTATCGCTATAGTATGGTTCCTTCTGATCTGCATAAACTCTATAATCCGGAGGCAGTGGACAGAGAAAGAAAAGCTGGCTTACCCTATCATCCAACTTCCGGCCCGAATGGCCATGGAGAGCTCATCTTTTTTTAGTAACAAAACGATGTGGATGGGATTTGCTGTGGCGGGCTTCTTCGAGGTTCTGGCGGGACTGCATTACCTCTTTCCCAGGATACCTGCTGTCCAACTCAACTTCTATTCCATCCGACATCTTTTTACGGAAAGACCGTGGAATAGCATTGGTGGGATAGCTCTTACTGGATTCCCATTTATCATAGGTCTGACGTTTTTTGTACCTTTGGATTTATCATTCTCGGCCTGGACGTTTTATGTCATTGGCAAGATGGAGCGCATTATTCGTATGGGCATGCTGGGAACTGATAAACTATATTTCCCTGAACGAGCCGGTGGGGCATGGTTAGCCGTAGGAATTTTAGCGACGTGGAGCACGAGGCGGCATCTCTACCAGGTGTGGTGGAAATTCTGGGATACACAAGCCCCGGTGGATGATTCTGCCGAACCCATGCGGTATAGAACAGCGGTCATAGGTTTGATAATTGGTTTGCTCTTCCTAGTCCTGTTTTCATATAAAGCCGGCATGTCACTCCAGATTATCTTTGCTTTTATCGCAGTTTATCTGATTATAAGCATGGGGTTGAGTCGCGTTCGCGCTGAACTCGGGCCAGCTATCCACGAGATTTTTTCTCTGGACCCCGGACGATTCCTGTTTACAGCCTTTGGTTCCCGGCGGATTGGAAGTGCCAGCCTGACTGTGCTATCTTTTTATTACTGGTTAAACCGTGTCTATGTGGCTCATCCGATGCCGAATCAATTGGAGGCGTTCAAGATTGCAGAAAGAGCAACAATTGATACCAAACGCCTGGTTTGGATTATGATGTTTGCGACCATATGTGGTACGCTAGCATGTTTCTGGTCATACTTGCATATCATGTATCAGACTGGTGCTTCTGCTGCTTACGGTTCGGTGATAAGCGTAGGTCGTGAGGTTTTCACCCGACTGGCGATTCGGTCAGATAATTTGACAGGAACCGACTATCCGGCGGTAAAAGCATACGGAATGGGGTTCGGCATTACCTGCTTGCTTTCCCTGATCAGGTATCGATTCTTTTGGTGGCCCTTTCATCCTATTGGATATGTTATGGCAACCTATGGGGGGTTTTCGGAGTTTTGGTCTTCCGTGTTCCTAGGTTGGTTGATCAAAGTAATAATCGTAAATTTTTTGGGCCCGAAAGCCAACCGACAAGCGGTACCGTTTTTCATGGGGCTGATTTTGGGAGACTACATCGTGTCTAGTTTATGGACTCTGGTGGGCACTATATTCAATATCCCGACGTATGTTCTGTGGACACCATAGCCATGTGTTCATCCTCCAGCTTATAAGCAAGCCACTTTGCCGTCATGGTAGAGTGAACCTTGCCATCTTCTAACTCTTTCCAAATTACAGGCACCAACCGCTTGTCATGCTTGACCGCAGGCCCGATCTCCAAGGTACAGATTTCAGAGGCTGCCGAATCAGGGCTGATGACAAACAGGAAAGTGTTGGCCGCTCCGATGCCGCTATAAATCCCAGCTAATCAATCAGCCGTGGGTGGAATATCCTACCAGTCGGCCCAAGGCTCACGATCACGGGCGGTGGGTTGATCGAACAGGTAACAAACGAAGTCGATGTCACGGCGGGAATAAGAGATAAATACATCTGACATAATGATATGTAACTGAATACTGGTATTAGCCTCATTATAGGCTAGTCCACAGCAATGTTCAAATTAGGTCAGATAATGTCCATAAGCGTGCGAAGTAGTGTGGGTGTGGGAGACTCAAGCGATTTTCCGTCCTGGCCAATAATAGTTCTGCCACTGATCATTGAGCATCATCTGTCTGAAAAGCAGCAGGTTATCCGCACCTGGCCGACTCCAATTCTGTCCTCTCAATTTCAAGCGAAGACAGACTAGTAAATCAATGGTCTTTTCCACCAAGACACTACTGATGTAACAGCCTTTTTTCGATATCGGTGTAATCAACGAACGATCGAATTAAAGTTGTTTCTCAGCTACAGATAGAACGGCTGCAGACTGCTTTCACCCAGCTGGGTCTGAGTTTTGTCCGCTGGTGCCGCCTGACAATCGCCGATTTGTCTTGCCCAGTCACGGCCATCTTTGGACCACAGTCCATGTCGCTTCAACCAGTCAACCGTTTGTCAGAGCCGTTTTTTCGGCTGCCACCAATCCAGAATCAGAATCAGCTTGGCTTTTGGATATTGTCTGCGGGCCAGTCGGCTAATCCACCTGGCCCCATCGGCTAGAATGATCAACTGGCTTTGGTCGGTGACACCCATTTTTCTAGCACCAGAAAATAGTTTCCGACTCAATTCTGAAACAGAAAGGCTGGTGCCAACATACCGCTTATTTAGCAATACATTTCGTCCTGGGCTGATTGTCATTCGATGGCTGGTGAAGGTGATTGCCGCTTTGGCCTGCAAAAACCTGTTAGCGGGCTATGCGTTAATAAATCTGCCGTCAACCCCGATCTAGGTTGGCTCAAGCGGTGGGTCTTTATCCACTGAATGGTGGGCAGGTTCGATCCTTGCTGGCTGGGGTTGATCCGCCACCGATTCAACCAACGCTTCCGCTGTCTCGTCTAAGGTTTCCCATTTTTCTAAATATTTTAATCGGCGCACTACCACTAAAAACACTCGCCGTCACGGCCTAGATTTCGGGCTCATACAGAAGTGGATAGAATTGACCCTTCATTGGTTGGCCGATTGGAATGGCATTTGTTCCGTGAAGCATCGGTTCTGCTTGGCCGGAAGTCACACCATCCCGAAAAACATTGATTACCGTAGCTCGGCGGGGACGATTGGTTAAGTTTTCAAACGAGCCATGTACCATCAATGGATGGTGAAATGTGGCTTCGCCTGCTTTCAGTTCAACGGCCTGGGGATGATTAAACGTCTCCCGCTGTTCAGGTGTCAGCACATCTTCTATGGCTTGCAGGTCACCGGCTAAACCGGTAATTGGCAACAGATTCCACTGGTGACTACCTGGTATGTAATGGACGCACCCGTTATCGATCTTGGCCTCGTCCAAGGCAATCCAACAAGTCAGGTGAGCCATCGGCTGAGTCCGCGTCCAGTAAGAATAATCCTGATGCCAGGACACGACTCCACCGTGTTGGGCCGGTTTGCAAAACAATTGATCGTGCCAAAATCGAACAGCTCCTTGCAACAACTGTGAGGCTGGTAATAGAAAGGCCGGATGCCATAGAATATCGTGGAATGCGGGCGCAATGCGCCAAGCTCCCAGTGCATGGAACAGGATTCTATCAGGGTCAGTACTTTCGTTGCTGTTGAATTCGTAAAAGAGCTGATTCCCCTGGTAATTAGGGTCTATTAACTGATCCAATTCAGCCTTTAATTGTTGCACTTGAGATTCAGTCAGAATTGGAATTCCAGACAGGTAACCGTTTTGCTGATAGGAATCGATTTGCTCAGTGCTCAGACAATAAGTGTTTAGGTTTGCGGCTACGACCTCAATAAAACGGCTAACTGGGTGATGATAGGCAGATAAATCCGGAAGCATATCTGATTTCCTTTCGATGGAGCATTCGCGAACAACAGACAATACTTTAAAATACTATTTCTGTTGCAATTAGCAGAGTCTAAACTAGGCGAAATATACTATACACTACATTAAGAAGTTGAGTCATCTTTCTCGAGGGCGATCTTCTGTTGTCCCCACCAAAGAAAAGTCAATAAAATAGCAGCCAAACTTTCGCCTGGGCTGGGACTGGGTCGAGCGCTGTTGCGCTCTCAATCGGCCTATTTCGCTCCGTTTCAAACCTTATTTTTCCAACTGATGCGTGACTAGATTCGAGAATACTATTCACCGGCCCGTAGAAGAATCCTTCTTCAAATACACCGTTATAACGGTTGATTCCCTGCTCTGTACCGATCCAAATATCACCATTTTTAGCAGGATGAATGGTCAGTATTTTATCGCTACTCAACCCATCATCAGTGGTTAATCTACACTAACCTTCTTGGCTATGAAGTGGGGAAAGAATCAGGAAAAGGGAAGCAATGGGCAATAACGGATATTTCATATAAGATTTAGCAGAATAAATTGATGGTTAGGATTAATGGATTGAGGCGTCGGAGGTAATGACGTTACCAACCTAACGAAAAACTGATTTAAAAAGAGGAGGGTGACATATCAAGATTGACCAGACCGCCTCCATTAATTGTAATATCGATAATTGAAAAAATTAACAAGCTGCTCGGATTTGGCTCCAAACAGAAGCTGTTTTATCCATAGCCTCGACGCTGGTATCACCACTTAGCACTCTAGCTAACTTTTGGTAGCCAAAGATTTGATGTCAGCTGCTGCTAGGGCCGTTGAAGATGGCGAATTCATCAATTCCTCCTTCATAGTCTCGATTACCATCCCGAGAGCCAATTCGGGCTGGTCCCAGTACGATAGGTCCAGACTCCGTATATTTTCCTCCTTGGCTATAGGATAATGGCCCAAATCAATGTTGAGTATCAAAAAGCTGAATCTAATATTAATCTTGGCCACTATCCTGTTCGATTGGCTGAAACCACGGCTAGTTTACCCAATGGTTGAAAAGATCGCCAATGACATTTTTCACTATCACTTATTCCTTGATAAGATCAACATCTATAGGCACTTACGTTTAATAGTTGTGTTGACTTTATTTTCTGTGAATTTCTTTGAATTGGAATATAATCGACGTAATTTCGGTTGTCTTTGTTATTATGCCGATTATTTAGTAGTCGCGAGGTATTTTTTCGTCATCACCGTTTTTTAGATTTTTTACCAGCAGGCAATCGGGTTGTTGGTCTGGTAACGATTGAGGCGGACGAATATCGATATAAGAGGTTAGATTTTTGGCTTGGCCCCGCACTAAGAAAAAAGGAATTCTCCATTTCTCCGGCCTAAATTTGGTGGTGTCCGCATTGGCATAACGCATAGTATAAATTTTACGCAAATCATCACTCACATTGGGCTCGCTGCCGTGAACTACATAGGCATCATGTAGTGAAAAGCTTCCTGGTTGCAGCTCAATATCGACGGCAGTTTCAACCGTTTCACCTGTTACGTCTACCTCCTTGGTGGTTATTGTTACCCCATCGTCCTCCTTCGCTCGCACCTCACGCAGCAGCGGTTGATTGGTCTTGGGTAGTATTCGCATACAGCCGTTTTGACGGGTAGCCGGATTAAAAGGCATCCAAACCGTCGTCAAATGATCGCCTTGTACTCCATTCAGCCAGTAGCTCTGGTCTTGATGCCAACCGACATACATGTTGTCTTCTGTGCCTTTAATAATGAAGTGAGATAAAATTAGCACTAAATTGGGACCCAAGACCGATTCAACGGCATCCAAAATTTTCGGGTTTCGGGCCAAACCGAGCCAAGTACGCCAATGACGACTGCCAACGTGCGGTTCAAACATAAATTGGGGTTTCTCACCCGGCCGTATTCGGGCTAGCATACCGTCTAGCGTTTGTTGGTAGGGTTGCATTTCATCACTAGATAGATGATCATAGAACACGCAGTACCCTTCTTCTGCATATCTGCTAGGCTCTTGGTTAGGTAGATTTTGTTTCATGTGGTAAATCCTCGTTCTGTATCCGGACTATAATGGCTGTATTAAATATTCAATTCAAAGGCAAGCACTTAGTCGTATCAATAGTTCGGCTATGGTCTAACTCATCAGAGCTCAAGCAATAGCCAGCCAACATCGAACCAATATTGTGCTTGAAATCTATCGATTTGGGCTAGGGTTGTAATAACAGAGAACAAATACAGCCAAATAGCATTCCACTCATGCCGTTTGGCTGTATTTATCTCAGTCTCGCGCTCCAAATCTACAGACGCTTGAGTTGGGCCCAGATAATCGTCAATTTCGCTGTTGGCTCAACTGCCCACCCTTTGATAATCGTGTTGATCTCATTTTCGGTGATCACTCTAGTGAATATGGCCATATCGTCCAGAGCACCAGCAAAGGCGTGAGCTGCGCCTCCTGGGTGACCACCTATCGTCATTGCTGTCTGATTGGAAACATGGAAGCCAGGTCCTTTCTCTTCACTGATATTCTTAACGCCGTCAACATAGAGTGTGTTAAGGCCTGATTTCTTGACACGCGATAGAGCATAATGATGCCATTTGCCGTCATCGATGGGATCGGTAGAAACTAACAGGTCATCTTTATCAGTTTCGGGGTTGCCGGTTACAAAAACCAGATGGCCATCAACATTAGCGATATCCCAATCGTTGACATCTTCCTGCCCCCCCAAATCTTTATTGATAATCCAACCCCCCATCCACCAATCGGCATTCTTGGCCTTAACTTGAGTTGTCCTGGCCCAAAAGACCACCGAAAAATCATCTCCAAAATTCAACTTGGGCTCAACATCAACTTTGACAATGCCACTTCCATTGTCATCAAATGCTAAGGCTGTTCCATGTTTCCCCTCTACCCATGTGACTTTCCCTTCTAGTTTTCCCTCAATTCCGTTAGCGGAATCTTTGATTGTACCCCCTTTACCTTCATCAAATGTCCAGTGTGCTATCAAATCAGCCTGAATGTCAGCGTGAATAATCGGCTGTGCTAAAGCCAAATAACATAAAATCACCAGTAAACTAATCTTGTTCATAAACAATTACTCCCTTTTGGGGCAGGAATTCGAACGATTTACGCGAAAATAACAAGAACATTCTATATTTTCACCCTACACTTGTCAATTTTTTCACCATTTTGTCAAAAAAATACAAAAATGAGCTTAAGTCAGTTTTTTGTATCTGTAGATCGCTTGGCAAAACCTGCAGGTTATTGTCCCGTCTTATTTCCTGTTTTCAAGAACGGCAAACTGCTCCTGTTCGTGCCAAGTGTTGACCAAATCATGAACCATTCCTCATACTGAGGATGGAGTGAATCAGAATCAACTCATGTTTTACCAGTTCTTAAAAGCATATGTTCTTATCCCAAGAGCAATGCCAGTAAGGCTCCAGATGCTCCCAACGACAAACTCCCCCAGTATCATCCCGATGAAGAATGGGATTGCCTTCCGGTAATTCTTAACTCCACCATGTCTGAGGATCACCCATTTGATACAGGTCGCAGTCAGAAGCGATGCCCACATCCAGTTTAAACTCCAATCTTCTATACCCGAGACAGCATACCCCGCCGCGTGGAAAGGCCACCAGACAAAACGCATCCTCATGACAATAAGAAAAAAGGTGAATGCCGCAGCTATAGCTGTAATCAACAGAGATGAATAATCGGCCGGTTCAGACACAGTCAACCATCGCTGCAGCCGGTCTAGAGGCGGTGATGCTATTCCCGCGTGGTCCTCGAGTCCCACTCGATACATGATATGCAGGTACACCCACATGGATACCAAAGTGCCAATCCCTGAAGCTAGGATCAGAGCATATACGGATTTCTGACTGGATATCCCCAATCTATCCACCATTTTGAATGACTCCAACTGATGAGGCATGGGATGAGCTCTGTGTGCTCTATTGAGGAACCAGGTGAGGGAGAGCATAGTCAGATTACCATGCCCAAGCCGGCGCGTACCAGTCATGGCAGGGATCAGGTAATCAGGACCTATATAATGAAGATCATGAGCAGGGATTCCTGACTCCGCACGCATACGAGTAATACCGATGGACAGGGCTAAGTAGATGGAGAAGAAGAGAAGAGCCACCCACCATGACATCCCTGCCCTCACACAGAACAACACTAGAAACATCATGCCTACTATTACTCCTAGGGTCGCTGTCCGATAGGACATAGGCTCTTTAGAATCGTCAATACTATCCGGATTATGGATAGCTTTCCTGAGCACACTTATGATATGTCTTCTGCCCATCCAGAGAGCGAAGGCGGCCAAGGCCAGATATGCTCCCAGAGATTGCTGCCGGTCATAAGGAAAGCCCAGAGGACTAGTAGTACTCCAGGGAAGTCCATGAATACCGAACAGGCTGGCAAAAACTCGCTGGAATTTTCTGAAGAAGTAAAAGATCCAGCATGAGAAGGATAGCTCTAAGGGCATAAGGAATCCCATCCCAACCACAAAAGGTTGGATTACCAGAGGAGTCCAACTGATAGCGTTCCAGGGCTTATTGGTAAAAAGATAGCTGATGTCCGGTTGTCTGAGCATGATCCCCGGAACGGCAGGGTGTAGAAAGCTAATGCCATTTATAAGAGTCATGAGCCCTGTGAGTGTAAAAGAAAGGAGAAACGGTCTATTCTTGAATATGCTTCCCACATCTCTTGTGATCTCAAACGGAACTTCGATGATAGGATAAATCAGCCGCTCTCTTTCCAGCCACTGCTTCCTCAGAATGACGTTTATGCAAAGCATCACAAACAATAGGACAACGATGAAAGCGGTCCAGGACAGAGCAGGAATGAGCCATGTCGTTATGTGCCTCGCCGTATAGAGACTGGATTCCCCATTATAATAGGCGTTCAGTACGCGCATATCGCTAACGGTCAACCATTCTGGCATATACGACCAAAAAAGATCTGCCCATTCATTTTCAGGTGTAGCGAACCAGAAGGCATGGCTCATCACAGGCATCAAGACCTGCATGCAGTCAAGCGCGGATATGGACGTGGCTATGCACATCATCATGTAGATAAATAGCAGTTCCCCCTTAGATAAAGCTATGTCTGGAAGGAATTTCTTGAGAAGCAGATTCAGCCCAGCGATCACCATCAGGAAAAAGACAACGTTGAAGAACAACGACATTGAGGTGGCAAATTGCATCCACCACATATTTTCTGAGTAGAAAATCCAGTAGCAGTTTATGGGCATAAGAAAGACGGCAATGACAACAGTTCTTAACGTAAGGCTCTGGCTTTCCTGCTTCGTTTTAGATTTCATTTAGAGTTGGATAATATCTATTCACGCGATAATTTGACTGGATTCAGTTGCGGCAAAATATAGCCAAAACAGCTAGTGGTGTAAAGTTATTAGGAGTCAATTGTCCGATGGTATTGCAACCATACGTGGTATTGCAACCATACGTGGTCTTGAAACACACCGTCAATAGTTTTTGTTGCCTGGTCGAAAGGCAGTTGCAGGTAGTCACGTGGAAGTCCAAGCTGATCAACTTCTGAGGGCAGAAGCGTTATACCCCCGAGGTAAGTTTAGCCTGCTCAACTGTGAAAATGAGTGGCTAATTCAAATTTTAGGATTGGGCTTTTGGTGGCCAAATCACGATTGGCCGTTTTTCTAGTGAACTAAATAGTAATTAGTCTATTTGGGCTAGGTAGAGTGATTAAGTGCCCCTCTTATCGCCCCAAATATCGACTTGTAGTCGAGGCGAATAGCAGTAACCATACTGCTGGCAGATTGCCACCATCCAATTTTGTTTGGTTTGAATCTGATCGCGGCTAATTCCCTGTGGCATCAAAACGATGACTGAGGCTGGAATCTGCATCTCTTGTTGCGACTGCTGGATCTCCACTAGGTCCGGTTCTGTTTCCACTACAAACTTCAGTTGGCAGCTGCCTCAGCACTGGCTGGTTTATCCTTAGTTCTTGATGCTGCTGGAAGTGATGATTGGTGGTATCTGGATTGGAATTGGCCAGTTTGGGGCTGATTGATAGTAAGTCAGCTTCTACTGATTCGAATAAGGTGCCATTGGTTGCGATGGTGATATGTAGACTTCCCTGTTGCAACTGTTGACACAGACTGGTCAACTCTTTAGCTTGTGTGAAGGGTTCTCCACCAGTACCACTTGTGGACAATTGTAGGCCAGGATAGCAGTTACTGCATCTTCGACTGAGATATCTTTATCTTCTGGCTGCAACTGGTATAGGGCGTATCGCACCAAATACAACGCAGGTTGCAGTAACTGGTGCGAAAATAGACCCACTAATTGGCCTTTTCCTTGGATGGAATAGAAGATCTCGCTGTACTTCATCTCAAGTTAACCAGTTGGCCTGGGGTATTCATTATCACCATTTTGGCCTTTGAGCAGAAACCAGAATTCAATGGTGACCTCTTTTTTTGAGGTCTAAGCTGGCATGATGTGGGATTTCCACCAGATCCTTTTTCCGTCAAACGACAAGGCTTGACTAAATTTACCTTTGACACTTTCCTTGATAAGCCATGATTCTTCGACCAGATATCGTTGACAGTTTTGCCCCTAATGGTCGTCTGATCAAAAGACCAAAATCCAACCAGGTCTTTGGTCACCATTTCAGGCTCGAAAGCAAGCCCCATAGATCCAACACTAACTAGTAATAGACTGTAGCTTAGTAGATTTTTCATCATATTTTCTCTCATCTGGAAATATGGAAACGTATCCTACGATACAATTTAATGGGTGTCAAGTAAATGAACGATCCTATGAACTGGTCGGGTAGCAACCAAGCTAGGAGGAGACTAGCCACAGTCAACGAAACTGCTAATCACTGATGACACAGAGGTGGATTACCCAAGTTGGTGGGAGGTACGTGTTATTTCTTAGATAGGATAGGAAAGAGACTAATGAAGAGAAGAAAAGGGTACCAACAGGTGCTAATGCCCGCTTGATTACCCCGTACACAAGTTGTCTTTTGAGCGGGTTTCAGTGAGTAGCAGAGATGCTTCAAAAATAAATGGGTTTTTGGGTTAAGCCTCTGGTCATTCTGAAGCCTTCTCCGCCTACCATCTTGGACACACCCACACTGGACTAGCCGTCCACAACATCTCGGCTGCTTACCTGTCTTGCCGTTGCTTCTAGCGTAGCCTTTCGTTGACCCGCCGTCAACGTCAGCGGGTATTCAGGTCCTAGGTTGCCAAAGTCTTTCTCTTGTTTCTCAATAGCTTCTTTCAACTTTCGACGACTTGCGGGTACCTTTGCAGGGTGATGTTATGGTGTGCGGCCCATTCCTCTAAAGCCCAGTGGATACCGTTGGGAGCGATGCGCCCCTTCGTATCCTCCTGCGCACCTAAAAGTTGCCTGCTGACATTGCCTAACTTCGCCAACAGTAGTTCGTCCGGCTGCAACTTATCGTTATAATATTGCAGGTAGTAATCCGGCTTTACCCAACAGTAATGATAGCCGTAGATGGCCACTTTGGCCACCGTATTGGTGAAGTTAAGCGCCGGGGCGTGGTAGATACGGTTCTCGAACAGAAAGGCGTCCCCGGCATGTAGACGCGGCTCATCGAACACCGGTGGATCGACTTCGCCTTTGGGGATGGCCAATGGCTCCGGGAAACTATGGCTTTTACGGACAAACAAGGTTGCGCCGGAATTCGGCTCGGTAAAGTCCGTCAAACAGTAGCCGACCTTCAACCCTAGACGCGGTAGATGCTTGTGTCCAATGTCGAGTTGAACCCCAAGATCTCGGTGCCAATTACGGGAGATGAGCGAGTCGGAAGGCTGTGGATACTTATAGATAAGTGCCGTATTGGTGAGATGGATATTTGGGCCGAGCAACTGTGCCACTAGAGGTATGGTACTAGTATTCGTAACGAGCGAAGCAAAGATATCTTCTTCTTGCACTAGACCAGGGCGTCTGTGTGCATAAAATCCCTCATACTCGAATGATGACATCAGCCGGTCTCCGGCTTCAGTCAACCCTTGAACCGTTTTGGCATCGAGAGCTCCAGGCACGATAAGATATCCGTTTGCGTCAAATTCTTGACGCTGTGTTTTGGCAAGTGGAACGAAATCCATAATAATTTCATCCTTATATTTAAAGAAAATTGCTGACCGTTTTGACGCCTTGATCTATAGTTCAGTGAGTGCTGCTAGCCTTCCCAATTTATATTAGGTTAAATTGAGCTTATTTTTTGAACAGACGACCTTGCAACAGTTTTTGACCTTCTTTGACCGCTTGATCCATGGCTTGCTGTGCATTGGCTTCCCCGGCCCACATTAAGCTGAGCGCTGGAGTGATCGCCTCGTCCAACATTTGACCATAGTTTCTTAACCAATACATTGGTATTTGGCGAGGGGTGTAGTTGATAGTGTAGTCAACCAGAACGCTTCGGGCCTCAGCCGGATAGACCCCAGGTTTACTATTTAACCACTGACTAACTCTGGTTGGATCGGTGTAATCTTCAACATGCAATGGCATCCAGAGACCATTACCGAATAGATCATTGCTGGCTGTATCTCCCAGGGCTTTGAATAACTGGAAGGCTTCCTCTGGGTGTTTGGAACTGGTGAAGATACCCAAAGGGGCGCCACAGATGATAGTGATTGGTTGCTTAAAATAGGGCAACACACCCATGCCCCAATCAAAGCCCATTTGGCTGAGGTCTAGTATCTGCCAATGTCCAGTAATATCCATGGCGACCTTACCTGTTTGCAACATGAAAGAGGAAGAAGGCATCGATTCTAGCGTCGAAGGAGTAGGCGCCACATGATACCGATAGATCAAATCCTGCATTTTCCGCAGAGCCTCGACCGCCTCTGGTTGGTTGAGTAGCAATTTCTGCCCATCATCACTGGCCACTTGGCCCCCATTACTATAAATAAATGGTAGTGTAAAGAGTTCCGCTTGAGGAAAGGCCACCCCATAAGTGGTAATGTGTTCGGCGTCGAAATTGGGATTGGTGGCATCATAACCATGGCGGTCGGTGGTTAACTTTTGACAAATAGCTACAAATTCTTGCCAGGACCAAGCCTCTTCCGCTGTGGCCGGTGGATAAGCCAAACCAGCCTGATCAAAAACCTGCTTATTGTAGTAAAGAATAATAGTTTCAATGGAGGCGCTGGTGCCAATGATCTGATCTTGGAGCTTATAATAGATCTGTGGCATCCGATTACTGGCTTCCGAATCGTGCTGGAAATAATCCGATAAATCCATCAACCGACCGGCGCTGGCCAACTTTGAGATCATGGCATCAGGAATATAGGCCACATCAGGTGCGGTACCAGCGGCCACCATAGTTAATAATTTGGTGGCATAATTGGAATTCGGAATGTGTTGGGCCCGGACTCGGATGTTGGCATGCTGTCGGTTGAATTGTTGGATCACCTTTTTAACGGCTTGGCGTTCAAAAGGTGATCCCCAATAGGTAAACACCAACTCGGCCGGTTTAGCTTCCAGTCGAGAGCCAACTAGGATCAAAACAGCGATTGGAAGCAGACGGAGAATGCGTGTCATAAGCTTAGTTAGCTGTTGATCAGCCATCACACTTGTAGGGAATTTTATCACCAAGGTTGAAATTGTAGAGATATAGAAGCATATCATAAGACGAAATTTGAAAGCTGTCAAGTAATGATCAACCATGTGAGTTAGGCTGGTAAGAGATCAACTAAGAAGAGACCAATCTTGGTCCGGCCCCTGTCAACCGCTGACACGACAAGAGCCGATTACTTAGGTCGGTGGGGTTGTTTTTTGTGTTAGTTATTCGGAGTGTCGGATCAGGAAGAAAGAACCTGGTTGAGAGAAGAAAAAGGGGGTGCCAACAGGTGCTGATACCCGCCTGATTACCCCCTACACCAGTTATCTTTTGCCCGGGTATCAGTAAGTTCGCTAGAGCTTGCCGGTAATGGTAATGTCAAGTCATTGCCTTTCTTCTTTAATTACTAGGTGTTGGTTGACTGCAAGATCTCTCAATGTTTGTGTTATTCCACTTGGCCACCGGATTTCAACCAAATCCACTTTTTCTGCTTGCCCCAGTCCGAATTCTAGATCTAAACTGCTTTGCGACAAATAACTACTACCAGAAATCACTTCTCGAATTTGATTTTGTTGATTTGAAGTTAATTTGACCCTGGCACCAATGGCATCTCGGTTGCTGGTAGAACCAATGAGTTTTAGGTGGAGCCAATGATTGTCATTCCCACCTTCATTGCGTAGCAATACGGCCTGTTGGCCGCAGTTGGAAAGTAGAACATCCAAATCTCCATCTTTGTCATAGTCTCCGACTGCCAGACCACGTCCGAGTAACTTCCCCAACTTTGTCACACCCACAATCGGTGAAATATCCGTAAAAGTTCCATCTCCATTGTTTTCAAGGAAAATATCCTCTTGTCCTCCTGGCATTTCCCAACTTGGAGGATCGATATGTCCACAAACAATATACAGATCTAAATCGCTATCATTATCGTAATCAAAAAACTCCGTTCCCCAACAAGTTTTTCCCAGCCCTGACTCGAACACCTTGCTTTGCGCTGAAACATCAGTAAAAGTTCCATCTCCATTATTTCTGTACAAGACATTATTTTCATCTAACCAATTAGTTACGAATAGATCGAGGTCTTCATCATTATCGTAATCCCCCCAAGTGATTCCCATTCCACCGCGAATATCTCCAGTATGGCTTCGTTGATCTGCATTATTAGTATTGGTAAAGGTGGCATCACCATTATTACGGTACAGGATGTTTTGATCCGTATCATTAGCTAAATAAAGGTCTTGATCGCCATCATTATCGTAATCGGCCCATGCAACACCAAGGGTTAAGTGGAAGCCCCCGCCAACACCAGCACTATCTGTTACATCCATAAAGCGGCCATCTCTGGTATTCATGTAGAGAATATTTGACTGACCAAGGAAATCATATGGGAAAAATGTTTCCAGCCCGATTGGCATTCTGCTTTGATCGAAGTAATTTGCAACATAAAGATCCAAGTAGCCATCCTTATCATAGTCTACCCAAGCCACACTGGAGCCAAAACGCTGGTCTCCGACACCACCCACCCTAGATGATGATCGCTTAAATATCCCCAGACCTTGGTTTGAATAAAAGACATTTGCTTGATCATTGGAGACATATAGATCTTGATCGCCATCATTGTCGTAATCAGCGAAAGCACAACCCATTCCCCAACCAGTGTCTCCAACCTGAGCAAATTTAGTTACATCCTTGAAGTTACCAGCACCATTATTTTGAAAAAGAAGGTTTGAAGGTTGAGGATCGTCCGCATCTAAAAATGGCTCGGCCGTATTAATCAGGTAAATATCCAAATCCCCATCACTATCGTAATCCGAAAACGCACAACCAGATCCATTAACCGCAGCCGGAACATGTTTGTCTATTCCACCTCCATGGATGAATTTTAACCCCACGCTATCAGTAACATTCACAAAAAGGGTTTCGCTTACTGATTCAGAACTAAAAAAGCACAGACAGCAGCAAATCAAAACATGAATCGACCTAGATTTGAAAGCCTGTCTAATGTAACTTATACTCTCTATCAAACAATGCAAAATGAGGAGATCCCCTTCATGCCTCATTTACAAACAGCAGATCAAAGGTCATTTTAGTAAATTTAAATGAAGGTATAAGGGCTCAATTGATTGTGGAATTCGAGAAATACCTGGGTTTGAATTCATTCTAATTACAAGGAGAAATCGGAGATATGTTGCATGCCATTTATCTAATGTTAGGGCTGCTGGCATCGAATGCATCAGGACAAGACGCTGAACAGGTACATGTTACTGTTTTAGAGAAAATTACTTGGCAAATTGACAGCGCTAAGATGGTTTTGATCCCATCGGGTTCTTTTTCTATGGGGGCAAGTAAGGTTGAGAGCGAATCCTTTATGAAGGATGCTCGCCCTTCACACGCGGTGGGTTTAGATGCTTTCTACATGGATATGTATGAAGTGACCCTTGGCCAGTACAAACAGTTTCTCATGGAAACAAATCATAGGAAGTTGCCTGATTGGGTAAGCGAATTCTCACCCACAGACAAGCATCCTGTAGTTGGGATCAGTTGGACTGACGCCATGGCCTACGCTGAATGGGCCGGCAAGCGATTACCAACCGAGGCCGAGTGGGAATATGCCGCCCGGGGCGGTCAAGACCAACAGCATTACCCTTGGGGCAATGCACCGCCAAGCGGAAAACAATGTAACTACGCTGATGCAAACGCTGATACTATCCTAAAACAAGGGAACCCGGAGTTTAACTGGGCTGATTTAAGTATCGACGATGGTTACACTGCCACCGCTCCAGTAGGTAGCTTTCCCCCTAACGGTTATGGACTCTATGATATGGCAGGTAATGCTTACGAATGGTGTGCTGACTGGTATAAAAAAGACTACTACTCTTACGCAGCCACAAAAAACCCTACAGGACCGAGTACGGGTAAGTGGCGAGTATTACGTGGGGGATCTTGGAGTAATGATCTAAATTTGCAACGTGTTGCCGCTCGTGGTGGCTTCTATCCAGCCTCAAGGCTTAATTCTAACGGATTTCGCTGTGTGTCGAATACCCTAGGCAAATAAAATCCGCTTGCTTGATCGCTAATATCAACCAATCACATATATGTTTCAGCACCTAAGAATAGCCTGGTGAATCTGAGCTAGATGCTAAAAGATATAATGCTATCTTGCGGCCAGTTAGATTGGGTTAATTTGTCTGCTTGAGCTTACCCCATACGGTGACCAGTTTTTCTTTGGCCCCAACAGCCAAACTGGTTTTTAATCCGTCTTTCATTAGCTGATTGATTTCCTTCTCAGACAGAGCTCGGTTGAAGACGACAATATCATCCAAGGTGCCAGTCATCCAGTAGCCTCCAATATCACAGCCACCAATGAAAAATTTGTTTTTCGGTGTGTCTGGCACAGCGCCGGGTTTCACCTCGGCATCAACTTTACCATCAACATAGAGTTTAAAATCAGGGTTTTTGTATGTAGTAGTAATATAATGCCACTTGCCATCAGTGACCACTGTTTTGGCATCGAATGATTTCCAACCGCCCGATGTAAAAGAGTAATGAATAACCCCACTATTGATATTTCCGAAAATACCATAGTTACGGTTTCCTCCAACCCCACGGTTTTCTTTAGAGGCCAGTATTTGCCATTTGCCAGATATTTTGGGGCTATTCATCCAAGCGGACAGCGTAAAATCCTCCAGATGCATCAATTTATTATCAGGAACAGTTACCTGAGACTTACCGTCGAACTCCAGACCACCGCCAAATTTACCTTTTACCCACTTTGGTTTACCCATGTCAAAACTAGCGTGTAGTTTATTATCAGAGGAGTCTTTAACCTCTTTACCTTTCCCCTCATCAAATAACCAGGCACCAACTAGTCCTTTTTTGTCGAACTCAGCATCGGCGGCTGATGTTAGCAAGGTTAAACAAGCCACGGCTAATAGAATTAGAAAATTGGAACGCATGTCAAGCCTCCTTATCGCAAGTTTCGTGTGCTAAACGCTAAACCCCCATCAAGCTCAAATCGTGATCTAAGTATTTAGGCGGTTGGCGAATTATTAGTTTTTCCCTTTGAGCCTAGCCCAAGCAGTAACCAGTTTTTCTTTAGCTTCAACACTAGTCATACTTTCCTTCAAACCAGTCTTCATTAGTTGGTTGACTTCCTTCTCTGACAGTGCTCGGTTAAAAAGCGCCATGTCATCTAAGGTACCTGTTAGGTAATAACCTCCAATATCGCAACCACCAATAAAAAGCTTGTTTTTGGGCGTGTCCGGTACGGCGTTAGGCACCTGCTTGCCATCGACTTTTCCATCAATATAGAGCGTCAGGTTAGGTTGTTCATAAGTAGTGGTAATGTAGTGCCATTTGCCATCAGTGACCACAGTCTTACCATCGAATGATTTCCAACCGCCCGATGTAAAGGAATAATGAATAACCCCACTATTGATATTTCCGAAAATACCATAGTTACGGTTTCCTCCAACTCCACGATTTTCTTTAGAGGCCAGTATCTGCCATTTACCAGATGTTTTTGGACTATTGACCCAAGTTGTCAAGGTGAAAGCTTTCAGATGCATCAATTCATTGTCCGGAACAGTGGCCTGAGATTGGCCATCGAATTCTAGGCCGCCATCAAATTTACCTTTTACCCATTTTGGGCTACCTTTATCGAATTTAGCATGCAGATTATGTCCCGATGAATCTTTAGCCTCACTACCGTTTCCATCGTCAAACAACCAAGCTCCAACCAAACCATCTTTAAAGTTTATCTCCTTAATTTCAGCTATTGTTGGCGATAAAAATAGGTTTAAACAAACTAAGAATACTAACATTAGAAACTTAAAGCGCATAATATGGTTCTCCTCTAAAGATCTCTGATCTCATCGGATCCGAAGTGTCAGATTTACTCGGCGTCATAGCTGGCTTGCAAAAATTAATTGTACTACAAAAATTGATAGCTGTCAAATAAGGGCGCAATCCTTTGAACTGGGTGGGTGGAGGCCAAGATAGGACGGGACTAACTTCAGTCAGCAAAACTGCCAATCACTGATGAAAAAGAGACGGATTGCCCCAGTCGGTAGGGGTAATTTCATGTATTATTCGGAGTGAAAAAGGATGTCAACTGATGCAGAGACCCGCCTGATTACCCTGTATCCGATATGTTCCAGATACGAGTTTGAAACCTTCAGCCGGAGTAAGGATTCGAGTATTTAATGATGCGAGACATTAAATCGTGAACAATAACTAAACTAACAAAACCCAGATATTATTTCCCACTTCCGAGGTCAGAAACTAACAAGCGTTTCCAGAATATTTAGTCCACCTAATTCTTTTTCAGTAAACACTCTCCTTTTGTGGTTGCTGACGGGTAACAGGCCTTCCCCCTTAGATCTTATTAACTAGTAAATCCCATAAAAAGTCCCCCTCCTGCTGGGGGTTGATAATCGTCAAACCATCGGGCTTCTGGAAAACTGACAAGATTCTGTTTCCAAAAGATGCAGCGGGATCTGCTGATCTTACCAAGGTGTTTGTGTGCTGAAATCCCATGTGCCATTACGAAACCGTGCCCGAGATGTCAAATCTGCCGGTCCCCCATTTGGCACAACTCTTCGGTTAAACTGGATACGGAGTTCGTTGGTTGCTTTCTTGGTTACACAATGATAGGTTCTGCTATGCAGAAAAACAGTAGTATTAGCAGATAGAGTATAGGCAGCCCGATTGGGTAATGATTCATAGGGATTGCCCAGTGGTAGATGTCCATCACGGTGGCTACCAGGCACAACCAACAATTGACCGTGTTCAGGAGTGTAGTTTCGGGTGAAAACTATTCGGTTCAGGATGAAAAGGTTGGGGGCACTGCTCCAAGAATCTTGGTGCAAAGCTTGTCTACAACCACCTGTAGTAACCCATGATCCAATGCCCCCCGACAGTTTATTCGTAACTGTTTGTATAATTTCGTTTTCAAATAGAACTAGTACGTCGGGCTCTGACTCGAGGTTGCCGAAGATCTTGGTCCAGATATCAAATCGTTGGCAGTACTCTTCTCCCGCTGCCCGGGGACGTCCGTCCAAATGGGGGTTAGAGGTCTGCCTGCCACACGATCCGAAGTCGACACCCAATGGTCGGGAAACATATCTTTTGCGACCACTATTCCGTCCTGTTCAAATGTATCAACAATGGGATCCAAACCTGTATTTTCCCATACCAGTGGCAACAACTGTGGTGTGTTACTCATACTTTCAGGTGTTCCTTCTTTTGTTCTAAGCAAGTCTGCTTAGAAGGACATGTTTCCTTGGTTAGAGAAATTGTGTGGTTGTTGGTTGGCAAAATCGTGTTGCCAAACACCATGGAACAAGGTTTGCCGTTGCAGCATATATATCGTTGTAAGGATCAGCAGGTAATTCTAAATACCGTTTTTACCCCCACTTCCTTGAAAGATAGGCCCCCCCAGCTGTTCGAGGAGATTTAGCAGGTCATTCTCCACGCCCAAACCAATTGATTTAACTCGCCTTTGGATTGACCGATTCACGGACGCCTTTTCGCTGTTGGTTGGAGCCAATCATTTGTTCCATACATTGGCGTTGGATTTCGGTCGCTGTGTCAGGATCGTAAAAAATTTGGGTGTCGAATATGAAATCGTATTGCCCGCCCCGGCCGTGTCCTGTCTTCAAAGCCCGTTCACGGATCTGTTCCCGCAGCCACAATTTGGGGAAAGGAAACCCGTAAGAGGGCCACATCTTTCCTCCAGCCTGACAGTAGGAGACGTCGGTAAAGTAGCGGTAGTAACCTGAGCCGCCGGGTTTGCCACGGCGCCCATGCATCAAAGCGGAATGGACGACAACCGCCGAGCCCAAAGGCAAGTCGTTTATCGTTAAAGAGCCCGGCAGATCCTCGCTGTAAAACTTGTCGCTGAAGGCATTGCGATGCATCACCGCCGTGTGGGAGCGGGGGAGCAGGATAAGATCCCCGATTTCGCCGTTTAGCCCATTAGGATAATAAAAGCAGTGTACCATTACTTGTTCACGGTCAATCTGTGGGAACTGTTCGTAGTCGTGGTGCCAGTTCGAGCCAGGGGTACCGGGTTGATGTCGTTCTGCGTGCTGATGGTGGAGGGCAAACCCGGCCTCCCCCATCAGCGACTGAATGTTAGCCACCATTGGTGGATAGGAGGTCAACCCTCCGAGGTATGGTAAGGTTACCACCAGCGCTGAACCGTTGGCCTCGGTATTGCGTTCGGCGTATCCGCCTGTCCGCAACTCGCGCAGGCGGTCGATATCCTGTATCACTAACTCTGCTTGGTCAAGTGTTAGGAACTCGGGAAAAATCAGATAGCCTTGATCGGTAAAAAAGTTGATCTCTTCGGTAGTTAATCCAGTCAGGTCCATTGTGTTATCCTCCAGGTTATTACCTCTCCCCAGCCCAGTGTCGGTTTAGGCTTCCCGACCGGAGATATATAGGCCGTAGGGGTTATTTTTCCAACTCTCCTCGTCCACGATAGAGCTGTTGGCTTTCTGCCTCCGGTTGATCAAGCACTCATTCATCCTTACTTAAGTACGTGTCTGTAACCCATTTGATGGGCTAGATTGTAGAGTTCGTGCGGATCACGGGCCATATCGTAGAGTTTATCTTCACCGTAAGGGTTGTAAACATACTTCCACGATTATGTTCTGACCATTCCGATGTCACTGCGAAAATAGGAGATGAAGACGTCTAGCATAAAGAGAGAAGCAGGGAGTTTACATAACTATTATATAGCAATGCAAATGACAGGTCAACAGGGTCAGAATTAGATGGTGTAAGGAAGTTAGCTAGGAGAAGAAATAGACAAGTGGAGAGAAGAAAAGGGGTACCAACTAGGGTTGCTGATACCTGCTCGATTACCTCGCAGGGGAACTGAACTTCGTCCTGGAAAAATTCAACTACCTCCATACTTGGCACTATGAGCCATCGACTTTAAGAGTCTAAACGAACTCCTACATTCGTCCAAAGGATGGAGGGCGGTCGTTTCTGTAACGGCTGAAGGCTCTGTTTGTGGTTGATTAAACAGACGACAATCCCTCACCAAGGTCATAATCATAGCCATTAGAGCGATGGACTATCTGGCAGTAATTTGTGCTATAGTCGATCGGTCCCATAGTTGAAATCAAAGACTGGTTTGGCTCCATCTCCTTCCATTATTTTGAAGCGCCGTGGTGATTCTTCCCAAGCAGATTGATACTCGAAGCCCCACAACCGGTGGAGCAGAGGTGAAGTTGATTCGATGAGATCCTAAGGAATCGATCGAGTATGATCACAAAACGGCTTGATGTACTTACGACAGCAAAATCCTTGAACAGAATAACGGATTTCGTCGGTTGTATTGGTGCCATCACCGTGGACAAGTCGATTATCGCAGATAAGCACTGTACCAGGCTGACAAGTGAAGAGATATTTCTCCTCAGGAGTAACATCTGTCGGATCTATATTACTAATGTGTGACCCAGGCACAAAACGAGTAGGACCTTTATTAGCAGTAAACTCAGATAGTGCGAACATCGGTTGTGCAGCGAGGGGTAAAATCGAATGAACATTGTACGAGGGATTGGGAATAAATGTTCCTCCATCCCGATGAAGGCCTTGAGAAGAAACACCTTTCATGGGCGAACGTGCTTCCATATCAGAGAGAATATAATCGGATTCTAGGGGGTATTCCATACAGGCTACCAGCCTAGGTATTTGAATAATCTGCCGAGATATCTCTGCCCGGCTCGTAAAGTTGAAAGTTCTCTTTGTCTTGGGTTCATGAAGAGAAACCACGTTCTTCTCAGACTCATAAACCTCTTCAAGGGCCACAATAGCTTCTTCAACCTGATTGGAGGTAAGGAGATCTTCCAATGTCGTATAACCTAATTCGTCAAGTTCATGAAAGTGCCTTTGCATATTCTCCATAACTAATCGTCCTATCCAGAAATACCAGTCGGCATTCCAATTTCAACCGTTTTCGATGATACCACCTTCATCTACAAGTACAACACCGACTATTCGGAAGTGTCAAAGATAGCCCCAAGGCACTTAACCAAAAGGCTGCCCCCCGTCGCTGACACCTTGACACTTATGGGGTTAGGTTATCTCGGTCTGCATCTTCCACCTCATATCGAAGGCACCTGGTCGAAATCCACTGGCATAACCACTACTACAACCACATCTTGGCTGCTTGCCTCTTATACCGCTATCTTCGCCTGACGTCTTCGTGGCCGGCTGATGCCAAAGCCAGCAACTGCAGGCTCTAGCGGAAAGACGTCATCAAGCGGAACACCAGCAATTAGCCGAAGTGCGGGGGCAGTCTCGTTGCTGCAACGGTTAAAGGCGGTTCTGGTGGCTAATCCCTAACCATACTGAGTAGCTTCGTGCCGTATTCGTGGCCGATTTAAGCGGAGATAAAGGTGTTGCCCAGTTTATAGTGTAGCCATCAGAGTGGTGAGCTATTCGGCAGTATTTTTGATTGGCGTTAAAAGGTTTAGGAAAACCTGATGGTTTATGAAAAAACGACCGGTCTGGCCAATACTGGTGATTCCACCGATTTGAGAAACATGTACTCGCATGAAGTCTAGCAGCCGATTTGTGACCATCGGAATAATCTCGTGCGGATTGTTGTACAGTTCGCCCATGGCGGTCGGAATACTTGTCTGCTCGCGTACCAGGCGGCAGCAATCGTTGTCCTCTGGAGCAAACAGGTCTTCCAGGAAAAAGAGTTTGAACTGCTCTAGGCCCTTCGCTAAGCCAAGTCCGATGATGGGCGGAAGACCCTCATGAATGTCATAAATGACATCTAGGCTCCAACTAAATGTTTCTCGGAAGTATTCATAGGCCAGAATTATTCCCCGTACCCATCACTCTGGATCGAAAATGCGGCCGGAATTGACAGTCTTTTCTGTGATGAGAGGCTATCCTAAGTGGGAAGAACTAGCTGTCTGAGAAGAACCGATCAGCACCGTTTATCTTGAAGCATCGGAAGCCTTGCTCGATGAGACGGTGGATATTTTCCTTGTATTCTTTGAGATTCTCTCCCCCAGGTACAACATAAACAGCAGCCGCTTCTCTGGATTTCCCACCGAATAAGTCGTAAATAGGCATACCTGCCATTTTGCCCTTGTCCTTCCCCGTTGTGAGAATGCAGGTCCTGCCGCTTGTCGTCGTTGAGAACAGGTTCGTTTCACCAGTACAGCGACACATTACACGATTGCCAGATGTCTTCGATTTCGGCTGGGTCTTTCCCGATGAGAAACGGACGGAGGTAGTCATTCACCGCCTCAGCGACAACTGTTGTCCTCTGAGTGTAAGTCGCATAGCCTAGGCCATACAATTCCGGTTCATCAGTTTCCACCTTCACCACAACCAAATTAGCCCCTGGCTGGGGCACGATGACGCGAACATCACGAATTTTAAGATTGCCCATTGTCTGTCTCCTGATCAATAGAATTGAGACCTCAACCTGAGGTAGGACAGCCCCATGTCCTAATTCGCCGTCCAAAACCCGAACAGGACATGTTAAAATAAGTGAATTGCATCCTGTTGTGAGCTAGCCAGTCGAGGTTGGGCGTGCGGATTTCGCCGCCGTAGCAACCCAGATCACTAAAACCTAAATCGTCTGCCATAATGAGAACGATGTTTGGTCTCTGGCGACTGTTTTCTTTGTTCATAATATGTCCTTTT
>Ga0208128_1000190_pt1 | contig 25723 bp, 19 predicted proteins | sample ETNtaG_35_FD_185758 | JGI IMG/M metagenome (GOLD analysis project Ga0208128, IMG submission 185758) | Marine microbial and viral communities from oxygen minimum zone, Eastern Pacific Ocean - ETNP201306PF51B (SPAdes) (version 2) | ecosystem: Environmental > Aquatic > Marine > Oceanic ... | reverse complement strand
TCTACCTGGTCAACGCAGGTGATACGCCAACGGGCCAAAATACAGTTGGTAATGTCCTCTACAGGAACGACGGTGACGGTACTTTTACCGATGTTAGCCAGCTGGCAGGTGTTAGCGATCTCGGATATGGCATGGCAGCCACGGCGGCCGATTATGATAATGACGGCGATGCTGACCTGTATGTGGCCAATTTCGGCATAGATGCGTTCTACTGCAACAACGGTGACGGCACCTTTTCCAATGTTACGCAACAGGCCGGTCTCGGCAACCCGGAATGGGGCGTCGCCAGTACCTTTTTGGACTATGACCTCGATGGCAACCTAGACCTGTTTGTCGTTAATTACCTGGCTTACCACACCGGCATGCCTGTAACACGTTTCAGAGGCCAAATCGGTTACGGTCATCCACGCGCCTATACCGGTACCGCGGACCGGCTTTACCAAAACAATGGTGATGGCACTTTTTCCGACGTCTCTCTGGCAGCTGGTATCACCAATGCCGAAGAGGGACGAGGTATGGGGGTGGTAGCCTTTGACTACGATAATGACCACTGGCCAGACCTATATGTGACGAACGACACCAACCGCAATTTTCTCTATCGAAATAATCACGATGGTACCTTCACTGATGAAAGCCTGCTAGCAGGAACCGGCTATGACGAAAATGGGACGGCGGAAGGATCAATGGGGGTTGACTTCGGTGACTATGACTGTGACGGTTGGCTAGATCTGATCGTAGCTAACTCAGAGACAGCGACACTGTATAGAAACGAGCATCACGGGTTCTTCGTTGAAACCACCGTTGACGCTGGCTTGAGCGAACCCACATTTCGTTTCGTCGGCTTTAGCCCGATTTTCCTGGACTACGATAACGATACATATCTAGACCTCTTTTCTGCTAATGGCCACCCGCAAGATATGATCGAACTGCTGATGGATAGTGAAACTTACGCACAGGTTGACCAACTGTTTCGTAACCGGGGTGACAGTACATTTGAGGAGGTTTCAGCGATTGCCGGCGACTACTTTCGGTCTCCATATGTTGGTAGGGCTTGTGCCGGTGGTGACTACGATAAAGATGGTGACCTAGATCTCTTCATCTCCAACTCAAATCAACCCGCAGTTTTACTCCGTAATGAAGTAGGGAACCAGCAAAACTGGTTACAGATCCGTTTGCAAGGCAGTTACAGTAACCGAGATGGAATTGGTTCTCGGGTACTCATAGAAAGCCAGAGTGGCCGTCAAACAGCAGAGGTGAAAAGCGGATCGTCCTACGCCTCTTCTAGCGACCTTCGCCTGCATTTTGGACTTGGCACTGACACCGTGGTAGATAGGATCCAAATTCACTGGAGCCGAGGTGCTGTACAGGAACGCTTTCGGGTTCAGGCGAATCAGATGGTAGTCATTCTAGAGCCCTCCTCATCCTCTTCAAAAAAATGATAAAAAGGGAATTTGCAACTTACTCTTGGGTAAGAGGCCGCTGCTAGGAGAGATCCGCAATTTGGGCTGCAAGTCCAGTCTCTGCAAATGGTACACCGAGTGCATTTTGTTGAAATCTTATATCGTTCGGTGACACTAAACCGCCTGAAACTAACAAGCGCATGGCTTCCTCAGCCCGGATATCAAGTTCATAGACCGAACCGGCGCAACAAAATAGAAGCACACCTGTGGTCGGATTGGGACTAGTTGGAACAAAGATCGTTAGGAGCGGGTCGGGGTTGTCTTCTTCCTGAACCTCTCCTGTCACGAATCCAATTACTCTAAAAGGCGAACCCGGTGGTTTAATTGACACTACGCGCTTAAAACGGCCCGAATCGTGTGGGTTTAGTAGAATTCCGACAAATTCTTTGACCGGTGCATACACCTCACGCACTAACGGAATTTGGCCTAAGATCTGCTCTGTGGTAGCGACTAAACGTCGCCCAATGAAATTGGAAACAGTCAAACCTGTGAGGTAAATGATCAGGAAGGTCGCTAACAATCCCAAGATTGTCTGAACAGTGGGACCAAATAGGAGGGGATACTGGCCAGAGGGAAAAAACGGCTCCAGCAGGTTAGGAAGCCATCCGCCAATTTTATCAAAAAGAAAACTAGCAATAAAAAAGGTAACACCGAGTGGGACAAGCGTAAGGATTCCTGCAATTAGTGAGCTTTTAAGATGGTCTTTGAATTTCTCCTTCATCATTCCAAAAAGCTCACTAATTGCAGGCCATCAGTTTTTTCTTATTAGTTAATTTCATACGATAATAACTTCGTATGATAGCACAGCTTCTTAAGCTTCGTCAATAACATTGACATTGATACAGTCCATGTGGCAAAATTAGCGGGTTTCTTGTCTGCATTCTTTCCCATTACCTTATGAGGATCTATACTAAAACTGGTGACACCGGTCAAACTTCGCTCTATGGTGGTCAGCGTGTAGATAAAGATGCGACACAAATTCAAGTTGTTGGTGAAATCGATGAGCTAAACGCCTACTTAGGTTTAGCCAGATCTACTAACGACAACTTCCAAATTAATGAGGTGTTGCAACGAGTCCAGCACGAACTTTTCAGTCTTGGTGCGGAACTAGGCACACCATCCAACCACCACCACAAACTCACTTTCCAAATGGCTCAACAACAAGTTTCTCAATTGGAGATCGATATCGACACCTTGGAAAATGAACTGCCACCAATTCGGCAGTTCATTTTACCCGGAGGCGCGCTCTCCTCTTCAGTGCTTCATTTGGCACGCACGGTCTGTCGCCGTTGTGAACGTCGGGTGGTAGCCTTGAGCAAAGATCAACCGGTTGCCCCAGAAATCTTTCAGTATCTGAACCGGCTTTCAGATCTGCTGTTTGTCGTGGCCCGTTTGACTAACGCAAAAATCGGTGTGGCAGATGTCTTTTGGACTCAACCGCCTCCTCAACAACGATGAGACTGGAGAATAAAGTCGCTATTATTACAGGTGCGGCTAGTGGTATAGGCAAAGCGACTGCGCTTCGGTTTGCTGAAGAGGGGGCTAAAGTTGTAATTGATGATATCAACGTTGAAGCCGGCGCTCAACTGGCAACTGAAATTATAGACAATGATGGGACCGCAATTTTTGTCCCGGCCGACGTCTCAGCACCTGGGCACGTCGAGCAACTAATGACAGAAACTCAACTGCACTTTGGTACGATTGATATTCTGGTCAATAATGCACTCTGCAATACAGCACATGTTCTGGAAAATAATTGGGATCCAATTATTGATGTGGCCTTGCGTGGAACTGATCACTGCACTAAAGCCGCCATTACAGCTATGCAGCAAAACGGTGGTGGAAGTATCATTAATATTGCCTCGGTCAATGCTTTGATTGGGTTACAAAGCATCCACGCATATTCTGCTGTTAAAGGAGCAGTGGTTGCTTATACCAAGTCAATGGCCGTCAGCCATGGTCGAGACAATATTCGCATTAATTGTATTTGTCCCGGTACCATTCAAACCGAAGTTTGGATGCCGATGGTCGAGAGAAACCCTAATATTTTTGATGATCTGCTTCCCTGGTATCCGCTGGGCCGGATCGGTCAACCAATCGACATTGCCAACGCAGCTTTGTTCCTAGCTTCCGATGAAGCCGCTTTTGCTACCGGTTCTGTTCTTGTCATTGATGGAGGGTTGACTGCAGGTCTACCCCAATTTCCAATTTGACGCCAATTTCTAATTTGTGAGAAGTACGACTTCGCCCCACCTCACAGCCCATAACACCACTTTCGTTCTGCTAATCGCTCTCTCTTTTATAAGCGGATCTATCTCGGCCGGTCAAATTGTAAGGCCAGATGCCAATGGTGTGACCATCGAGTTTGATCTAACCAATCTGACGATTAGCGAGGTAGAAGTAGAGGGGCAGATTGGTCAGGGACAGGTCAAGTACCATCGAATTCATTACGGCAATCGGGAAAAGGCGAATAGATCAACCGCAGAATCCACCGGTCGATTAAGTGAGGTAGGAAACCCACAACTCCCGGTTTCAAGATTCATCATCGGTGTGCCACCGCAATCCAAGCCATGGGTTGAAGCAATTCAAACCATCACAAGCCGTCGCTACGGTATTCGTGTCCTACCGACACCTCATCAAACGATCACTTCCGGGAACAGTGTTCAACTTCGTCAACAAGCTCAACTGACTGAACTAAGTCGGACACCACTTGGCGGTAATAGTAGCACTTCCACTTTCGGAAGCGAGGAGATCCAGACCCACTATCTGGAAAGTGGATCTGCCTACCAAGACGAGGCCAACTATCCTGAGCAAGTGGCAGCAATCACCTACGATGGGTTCATTCGCTCCCAACGTGTCATCTACTTGGAACTGCACCCGGTTCAGTATCACCCTCGTTCACGAACGCTACTGACCAACACACGCCTTGTGGTTAGACTCCATTTTGGTCAAAAAGCATCGGGATCGATGCTGACTCAAGGAGCCTCGATAGACCATCGCATGTCGTCTTCGGATCAAGCTCTATCCTTTCCCGAAAAGGTATTGTCCTTTCCGACAATCAGCGAACCTGTAATCTTTGAGAGACTGTTCCAGCATCAGTTAATCAATGCAGATCAAGCTCGTCAGTGGCGGCAAAGAAAACTGCCGGGCCGTCTGGCGCCAATGATGCAACCCAATTCTGATGAACTGCAGATTCGCCGGTACAAGATCTACGTCAGCCAAACGGGGATCTACCGCTTAACTGAATCCGAGCTACGAAACCGGTGGCAGATAGACCTACGTCGTATTAATCCACGTTATTTGCAGTTACATCATACAGGTGTTGAGAGACAACACCTATCGGCCCAATCAGAGCAGATTCCAATCTACGTACAGGGGGAAAAAGACGGGCGTTTTGATGCTGAAGATTACATTGAGTTCCTGGGTCAAAGCCCCTTCTCAAATAATGCTAAAAACCGCTATACTCGTTGGAATATTTACTGGTTGAGTGTCGGTGATACACCCGGTCTTCGGGTGGCTGAAATAGACGCGAGTCCAACGAACCCGGGGGCCACCTATATTCCCTCTTTCCGTTCCAAGCTCTACTTTGAAGAGGATCATTTACACAGTAATCTACAGTACGTTACCCCTAATATGGCGGTGCCAAGCTCTTCCGATAGTCAAACGAGGACTGGTCAAGACAGGCGAAAATCGGGCTTTCTTATTGATCAGTCTTATAGATCCGTAGCCGACTCGAGCCAGAAAAACCGGTGGTTTGACGCAGTCGAAACCTGGTTTTGGACCGGGGTAAAGAACTCTGGTGATTTTAACCAAATTGACCTGGAGGTTCCCCTGTTTGACTTGGCAAAGAGCTTCGACCAACCCCGAATTGAGATCGAGTTACAGGGGGGAACACCAACCGAACACGAAGCACTGGTTTCTATTAACGATATTCGGATTGACTTTGCCAAGTGGGACAATCAGAATAAGTTTGTTGTGGATCGCACTTTGCGTTTATGGAATAACCTAAAAGATGCGAGCAAAGGTGAAATCAACACTATTACCCTCGCACGTGTCGACGGTACTACTGAAGAGAATACCACCCGCTACCCGTACCATATCTATATTAACTCTTTCTCTATTGAGTTTACCCGACTGTTTAAGGCGGTCAATGACGTTCTCGATTTCGCTACGCCTGCATCGGATAAAACCCACGAAGTCCGTCGGCGACGGAACATTGAATACCGGCTACAGACCTTTCTCTCTCCGGAGGTTGAGATTTTTGAGTATGATGGGCAACGCCTGCTAGCTAAACTTAACAATGCCGCCGTCCAAGTTGCTCGACTAGGTGTCAACGACCAGAATCGACTACGGAAAATTGAGCTGATTACACAAGCTGGCCTGATCGGTCAGCGAGTACCAGAAGTCGCTTACAATGTCACTTTTCAGGTCTCCGACGCTCACGATGGCAAGTATATAGCGGCTTCCAGTCGAGGGGTGAAAAAACCCGATCGAATCGAGATTATAGAACCCAACGATTTACTCGAAACGACGAATGGTGCCGATTACATTATCATCGCCCATCCCGTTTATACGGCGGCGGCTCAACGCTTGGCTGATTGGCGCTCAACCGATAGAGGCGGGGGATTTCGAGTTAAAGTTGCGGATCTAACCCAGATCTACGATACTTTTGGTCACGGTCTGGTCAGTCCGAAAGCAATCAAAGCTTTTCTGAAATATGCCTACCAAAACTGGCAACCGCCCGGTGTGTCCTATGTGGTTTTATTGGGGGATGGTACCTGGGACTTTCGGGGGGTAGACCCAGAAAATTACCTGGATCCACCTGAAACAGTCGGATATATTCCGACCCACTATATTTGGACCAGCTCTTTTGGTCAGACATCAAGCGACCACTGGTATACTACTGTCAGCGGGATTGATGAACTACCGGATTTTTACTTGGGCCGGTTGTCCGTTGAGTCCACGAACCAAGCTCAGGATATTGTGGACAAGATCATCGGTTACGAGTCAAATCGTCCGAATGGAAAATGGCGGAAGAAAATTATTTCAGTTGCCGACGATGAAGTCAGTAATTCCGGTGACTTTATTTTCAGGAAAAGCCTTAACGAAATCGCTGAAGGGCATACACTTCTCGGTTATGAAACCATCAAAATCTTTCTCGAAGATGTCATCAGAGAGGTTAAGGCGAACCCAAAGCTCTACGGTGACGAATTACCTCGGCGTATAGCCAAAGATCGGGTTATTGAGGCTCTCAGCCAAGGAAGCGTAATTGCACAATATGCAGGTCATGGTGGGCGTGTCGTCTGGGCACACGAAGCTATTTTTGACAACACTTCGATCGACCAACTAGCGGAAACCCGACATCAACCTTTTATGCTTGTTCTGAGTTGCTACAACGGATACTTCGATAAGCCAGGTGAACCTAGCATGGCCGAAAAACTACTGAGGCACAAAAATGGTGGGATCATTGCCATGTTGAGTGCAACTAGGCTCACCTATGGTAGTGGTAATGATGCACTCAATCGGATTATTTTTAATGCCCTATTTAAGCGAAATATTCGTAACTTTGGTGCCTTAAGCTACGATTCCAAAGTCGAATTATTGGCGACTGAAGGAACAGGGCAAATCGATGTTATGCTGGCGTATACACTGTTTGGTGACCCCGCCATGCAGTTAGCCTTGTCTGACTATGAAGTCCAACCACAACTTGAAAACAGAACCACGGTACCTGGAAAAGACTTGATGATCAAGGCCGGTCAGATTTACAATGTCGATTATGACCCTAAGCAAGAGCAGAAGGTATATACACCACAGCTTGACTTTACCGGTCAACTGGAGGCTAGGGCCGTCTTCCCCGGTAGTTATAAAACGGTTCAGACCAAAGAGGGGCCAATTGATGTTTATACTGGCGACGTAGTGGAAACCGCTTCATCACAGGTAATTAACGGTCGCTATAGTCCCATTCGCATCCCCGTACCAGCTAATGCTCGGACAGGTAGCGCTCACGTTGAGGTCTATGCTGCATCCCGCCATCATATTGCGGTTGGTGGGGTTTCTTTTAGTATTCGAGTTCCTAAAATTATTGACATCCAACCTGAATTGGCGTCTGATACCACTTTTCAGATCTTGGCTCAGGTGTCAGATGAATTAATGAGTGACCGCCGAACAGGACTACAGTCAGTCTCACTAGAGTGGCGAAATCCAGCAACTCGAGACTGGAAGACGGTCAAAATGGTGGAAGACGATAGTCGTGGCGTTGGTTGGTATAAAACTCCCTCCCCTCTGCCTTTAGCCTCAAATACCGAGCCGATTCGATTTCAGATCACTGCAACCGATGTTGATGGGCAGCAGACTAGTTCAGAGATCCAAAATTACCGCCCTTTTGTCTTACCCGATCTAACACCTATTAATGTTGGCTTCAATGCCGACGCATTAATCTACTACGCTTATTCTAACACCAATGGTTGGGAAGTGAAGGCCGATATCGAACAGACCGAAGATTTCCGGATCCAACGGGATATTACCGTTCTATTTTTCTCTGGCAACCCGGACCTAGACCAGGATGGTTTGATTGATGATGATGCCAAACAGCTTGGCCAAACCGTAATTTCTCCCGAAGCCTGGAAGAAGCGGGAACAGTATATTTCGAGTCAAGGTTCCTCAGGGGCCACTTTACCGCTGTCAATTGAAAGAGATCCGCTTAATCTAAATCAATTGGCAACCGCTACTATTCCCTACCAACTACCGGTTGGTGACCACTTTATTTTTGTTTGGGTCAATCCTGATTCAGTGCAAGGATTAGTGAAGCAAGAAGAGATTAACTACCGTAATAATGTCGCCTCTAACCAAATGCAAATCCGGGAAACGTTGGTTGGTGTTAAAGACCTGTATTTTTCCCCTGGCGGTTATGCTGTTAGCCTGCGTTTACCACAGGTGAGTCTGGGAAAACCGTCTGTCTTGCGTCTAGACCCAGTGGATGTTCTCCCAACTTTACAACCTAGCCTTTCCCCGGCCACACTGGGCAGTGGTGCCAATGCTTACACACTCTCTCTGGATTACACCCCGGATGTACCGGCTCACGCTTTCACCTTGACCGCACCGGTTACCGTCGATCTCTATTTTGATTGGTCTGTGCTGAAAATGGAGATTCAGAAAGAGTTAGGCCTTAAAAAAGATGAAATCCCAGATCAGAGTCAGTTGGAGACAATCGAAGCCGGAACAAAACAAATAGCCGGTGAAATACAGGCCTACCGGTGGTTAACCGACATTGGTAAATGGCTGCGTGTGACCAGCAATTCTGATTCTACCTCCATACAACTTCAAACTATTGTGACCCGTATCAGACCTAAAAACGATGGTGATGGTTACATTAAAAAAGTGCGACTTGAGCAGGAAAATGCGACAATCGGAAAACAGGTGTTGCTGTTTACCGGTAAATCGACCTATCGTCTCTATTTAAGTCGATCCCAAACTGATGGACAACTCAATCCCTTGGAATTGGTCGAGAAATCTATCCAAGTCTCGTCTGTCAATGACAGTTTAGTTTATCGAGGTGGAGTTGCCATTGAAATCAAACAGGGGGCGCAGCCTTTTCGATTTGGCGACGTTCTCAGTTTTGAGGTTGGTGTTGTTAAATCTGCTGTCGACGAATCCAGCGCTCGCCTCTATGCCTCCGCACTGCAAAATGAAAACATCGGTGACGGTATCCTCCAGTTACCAGACTTAAATCGCAAGTTACAGTCTAATCGTGCCAATCCTCAGGAACGTTGGGTTATTCTTTTCCTGACCGATCAAACATTTCAGGTGGAAGGGGAATTCAACGGTCTGCTAGCAACGAAAGGGCGGGTTGATCAACCCTATGTCGACCCTGCGACCGGACTGAGTTTTCAAATTATTAACGGTCGAGACACCTTTGAAATGGGAGACAGTTTCCTTTTCGAAACCCAACTAGTGGGTCGAGTTCAAGCGGAAACCGATCAGCTAGGAACTTTTGCCTTGATGCGCAGTTCGGATCAGACGATGCCAGATGTTCAACTAACCGTTGGTAAACAAAACTTTATTAGTGGAGATCCCGTCTCAGAAACCCCACTGATTCAAGCTACGATTAGCGACGATAACGGAGTTAACCCAAAATCGGTCAAACTGGGAATTGGTCAAAACAATCGCAATTTTCGATTGCTGACAGATGTCGATGTTAGTACTCAATACGGATCGAGCCAGGTTCTGGTCAACTATCAGTCAGAAGAACTGAATCGAGGTATCTACCAGGTACGGCTCACAGCTACCGATCTGGACGGGAATCCGGCCGAAAAACAGATTCAATTTCAAGTTAATGACGGATTACAATTACTAAATGTTCTTAACTACCCAAATCCGTTTCAATCTGAAACAACTGTCACTTTTGAGTTACCCAGTTCCGCTGACGAGGTCATTGTCAAGATCTATACGATTTCGGGACGGTTGATTTGGCAAGAGGTGATCAACGGTGGTATCGGGTTTATGATGGTTCCTTGGAATGGCCGGGATAGCGATGGTGAAACTGTAGCTAACGGTGTCTATTATTGTAAGGTAAAAGTAATCGCTGACCGAAGGTTGGATGGAGAAGATCGAAGCCAGATTATTAAACTAATGAAACTGAGATAAGTTGATGACCACCCGGGTGCCACGTAGTCATAGGGTTGGGTACCCTCCCTTAATTTGTATCCTAGGGCCAACCGCTAGTGGAAAAACCTCGAACGCTATCCGGTTAGCCCAATCCATCGACGGAGAAATTGTCTCCGTTGATTCGCGTCAGGTCTACCGACAAATGTCGATTGGAACGGCTAAGCCGACGAAAACTGAACAGGCTACAGTTCGGCATCACTTGATCGACTGTGCCGACGTCGATCAGCCTTTTTCCGTTGCCGATTTTCAGCGGTTAGCAGACCTTGCTATTCAAGACATCCGGCAACGAGGACATTCTGTTTTGCTTGTCGGTGGTTCTGGCCTCTACTTTCGGGTGCTGGTAGATGGCCTTTTCCGTGGGCCGAGTGCAGACCCGGAGGTCCGTGAGCAGTTGCGGAGAGAGGCCGAAAAACATGGAAACCAGCATCTGCATCGACAGTTAGAAGTTGTCGATGCCAAAACGGCAGCTAAGGTTCATCCCAACGATTTGGTTCGCGTCGTTCGAGCCTTGGAAGTCTATCAACTTTCGGGGCAACCAATGTCGGCTTTCCAGCAAACGTGGCAAAATCCAGCTAGATATCCGTTTCAAGCCTATGCTATTGAGATGGATCGTCAGATCCTGTATCAGCGAATTGAGGCGAGAGTGGATCAGATGATAGCTCAAGGTTGGATTGACGAGGTACGCGCCTTATTGGCTGCCGGATATTCCAGGTCGGCACCCGCCATGCGAAGTTTCGGTTATAAACAACTGATTGACTACCTCGATCAGGAAGCGGATCTGGATTTCACTGTCCAACAAATTAAGCAACAGACACGTCGTTATGCCAAACGACAGTTGACTTGGTTTCGACGAGAACCACGGATCAAATGGGTCAGTCGAGATCAACTATTATCCGGTGAGAGTATCCACTTATACCCTCACTCTTGTAAATCTAGCAACTAAAAACCAGAAGGTAAAAATGAATAGGATTCAAGAATACATTTCTCACTTACAACAGGTTTTAAATCGTTTGTCGGTTACAGATATTCGATCCTCAATTGACCTAATTATGGCGGCTTATCATAACGACCAGCAAATCTTCGTTGTCGGAAACGGGGGCAGTGCTTCGACGGCATCACATGTCGGCTGTGACCTTGGTAAAGGGACCGTTACTGTGCCCGGCGGAGGAACCGTTCCCGGCCTCAAGAGATTCCGGGTTATTAGTTTAACCGATAACGTGGCCACCATGACGGCGTGGGCCAACGATACGGATTACGATGATATTTTTGTAGAGCAACTTAAGAATCTGGTTAATCCAGGAGATCTGCTACTTGGTATTAGTGTCAGTGGCAACTCCGAGAACGTTGTTCGAGCGATGCAGTATGCCAAAAGTACAGGTTGTCAATTGATCGCCTGGACAGGGACAAGTGGCGGTAAAATGGCGGATCTAGCAGATGTGAGCGTTCGTGCAGAGAGTGACAGGTACGGTCCAGTTGAGGATGTCCATCTAATTCTAAATCACATTCTACACACCTGGATTTCGGCCGAACTTCAGCCAGAATCGTAAGTGACAATCGCTTGACAGCATTGTTTCAGAGGGCTATAATTCAACTATAATTGAGAGAGGCTCGCTTATGATTTCAGCTATTCGTACTTGGATACTTATCCTTCTTGGACTCGTGTGTTTACCGATACAAGCCGATTCCGCTCAAGTTTATGTGATTCGAATTCGCTCTGAAATTGGTAACGGTCTTCGTGTCTATATCAAGCACGGCATAGAAGGAGCCGAAACCGCCAATGCTGATGCCATCATATTTGACATCGACACCCCAGGAGGGGCAGTGAATGCGGCTAAAAATATCATTGACGATATTCACCAAACCGCTATTCCAACTATCGCTTATGTCAATAACGAAGCTATCTCAGCCGGTGCGATGATTTCGCTTGCCTGCGACCAAATTGTAATGCGAAGCGGTGGTACGATTGGTGATTCAGCTCCGGTTTCGTTACAAGGGAAAGAGGCGGGTGAAAAAATCGTCTCCTATGTACGAGGAAAAATCGAAGCCACAGCAGAACGGCAGGGACGGAATCCTCACATTGCTAAGGCTATGGTCGACAAAAAACTATGGTTGGTCGAACTCGAAAACGGTGATATTGTCTCTTTAAGATCTGACGAGTATGAGAAAAAGAGAGAAACTGAAGAAATCGTAGAAGTGATCGCTTCTGGCGGTGAAGATGAAGCTGAGTTACTGACGTTAACAACTGATGGAGCAATCAAGTACCAGTTAGCCGAAGCAGTGGCCGAGAACTTGGATGATCTACTGGATCTATATCTAGTGGTCGAAGTGGATGGAGTTCGCCAAGCCATAACCAGAGGCAAGTTCGAAGCTATGGATCTAGATTTGGAAACCGTATCACTTAAAAACGCGGACCAACAGGTAGTCGAGCTAACACTTGCAGATCGAGTGGTCATTTTTCTTACCAGCCCGATCATCGCCGGACTACTTTTGTCGCTTGGTACTGCAGGGTTATTTATCGAAATTCGATCGCCTGGTTTTGGCGTTCCGGGGTTGCTAGGGTTAATCTGCCTAAGCCTCTTTTTTGGTGGGCACATGTTAAGCCATATTGAGGCCCAGTATGCCTTGATGGCATTTGTCTTTGGTGTTTGCCTCCTACTGCTGGAAGCCTTTGTCATTCCTGGCTTTGGGATTGCGGGGATTTTGGGATTGGGCTGTATTACTTTTAGTATTTTCTTTATTTTCAGCCAAGCTTATGAAACCGAACAAGCGATCACAACCCTTTCAATTTCTGTGTTGGTGACAGTTGGGTTGTGTATCATTGCGGTCAACCTGTTACCGAAAACGCGAACCTGGCACAATTTTGTGCTACAAACGGAAATGGCTTCAGAGAGCGGGTTTCATTCAGCCGCCCGTGAAGATTTCCAGCAATATCTGGGGCAAGTGGGAATAGCACTGACAACCTTACGCCCATCCGGTACCATTCGGATCGGTGAGAACCGGATTGATGCGGTTAGTGTTGGCGACTTCATCAGTTCCGAGGCTACGATCAAAGTAGTGCAAGTCGAAGGGCCAAAAGTTTATGTTGAAGAAATTCTGACTTAACTCTTAACCCTACTATTAACAACAGCTAAAAACAGTGATATTCAAGGAGTATGAGTGAGTAAAAGAATTGGTGTTTTAACAGGAGGAGGGGATACCAGCGCCTTAAATGCAACTTTAAAAGGTATCGCCTTGAGAGCAGAGGAACTCGGTTATGAATTGATCGGATTCATGCAGGGCTGGGCTGGAGTTCTGACGGGTGGATCTTATTGCCGTCTTTCCCCAGATCTGATCGATGCGGACCGTGGTGGAACGGTATTACAAAGTTCACGAACGAATCTGCGCTCCTCCAACAAACTAGGTGAAGCGGTCGAAAACCTAAAGAAGTTAAAGATTGACGCCTTGATTCCAATTGGCGGTGACGACACCCTCAGCGTCGGGTCGGCTCTATCGGAGCATTTCACCACTACCTTTGTTACCAAAACTATTGATAACGATGTTGGCATCAACTGTCCAGAGGGCAGTACCGTCGATTACACACAAATTGTCAACTACTTCTGCCCCGGATTTCCGAGTGCGGCTAATTTGGTTGCCAAGTACATCCGAGATGTTCGAACTACTGCTTACTCGCACAATCGGATTATTTTTGTGGAAGCGATGGGTCGCTATGCCGGATGGCTAACACTGTCTTCAGCCTACGGAAATGCAGATTTAATTCTAATTCCAGAAATACCATATGATCCAGATAAAATGGCGGAGATCATTGAAGCCAAATATATCGATCAAGGACATCTGGTTGTGGCGGTCTCGGAAGGAATTAGCAATGCTGATGGAAACCTGATTACCGAATCGGCTGAACTGGATAGTTTTGGCCATGCTCGCCCGGGTGGTTGTTCAGAGGTCATTGCTGAGCATATGAAAGCCCGACTACCTAATTTACCCTCTTCCGCTTTCCGTCACCAAATTTTGGCCTATATGCAACGATGTGGAAGCCCGACTCCAATCGACCGGGATACGGCTATCAAAGCGGGTAAACTAGCTGTGTCGGCGATCCAAAATGGGCAAGTCAATCATGTTGCCACCATCATGCGTACCGATGAAGGCATTATCCCCAAACTATTATCTCTGGAAGAGGTGTTAAAACGGGGAGAAGATGGTCATGTTATCCGCCGCAGTTTAGATGCCCGTTTTTACGACACCGAAAACTTCAGTATCTCACCCGCCGGCGTTGGCTACTTCCGAGCCATCTTTGGTGATCCACCGAAGACCTACACCTCGCCAAGTCTAAAGATTTTGACTATCTAACAAGCAATTGCCACCCGTCTGTCTGACGCCAAGCAGGCAGCTTCTTCTCGGTTAAAAACTAAGGAGAGGTTTTACTCTGGTTGAGGTGGTTTTATTACCTGAACTAAACCCAGTACTAAGTTAAAACTACCCCAAACAAACGCAATAGCTAAAATTGGGATACTCCACTGGTTGTTGAATAATCTTCTCATCATCTCGCTAACCACCTTCCCCCAATCCGACTTTTGATCCAGCAAAAAAAAGGTGATCGTGACGGCGAAGATAATCCAACACAATCCTCGAACTACCTGCTCCCTACCGCTCTCGGCCAGCCAACGAGCCGGTCGTCCTGAGTGCGCCTGCGCGTGCCGGCCTGCAATCGATGCATTTTCAGCTATCATTCGATTCACTCGATCAACTAGATCTTCATCATCAATCTCAGGAAACAAGACTTGAACTTCGCTGATAATGGCTTCTCTGGATTTTCGCTCATTGATTCGCAGGCTGACCTCAGCCACCAATTGATTGTAGAGATCCAACAAAGAACTGTTATCTGGAGAAGGCGTTAGTGTCGAATTCATCCTCTGATTCCCTGAATGAGATCGGTAGCAAATTGAGCCACGCTCTGTACAATAGCTGTTTCATCGCCGAGGTTTGCCTCAATCCGATCAATTATCGCACTACCGATAACAACTCCATCCGCTACTTTGGCCACAGATTCAGCCTGCCCTGGATTTGAAATGCCGAAACCGACACAAATTGGTTTTTCTGTATGTTTTCGTAATTCCGTTACCATCGGCGCAATTTCCGTAGAGACATGCTGCCTAGCCCCTGTTACCCCGGTCACTGAAACACAATAGATAAAGCCCGTACTCGCTTCTGCAATTTTTTTCATCCGTTCGGGAGTGCTCGTCGGCGCGACCAAAAAGATGACCTTGACATCGTGCGATTGCGCCATTTCAAGAACTTGCGTGCTTTCTTCAATCGGTAAATCCGGAATGATAACCCCATCAACTCCCACTGATTTAGCTTTGATAAAGAATCGCTCAGTCCCCATAAAGAAAATCGGGTTATAGTATCCCATCAAAACAATTGGAATCTCGGTTTCCCTTCTTAGTTCAGTGACAAGATCTAATAACTGATTGAGTGTAACTTTACTCTCAAGCGCACGCTCGCTGGCTTTTTGGATCGTTGGGCCATCGGCAATCGGGTCTGAGAATGGTACTCCGAGTTCAATAATATCTGTACCTACCTGGTCTAGTGCCAGAATTAGTTGGCGGGTAACTTCCAAGTTTGGATCCGCACCGCAAAGATAAGGAATAAAAGCACTCTCTTGTTTTTGACGGAGCGACTGAAATTTAGCGTCAATTCTATTCAATAGATTCTCCTAAATCCTGACACCTGATGCGTCCGCAACGGTATAGACATCTTTATCGCCGCGTCCAGAGAGGCATAGCACAATCGTTTGATCTGAGGACATCTGAGGCGCAACTTTTGACAGATAAGCGATAGCATGGGCAGTTTCCAAGGCCGGAATAATCCCCTCTAACTCGGCTAGCCGTTGAAACCCTTCGAGTGCTTCGTGATCCGTAATCGATACATATTTAGCCCGGCCACTCTCTTGATAAAAACTATGTTCCGGACCAACCCCAGGGTAATCCAATCCGGCCGAAATTGAGTGCGCTGGGGTTACTTGACCTTCATTTTCTTGCAGTAGATGGCACTTAGCCCCATGAAAAACGCCCACGCTACCCGCGCTCAGTGAAGCAGAATGCTCCCCGCTCAGTATTCCTTTCCCACCGGCTTCCACACCGATGAGTGACACTTCAATATCCTGACAAAAAGGGTAGAACATGCCGATAGAATTGCTGCCGCCGCCGACACAGGCCACAACTAAATCTGGAAGTTTAGCTGTTTGTTCTTGAATCTGCTGCTTGGTTTCCTGACCGATAATCGATTGAAAATCACGGACAATCATTGGATATGGGTGTGCTCCGACTGCCGATCCAATCAATAGGTACGTCGTTCGAACGTTAGTTACCCAATCGCGGAAAGTCGCATTAACCGCATCTTTTAAAGTGCGGGATCCGGAGGTGATCGGTGTTACTTTGGCTCCCATCAAGCGCATCCGAAAAACATTGAGCGATTGGCGCCGCACATCTTCTTCACCCATAAAAATTTCGCACTCGAAGTCAAATTTAGCACAAACAGTAGCGGTAGCAACCCCGTGTTGCCCAGCCCCTGTTTCTGCGATAATTCGCTTTTTTCCCATCCTTTTGGCTAACAATATCTGACCAATGGTATTGTTAATTTTATGCGCACCTGTATGATTTAAATCTTCCCGCTTCAGATATATTTGTGCCCCACCTAATTCTGCTGTCAACCGTTCGGCAAAATAGAGTGGATTTGGACGCCCAACATATTCCCGTAAATAGTGCTTCAACTCGGCCTGAAAGTCGGGATCATTCTTAAAATGGTTATAGGCCTCTTCCAGTTCTAATAAGGCTGGCATCAACGTCTCGGGAACGAAACGGCCACCAAACTCACCAAAGCGACCGGTTGCATCAGGCATTAAGACTGAACTTTGTAACTGTTCCATGTTTAGATTCCTTTTCTATCTTCCTTAGCCTTATCGGGTTGCAACTGATTGTTAAGTAGATCCAGCTCCGTCTGCAATTGTTCCTGCTTTTGGCTCAAGTGAAAAATATATAACATTAGGATTAACCAGACAACAAAATAAGCCGAAATCAGATATTTCAATCGCCGTGATTGTCCATCGTTGAGGATTTGGATCGCTTGGGTGACAATCTGTTGAATCTCAGTTTCATCGTATTGAGTATCATTGCCTAGTATATCTGAAACTGTCGTTTCAATCCGTTCGCCCGGCACAATTATATCAGGTTGGCGCGTGATATTGAACACAGCGGTAAAAGTTAGGAAAGCGACTACAATAGTGATCAAATTAAATTTCGACATCAACTGCTATCGCCAAGATTATCTGCTAATTGGAGTATGTACGAGCTTGAAGTTTATTCAATCTGTATTGTGCCCAAGCAAATCCTATGTTGAGTTTTAGTAAACTGGCATAAATCAGTGTCAGTGCCAACCAGGAAACCAACCAAGCGTGTTTCATCGACTCTGCCAAATGAGATCTGGTTGTGGTTGGTGGGTGAAGACCGCCAGTTTGCCAGATCTTGACCGAATAATAGACAATTGGCACATTCAGAAAAGCTACAATTCCGAAGACTGATGCGAATCGCTCTTTTTGCTCAGTAGAGACTGAAGTTCGGAGAATAAAATAGCCGACGTAGGTTAGGCATAAAATCAAAGTACTGGTCAGTCGTGGCTCCCAGTTCCACCATGTATTCCAAGATGATCTAGCCCAAATCGGTCCAGTTGTCAGAACAATAGTGCAAAAAACCAGCCCAAGTTCGGCTGACTTTGCAGCAACGAGGTCATACTTTACACAGCGTTTGACCAAATAAGCAATGCTGCAAATGCACGTCACAGCAAAGGCAGTAAAGGCAGTAAAGGCCGAAGAGACATGAAAATAGAAGATCTTTTGTACCTCTAACATTGTCTCTTCGTACTCAGCGTAACCAAAAACAGAATAGAGAGCCGCAAAAAGCGCGATAGGCGTAACGACATAGAGGGCTGTGGCTACTGGCATCTCATCCTTCGATCACAAACTCAAACAGAAGATAAGAACAGGATAAAAATACCAAACTGTAGGTCACAAGCAGGGAGATCCAAAACCGATTACCGATGGTACTGGTCGTCAGTATAGAAACCGTACATTTGGCCCCTGCCATGATCACTGGGAAAATCAACGGAAACAGGATTACGGTTAACAGGCTCTCACCGCCTGCACGAACTGACATCGTAGCCAAGATAACACCGACTGCACAAAACCCGATTGTTCCCATCGCTAAGACCGCAATCAGCTTTAGGAGAGAGAGCCAGGAGACTTGGTCTAAGGCCTCTAGGAAAAGCAGAGCAACGGGAGTTATCGCTGCCTGAATAAGAGTTAGCCAAATGACATTACTAACTACCTTAGACAGGTAAATTAAACTTGGAGTTGTACCGGTTAGCCGAACTGCGTCTAATCCACCGTATGCCCTATCAATTTCGATGGATCGAGTCAAGGTAATGATGCCTGCGAAGGAGAAGGCTGTCCACAGTACGCTGGCTGTCAAACGTCCTTGGTCCTCTGCAGGAAGTGGCGTTGGTCCAAAAGCAAAATTAAAAACCAGTACGACCAATAAACTGAAGATAAACACTAAAGCCAAAACATTTTTGGACCGAAGGTGTAGGGCAAGGTCTTTGCGGACAAGCCAAAGTGCTTGGTGGAAAGCGATCATAGGGGTTTGGAAAATTGCCACACCATAAACCATAACATACCAACTGTCATCGATTCAAATTAGAAAAAAATTGAAGAGCGTTTACAGTTAGATGGATTCATGTTAAGATGTGGTTTCCATCCTAATTTCCGGGAAAGACGTCTGATCAGGTTGTATTTCGGTTTTCGGCTGCTCTTCTGCTTCAACCGTAAAACTTTGTTTCGATTGCAAGTCGACATGGCCTTTAATTCTGGCTTGGGCCACAAGGGTATATTCACCCGAAGGGAGTTTCTTGAGCGCAGCCCCGTTTGCCGCAGACCATTTAGACCAATCTGAATCAGGTTGGCCATCCAACTTCCACCTATATTCTAACTCAGCATTATCCGGATGATTGGCCTGAATAGTGAAAAATGGGGGTACCGTTAAAGTGGTATTCTGTTGGGCCAGAGATTTTTGTGATAGTGGGGGCTTGTGCCTTTTTTAGCACTTCCCTCTCTATTGACAACTCCGGCTGAGTGCCTTTTACACGTACGCTACGAAAAGAATAGGATCGGGAATAACGTTTACCACCCTCCTTTTTATCATTCCAAAACAATTTGGCTTTGAGTTCACCTACTCCTGGAACCTTTAAGGCTTATGGCCCCCTTGTGGTCGTGGTAGTGCCTCTCCTTGCTTTATTCCTACTGTCTGAGATTCGAGGCGTAACCACTTGACTCAACGCTTTTTCTCATCTACTCTACGAACAAGCGGTCGGAATGCCCCAAGAATATAGTCGATCTGGTCTGGAAAGGTCCTTTCCAAGGATACCCGTTCTGAATTAGCCCATGGGGCTAGATACGCCTCTTTGTCGTGGCCGTCAGCTTAACATCCGTTGGTTTAAAAACCCAGTTGGTAGCCTGGCTGCGAGATGCTACCCTATTTGAATCAAGGCTTGAAGGATATGAGCATTCACTGCTATTATCCTAAGCCTTGAGCTCTCGGATTAATTATTCGTTACGCTCGACGATAGAGAAACCGATGGCTATTATTAGCCACTATTTCGAGAAACCAAAATCCCCCAAAATAAAAGATGTTGATCCGGACTATACTGCACTATTAACATTAGTATGATTCAGCTACTTCTCAAACGCTTCAACTGACTTTCAAACGGTCTCGTAGTAGCCGTTGGCAGATCGAAGCCAGGTGGGCGACAATCCGCTGGGTTTAGATCTATCGTTTCACTAATGCCAAAAGGTATAGATGTATCGGTGCGAAAGTACGCCCCAGATGTTCCACACCCCGCCGATTAAATAATCGCCGAGGATTAAACCAAAGAAAAATGGGATAGCGCGGCGGTACGTTGTCAGACCACCATACTTAAGCAAGATCCATTTTATCAGCCAACTCACAAAGATTGACGACCACATCCAACTCATCGTCCAGTTCAGGCTGCTGGCTAACGGATATGCCGCCGGGTGAAGCGTCCACCAGAGAAAGCGTTGCCGCATCAATGTTAGGGTGAAGACAATACTGAACCCGACTCCGAGGAATACCGCTGCCGCCCCGTCGATGCCCGGCATATAGTATAACCACTGTTGTAGATGCCGATACGCCTCCCATCCGAACCCACCACTAAAACCGTCTCGATAATGGACGTGTAGAAATCCCCAGAAACCGATCCAAATACCAACACAAGACGCTAAAATCATGGCCAAGATCAAACGTTGAGGGCGCATTCTCGTCCCATCCGCCAGTTTTAATCCCTCCAGTTGGTATGGCATCGGGTTACATCGGTGGGCGCGATTGAATCCCCAAAACATCGCCAACATCGTGAGGTTCTTCGGGCCGAAAAACCTTGTGCCAAAGATCTTCGGCAACATTTGATCCGGTCCAATATTATAAAGTTCGTTGACCGGGGGACCGAGTTCGGCGCGCATGCGCGTCAAGGCAAAAACAAGGAGGAAATAGAAAACGAAAAAAAATCCAATGACACTTGGGGACATTCCTGCTTTGAGACAGAACAGGGTAATCGTTGTGGTTCCGACCAGAATAGATACAACGGCAATACGATAGTGAGATTGAAGCTCTTTCGGAAGGAGAGAACTATTGCCAGCTGAATCATTAGATCGAAAGGTCCGCACAGCAACCTGACGGAGATGGCGGCGACCCTTCCATAGACCAATCATCGCCAGACCAAGATACCCTCCGGATGCTTGTGGTTTAAGGTAAGGAAATTCGGGTAAACTACTCCAACCGGCCATCCTGCCGAGAATTAATTCCATTTTCCAAATCCAGTAGAAAATCCAACACGAGAATGAAAGGTCCAGCGGCATAAAAAAGCTTAGTCCGATCGCAAATGGAAAGAAACAGACTGGTGTCCAGCCCATCGCCCGCCACGGTTCTTCTGTGAATAACCTCCCAATCTCTATTGTGCGAACCGGCAAGAGGGGGATTGTCGGTAAAAAGGCGTGTAGTCCGTTGATTAGATCGATACCGCTGCTGACAGCAATTCCGAGCCAGAGCAATTTAGAGCGGAAAAAGGCGAGTTGTCCTCCCTCTTTTGCCATTGCTAGCGGAAGTTGAATAACTGGGTAGGATAGGCGCTCGTGTTGTATCCATTGGCGGCTGATAATGATATTCAAGCCAACCATAACGAGCATAAGGGCGGTGAGCAGTATCGACCACCAGAAAACGGGAGTTAGCCACGCTTTCAAATAAGGAATGTGATATAGCGTCGATTCGCCATGATATAACCCTTTGAGTACCTGGAGATCATCAACGACAAGCCAGCGTGGAAGGTGTCTGAAAAACAGTGAACTCCATTCGTTCTCAGGTGTGGCAAACCAGAACGGGTGTCCGAGTACCGGCGCAAGCACCTGCAACATATCGTGACCGGCAATTGCAACGGATAAGGAGAGCATCGTATAGATCGTCAGTAGCTCTCCTTGTGTTAACACAGCTTTTGGCAACCACCGCTTAATAAGAAGATTAATGGCAACGAGAAGGAGGAGCGTCAGTACGGATGTGTAAATGAGGGAGACCGTTGTTGGTGTAGGGGTTTGGATTGAAAAATAACCGTGCGGCACACTCAACAACAGGCCGAGAACAATCGACCTCCATGTCACATGGTTGATGGAAGTGGTATTCATTAGAAAATAAATGGGCGAATTATCAACATCCTCACCGCTCTGTGAGAGTAAAGTTTCCCGTCTTTTTTAATATGAAGGATCAGTTCGGTAATAATCGTGAAGAGGGAGGAAATTTCACTCAGTTCAGCCAACTATAATATGACAACCCCAGTGTTGATGTTGCAGAGCGCCGGGGCCAACAAGGGGGCAAGTGGAATTCAAGCAGGCACAAAAAACGGCTGACGGGGAAACAGAGGAACCTCGACAACTCCTAGATGAATTTATGTGATGGAAAAGCGTAACCGCTATCCTAGCAGAACTGGTGAATAATCGCAACAGAGATTAATACGGCAACAACAGGTCTTTCTACGTGGCGTAGTCACGAGTGGTCCAGAAAAATAGACACCCTAAATGAATAGCGGCTAAAAAAGAGTCTGAATTTTTACCCTCACCTGTGACCATTTATCTGCTGAAGAGTATTGGTGTAGCCTTGGCAAAGTGGCTATCTCATAAGATAACCGAGAAGATTATTCACGATATGTGAACTCAGATTTATGGACACCTACAGAAATTTTCACTCCGCTTTTACCAGAATAGCAGCACCGGCGATTTGATGTCGCGGGTAGTGAATGACATCGAAGCGATGCGGGATATGCCATTTCACAGCGGGCATGCCACCATCGCACAGTCTTTAACATTTGTTGGTATTGCAACCGTGTTGTTTGTTGTCAACTGGCATTCGATGACCCGTAGTATCCGATTGTGGGCGTGGTCAGCCCGATGGGTCAGTTTGCCCTGGGAGTTAGTTGGCCCCTATGATACGGTGGCAAATGATCAATGGAAACAGCGATATGACAATCGGGCAACTGTTTGCCTTTTTGGGTTACCTGTGGCGATTCTTTATCCCCATTGAGATGGTCAGTCATGAAAATGAGTGGCTCAAAGTCCTAGCTACAGGGGAGCGTATGGTCGAATTATTGCCTCTAGAGCCTGAAATTAAAGATACTCCGACTGCTCGGGCGAGGACGATTATTGGCCAGATTCAGTTTGAAGAAGTCGGCTTTAGATACCAGAGAACAAGAGGTGCTAACAGAGGTAAACCTAAAATTCGTCCCAGCGAGACGATGGCGCTTGTTGGCCCTAGTGGCGTGGGCAAAACCACCCTGGTGGGGCTAGTATTCCATGATGTCAGGCGACGGGGGGCTTCATCGATGGCCTCAACGTAGTAGATTGGCAAATTCAGTCCTTGCACCGTCAGATTGGACTAGTACCGCAAGAGACATTCCTGTTTAAACGCTACAGTAGGAGAGAATATCGCCTATGGAAAACTAGAGGCTAGTCAAGAGGAGATTGAAGCGGCGGCCCAGGCGGCTAACATTTACCATTTTATTATGAGCCTGCCAAATGGCTTCGACCCCCTGGTAGGAGAACGTAGGACACGACTCTCCGGCGGTCAGAAACAGCGTCTCTCAATTGTACGTGCTATCTTGAAAGATCCACCTGCACTGATACTTGACGAGGCCACGTATCAGTGGATACGGAATCCGAACAGTTAATTCAGCAGAGTCTAAGCCATCTGCGACAAGGGTGTACCACCTTAATCATCGCCCATCGGTTAGAAACTATCAGTTTCGCCGACCGAATCGCCGTGCCGGGCAACAATCGAATTGTGGCGTTGGGCGAACACCTCGAACTTCTGTCATAGGGGGAGTTATACACCCCACTTTACCAATCGCAGTTTGGAAAGGGAGAGTTGCTGGCGATGTGAAAGCAAACTGGCCGATATCGGTTTCAACAGCCGCGACTTCGGGACTCACGGCTCCAGACTAAGCAATTATCTCTGCCTATTGACCGAAAACGGCCTAGCTAAAATGCCTGATTCCTAGGATCCGAGCAGACAGTCAAACAAAACAGCAAAATTGCGCCTTAGCTTCAGGGAGCCGATTTCAGAGTATTTTTCAGTTAACTTGTCACAACACGTGAATGATTAAGTCAGACTAGACAACGGTGTCCACTTTCAATAATGGCAACGGTTTCAAGCCGCGATTGTTTGATTGTTAAGGTCTATCCGTCTTTGTCACTCCAGTTAACGGTTGTTGTTCCGTCTAATAGAACGAAGTAGCTACTGCAGTTACTATAACCAGCTAATCCTCAAATACATCCATCGACTTTATGTTACTGGTAAATCCCTTCGATCTTTGGTTCTCCCGAGGAGTCGTGGTCGATCCCACCGAGCTGCACAATGTCCTTTGCGACACTACGGTAGTAAGCGCTCAGCGCACCCGCGTCGGTGCCAACTGAGAAGTGACGGTACCCTTGATCCCAGTAGTTTCTGACAGCATCGAAGCTCTGCATTTCATAGCGCAATGAGATTCCCTTCTTTGATTTTTGTACCGCGGTTGTAACTCTCGTAAGCGCTTCCTGAACATCAGCATGGCCTGTGTTACCGGAATGTCCCATCTCCAGAGAGAGATCAGTTGGGCCAAGTACCAGGGTGCTAACCCCTTCTATTTCAACAATCTCTTCAATCTCATCGACTGCGCCTACCCTCTCAATCATAACTGCGATGATTAAGTGGTTAAAACTACCAGGGAACTCCGGTGACCCTGCCCCCGGCAACGGGCAAAAAACAGTTCCTTTTGCGCCATAAAGCCCATCACCATCAACACTAGCAGGACGCAGGATATTCACGCAATGGCGGACATCGTCAGCTGATGCTACTTCGACAAATAAGATACCGCTGGCGCCCACTGTTATACAGTTTTGAGCAATTGATGCCTGGTTTTGTCGGTTAATCTTAACGATTACCGGTAGGCTTGATACCGCGCAAGCACGGTTAATTGCTTCCATCGTAAGAGGTGATCCGTATTCCTCGATCAACTCGATGTATTTAAATTGACCGGTGCCACAGATCATGGCTATCGTGTCCAAAGCGTTTAAGTAGACACGGGTTGAGAACACAGGCTTACCTGTGGTGATCTGATTGTGCAGATCTTGGAGTTGCGGATAAGTGATCATTGGTTTTTCCTCCATATGAAACGCGGGTCGTTTTTCCCCGCCGTATTGTTCGGTGTTCGCCGCCTATAGCCGTCAGATGTCGGTGTGGCGATGTAAGGTTATTTGGCAACATAGCTCTTCAGCTAGCCCGTTCTGTATATTTCTACAAACGGTTCAAAAAACTCACGCATCTAGTTTTAGGCAGTCCATGTAACTGGATTCTAAGGACTAAGGCTGAGGTCAGAAATAGTCGTAGCGTTGAGCAACAATCTTCGTATAGGCAAACATCAATCAACGTTCGCCGTAGTTTGTTAGTGTCAATTTGGGCAATAATTAAAACTCGGTCTCTTTCACGACCCACTTTTGAGATGAACTTTAGTCATTTTACCTAGTTTTTGATTTAGGGACAACAAAAATATCTGAGGTTTTCTTCTCTATTGTTTGAGGGCGTACTCTGTCCGGCGTTTTGCGCCTAATTTTGCACGATTTCGTCCAACTCTGCATCCATTGACTTTTTGAACAACAACTTCACTTTCGATGGCTTCCAAGGATTTTAATATTTCTGTTTTCAACTGGTAAGTGCTACACAACGACATTGAAAAGGCAATACATAATCAGTCGATGATTGTTCCCGTTATCACCCTGCATCAATCGACTATTAGCCGAGAACTGAGGTAAGCGTCTGAAATCGTATGTATAGCAAACTAAATTAAGCTTGCATTTTAGTGTTGGTATAGATATAGGAGTCAAAAACAATGCCAATTCCATATTCCAACGATCTCAGAAAGAAAGTTATTGATTTACTGATCCTTGACAAGAAGAAGCCCAAAGA
>Ga0208128_1000185_pt1 | contig 25842 bp, 24 predicted proteins | sample ETNtaG_35_FD_185758 | JGI IMG/M metagenome (GOLD analysis project Ga0208128, IMG submission 185758) | Marine microbial and viral communities from oxygen minimum zone, Eastern Pacific Ocean - ETNP201306PF51B (SPAdes) (version 2) | ecosystem: Environmental > Aquatic > Marine > Oceanic ... | reverse complement strand
CTCGGTCAGGAATTGCTGCGAGGTCATCTCGAGGATGTAGGTGGTGCTGCCCTTCCCCTCGATCGTCGAAATCAGCCTGTACTCGTAGGCCGGATCCGGCTTGGCCACGTATCGGTCGAGTGCGGTTTCCTCGGCCGTCGCGCTTGGCCAAACGGCCCCCGTCAACGCCAACGCAGCAATCGCCCAGCACGTTAATTTCATTTGTCCTTGTGTCATAATGTCAAAAAAAACTTTTAACCACTCTACCTTACATCTACTCATCCGGCAAGGTTACGCTTGATCGCAAGCGGCTCAACCTTTCAACAGCTTGGCCAAGGTTTCGCCGACCACTTGCGGGTTGGCCTTGCCACGGCTGGCCTTCATCACTTGGCCCTTGAGGAAGTTGATCGCGTTTTCCTTGCCGTTGCGGAAGTCGTCCGCCGGGCCGGGGTTGGCGTCAATCGCCTCCTGGCACCACTTGTCCAACTCGCCGCTGTCGCTGACCTGCGCCAGGCCCCTGTCCTCGACAATCGCCGCCGGCGAGCCGCCGTTCTCGAACAACTCCGCAAACACCTCCTGGCCTCCCGTGCTACTGATGGTGCCGGTGTCGATGATCGCGACCAGTTCACGGATGGCAGACGGCTCGAACTTCAGGTCGCCAATCGTCGTGCCGGTCTCGGTGAGGCGCGCCTGCAGGTTGTTGATCACCCAGTTGGCGATGGCCTTTGGGTTGCTCGCCCCCTCGATCGCCTGTTCAAAAAAACCGCCAAGCGGCACGTTGCCGACGAACACATCGGCATCCTGCGCCGGAATGCCGTAGTCTTTTGCGAAGCGCTGCTTGCGCGCGAGCGGCAGTTCGACAATCTGCGAGCGCACCTCCGCCAGCCAGGCCTCGTCCGGCTTGAGCGGCATCAGATCCGGCTCGGGGAAGTAGCGGTAATCGTGCGCATGCTCCTTGGTGCGCATGCTCTCAGTGATGCCGGCGACATCATCCCACCGGCGGGTTTCCTGCACGAGCGTCCCGCCAGCCTCGAGCGTCTCGATCTGCCGAGGCACCTCGTAATTGATCGCACGCCGAACCCCACTGAAGGTGTTCATGTTCTTGATCTCCACCTTCACGCCAAGCTCACTACCGCCTTTCGGACGCACGCTGATGTTGACGTCGCAGCGCACCATACCCTTCTCCATGTCGCAGTCACTAACACCGCCATAAATCAGGATGTCCTTCAGCGAGTTGAGGTATTCGTAGGCCATGTCGGCGCTGCGCAGATCCGGCTCGGAGACAATCTCCAGCAGCGGCACGCCGGCGCGGTTGAAGTCGACACCACTGTGCTGTGCGAAGTGGTTGTTCTTCCCGACATCCTCCTCGAGATGGGCGCGGGTGATGCGCACCCGCTCGATCCCACCGCCGAACTCAAAGTCCACCTGACCGGTCGTCGTCGACGGGAAGTCGTACTGCGTGATCTGGTAGTCCTTGCAGACGTCGGGATAAAAATAGTTCTTACGGTCGAACTTGGCGAAACCGGGCACCTCGCAGTTAAGCAGGTAGCCGGTGAGCGCCGTCAACTGCAGGGCGCGCTCGTTAGGAACTGGCAGCACGCCCGGCATGCCGAGACAGACCGGACAGACGTTGGTGTTCGGCTCCGCGCCGAACTCGTTGGCACAGCCGCAAAACATCTTCGAATTTGTCTTGAGTTGGCAGTGGGTTTCCAACCCGATGACGGCCTCATATTCCATTAGAGCACGGCCCTTTCCCTGTGCCATGGGGTGGCCTGTTCATAGGCGTGGGCGATCTGCAGCAGCCGACTCTCTTCGAACGGCTTGCCGAGTATCTGCAGGCCGATCGGCAGTTTTGGGTCGCCGGTGAACCCGCACGGCAAACTGATTCCGCACGTGCCGGCCAAGTTGCAGGAAATCGTGAAAATATCGGACAAATACATTTGCAGCGGGTCGTCCATCTTTTCGCCGGCCTTGAACGCCGGCGCCGGCACGGTCGGCGTGATCAGCGCATCGACTGACTCGAACGCCTGCTCGAAGTCGCGCTTGATGAGCGTCCGCACCTTTTGTGCCCGCAAATAATAGGCGTCGTAGTATCCGCTGCTCAGCACATAAGTGCCGAGGATGATGCGCCGCTTGACCTCCTCTCCGAAGCCCCGGCCGCGCGTGTTGCAGTAGAGCGAAAACGGGTCGTCGCCGTCGACGCGATCACCGTAGCGGATGCCGTCGAACCGCGCCAGATTCGCGCTGGCCTCCGCGGTCGCCACGATGTAGTAGGTCGCAACGCCGTACTCGGTGTGCGGCATGCTGACTTCGTGAATCTCCGCGCCGAGCGCCTCGCACTGCTTCACCGCCTCATCGAACGCCGCACGCACCCCGGGATCGATGCCGTCAATGAGATATTCCCTCGGCAGGCCAAGCCGGATTCCCTTCAGGTCGCCCCCGAGCCCGGCAACGTAGTCCGGCACCTCCGTCGGGACGCTGGTCGAGTCGCGCGGGTCGTGGCCGGCCATCGCGCCGAGCAGGACCGCCGAGTCGCGCACATCCCTGGCCAAGGGACCAACCTGGTCGAGTGACGAGGCGAACGCCACGACGCCATAGCGCGACACGCGCCCGTACGTCGGCTTGAGCCCGACGCAGCCGCACAGTGCCGCCGGCTGGCGGATCGAGCCGCCGGTGTCGGTGCCGATGCTGCCGAAACATTCCTGCGCCACGACCGCCGCCGCGCTGCCGCCACTTGAGCCGCCCGGCACGCGCTCCAGGTCCCACGGGTTGTGAGTGCGCCCGAACGCCGAGTTTTCCGTCGAGCTGCCCATGGCGAACTCATCCATGTTCACACGGCCGAACAGCACTGCCCCGGCATCGCGCAGCTTGCGGACGACCGTGCCGTCATACGGCGAGCGGAAGTCGCCGAGAATTTTCGAGGAGCAGTTGGCCGGCTGGCCCCTGATGCAAAACAAATCCTTCATCGAGACCGGCACGCCGAGCAATGGTTGGCCGGCGTGAGTGGCACCCTTGGCCAAGGCAGCGTCGGCGGCGTCCGCTTGGCCAAGCGCGTCATCGCGGTCGACGCTCATGAAGGCACTGACCCGGCCGTCGACGGCGTCGATGCGATCGAGGCAGGCCTGCATCGCCTCGCGGGCGCTGACTTCCCGGGCGTCAAGCTTGGCCGCTAGGCCGCATAGGGTGAGTTCGTGCAGCATCACTCGACGATCTTGGGCACGACGAAAAGGCTGTTGGCCTGCCTGGGCGCGTTGGCCAAAGCGGCCTCCTGCGAGATCGACGGCTGCACCTCATCGGCGCGCAGGACATTGGCCATCGGCACGGCGTGGGCCATCGGCTCGACGCCGGTGACGTCGAGTTCCTCGAGTTTTTTCACGTAGCCGAGGATGTCGCCAAGTTGGGTGCTCAGCTTGCCCTCCTCCTCCGGCGACAGGGCGATCCGCGCCAGGTTGGCGACGTATTGTATGTCAAAATCGTTGTCGGCCATGGGAAGGGTCGGGTTATTCCTCCTCAAAGTTGCGGTGCACAAGCTGCTCCAGCTCGCTGAGTGCCTCGACGGCGTCGCTGCCCTCGGCGGTGACGGTGAGGGTGGTGCCGGGGCCGGCGGCCAGCATCATCAGGCCCATGATGCTTTTGCCGTTGACCTCTTCGCCCTCTTTTACGACGAGAATCTCGCTCTTGAACCGGGTCGCCATCTTGACAAACATCGACGCCGGGCGTGCGTGGAGGCCAAGTTGGTTTTGCACAACCATCTCCCTGCTGACTGTTGCGTTGTTGTTTTCCCTGGTGCTCATCCGGAAAAAAAGCGACGCATTCTTGCTTGAGAACGGTGTTTTGGCCAACTTTTTTGCTTTTTGGAGCCGGAATGGGATTTTCTGAATTGACGCAGGCCCGTTCTTGGGCAGCATTGACGCCCGTGCAAGGAGGCGCGTTTGGTTTGAATAAAAACGAGGTTTCTGCACTCCAAAATCGATTATGATTCGCTACCTCAATTACGCAACGACGGTGGCCGTGGCAGCTGCGCTTCTGGCCCGGCCCGGTTCGGCGATTTCACAGGAAGCAGACGTGAAGCCGGCCCAGCCCGCCTCCACGGAAACACCGGCCAAGACGGTGGAGATCGATGTGGCCGGATCCCTCGAGCAGCAGGCAGGAATGTACGGCGGCGAGATGATCGCTGAGAAAATGCCGGTTGCCGGCGTCCACGCCTCGACCATTGCGGAGATTGAGGGGGGCATCGTGACCGCCTGGTTTGGCGGCGCGGAAGAGGGCGCGTATGACGTGGTCATTTGGATCTCACGCAACGAGGGCGGCGGCTGGTCCGCCCCCAAGCCGGCCGCCGATGGCGTCGACACCGCCAGGCGCATCCAGTATCCCTGCTGGAACCCGGTTTTGTTCCGGCAGTCCAGCGGCACGCTGCTGCTGTTCTACAAGGTCGGCCCCAACCCGAGGCAGTGGTGGGGCATGATGAAAAAATCGAAGGACGACGGGCTGAGTTGGGACGAGCCGGTTCGCCTGCCCAAGGGCTACATCGGCCCAGTGAAGAACAAGCCGATCGAGCTGGCCAACGGCATCCTGCTCTGCGGCTCCAGCCTCGAGGACGCCGGCTGGCGCGTGCAAATGGAGCGCTACGTGCAGAACCGTTACTGGAACAAAACCAAGCCGCTCAACTCCCCGCTCGATTTTGCCGCCATCCAGCCCACCCTGCTCGCCTACCCGGACGGGTCGATCCAGGCGCTATGCCGCACCAAGTCCGGCCGGCTCACAGACTGCTGGTCGAGCGACAACGGCCAGAAATGGACCCGCATGAAGCGCACCCAGCTACCCAACCCCAACGCCGGGGTGGACGGCACCGTGCTGGCCGACGGCCGCGCACTGCTTGTGTACAACCACACCCGGCGCGGCCGCTCGCCTCTGAACGTCTCCGTCTCGAAGGACGGCAAAACGTGGGAAGCCGCCCTCGTGCTAGAAAACCAGCCAGGCGAATACTCCTACCCGGCCGTCATCCAGACCAGCGACAGCAACGTGCACGTGACCTACACGCACAACCGCACAAACATCAAGCACGTCGTCATCGACCCGGCCAAGCTGGCCATGCAGCCTATCGTCGAGGGCCAGTGGCCGCAGTAAACCCCGCGCTTGGCCAAGCGCACATCCGCGCTCACGGGCTCATGCTAGACGAAGTCACAAGCCCGACCCCAGACCAACTTTGGGAAAAGGCTGCGGAGTATCTCGAGTCGAACGAGACCGAGGGAGCGCAAAAAAGCCTGCTGCACTGGGCGTTGCTGCTCGACGCCGAAGCCAAGGTCGCGTGGCTCGACCGGCTGCCGCCGAAACTGTTCAACGCCGTCTCGAGCATTGTCCGAACCGCCGAGACCCTCTCAGACAACGCCAACGACACGGCCCTCGCCTGGGTATCCATCGGCCGCGCCTGGTTGGACCGGGATCAACCCGAATGGGCGCACGCCTGTTTTGTGAACGCCGCCGCCGCCGTGCCGGAAAACGACGGGATGCACCACGAACTCGGCATGTCCTGGCATCGAAAAAACGAACCGGGCCAGGCGATAAACGCCTTTCAACAAGCCGCCCAACTCAACCCCGGCCACGCCGGCACCTGGCACAACCTTGGCCAATGCTATCAACAGCTTGGCCAAACCGACAAAGCCGTCGAGGCGTTCGAGAAGGCGTTGACCGTCGAACCGGGCCACCCGCTTGCCGGCGTCGAACTGGGCGCCATCCACCTCGACAGCCTCAACCTCCCCGGTGCCGAGGCCTGTCTCTCCGGCGTGATAGAACGCCACCCGGACAACTCCGCCGCCCGCCGCAACCGCGCGCAGGTGCTCCTGTTGCAAGGGCAGTTCCAGCAGGGCTGGATCGATTTCGACTACCGGTTTCAAACCGGCACCCGCGAACATTACCCGTCAGACACGCTTTGGAGAGGTGAACCCATCAGCGATAAAAAGCTGCTTGTCCACTTCGAGCAGGGCCTCGGCGACACGGTTATGTTCAGCCGGTTCCTGCCACAGGTGCAGACTTTCTGCGGCGGACTCGTTTTTGAATGTCAACCGGCGCTGTTGACTCTCATGCGTCAATCTTTCCCACAAATCGAAATCGTCGCTGAGGGCGACACCCCGGGCGACTTCGACGTCCACCTGCCGTTGCTCTCGCTCGGGGAGCGGCTTGGTCTGGACGAGTCCAGCCTGCTCGGCGATCGGCCCTGCCTCGTCGCCAACGACCACGCCGCCCTTCCCGGAACCGGCCGGCTCCGGGTCGGGCTGGCATGGGCCGGGAATCCCAAGCATAAAAAAGACGGTACCCGCTCCATTGCCTTGGAACAGTTTGCCACCCTCACCGGGCTGGACGACATTGATTATTTCTGCCTGCAGGTTGGGGCGAGGACCGGGGACTGCCACGGCTCGGGGATCATTCCGCTCGACAGCCAATTGAACGACTGTGCTGCGACGGCCGCCGTCATCGGACAGCTTGACCTCGTGATCACGGTCGATACCGCCGTGGCGCACCTGGCCGGCGCGCTGGGCAAGCCAACGTGGATCCTCGTCACCGCCGTGCCCGACTGGCGATGGCAGCTCAACCGTACCGACAGCCCGTGGTATCCGACAGTTAAACTGTATCGGCAACGCACCGGGGAGGAGGGCTGGCCGGCAACGCTCGAACGCGTCAAACACGACTTGGCCAAGCGCCTGGCATGAAAGAAACCGTTACGGCTGCGCCGGCACTTCCATCCGGAACTCGGGAATGCGGGTGATCACGCTGCGGCCATTCTCATCTACGCCGATGTAGCTGCCAGTCGCCACCGCCCAGTCGCCGCCGAACAGGTGGAAGCTGTGATAGTCAAACGACTCGCCCGGAGCCAACTCGGGAAACATCCCCACGACGCCGTCGCCCTCAACCACGATCTTGTTGCCGTCCGCCTCGTTGACCACCCATTTCCGGCCCTTGATGGTGACGGTGATGTCGGAATCGTTTCGGATGGTGATGAAGTAGGCGAAACAGTGCGGCCGATCCTCCGGCGTGGCCATGTCCGGCTGGTACACCACCCGGTCCACGACCACGTTCAACCCCTTCAGTTCAACCATCTCCACCGGAACAGTCCTGCCGGTTAATGCGGCGCGACACCGGCCACGCGCAGTTTCAACTCGATCTCGTCGGATACCTTTTCCCCCTTGTTGCCGACGTTGATTTCGTAGTCCGATCGCTTGATTTTGAAATCGGCACGCAACAGGAGCAAATCCTCCGGAACGCGGTTGCGCTTGGCCAGCTGCCCCTTGAGGCAGGTCAGCCGAACCGGCACGTTCACTTTCTTCGGATCCTTGAAATCAAACTTGATCGGACCCGCACTCAACACACCCGGGACAACCGCCAAGGTCAGTGCCCACGCCAATTTGCTGTTCTGACAGCGTTTCATGAATATGTCATTGATGTATCGACGCCAGGCTGGTTGTCCGGTCGGAGCGGATTGCGGAAGGCCAGAGAAATGCCAAACAACCCACCGCTCACCGCCAGGGTCGCCCCAAGCAGTTCCACCCCGAACACGTATCTGGTTTCCGTCACAGGATACTCGAGGCCGGTGACCTCATCGATCTCAGTCCGGGTCTCGGTGGACTTCGACCAGCTCAGATGCAATCCGCCCATAAGCCAAAGTACCAGACCGGAACAGCCGATCACCAACGCAGACAATCGCAAAGCCGAGCGCACGCGGCGCCAAAATAGAGAAAGCCCGCCGGGCAGGCAAACCAACATCTTGGGCGTTCGGGGTTTTCTCCCTGCTGTTGGCCCGGTATGCTCGCCGGATGCGCTACACCGCGACCCGATTCGCACCACCCGCCCGTCTTGGCCAGGCGCTTGGCCTGGCCGCCGCCGCGCTGCTCGCGCTTGGCCAAGCGGCCTCGGCCAAGCCAACGTTCAGGAATGTCATCCTCATTTTGAGCGATGATCACCGGTACGACTTTCTCGGTTTCCACCCGAACGGTCCGGAGTTCCTCGAGACGCCGAACCTCGACCGCATGGCCAGCCAGGGAGCGCACCTGACCAACGCCTTCGTCACCACGTCGCTATGCTCCCCCAGCCGCGCCACCATCCTCACCGGCCAGTACATGCATCGGCACAAAGTTGTCGATAACCAACGAGCGGTCCCTCAAGGCACTCGTTTTTTTCCCGAATATCTTCAGGCCTCCGGCATCAGAACGGCCTACGTCGGCAAGTGGCATATGGGGCACGATGACGACTCGCCGCGCAAGGGATTCGACCACTGGGCGAGCTTCAAGGGCCAGGGCACTTATTTTAATCCGCAGTTCAACATCAACGGCAAGCGGCAGAAGTTCGAGGGTTACAATGCCGATGTCACCGCCAATCTCGCGCTCGATTACCTGAAGAACGTTGGCGAGAAACGGTTTTTTCTGCAGGTCGGTTTCAAGGCGGTACACTACCCGTTCCAGCCGGCCAAGCGGCACCACGGACGCTACGACAAGTTTGATGTGCCGCGCCCGCAAACGATGTCGCTGACCGAGAGTAATTACGAGACGCAGCCGAACTGGGTGCGCCAACGCCGCTACGGCATACACGGCATCGACCACATGGAGACCGGCCCGCTCGACGCCGACCCTGTGCCTTCCCTGCCCGCGCTGTATCGGCGCTTCGCAGAGACGGTTCACGGTCTCGACGAGAACGTCGGCCGCATCCTCGACTACCTCGACGAGTCAGGCCTGTCGAGGGACACGCTCGTGCTGTATCTCGGCGACAACGGCTTCGCTCTTGGCGAGCACGGCTTCTATGACAAACGCGATGCGTTTGAAGAATCGATTCGGATCCCGATGCTCGCCTACGCGCCGGGCCATATTCAACCCGGTACGACAGTCAGCCAGATGGCGCTCAACCTCGACGTGGCCCAGACGATTTTGCGAGGCATGGACGTCGCGCAGCCGAGCGACACTCCCAAGATGTCCGGTCGCTCGCTGTTACCACTGCTCCTTGGCCAAGAGATAGCAGACTGGCGTGAGCATTTTCTCTACGAGTATCATTGGGAATGGAACTTTCCCGCCACGCCAACCACGCTGGCCATCCGTACCGATCGCTACAAATACGTCTATTATCATGGAATTTGGGATAAAAACGGCCTTTACGACCTCGAGACCGATCCGCACGAACGACACAATCTAATCCGCGTTCCCGCCTTTGCGGAGCGTGCCTCAAAAATGAAAAACCAACTGTTTGCCGAGCTGGCCGAAGCCGGCGGCTTGATCATGCCGATCCGACCACCCAAGGGCGTCCAGTTCTACGATCGCAAGCTCCGGCGTTGACCCGCCGCTCGGCTTTCATAAACTGCCCGACCCAATTAGAGCCATGAGCAACGATTCCAAAAGCAAGGTTTACCCGCCCACCGCCGAGACATCGGCGAACGCACACATTTCCTCTCTCGAACAGTACCGAGAGTTGTACAATCGCTCGATCAACGATCCCGAGGGGTTTTGGACAGAACAGGCCGACAGGCTACATTGGATTGATAAATGGCATGCCTTGTCTGAATCGGATTACAACAAGGCGGAGACCCGCTGGTTCATCGGTGGCAAACTCAATGCCTGCTACAACTGCGTTGACCGACACGTGGACGACGGTCACGGCGATGATACGGCACTCATTTGGGAGGGCAATGACCCCAACGAAAGCCGGACCTACACGTACTCCCAGCTTCAGACTGAGGTACAGAAGGCGGCCAACGCCTTGAAGAATCTCGGCGTGACCAGAGGCGACCGTGTGTGCATTTACATGCAGATGATACCCGAGTTGACGATCGCCATGCTAGCCTGTGCGCGTATCGGCGCGGTGCACTCAATTGTGTTTGGTGCGTTCAGCGCCGACAGCCTTGTCACCCGCATCAACGACTCCGAGTGCAAGGCGATCATCACACAGGACACCGGCGTGCGCGGCACCAAGCTCGACATCCCAATGAAAGCCAATGCCGACAAGGCTGTCAAAAGCACGCCGTCGGTCGAAAAGATTCTTGTCGTCAAGCGTACCGGCTCCGACGTTGCAATGAGCGATGGTCGCGATGTGTGGTGGCACGATGCCCTCGAGGCAGCGAACCCTGTTTGCCCTGCCGAGGCGATGGATGCCGAGGATCCTCTCTTTATACTGTACACCTCAGGTAGCACTGGCAAGCCGAAGGGCGTGCTGCATACCACGGGCGGTTATCTCGTGTATGTTGCAACGACGCATCATTACATTTTCGATTATCACCCCGGCGATGTGTACTGGTGCACAGCCGACATCGGCTGGGTAACCGGCCACTCCTACATCGTCTACGGGCCGATGGCCAATCGCGCCATCACGATGATGTATGAAGGCGTGCCGAACTACCCGGACTTTGGCCGGTTCTGGCAGATCGTGGCCAAGCACAGAGTCAACATTTTCTACACCGCGCCGACCGCGCTCCGGGCGCTGATGAAAGAAGGCGACACTTGGCCAAACCAGCACGACCTCTCCAGTCTGAGACTGCTCGGCACCGTCGGCGAGCCGATCAAGGAGCCGGAGTGGAACTGGTACAACAAAATCATCGGCAGGGAACTCTGTCCCATTGTGGATACATGGTGGCAGACCGAGACCGGCGGTATCCTCATCACCCCGCTACCTGGTGCCACGCCGACCAAACCAGGTTCCGCCACCCTGCCCTTTTTCGGCGTGAAACCGGCGCTCGTCGATGACGAAGGCAACGTAATCGAGGGCAACAACGTTTCCGGCAACCTTTGCATGCTCGAAACTTGGCCCGGCCAGATGAGCACCATTTACGGCGATCAACAGCGCTTCTTCGACACCTACTTTGCACGGTTCCCCGGCAAATATTTCAGCGGCGACGGCTGCCGCCGAGACGAGGACGGCTACTACTGGATCACCGGCCGTGTCGACGACGTCATCATCGTGAGCGGCCACAACCTCGGCACTGCCGAAATCGAGGGCGCGATCGGCGGCCACCCGGCCGTCGCCGAGGCCGCTGTCGTCGGCTATGAGCACGACATCAAGGGCAACGCTATTTACGCCTACGTCACACTCAAAACCGGCGAGGATGTTACTGACACAATGACTGCGGAGATCGTGAAGCAGGTTCGCACCGACATTGGCCCGCATGCTTCGCCGGAAAAAATCCAATTCACCCCTGGCTTACCAAAGACGCGCAGCGGAAAAATCATGCGTCGTATCCTCCGCAAGATCGCCGAAGGTGACACCGGAAATCTCGGCGACACCAGCACGTTGGCCGATCCCACCGTGGTCGAGTCGCTCGTCGCCGGCAGAGTTGAATAACCCGCCGCTTGGCCAAGCGGCCGCATTGTCATGTGGAAAACTTGGCATAAATCATTCTGTTTGATCTCGGTTCCATTTTTGGGGTTCGCGGCATTTTTCTTGCAACTCGGTGGATTCGGGTCACTCACCGAGATGCGCAATCTGGAGCGCACACCGCGCAGTCAGGTTATTTCGATCATCACTGGTGAAGTCAATCTGTCCGGCACTTCGCAAGCCAAGGAAAAGACCATCGACGCGCCATACACCGGCAAACCGTGTATCTACTTTTATTATCACAAGGAACGTGAAGAGGAATACACCGACTCAGATGGCAACCGGCAAACCCGCTGGGTGACCGTTGAGGAGTACGAGCGGCAGGTCTCAGAATTCCTCCTCGCGGACTCCAGCGGCAAAGTCACGGTGGACACCGACAACGCCGACTTTAGTGTTCCCTCCGAAACATATTATCGGGGCAACTACCGCTATACCGAAGCCCGGTTTGAGCCGGGTCAGGAAACCTTCATTTTTGGCTATGCCAGACAGACCGCCGACAGCTACATGGTTGGCTTCACCTCAAAGGGGGATTATACGCCGATCGTGTCGACCTACGGCGAGGTAGCTGAACGTGCCGACATGGCCTCGGGCGGCATCTGGATGTTTTCACTGGCATTGATGGCGCTTTCCTTTGGCATCATGTTTACCTGCTGGATGGTCGGCGTGCACAAACTGCTCGTGTTCCTGACCATCGTCTCGCTGTTTCAGGGTGGCGGATTGATTCTGCTAGGGCTGCGGATGATGCAAATCGACCTCGGTGCCTCGCATACGAGGGTTCTCCGGCAAAGCGATCGCGCAAAGAAGGAAGTCGATCGGCTGCTTGGCAAAGCGGGCACTCACTGGTCTGGCAACTGGGACGAGCAAGAGGTGTTCAATGAACGATTGGCCAAGCGCTTGACCGGAAAAAAGTTTGACCGTGTGCAGGGCATCTACGGCAACACGGCAGCCAATATCGCGCGGTTCAACGAGGTGCGAAGCCGTTTTCCCGAACGCCATCTCGCACCAATCTTTGGTGTCAAGGGCATTCCCGATTTGGCCTTGGCCAAGTCGTTCGCCCCGCAGTCCGCCGAGCAACTTTCCATCCAATCCGTCAGCGTCAACTTTCTGCATCTGCTATTCATGATAGGTGGTGGTGGAGCGTTCGCCGCACTCGGTTCATTCATCGGCTTCCGCAAAATCAAGGAGAAGCGCTACATCGAGAACATCCCCACATCGCTCTCCACCGGTTTGGCCTACGGACCAGCGGAAATTCAAGGGAAAGTCGAGAAAAAGTCAAAGCGGTTCATTGGCCCACTTAGCAAAAAAGCAGTCGTTCAATATCACTATGTGGTGAAGGAAAAACGTGGTTCCGGCAAAAAAGCCAAGTGGGTGACCATTACCAACACAACCAAGTTGACGGATTTTTATTGTCGCGACAGCGAAGGCATCGTCCCGGTGGATTTGACTGATGCCGAGATTCACACACGCCACCACCTCTCGCAGCGCTCGGGCCGACGGCGTTACAGCGAAACCAGCATCCGCATCGGTGATCCGTTGTACGTCCTCGGCACGGCAGTCATCGACGAGAGCACCGGCGACCGGCTGATGATCTCCAAGGGCAACAACAAATTTCCGCTCATCACTACCAACTACACCGAGGCTGAACTCATGGGTCGCAAAAGTCGGCGAGGGCTGGGCTGGCTGAACCTTGGATTAAACGGGTTTGTGCTGGCCGGGTTCGGGTTGTTCGGCGCAGCCGCCTCGTACGCCGCCACGGATTTCCTTTTCGCCTCGATGATCGCCCCATTGTTCCTCGCAGGATGCTTCATCGTGCTGATGTACAACGACCTGATTTTTGTCCGCAACCGCGTCCAGCGTGCCTGGTCGAACATCGGTGTCTCGCTCAAAAAACGGGCCGACCTAATCCCCAACCTTGTGAAGATCGCCAAGGAATATTTGAGGCACGAAAAGAAACTGCACACCGAATTGACCAAGCTCCGTAAATCCGCCCAGGGCGCGGCGGACTTTGACCCGGCCGCTGCCGGACTATTCATCTCGCAGGAAGTGGCACTTATGCAGAAGTTCTTCGGACTTGAGGAAAAATACCCCGACCTTAAGGGCAACCAGATGATGTCGCAGCTCCACAAAAAACTGGTCCTGCTCGAGAACGAAGTCGCCCTCATGCGGTCGGGTTACAACGACAGCGTCGAGCGTCACAACACTCGTATTGGCCAAATTCCAGAGTTGTTTATGGCTAAGTTTTTTGAGTTTAAAAACGCAGAGTTGTTTCATGCCGAAATCGAGGTGGTCGAAAGCATCCAGCGCCCGGCCAACGCCAAGTCCTCGAAAAATCTGCCCCCCATCATTGAAGACGATGAGAGCGAACAGGAACTCCCGCCGTTGATTCGCCACTCGAAGGAGGAGGGCGACTCGCTTGTCATGTACTGCGACAATTGCACCCAGAAACTCGAGGTGCCCAACGAACTGATCGGCAAGGAAATCGAGTGCCCGGTTTGTCACTATAAGGAAACCGTTCCCGCCGAGGACGAACCGACGCCCACCGGACAAGACCCACCGAACCCCTGACCCGCTTGGCCAAGAGCATCCGGCTGGATCCCCAGGACTAAAACCGGTTTACGGTTTCCCTCCCCTCTTGAACACTCTGCGCCTCGGTGTCCTCTGCGTTTAATTCCCCGAGAGCAGCTTGCGGATACCCTGCATCAGCACGGACTCCACCTCGGGGGCGACGTTGGAGGAACGCGGCTCGGTCTCGTAGCCGCCCTCCGAGTAGGCCCGCTCGGTGCCGATGTAAAACGTCCCGTAGTCGCCGTAGGCCGCCATCGCCACGTTGAGTTTCGGCCACATCTGCTTGGCGGCCAACTGATATTCAACAAACAACTCACCCGGCATGTGCAGCACGCGCGTATCGCCGATGGCAAGCTGCGCTAGGTCGATTCTGTGTCCCGAGTTGCTCCGCCGCAAAAAGGCCAGTCGCTCCGCCGCCGGCACAGCGACCGGCGGCACCGAGCCCTTGGCCACATCGGCCACCAGCTTGGCCTCGTCCAGGTGTTTAGCCAATGGCAACGCCACCGGCGCGACGCTCCAACTCAAGTCGCTCGACTGTACGGCAAACTTTTTCGTGCCGTCCCAGGCCCGTTTCATCCCGTCGGACAGGCGCAGCGCCAGTTCCATCCGGTTTTTTCGCGAGCCGTCGTTGTATTTGCCGGCGCCGATGTTGCCGCCCGCGCCGTTGAAGTGAACATGCAGCGCCTCCGGCACGGATTGCTGGCGCATGAACCGCGCGATGCCGGGAAAGTCCGGGCTGGGGATGCCCATACGATAGTAGCTCTGCGGATGGCAGGCGTAATAGCTCAGCACGGCCAACGGCTTGTCGCCATTCCAGAAACTGAGCATCGACAGCTCGGGATCGATCACTCCCTCCGGCTCGGCGCGGAGTTCCGGATCCGCACAGGTGGTGTAACGCACGGCGCGCACTTTGCCGTCAGGACCGAAGATGCGGCGGTTGGAGGCGATGCGTTTGACCTCCGCCGTGCCCCAGCCGCAGTGGGTCACCGGCTTGGCCCTAGCCAGCGAAGCTTCCACTGCAGTGGCAGCCTTGGCCAAGGTTTGTCGGCAAAAATCGCCGTCGAGCCGGCCCAGGTGTTTGGCCTTGGCCTCCTTGAGGAGGCGTTCCGCGAGGAAATCACAGGTCGGCGCATCGTGCTGGTGCAGCGTGTGCACGGCCACGCGCTCGGGCGTCGTGCCGGCGGCCTTGGCCAAGCGCTCGCGAAAAACATCGTGCGCCTCGTTGGCGATACCAAGCCAGTCGACGGCACAGAGCACGATTGGATCCGCTTGGCCAAGCAGCACCACGCCGCGGCAACGCAGTGTCATGGCATCGACCCGGACCACCGGGTCGTAGGCCATCATGTACCCGAGCGGCGGTGTGGCATCGACGTCAAACGTAGCGACGCGCAACGATTTATCCGCCGCGCCAAACACCCCCAGCGCACCCGAAAATAAAACCGCCATCGCAAACCGAACGGCACTTGGAGTGTTCATCAATCGCCGATTCATCACTTGTACTTGGCAGCCGTGGCTCCGTTGCGGACCAAAACACCGGCGATTGCCTTTCGAAGCGCCCGATCCTCGTCGCTTGCCCCGGGGTTCTTCTTATGCACAATGTCCAACGCGGTCAACCCGTCGTTGCGCTTGATATTAATGTCAGCACCGCTGGCAAGGAGCATCTCCACAATCGCCTTGTGACCGGACACAACGGCGCAGTGCAGCGGTGTTGGCTCAAGTGGATCGCCCGCGTCCGACTCGTTCAGTTCCTTCCCGCCGGCGATGTGCCTGCGCACCGCCTCAACGTCACCGGCCCGTGCCGCGTTCCAAATTGAAATCGCGGGTGGAGGGGGTGGCTCCGGCTGGATAATCTCGGCCACTGGCCTGACTTGGAGCGGCTCGGCAACCGGCGGCTCCGGTCCCGTTTCACGGCCGCAACCAACCACATTGAAGGCAACAACCAAGCTGAGGATTTTTTTCATCTTCGGCACGACAAACATATCCGCCCATCAAAAATAATCCAACTGAAATCAAGTGGAACAGAACAGCCCGATTGTGGCAGGGCAACCTTGACCAAGCGCCTGGCGAGGTGGAAAACCTTGCCGGGAACTGCCGGGCCATGTAGGCTGCCCACCGCCTTTTTATGAGTAAAGAACCCATGCGTGTTGCGGTGACCGGTGCTGCCGGTCAGATCGGTTATGCCCTGTTGTTCCGGATCGCCTCCGGCCAGATGTTTGGCCCGGATCAGCCGGTGATCCTTCATTTGATCGAAATCGAGCCGGCGCTGCCGGCGCTCGAGGGCGTCTGCATGGAGTTGGACGACTGCGCCTTTCCGCTGCTCAAAGGCACGGTGCCCACCGCCGACCTCGACGCCGGGTTCAACGGTGTTAACTGGGCGCTGCTCGTTGGCAGCGTGCCCCGCAAGCAGGGCATGGAGCGCGGCGATTTGCTCGGCATCAATGGAAAGATTTTCACCGGACAGGGGCAGGCAATTCAGAACAACGCCGCAAGCGGCGTTCGTACGCTCGTCATCGGCAACCCATGCAACACGAACTGCCTGATCGCCATGAACAACGCGCCGGACGTGCCGCGCGACCGGTGGTTCGCTATGACGCGCCTCGACGAGAACCGAGCCAAGACGCAGCTTGCGCAAAAGGCCGGGGTCGACGTGACCGCAGTCACCAACATGGCCATCTGGGGGAACCACTCCGCCACACAGTATCCGGACTTTACCAACGCGAAAATTAACAGCCAAGCCGCCGCCAGCGTGATCAACGATCAGGAATGGCTGGAAGGCGAATTCATCAAGACCGTGCAGCAGCGCGGCGCGGCCATCATCAAGGCCCGCGGCGCCTCGAGCGCAGCCAGCGCGGCCAACGCCGTGGTCGATTCGGTCGGCTCCATCACCAACCCCACAGCTGGTGGAGATTTCCACAGCGTCTGTCTCTGTTCCGATGGCAGCTACGGCGTCGAGGAAGGGCTGATTTCCTCCTTTCCGATTCGCAACGTCGCCGGTCAGTTTGATATCGTGCAGGGCGTCCAACTCGATGCCTTCAGCCAGGGCAAACTCGACGCCACAGTGAACGAGTTGAAGGAGGAGCGCGAGATGGTCAAGGACCTCCTCCCCGGCTGATTCATGCCCGACACGCCGGAAACGCCGCTCGGCCCGTACATCGACCACACCAACCTGCGCCCCGACGCCATCTCCGGGGATATCGAGAAACTCTGTGCTGAAGCCATTGAACATCAGTTGTTTGCCGTGTGCGTGAACGGCTGCTGGGTCCAGCATGCGTACAATCATCTGGCGGACACCGATATCTCCATCGCCACCGTGATTGGCTTTCCACTAGGCGCAAGCGATTCGGACTCAAAGCGTTACGAAACTGAAGCCGCTGTGGACAACGGTGCCCATGAGATCGACATGGTGATGAACCTTGGCCGTTTCATCGACGGGGATCACCGGTACATCGTCCGCGAAATACGCGATGTCATCGAGGCGGCGGACGACCGACGGGTGAAAGTTATCATTGAGACCGGCTATTTCAGTGACGAGCAGATCGCCGCGGCCTGCAATCTGGCGGTCGAGGCCGAGGCGCATTTCGTCAAGACCGGCACCGGCTTCGGGCCCGGCGGCGCAACGGTCGGGAATGTCCAACTCATGCGGGAGACCGTGGGACAGCAGGCTGGCGTGAAAGCGTCCGGCGGCATACGCGACCGCGCCACCGCCTTGGCGATGATCGAGGCCGGGGCCACTCGCATCGGAACCTCCTCCGGCGTGACAATTGTCAGGGGCTGATTGTCGTGGTTGTCCCCACGATGCCCGCAGCGCACTCCCGGCGCTCTTCACCGGATATTCACAAGCCCCTCCCTGCTGTGAATAAAAAATGAACGCTGTGAATATATTTCATTTGGAATGGCACGGATCATGGACTATATTCCGTCTGTTGGGTCTACTGGACACGTGAGGAGAATCGTTTACACCTTTGTTTCCGCCTGCAGCCGATTGTTTTCCACCCGGCGACCGCCCCTGTCCTCTTCGCGCCTGATGAGCATGTACCTGAGCCAGGCCAACAGCAAAACGATCTACACGCCCAAGTTTCAGGAGACACGCACCCGCCGCAACGGCAAATACGGGCACGTCCGGAACCACTGACCCGTCCGTTTGGCCAAGCGCTTGGCTTGTTGGCTCACTCCCGCCTGAAATCCCATACCAGGTTTGCGCCCGCATCCTGTCGCAGGATCGACGCGGCCGTCTGCGAATCCACCCGGCCATCAGCCATCACGAGGTTGCTCCGGCCCGTGTCATCGCCGTTGGCCCCGTGCCTAGCCAGCACCGGCTTGAGTTGACTGGGCAGTTTGCCGCTCATTTCCGCAACGAGATCGCGATCGGAGACCAGCGGCGTCGAGCGCCTGGGATCAAACCTATTTCGTTTGCCGTTTTTTGGGCTAAAAACATAGCCTCGGTACTTTTTCTCTATTGGCCCGCTTGGCGTGTCGGCGAACAACACGGCCAGGCTCGGCTCCGGTACGGACACCAGCTTGGGCTTCGTCGGCGCGCCCTCGATCCCTCGCGGATCGAATGTCGTCGCCCCGTTGTATCCGATCGAGTGCCAGTTGCGGTTGGCCCAGTCGCCGCCGAACCTGCCATCCTGCGCCGACGGGCAGAGAAACACCTCCCGGTTGCCGATGAACTGCGCGACCGCCGTCACCCAGATCCGGTGCGACGACGACTCCGGCTCAGCAAAATTCGTGGCGATCGGCAGGGCGCCCTCGCGCTCGTCGGCGTGCATCGTCACGCCCAGGCTAATTTGCCGCATGTTCGATCCGCACTGGATCGACTTCGCCCTGGTCCTGGCCTTGGCCAAGGCCGGCAACAGCATCCCAGCAAGGAGCGCGATGATGGTGATCACCACCAGCAACTCGATCAGCGTAAACGCCTTGTTGCTGGACCGCTTCATCGCTTAGCCAAGCGCAACGAACGCACGCTGATGTCGACTGCCATTTCCGAGTCGATCGAAACCAGCGACTCGCGCAGCCGGCGCGACACCTCACGAACTGCCGGCAAAGGCTCGTTGCCCAGTACCAGTAATCGGTTGTAATAGCTCTCGAACAACACCTGCAGGCGAAACTCAAACGGTGCGCAGACCTTGGCCGTCATTTCAGCCCACGACCGGTCGTCCGGTGGTAACAGGTTGAATACAGCCACACCGCCTGGCTTGAGCTTCGATTGAATCAACCGTGGCAGCGTGTCGATGGAGACGTCCGGCTTGAACACATCGCCATCGCGACCAACGGAAAGATCCTCCAACAACAGGTCGAACCTGCCGCGCTCCGACCTCAGCCACTCGACGGCATCCGCCTGCGTGAAGCGCACGTCTCCCATCCAATCGACGCTGAGGTCGCAAAAAAGCTCGTAACCCGCGCGATCCAGATCCACACCGCTGAGTTTGTGCCCGCCGCCCATTGCACGCAGCGGGGCGATCATGCCGCCCCCGGCAAAACCAAGAATACCCACGCGATCTCCCGGCGAAAAAAGCCGCACCGCAGCAGCCAGCGCGTCGAACACGCTGTCGGTCGCTCCCGGTTTCGAGAGCACCTCGCTGAGCACCGAACCGTTCTGCACAAGCCGCGCGCCGCGGTGAGTCCGCTCCACCTCCGGTTCGGCCACTCCGATGCGACTCAAGCCGGGCAGCAGCGCGGCTATTGCCTGGGCACGCCCTGCTCGTCCCATTCCTGCTTGGAGATCGTCCTGCCGCCCTGCCAAGTGGCCTCGGACTGCTTCTGGCCGTTGGGATGCCAGCGCGTCTCGACGCCGTTCAACTGGCCGTTGACATAGGTTTGCTCCGTCCACTTGCTGCCATCCTCGCGCCAGATGGTCCATTGCCCGTTGGCCCGGCCATCGACGTATTGGCCGGTGCGGAACCGCTTCCCGTTCTCGTGGTAAAAGGCCCAGATGCCCTGCTGTTTGCCGTTGACGAATTTCCCCTCGACCGACTTGTTGCCGTTGTCGTGATGATCGACAAACTGGCCGTCGAACGGCGTGCCACCGGCGAGATACTGGCCGTTCTCCCTCGTCAAGCTGCCCTCGCCCTCCACCTTGGCGGCCGTCACAGGCTCTTTCGGAGCAACGGTTCCGCCTCCCTGCGGCTTGGCTTCGGGTTTCGGGGCGGAAGTCGGCTTGGCCTCCGGCTGAACCTCCCCGGTCGGTTGGCCAAGCGTCAGTTTCCCCGGTTGATGAACCTCCTCCTTGGAGGGGTCAACCTTTGCAACCGGCGTGACCGTGACATTGTCCGGCAGGGCCGGCTTGGGCGCTTCCGCCGGGGGCGCCCCTCCGCCACCGCACCCAGCCAGCACCACTGCCACCGCCAATAAAAACACGTACTCCTTCATGGGCGAGAGCAAACCACAGGCTCCGCCCGGTGACAAAACCATTTGTTGCCAAGCCGTCGGCTTGACCGTACCTTCCCGCGCTTGGCTGTGGCGGAAAACCAGCCCGGCGCGATCGCGCCCAATAAAACCGCATGACATCCTTTACATCACTGGCCGAAGCCCGCGACGCGGTGTGCACGTTTATCCGGCGTTGCACCGACGAGCCGGGCACGGGTGGGTTCGATGAACTCGCGCTTGGCCTCTTCGCATTTCAGTTTGAGCAAAACACCCCGTTCGCCAATTTTTGCTGCTCGGAAAACCGCACGCCGGAAACGCTCACCAATTGGCGCAACATTCCGTCCGTGCCGACGCGCGCCTTCAAGTTGCTTGAGTTGACTGTGCTGCCGGAGACCGACCGCGAGACGGTGTTCCGCTCGAGCGGCACGACCCGAGCCGACCGCAGCCGACACTTTCACGATCGCAACACATTGAACGTGTATCACGCCTCGCTTTGGTCTTGGTTCTCCGAACACGTGATCGGCAACTCGCCTAATCGGCTTCTGTTTCTGATTCCCGAACTTGGCCAAGCGCCGGAGTCGTCGCTGGTGCACATGATGGACACCGTGGCCAAGCGCTTGGCCAAGCGCGATCGATGCTTCGCCGCCGACAGCCAATGGCGGCTTGACGGCCAGGCTGCGGTGGATTTCCTGCATGACTGCACCACGCAAAACGAACCGGTCACAATTCTCGGCACCACGTTTTCGTTTGTGCATCTGCTGGATCATCTGGACGACGGCGCGATGGTATTTGAGCTGCCAAGCGGCTCGGCGGCGATGGAGACCGGCGGCTACAAGGGCCGCTCGCGGGAAGTGACCAAGGCCGAGCTGCACCGGGCCATTACCGATAGGCTCGGCATCGCGGGTGGACGCATTATCTGTGAATACGGCATGTGCGAATTGAGTTCGCAGGCGTATGACGGCAAACTAGACCAAGCGAACGCCGCTCCCCGCCTGTTTCGGTTTCCGCCCTGGGCACGCGCGCGAATCGTCTCTCCGGAAACGATGCAGGAGGTTGCACCCGGCCAGGCGGGCCTGTTGCAGGTCGTCGACCTGGCCAACGTCGGCTCGGTGCTTAGCCTCCAGACGGAGGACTTGGCTAAACGCCGGAACGATGGGTTTGAACTGCTGGGCCGGGTCGAATTGGCGGAGTCCCGCGGCTGCTCGCTGATGAATTTAGACCATGTCTGAAGCACAATTGGACTACTTTTTGGCCGACAAACCGGGCGCAGAATTGACCGCCACCCTGGTCACTGAGGCGTGCCAGGCGCTGCGGCACAACCGCGATGACTACCTCGCCCAGGTCGGCAACGAGCCGGTCATTGCCAAACTCACCGAGGTGGCCAGCCTGTGGCGCTCGCCCGATTACGAGTTGCGCAAAATCGCGCTTGCCGCGAGCCTGGAGGAAACCGGCTTTCCGCGCGAGGTGCTCGCCGCCGGGCTGGACGCCTGTTTCGCGGACTGGACGCAGGAGAAGTTCTTCATGATGCTGGCGCAGGAGTTAGGCGACCCGACCCGCCTGCAGTCGTTCGCCAGCCAGCCGAACCGGACGCTGTCAATGGTTCACGGGCCGCAACTGACCGCACACATCGCACCGGGCAACTTGCCGGTGCCGGTGTTTCAGTCGATCGCGTTCGGACTGCTGCTGCGCTCCGCGCAGTTCATCAAGTGCGCCTCCGGCAAGTCGCTGCTGCCGCGGTTGTTCGGGCACTCGTTACACAGCGTCGAGCCGGGCCTGGCGGCGTCCCTCGAGATCGCCGAGTGGAAGGGTGGCAACAAGGCGCTCGAGTCGGCGCTGTTCGCCGAGGCCGACTGCGTGGTGGCCAGCGGCAGCGACGGGACACTCAGTGCGATCCGCCAACAGCTGCCCCTGGCCAAGCGGCTGGTCGGCTACGGGCATCGCGTCAGTTTTGGTTACGTGGAAAAACTGGCCAACGAGGTGATGGGCACGCGGGCGATCCTTTCCCGCACTGCCGACGATGTCATAGCCTGGAACCAGCAGGGATGCCTGTCGCCGCACGTGATTTATGTCGAGCAATTTGGTAGCCTCAAGCCGGAGCGCTTCGCCGAGATGCTCGCCGAGGAACTCGAGGCGCGAAACGACGCCATGCCGCGCGGCCCGATCCACACGAATGAGGCGGCGGCGATCTCGACGGCCCGGCGCTTTTACAAAATCCGCTCGACCAACAACGTCGGCACGCTGCTTTGGGAGAGCGAAGAGTCGACCAACTGGACGGTGGTGTACGAGGATGAAAAGCAGTTTCAGACCTCGCCCCTCAACCGGTTCATCTTCATCAAGCCGATTGAGCATCTCGAGGAGGCACTGCACGTGCTGGAGCCAGTGCGCGAGTCGATGTCCACCGTCGGGCTGGCCGCCAGCGAGGCGCGGATGCGGGAGTTGGCGGTGCCGCTGGCCCGTTGGGGCATGCCGCGGATGTGTCCGCTGGGCCAAATGCAGCGACCACCCCTGGCTTGGCGACACGACGGACGGCCGCCGCTGGGCGAGCTGATCCGCTGGAGCGATCTAGAGACCGCGTGACCGAATCATGGAACTTAGGAAAACATTTCAATTTGAAGCCGCCCACCTGCTGCCGCACCTGCCGGAGGAACACAAATGCCGCCGGCTGCACGGCCACAGCTTCAGAGCAGAGATCGTCGTCGAGGGCGACTGCGATCCCAGGCTCGGGTGGGTGATCGATTACGCCGACATCACGGCGGCATTCAAGCCGCTCTGGGAACAGCTCGACCATCGGTATCTCAATGAAATTGAGGACCTTGAAAACCCCACCAGCGAGAATGTGGCCATTTGGATCTGGGAGCGACTGAAGCCGAACCTGCCCCTGTTAACCGCTGTGGAAGTGGCCGAAACCTGCACTGCCCGGTGCATTTACCGGGGGCTGTAAGCACTTGGCCAAGCGATGGGTTCCGAAAAAAACCATTGCGCCGAAAACCGGTTTTTACTAAAGTGCCCGACCCGTCCGAGGGTATTCACATTGGATGGGGACGGATGAAAAAAGTCTACAGCTTGAAGGATATTAACGAGCTGCAGCGCAAGGGCGGGCTGGATGGCATTCCGACCGATGCGATTATCACACCGTCGGCGCGTGACCGCCTGAAAGAATTTAAAATGAGTGACACAGAAAAACCTGCGCCCGCGAAGGGCCTGGAAGGAGTCGTCGCCGCCACCACGAAGCTCAGCAGCGTGCGCGGACTCGACGGGGAGTTGATTTACCGGGGCTACAACATTAATGAGCTGGCCGGTAACGCAACCTATGAGGAGGTCGTACATCTGCTGCATCGCGGCAAGTTGCCGAACCAGGCCGAACTGGAAGCCCTGAAGGCGGAGTTGGCCGCCGCCCGCGAGTTGCCTAGCGGCGTGGTGGACATCATCAAACAACTCCCCAAGAACACCTCGCCGATGCGGGCCATCCGCACCCTGGTTTCCGCCCTCGCCTGCTACGAACCGCCCGAAGGGCAGGATTCACTGGAGGATCAGACCAAGCGTGCCATCAAGCTGATCGCACAGGTGCCGGTGATCACGGCCTACTTCCATTTGGCCCGGCAGGACAAGCCGTTGCCCGATTCCGACTCGTCCCTTGGCGAGGCGGCGAATTTCCTGTACCTCATCGACGGTGAAAAGCCGATCGAGGAAAAGGAAAAGACAATCGACATGTGCTACATCCTGCACGCCGACCACGGCATGAACGCCTCGACCTTCTCGGCGCGCGTCACCATTGCCACCCTAAGCGGCATGTACTCCGCGATTACCTCCGCCATCGGCACGCTCAAGGGCCCGCTGCACGGCGGCGCCAACGAGGGCGTCATCAAGATGCTGCAGGAGATTGGCGACCTAGACAAAGTGGACGACTTCGTCGCCGACTGCCTCAAGAACAAAAAGAAGATCATGGGCATCGGCCACCGTGTGTACAAGGTGCTCGATCCGCGCGCGCCGCACCTGCAGCGAATGGCCCAGCAACTCGGTGCCAAGCTCGGCGAAACCAAGTGGCTCGATATGAGCGAGCGCATTGCCGAAATCATGCAGCGCGAAAAGAACCTCTACCCGAACGTCGATTTCTACTCGGCGACCGTGTACTACTCGCTCGGCATCCCGATCGACCTGTTCACGCCGCTTTTTGCGATCGCGCGCACGGCCGGTTGGACCGCGCATGTGCTCGAGCAACTGGCCGACAACCGTCTCATCCGCCCAAGGGGCGTTTATGACGGCCCGGACGATCTCAAGTTCCAGACAATCAGCGAACGCTGAGTCAAGCGCCTGACCAATCTTTATCAAACGACCATTACTCGTTTTTTATTGCGGCATTGGGTTTTGTCTGGGGTCGTACGGCATCAGGCTCCAATCGGAGCAAAACGGGGAGGCCGGAAGTTTGGCTCCGTTGTAAAGATTCCACTGCCTGCCTTCTGGTGCTTGTGGATGGCAAGCGTACCGAACCGATCTGGGTTCGCTCAATTCAGCGCTACTGACAGCAACCGTGTTACCACGAATAACCGCATTTGCTGCATGCCACCTCCCCCTTACATCGGCCAATTCAAATCCAAATAATTTACCTCCTTTGATCTCCATCACCTGACCTACGCCCGCCTGGCCAACAATCAATCCTCCATCCACATTATTGAACATCACAGACAAAACATTCCCGGCACGCTTCACAGATCGAAATGTCGGTCCACTATAAGGCGTGGAATATCTGTAAACCTTGGCCAGCGGCCAGCGGGCCAGGCGCTCCCCAACATCGATTTTATTTGGAGGATGAATGTCGTCGCTAAAATCCAGATCGATTGTTACCGCCATGCCTGTGTTCGGCACATCCATCGCGCGCCGTTGTTCCTCGCGGGCATACGTCCATGCGTAGCTACGCCACTGGGGAAGCTGCACATAATAAAATGGCAAATCCGGACGCTCCCAAGCACCTCGCCAGCCTTGAATAAGCGCACGCATTTTGTGGGCATAATCACGGGGGTCTTCACCAGTGCCGCAGTTGGACTCCGCTTGATACCAAATGGCACCGCGAATCGCATACGGAACAACTGGAGCGATTCGAGCGTTGTAGATTGCCCCGACGAGCCAAGCGTCACTGCGAACAAACGTCCCGCCCCGCATGGCCTTGATAGCCTCAAAGTCCCTCGTCTCCGACAACTTGGCTAGGCGCTCCAAGGTAGGATGCCCGGTAAACGCCTCAGCAGGAATGTAAGGCTCAATCGGCGTGCCGCCCCAGGAGCAATCAATGATGCCAATCGGCACTTTAATTTTCTCGTGCAATCTTCGGGCGAAGACAAATCCAACCGCTGAAAAAACCTTCACCGAATTCGGCGTGCACACGAACCAACTCCCGCCTTTCAAATCCTTCTGCGGCATTGGCATGTTTTTCTCATTCACTTTCCGAAACCGGATGCCCGGATAATCTGCTGCATCGACCAACGCCTTCCCCTTGGCCAATCGCTTGGCCATGCTGCCTGCACTATACCCCATATTTGATTGTCCACCGGAAAACCACACATCCCCCACCACGACATTTTTAAAAAGCAGACGTTC